>P_1C_Sed_2_UnCtyDRAFT_1000446_pt1 | contig 12745 bp, 10 predicted proteins | sample Pon1CUnioCityCA_4_FD_10229 | JGI IMG/M metagenome (IMG submission 10229) | reverse complement strand
CCAGGGTTCGTCGTGATATAAACGTAATAAGGCATACAATATCTACCCTTGAAGTTTATAGTAAGATCTCACAAATGTTCAATCCGTACAGTTTTTTTAAGTAGAAGGGTTTCTTANTAANGGTCGAAATAAGAATAGTTTTAGAAATTAGATAAATAAAACAATCCCTGTCATCTCAACCAGCGGGAGAGGTCTATTTCTCGAGTTATAATCATCGATAAAAACAAAGATTTTTCACTACGCTATGCTTGTTCGAAATGACATTCAAGGGAATAATTGAACTATTATCGCAAGCAAGGCAAGCAATTAAAAATAGTAGCCGATGTTAATATTGAATCGCGTATTCCAGCGGGAATCATCAACGCCAGCTCCTAAACCCTCCCCAAAGTTATCTGTCAGCCAGGGTTGGTTTTTTCCGGAGGCGATATCAAAATAGGTATATAACTTTCCGGCCGTGACCATAACACCTAGTACATTGTGTTGGGAGTCTGTGAAGGCCTCTTTGGACTTATCCAGATAGGAATAGTTATCGTAGAATGTAAGGTTTGAAATGGGTCCCCAATCCACATCTTTTGAGTATGAAACTCCGAATACATACATATGTCCTTCAGCTGCTACATCATAACCGGGCGTACCGTCGCTGGAAGGAAATCCATAAGCTCCCATTTGTACAACATCCACCGCATTGCCAAGGTCGTTTTGGACATTGTGATGATAGTAGATGTATTCAGCTTTGACGTTGAAATTACCGTAGGTACCGTCGATATGTGGAGCCAATGCGTAGTGATCACTTACTTCGTCAAGGGCGCTGTTATAGATACCACCGTATTGGATAGAGAGGCCCAATTCAGTATTGCCCAATGTTCCATGATCCCAGTTATAGGCGGCACGGCTGTTAAATTGATTAGTTTCTGAGTTAGATAACCCCTCACCGGGTTCGGCAATAATATCGTACGAGTAGCGAGCGGTGTTCTGTGGGGCAAATTGTGCATTGCCGTTAGGGTCGGCCTGCATGAAATAGGCGAAGTGGAAATCCCAATTGCCGCGGGCAGACGTCAATTTAAACCCCATGTCGTGATCGTCTTCCAGTCCAAGGTAATATGGCAACTGAAACCACCAGTTATGTGAGGCATACTGGAGCAATCCAAAAGGAACCTGTGTGACGCCTACCTGTAGATTGGTTTTTTCCGAAAAGTCGTAGCCCAACCATCCTTGCTTTATAAAATGTGTACCAAAAGTGGGATAAAACCGATATTCAAAATTTATGTTAATACCCTCGGCGCGTCCTTCTACATTAATCCGCCACATATCGAAGGTGAACTGGCTATCGGTCTCTTTAATAGAACCGCCATAATCTTCCAGGTAGAAATTGTAACGCAGAGCTCCGCCAATGCTTACATAGTTGCTGGTGTCTTCATTGGCTACGGTCAACACGCCAGAATCCATGATAGAGGGGCCTGAATCTTTATCGTCATCATCTCCATTATTCGCGAGTGTAGAGACAGTGGAAATGAGTAATAGAAAAAGTGTCAGCAAAAATAGTGTATTAGTATTGCATAAATACCTTTCAAAAAAAGAAGATTGTATGGTCACAATATTTGTCTTGAGTGATTTTTAATTGAGCGATTCGTAGAAATATTGTGCAGAAAAAGTATCGCTATAAAGATGCTAAAATATGGTTTACATGATTAATTTCATCTTTATTCACCGTATGACCCATGCCAATATAGATTTTTTTGGTAACATCGGCCCCGAGGTTTCGAAATACTTTGTCAGTCAGATCAACACGCTCCTGTGGAATATGGGGGTCACGATCACTGCATCCCAAAAACACACGGGTTTGCTCCATCGATCCCTTGTAATTTTGAGGATCGACCTCATCACCTATTAGTCCACCGCTAAGCCCGATAATGCCGCCGTACCGTTGGGGGTGACGAGCAGCAAATTCGGTTGTCAGGCATGCCCCCTGTGAAAAGCCTAGCAGTACAATTTTCTGTGTTTGGATTCCCGCCTCATTAAGATCATTGATCTGATCATAAATAGCTTGCAGTCCGCTTTTAATACCCGGTTGATTCATCTCTTTGGGAGCCATAAACGAACGCGGATACCAGGTATGACCCTTTGCCTGGATTGCCCGATAATGGATATCACTGATATCGAACTCATCGGCAAACATTAACATGCTCTGGGCTGATGCGCCCCGACCATGAATTAAAATCATCGCATATTTGGCTTTATCAATATCAATACCACCAGTGACTACCTGCTGTTTTTGATGTGGGCCACTAAAGTGATTATCGGGATCGACTCTAAAAAGTGACATGGTTGAATGGTTCGTATGTTAGGTTTTGATAGGAGGAAGCGTAGCTTCGATTTCTTCTCGCTTTGGTTCGTGCCAAGGTGTTAGTTCGAGCTTTTCAGCCTGATCCTCATCATGGTCAGCATTTACGAAATAGCCCGGTCCGTTGGTAGCCATCTCAAAAAGAACACCGCCGGGCGTTCGGTAATAAACCGACTTAAAAAAGTGTCGGTCGATAATTTCAGTAGGCTGTAAGCCTTTGCGAATGACTTCAAAGCGCATCTTTGTAAGATCTTCTTCATCATTAGCTTGAAAGGCGACGTGATGGACAATTCCGGCCCCATTTTGTCCGGGCTTTGAGTTTACCTCTTCAATGACAAGGTTACGGCCAAGCTTACTGTCAGTCTGGTATAGCGTTAAGTTATTTTCAGTATCTACTTTTTTAAATCCCAATACAGAAGTTAAAATTTCTTCCGTTTGTTCAATTTGATCCAGTTTGAGGGTGGTACTCCAGAAACCCTGAATTTGATACTGGTTTGGAACAGCGGATTTGTCCCATGATTTCAAGTCGCCGGTTAAGTTATCAAAGACTAAGTGTAGTTGTAAGCCGTCGGGATCTTTAAAAGAGATATGTGTCTTCTCAAAGCGCTTGAAAGGTTTACTGTGAGGTATATTTTGATCCTCTAGTCGTTGTTGCCAGAAATCCAGAGAATCTTTAGGGGCAGCCATTGATATTTCTGTGGCTTCGCCTGAGCCCGGTTGCCCTTGACGAGCACGTGGCCAGGGAAAAAAGGTCAGGCTGGAACCCGGAGTTCCTTCGGCATTGGCATAGAAAAGGTGATACTTTGTGGGATCATCTTGATTGACCGTTTTCTTAACCATACGCATGCCAAGCTTTTTAACATAGAAGTCATAATTATCTTGGGGATCGCTGGCAATGACAGAAATATGATGGATTCCTCTTTGTTCAGACATGTTAACTAACTGTTTAGTGTTGGAAGTTCTTCCTCAATTACTTTTCGTTCATTTTCCAGCCAGTCGGGTAATTTCAGTGAAGTGCCAAGTTCATCTAATGGCTCATCTTTAGTAAATCCGGGAGGATCAGTTGCAATTTCAAATAGTATACCACCGGGCTCATGGAAGTAAACCGACTTAAAATAGTCACGATCTTTTACTTCGGTGAGGTAATAACCTTTATTTAACAGTTGCTTTCTCAGCGATTTTTGCTCTTCATCGTCTTTTACTCGAAAAGCAATATGGTGCACTGTGCCCTTGCCTGGACGACCATTAAGGTTAAATCCATCAATAATCTCAATTGTAGACCCAAAATCAGCATCAGTTTCATACAAATATCTGTTGTCTAACTGGTTGGTGAGTACAAATCCGAGATCATCTTCGAGTAGTCTCCCTGCTCCGGAGTAATTTTCTTCTGCCAAGGTAGCTCCATGAATTCCACGGATGGCGTGTTCTTGTGGTATGGGTCCGCCGGACCATCCGTTATAACCATTTGCCCTGGGGTCGAGTACCAGCTCAAGGTGCAGTCCGTCGGGATCTTGCAGTCCAATTACTTCCTTTCCAAAGCGAGAAAAAGGTTCCTCGATATCAAGATTTTTGTCGCGTAAGTGATCCAACCAGAAAGTTTTTGAACCTGTTGGAATAGAGAAAGACACGGCTACAACCTGTCCGCGATCAGGATCTCCATCCTGTAGATGTTTCCATGGGAAAAACGTAAGAATACTTCCTGGATCACCCGAATCATTTCCGTAATAAAGATGATAAACAGAAGGGTCATCAAAATTTACGGTTTTCTTTACCAACCGTAAGCCTAGAACCTGGGTATAAAATTGATGATTCCGCTTCGGATCACCAGCTACCGCCGTAATGTGATGGATACCTTTTTGATGCGACATAAATGATTACTTCAAACTTTAATTACTTTACAAGTGCGGTACAAAATAGCGGTTCCTGTATAAAAATCTATATTGGCACTTTGCGTTAAAAGTGTACTGCCCAATAGAAGAGTCAGTCAGGAAACCTAATTATTCGGCAGCTACTTCGGTTGATTTACCCAAAAACGGATAGTCGGTATATCCTTCCTCATCGCCACCATAAAACGTACTTTTATCTGGATCATTAAGTTTAGCATTGGCTTCAAATCGAGCAGGAAGATCAGGATTAGCAAGAAATAAACGACCGTAGGCAACAAGGTCAGCTACTCCTTCCTCAATTGCTTTGTTTCCGCTTTTCCGATCATATCCGGCGTTGGTGATAATCGTACCGTTATAAACTTTCCGGAAATACTTAGTAACTTGAGTTGGGTAGTTTTCGAGATTACTGACATCGCCCATGGGTTCCATTAGGTGTATATAAGCCAAATCAAAGCTATTCAGCTGCTCTAAGAGGTAGCTAAAGGTTCCCTTAGGATTTGAGTCGCTTATGCCCTGATTACGTCCGGCAGGAGAAAATCGAATCCCTGTTCTTTCACTTCCGATAGCATCCGACACAGCCTCAACGACCTCAACTGCAAACCGGCTACGGTATTCAAAACTTCCTCCATATTTATCTGTGCGGTTGTTGGTACCATCTTTTAAAAACTGATCAATGAGATATCCATTGGCTCCGTGAATTTCCACGCCATCAAAACCGGCTTCAATAGCATTGCGAGCAGCTTGTGCATAATCTTCAATTATGCCAGGAATTTCGTCTGTGTCGAGCGCTCGCGGCGTCAGAAAATCTTTCATGCCATCAGCGGTAAAAATTTGTCCCTCGGGCTTAACTGCAGATGGAGCTACAGGCGGTTCGCCATCGTGATACATTGGATGCGAAACTCTGCCTACATGCCAGATTTGGGCAAAAATCTTGCTATCCTCTTCATGAACTGCTTTCGTCACTTTCTTCCATCCCTTGACCTGTTCATCAGTATGGATGCCTGGTGTCCATGGGTAGCCGATGCCCTGCTCCGAAATTTGTGTGCCTTCCGATATGATGAGCCCGGCTGAAGAGCGTTGCCGGTAATATTTTGCCATCAAGTCGGTTGGTACGTTATTTTTATCGGCTCGGCTGCGGGTCATAGGAGCCATCACCATGCGATTCGAAAGTTCAAGTCCCGATAAATTGTAGGATGTTAACAGTGGTTGCTTACTCATATTGTTCACTTCAGTATTGGTTGTTTAATTTCTTAATTTGACTGATAGTTTAATATCAAATTATTTAATAGCAAAATAGTTATTTTCTATAGGTTCTATCGACTTATATTAAATACCAGAAATTGTTATTCTATTTGTGATGATGGATAATTATCATACATAAGCTATAGAAACAGCATTTCCATCTAATATTTATCAGATGAATTTATTTAACAGAAAAAGCGATAAAAAGGTTGGCTTGGCACTGGGTGGTGGGGCAACGCTCGGAGGAGCTCATGTGGGAGTACTTCGCGCCTTGGAGGAAACCGAAATATCCATAGACTATATTGCGGGTACTAGTATCGGCGCCATGGTGGGTGCCTTGTATGCATTTGGAATGCCAGTGGATGAAATTGAGCAAATTGCCCTGAATCTCGATTGGCCGGACATTTCAGGACTTGCACTGTCGAAAAGAGGGTTGCTCAACAATGATGAAATGGGAAAACTATTGGACAAGCATCTGGGAGATGTGTACTTCGAAGATGCTGATATCCCATTTGCCTCAGTAACTACTGATATTTCCACAGGAGAAAAAGTGATCCTTGATGAGGGTGATGTCTCCGAGGCAGTAAAAGCAAGTACTTGCATACCTGTTCTTTTTGAGCCTATAGAATATAACGGACGTCTTTTAGTAGATGGGGGACTTAAGGAAAGTGTTCCCCTATCAGCCATTCAACAAATGGGTGCCGAATATACCATCGGTGTTGATCTAAATGCCCATCGTAAATATAAACGACCCGAAAATATTTTAGATATCTTGAATAACACGCTCGAAATTGCTTTAAAGCATCTGGCAAACGTGAATTCCAGAGAAATTGATTTGCTTATCCAGCCGAATCTGGCAGAGTTTAGCAGAAGCGAAACCAAGGATATTGATAAGATGATTTCGGAAGGCTACAAGACTGCTAAAGATATGTTGGAGAAAGAGGAGATTAATTAAAGCAGGATCTATATCGTTATTACTTTATTTTTCTGATCTCTCCATTATCCTTGGAACCCCCAATCAGCTTTTACCGTACACGGTGGCAATACTTCCCCGGGTCACCTCATTTTCCGGGGATGCTAAATAGGCAATTTCTTGCGCCAGCTGTTCGGGCTTGGGCCACTTATCGAAATCAGCGTTAGGCATACCTTCACGATTTTGCGGAGTATCGATGACTGATGGTGCAATAGCGTTGACCAATATCTCATCCTCCACAATTTCGGCCGCCAGGGATTCAGTAAGTGCTGCTACGCCGGCTTTGGCTGTGGTGTAAGCAGTCATGCCGGCCCCCTGTCGCGGCTCCAGGGCGGGACGGGCGGCAATATTGACAATACGTCCGCCCCTGCTTTGCGACTTAAAATGTTGTACCGCTGTACGACAACAGTTGTAACAGGTGACCAGGTTCAAGTTAATCTGCTTCATGAAATCAGCTTTGGATGTATCTTCAATCGCTCCCATGCCAAAACCGCCGGCAATATGAATAGATCCCCAGAGCGAGCCGTTGGCTTCTATTGCATCTTCGAAAAATGATTGCGCCTGATCTTCATCCGTTAGGTCTACACCGATTTTGGTGAATACTTCTTTATTATCAGAAAATTGAAAGGAGTCGAACTCATCTTGATTGAAGCAGGGCACGCTGCAAGTAGCACTGCTATCCAATAATAACTCTACAACAGCGGTACCCAGCGATCCGGCTCCTCCTGTTACGATCACATGTAAATCGGAAAAATCCATAGCTAACTTACTTTAATATTGAATTAATTAACAGCTTAAAGTCTCTAATCATTCATTCCCTACCTTCAAAATAAGGAAGATTAATATGTTTTGATGGTTTATCAATAATCAATAATTACTATCTTTAGCTTCTATGAAAATCCCTCATCAATGGAAACGAAAGTGGTTTCAACTGCAAGGGCGTTGGCAAGAGTTTAAAAAAAGNGCCAACCTCTTTTTCCATTATATGCAGGACGATATTTATGAGATAGATAAGGTTGCCCACCCCTACCTCAGAGGATTTTCTGCAATACTTATCTTACTGGTTATTGTCAGCTTGCTTATTCCTCTGGGATTTGAACTCACGCCGGAAATGGATCAGTTAAATGAGCAAGTTGAGGGATGGCTGGTTTTGGGATTTGTATTGAATTTCTTGCTAAAATTCGTTTTAACAACCTCTCGAGGTGCGTTCCTACAGAGACGCTGGTTTGAAGGATTGCTTTCCTTTTTTTCGCTATTGGTATTAGCTGATTTTGTCAGTTCAACGAATATAATAGGCACCCTGTTTTTTATTGTTGAGGATGCAGAAGGCTTCTTTTTAAAGTTTTTGAAAGGATATCTTCTCTTCATTGTCATCATAAAATTCTTGCAATACCTACCAGAGTTGCTCAAGGATCAGAAAAATACGGCTCGTTTTCTGGTCTATAGTTTTCTTTCAATTATTGCTGCCGGAACAATTTTATTGATGTTGCCCGGCGCTACACAAAATGGAGAGGGGCTTGTATTTATAGATGCATTGTTTACATCCACCAGCGCTGTTTGTGTAACGGGACTAATTGTGGTAGATACCGCTACGCATTTTACGCTTTTCGGGGAAGTCGTGATTATGACCCTAATTCAGCTGGGCGGTATCGGGATCATCACCTTTGCCACCTTTTTATTTCTATTTATTAGCGGAGGGCTTAGGGTAGGTCAGATGAATACCCTTAAAGAAATGATCGCTGAAAAGAATACCAGTCTTGTTGCGGCAACATTAAAAAAAGTAGTTGGCTTTACGCTTTTTGTGGAGGGTATTGCAGTAGCGATCTATTATGTTAGCTGGGATATTGAATTCACCTCGCAGGGACAGCGTTTTTTATTTTCGGTGTTTCATGCTATTTCTGCCTTTTGCAATGCGGGTTTTTCGCTCTTCACCAACAGTTTGGCAGACGCGCAGAATGCTACTAATTGGCCCATCAACATTACCACTATGATTTTAATTGTGCTGGGCGGACTTGGGTTTACAGTAATCTGGGAGCTTATTCAACGCAGAACAGAACAAAAAGCATGGCGTCGTCATTTGTCAGTTCATACTCGGGTGGTTTTGGCAACGACCGGTATTTTAATTGTGGCAGGCACTGTTTTAATTATGATTCTGGAATGGGATAAAGCATTGGCCGGCTATTCAGCGGCAGATAAAATTTTGTTATCATTCTTCCAGAGTATTACGACTCGTACAGCCGGTTTTAACACCTTAGATATCGGCGTATTGGGAATTCCGGCAATATTGGGGATGCTTATTTTAATGCTCATTGGCGGGTCTCCGGCCTCCACGGCCGGTGGTATTAAAACGACAACATTCGCCGTGCTCATTCGCTCGATGATAATGAGTATCCACGGATATAGTCGTATGGAAATATTCAAGCGTACGATTTCCAACGCTGTAATATTTCGGGCCATGACTGTTATTTTACTGGCGGTTTCCTGCATCAGTATAAGCACCATTTTGCTTGCTATTGTTGAGGATCACGCTTTTTTGGACCTATTATTTGAAGAAGTTTCTGCCTTTGCAACAGTTGGACTTTCGCGGGGCATAACGGCCGATTTAACCTCATGGGGTAAAAGCATTATAATTGTATCGATGTTCTTGGGTCGAGTTGGTATACTTACATTTATGGTCGCATTTGCAGGTAGGGCCGACAATCGAAAATATCGTTATCCGGAAGAAAGTATTATGGTATCATAAAGTTAACTACAAACATTCAGTTATGATGAAAGAACGGACCGAACTGCAGTTTGCTATCATTGGTATCGGGGCTTTTGGAAAAGCCCTGGCTAAAAAGCTTTCTGAAGAGGGTGCTTATGTTATTGCCATTGATTATGATATGGAGCACATAGAGCAGATAAAAGATTACGTTTCGGATGCCATATGTTTTGATGGTACGGATGCAGATCTATTAGAAGAGCATGGGATAACCAATGTAGATGTAGCGATTATATCAATTGGGGAAACCTTTGAACCGGTGGCTCTGATTGCCATGCACTTGCTAAATGCCGGCGTTAAGGAAGTGTACGGACGGGCTAGTTCATATACCCAGGAGCAGATCTTAAAGCAGATTGGGATTACCGATGTGATACACCCTGAGCGACAGGTAGCTGAACGAATGGGTATTTCTTTAGTGCGCCGAGGGATGTCGGATGTGTTCGATCTTGGAGAAGGACTTGCTATGTTTGAGGTGGAGGCTCCGGATTCTATGGCGGGTTATACCCTCGAGGAGTTGAAAATACGAAGCCGGTATCATTTGAACCTGATTACCATAAAGCGACTAAGCAAAACAGATCAAAAAATTGGACTCCCGGAACAGTATGAACCGATTGGTATGCTGAAAGGGAGTACTGAAATAAAAGAAGGTGACCGATTGCTCTTAGTGGGAAGTAAAGAAGACGTTGATAAAATGTTGGATACCAATTAGTGAGAATTTGCCAGCCAACAATGAAAGATGTCGCAGCAACTAATTTTTTTTAATTTTGTTTCCAGGATTTATTCGAGAGCCAATAAATATTACTCTTGATTGGTATCCGGCGAAGTACTTAATCCAAGATTTTCCCGGATCCGCTTAAACCCTTCGCTGGCTTTTACCTTCCAATGTTCCGAAACGTAACGACGGACCATCAGTACCGAACATGGAGCACGATCGGTAATAATATCCGGAATTGTGCCAATAAGGACATTTCGAATACCCCACTCTCGGGATGCGCCAATAATAACCAAGTCGTGATCGTCATTTTCAAAATCACCCATAATGCCTGAGGTTACATCATCGGCTGAGCGAATATCCAGATTCAGTTTGTCGAAATCGTTTACCAATGGATCGATGGTTTCAAGAAGTGATTCACGCTCATCTTCTACATTAGTACCTTCCCTGACTAATCGTAGAATTTTCAGTTCTGCATCGTGAATACGAGCAATACGAACAGCCAGTTCAAGTCCCAGCCAAGCATGTAGGCCTCCACCCCATGGCAATAAAATAGAATCAATTTTCTCGAGTCCACGGTTTTTAAGGATGCCGACATCAGCCTTTAAGTTTTTGATAATACGCTGAACCGGGGAATTGTAAATGCGTCCCACACTAAAGCCACCTTGCCAACCCATCAGCAGCATATCAGCTTCACGGGATTGTGTCTCGTCTATCATAGCCCCAAATACATCGTGGGCTGCATCAGTCACTGAGCGGAAATCAGTCCCTTTGAGAATATCCTGGTATCCATTTTGGATATGCTCTGAGGCTTTGCTGGATTGCTCAAGAATTGTATCTATTTTGCGTTGGATTGAAGGCCGTTGCTCCAGTTTCTCTCTAATGGTAGAAATAGGTGTTTGGTAAGGAACATGAATAAAGTGCATGCCCTCAACAACACCGGGCTCTTCTTTACCGGCCGAAATAAACTGAGCAAGTCGCAACAAGTCGGTTTCATGTTCCGGATTGGCCAATGCGGTAACAAGGTGTCGCGGCGATTTGGTATTAAGCGGTCGCTTGGAGGGAATCCATTCTTCGACTTCTTCTTTTTCAACTTCTTCAGGTGGCAGCCAGAACAGGCTTAACCCATGTTCCGCCCACCGTTCTTTAAATTCCGGAATGGCAGAATCAATAGATACCCTGTTCCGTCCCCAGATTAAATACCAAGTAAGGCTTACAACAATGAGTACGACAACGGCAATTTGTGCAAAAGGACCGGAATAAATAATTACACCTAAACACCCAATAGCTGCCAAAAGTTGGCCGAGAGGATTACCGGGAGTGCGGTAGCTTGGTTTGTACCAATCGGGGTTGGCGGCGCGCAGTACTATACAACCAATATTTAGGGCGGCATAACTGTATAATTGCAAAACACTGGCAATTTTAGCGAGATCTTCCAGGCTTTCAATTAGCAGAAAACCAAGTGCCAGCAGGCCTGTTAATAAGATGGCGCGATAAGGGGTAAGGAGTTTCTTGTGGATCGAACTCAGCCAATTGGGTACCATGCGGTCTCTGGCCATCGCCAGGTTGATACGCGATGATGCCATAATACTTGCGTTAGCCGATGAGAGCGTTGCAAGGAGGCCCGCAAAAATGATTGCAACTCCCCCAAAACCTCCCAGCATTTGTCGGGCTGCGGTGGTGAGTGGATCTTTAACCTCACGAATGGTGGACTGAGGAAATATTCCCGCAATTACCAAAAGAATAACGATATATAGCACAGTTACCAGTGCTACAGAGCCAATGAGTGCTCGCGGCAGGTTTTTAGCCGGATCCTTAATCTCTTCGGCCACAGCTGCAATCTTCACAAATCCTAAGAAGGAGACAAACACAAGAGCGGTGGTGGTATAGATAGGTTCAATACCTAACGGGAAAAATGGATTTAAATTAGCTGTTTCAATATTAAAGAATCCGAAAAAGCTGAATCCACCCAAGATGGCAAAAAGCGTGAGAACTACAACGACCTGTGTTCGCCCCGATTCTTTGGCACCTACAATATTGAGGATAATCAGCAATACACCGCCCAGTACGGCTCCCCAGAAAGGGGTGAGTGGCATAAATTGGCTTAGATATTCGCCCAGTCCAAAAAGGTAGAAAGAGATGGCAAAGGTAAGACTGAGCCAGATGCCTACGCCCGAGATCGCTCCAAAAGCGGGTCCCAGTGAGCGGGAAACAAAAAAGTAATCACCGCCGGATGTTGGCATTCCTGTAGCCAGTTCTGCCGCGCTCGAAGCTGTAATAATGCAAATAATACCGGCAGCAATATAAGAAAAGATGGCAGCCGGTCCGGTTAGTTCAAGAGCAACACCAGCCAGCAAAAAAATGCCGGCTCCAATCATAGTACCGGCTCCAATGGTTAAAGCATCCCAAAAGCCAAGTTCGCGTCGTAAATCAGCCATACCTATATGTCATTANTCTGAACAAATGAGCGGGAAAGTTATGAATTTCTTGTTACAACACAACATTAGGCATAATAATTATGAATTTAATGATATCGTTCACTTTCCGTACCTTTGGTGATGGAATTAAGAAAAATTTGAGCTAAAAAAATTGTTTCACTTACGATGGCACGAAAAACAGTTGAACAGATGGCAGTTAATAATATTGAGACGCCGGAGGGTGATCCGGACGTAGAGCAGTCCATGGAGTTTTTTTTGTACTTTCCTACCGAGTGGGATGCCTATGTGACGAAGTCTTGCCTGATGAATTTACAGTTTGATACTTCGGTGCATTATTCCGAATCGTCGGATAATTGGTTGTGTCTGGCAAAAAAGGAGATCAAACCTACCAA
>P_1C_Sed_2_UnCtyDRAFT_1000445_pt1 | contig 12753 bp, 10 predicted proteins | sample Pon1CUnioCityCA_4_FD_10229 | JGI IMG/M metagenome (IMG submission 10229) | reverse complement strand
CGCGTCGGCGAGTCGGTCGGCGGCCGCCTCGACGGCCGCGGTCGACTCGAAGTGCCGGGGGTCGAGCCACGGGACCACCACGTCGCGACAGCCGACGTCAAGCGCGGTCGCGGCGACGCCGTCGGGGTCGGCTTCGATCGCTTCGAGGTGCACGTGGACGGCGGCGCACGACAGGCCGACGTCGTCGAGCGTCGCCGCGACCGCGGCCGGTTCGTTGCCGTCGAAGCCGGCGAACTCCACGCCGGTGAACGGGGTCTCGCCGATGCGGTCGAGGACGGTCGGGAGCGGGTCGTCGACGTCGCGGAGGCTGTAGAGCTGGAAGCCGAACGCGGTCATACGCGGACATCGGAACACCGCGGCTTAATTCATCGGGGTACGGACGGTGTCCGACGGCGACCGAGGGCCGACTAGGCGAGGTCGTCGACGAACGCCGCCGTCGCGTCGCGCCACGCCGAGACGACCGCGTCGTACTCCGGGTCGGCGTCCCAGGCCGTGACCGCGTCGTCGGCTTCGAGCCGGTCGACGACCCGCGCCACCCCGTCTTCCCAGGAGACCGTCTGCCGGAAGCCGAGGTCGCGTTCGGCCTTGCTCGTGTCGAACACCGTGGAGAACCGGAAGTGGTCCAGCAGCGGCGCCGCCCGGTCGGGGACCGCTTCGCGGAGCGCGTCGGTCGGCACGTGGACGAGGTCCGGTTCCGGCGCGTCCAGCGCGGCCGCGGCGCGGCGGTGATACTGGTTCCAGGTCATCGGCTCGGTCGCCGTCGCGTGATAGGCCTCGCCGACGGCCTCGCGGTTCCCGATCGCCGCGACGAACGCGGCGGCCACGTCGTCGCGGTGGCACGGCCCCCACACCGAGGTGCCGTCGCCGTGGACCACAATGGGCTTGCCCTTCCTGAGACGGTCGACGTACGTCTCGGTCGAGAGGGTGTCGATGAGGCCGCCATCGCCGCCGTACGTGTGCCATGGCCGGACGACCGTCACCGGGAAGCCCCGCGTTCGATAGGCCTCGAACAGCCGGTCCTCGCAGGCCGCCTTGTCCGCGCCGTACTCGCTCACCGGCGGCTCGCGGGCGGCGCGTTCCCGGATCGGCATCGTCTCGACCGGCCGGTGGTAGACGTCGACGGTGCTGCAGAACACGTACTGGTCGACGTGCCCGGCGAAGACGTCGACGGCCGTCTCGACGTCGGCCGGGTCGAAGCCGACCATGTCGACCACGCACCCGAGCGAGAGCGAGTCCCGGGCGCGTTCGAGCGCGTCGCGGTCGGTTCGGTCGCCGCGGATGTGGTCGACGGAGGCCGGGAGGTCGGCCTCGGTCTCCCCGCGGGTGAACACCGTCACGTCGTGTCCCGCGGCGACCGCCCGACGCGTGATCGCCGTGCTGATGAGCCCCGTCCCGCCGATGATGAGTACGTTCACGTTCCCGGCCACGGCGGCCGGGGGTATAGCTGTACGGCCCGTTCCGGTCGTAAGGACTTTGCCCCGGTTCGACGTGGGTTATCGTAACTCGTGACATCGTACACCGTAGCCGTCGTCGGGGCCGGCCCCGACCCGGCGAACCCGTCCGTCGACGGGTACGCGATGGGGTATCGACACGCCGAGGGGTTCGAGAGCGACGCGCGCTGCGAGGTCGTCGGCGTCGCCGACATCGTTCCCGAGAACGGCGCCGCGTTCGCGGAGGCGTTCGACCTCCCGGAGACGGCCGTCTACGAGGCGTACGAGGAGATGCTCGCCGAACTCGACCCCGACGTCGTGACCGTCGCGGTGCCGCCGGCGGTGCATCACGACGTGGTCGTCGGCTGCGCGCGGAGCGACACCGCCGCGGCGATCCACTGCGAGAAGCCGATGGCCACCTCGTGGACCGACGCGCGGTCGATGGTCCAGGAGTGCCGGCGGAACGACGTGCAACTGACGTTCAACCGACAGCGGCGGTTCGGGAAGCCGTTCGTCGAGGCCAAGCGACTCCTCGACGAGGGCGAGATCGGCGACCTGCGACGGGTCGAGATCACGTGGGGCGACTTCTACGACACGGGGGCGCACACGATCGACCTGGCGGGGATGTTCAACGACGAGCACGGCGCCGAGTGGGTGCTCGCCGCGCTCGACTACCGGACGGAGGACGTGCGGTTCGGCACGCATCAGGAGAACCAGATGTGGGCGCAGTGGCGCTACGACAACGGCGTCTACGGCGTGCTCTCGGGCGGCGAGGGGAGCGACTTCGCCGACGCGTCGTTCGTGCTCCGCGGGACCGACGGCGAGATCCGGATCGACGTCGACGACGGACCGATGCTGGCCGTCTCGCACGGCGGCGACCGCCGGGCCGTCGACGTCGACGGGGAGACGATGCACGCCACCGGGTCCGAGGAGGACAGATACGGGTCGGCGTTCCAGGACCGGGCGGCCACGGAGGTCGTCGACGCGCTCGATGAGGGCCGCGAGTCAGTCCTCAGCGGACGGATCGGGCTCAACACGACGGAGATCATCTTCGCGGGCTACGAGTCAGTGCGCCGGAGCGGCCGCGTCGACCTCCCCGCGGACGTGTCCGACCATCCACTTGAGGAGATGGTGGCGTCGGGTCGGCTGTCGCCGGCACCGGCCGACGAGTAGCGGGGGTGGCGGCCGGTCGAGACGCGGTGCCTACCGGGCGAAGCGCGGTGCCTGCCGGTCGAGACGCGGTGGCCGCCCGCCCTACTCGTGGCCGATTATCGCCTGCGGCTCGTACGGCTCTTCGAGGTACGCCATGTCCGAGTCGGCGATGTCGATATCGACCGCCTCCGCGGCCTCTTCGAGGTGTTCGACGCTGGTGGTCCCGACGATCGGCGCGGTGACCCAGTCCTTGTGGAGGAGCCACGCCAGGGACAGCTGTGCCATCGAGACGCCGTAGTCGTCGGCCAGCTCCCGGACGCGCTCGTTGATCTCTCGGCCGCCGCCCGCCCCGTACTCGGGTGTCGGATTGTGGTGGTTCTCCGGGTCGCCGCGGGTGGTCGCCCGGAGGTCGTCGAGCGGTCGCGTGAGGTACCCCTGCCCGAGCGGCCCCCACGGGATGACGCCGATGTTCTCCTTCTGACAGAGGGGAAGCATCTCCCGCTCCTCCTCGCGATACGCCAGGTGGTAGTGGTTCTGCATCGTCGCGAACTGCTCCAACCCGTTCGCACGCGCCGTCTCCTGGGCTCGGGCGAGCTGGTGGGCCCACATCGAGGAGGCGCCGATGTTGCGGACGTCGCCGCGCCGGACGGCGTCGTCGAGGGTCCGAAGCGTCTCCTCGATCGGGGTGTCGTCGTCCCAGCGATGGGTCTGGAGCAGGTCGACGGTGTCCATCCCCAGTCGGTCCAACGAGTCGGCGAGCTCCTGTTCGATGGCCTTCCGCGAGAGCCCGCTCCGGTTGGGCCCCTCCTCGACGGGGAAGAACACCTTGGTCGCGACGACCTGTTCGGCCCGGTCCCGTTCGTCGAGCGCCCGGCCGAGAATCTCCTCGCTGTCGCCGGCCGAGTAGGCGTTCGCCGTGTCGAAGAAGTTGATCCCCAGTTCGACCGCCCGGTCGATTATCTCCCGCGAGGCGTCCTCGTCGAGCATCCACGGCTCCTCGCCGCCGAAGCTCATACAGCCCAGTCCGATGCGACTCACTTCCGTTCCGGTCGCTCCTAACGTCGTGTACTCCACGCGACTCACTCCGATAGCTGTCGGCAAAAAACCCAGCGACGCGGCAGGCGAGGGACGCCGGCGCGGCGGTCAGGGCGCGTCGAAGTCGGGCCCGTCCACCGCCGACTCGGTGCGCCAGCTGTGGCCGGGCGTCCAGTCGAGGAGGTCCCGCGACTTCTCCATCGAGAACGCGGCGTCGTCGCCCGAGAGCCCGCACGGCTCGGGGACCTCCCCCAGCAGGGCCGCGAACAGGTCGGTCGTCTCCTCGCCGAGGTAGTTCTCGGTCGCGTGGCAGTGCAGGGCCTCGTGGCCGTCGACGTCGACCTCAAGGGTCCTCGCGATCTGGTCGGCGAGGTCGCGGACGTCGACGTACGACCAGTAGTTGCCGGGGCCGCCGCCGACGGCGTGCTCCGGGTCCGCCGCCAGGGCGTCGAGGTCGAACGACTCGCGGATGTCGGTGACGAAGTACTCGCCGGGGTACTGGACCCACGAGGGGCGGATCGAGACGACGGAGACCCCGTCGCGCCGGACGACCGTCTTCGCGGTCTCCTCCCCGCTGACCTTCGAGAGCCCGTAGGGGTCGGCCGGGCGGAGCGGATGCGTCTCGTCGATCGGCAGGGCGTCGGGCGCCTGCGCCGAGTCGGCGAACGGGAAGCCGTACGCGGACTCGCTGGAGGTCCACGTCACGTCGGCGCCGACCCGGCCGGCCGCGTTCAGGACGTTGTACGTGCTGAGCACGTTGTTGCGGTAGACGCGCTCGCCGGCGTGGTTCAGGGGGTCGGGGATGGCCGCGAGGTGAACGACCGCGTCCGGGTCGACCGAGAGCACGAGGTCCGTCGTCTCGCCGGCGTCGACCAGGTCGACGGCGCGGAAGTCCACGCCCTCCGGCGGCGTTCCGACGGGTAACTCGCGGTCGACGGCCACGATGTCGTACGATTCCTCGGCGAGTCGGTCGACGACCCAGCGTCCGGCCCCGCCGAGCGCGCCGGTCACGATGAGCGTCTCTGGCTCTGATCGCATACGGACACACTCGGCGACGCCGGGAAAAAAGGTGCCGCTGTGACGCGCTCAGTCCTCGAGAACGGGGCTGTCCCAGTACTCGTGGTCCGGGTCGCCGCGGAAGCAGGCGCTCTGATGACCGCCCGCCTCGCCGTCCAACTCGGGAGTCGCCTCCCGACAGACCTCGCGCGCCTCCGGACAGCGCGTGTGGAAGCGGCAGCCGCTCGGCGGGTTGACCGGATCGGGAATGTCGATCTTCCGCATCGGCGGCTCGCCCGCCCCGGCGGAGTCGAGCGAGAGGTCCGGAGTCGCCCACCGGAGGACGTTCGTGTACGGGTGGCCCGGGTTCTCGATGAGTTCCTCGGCCGGACCGACCTCGACGAGCTCGCCGAGGTACATGACGCCGATGCGACCGTCGCCGTGTTCGGCGAAGTACCGCGCGTTCGAGAGGTCGTGGGAGATGAAGACGAACGAGGTGTCGAAGTCGTCCTGCAGGTCCAGCATGAGGTCCATCATCTCCACGCGCAGCGAGACGTCCAGCGCGCTGATGGCCTCGTCGGCGAGGATGAGGTCCGGGTTCATCAGCAGGGCGCGCGAGAGCGCGACGCGCTGCTTCTCCCCGCCGCTGAGCTGGTGGGGGTACCGGTCGGCGAAGTCGGAAGCCGGGTTCATCCCGACGCGCTCGAGCAGGGAGTAGATGCGTTCTCGCCGCTCGCTGAGACCGACGTCCGGGTGCGTCAGCTTGATCGGCTGCGAGAGGATGTCGACGATTCGCTGGTTCGGGTTCAGCGAGCTTCCCGGGTCCTGGTGGATGATCTGGAGGGACGACCGGATCTCGTCGAACGGGATGTCGACGTCGCCCTTACCGTCTTTGGCGTCCCAGATGTCCTGTCCCCGATAGCGGACGCGTCCGCCGGTGGGGCGCTGAAGCCCGATGCTCGTCTTGCCGAAGGTGGACTTCCCGCAGCCGCTCTCGCCGACGAGCGCGAGCACGTCGTTCTCCTCGATGTCCAGCGAGATGCCGTCGACGGCTCTGACGACGTCCGGCTCCTCGAAGAACTCGAAGAGCCCCTGCTCCTTCTCGAAGTGGACCTCGACGTTCTCCATCGAGACGAGCGGGGCGTCGTCCTGATCGGAGGGGCCGGCGGACTCGTACGCGTCCGGGCGGCTCATGCGCCGCCCTCCGAATCCGCGCCCGTCGCCTCGGGGTCGATCGACTCGAAGTTGAGCGCGATCGTCTCCCTCGCCTCCTCCCAGCGATGGCAGGCCGTGCCGTGCCCCTCGCCGGTGTCGTAGAAGTCGGGGTCGACGTCCCGGCACTCGTCGGTCGCGAGCGGACAGCGCGGCGCGTACGAGCACCCCGACGGCACGTTGATCGGCGCCGGGCTCTGCCCCTCGATGGCGCGCATCTCCTCGAGCGGGGCGTCGAGGTTCGGCGTGGAGTTGAGTAACGCGCGCGTGTACGGGTGCCCCGAGTTACCGATGAGCCGGTCGCGCGGCGCGACCTCGATGAGGTCGAAGGCGTACATCACGGCCATTCGGTCGGCCAGCGCGGCCACCAGCGGCAGGTCGTGCGTGATGAACACCATCGTCAGGTCGTACTTCTCCTTGAGCTCCTGGAGGAGCATCAGGATGGACCGCTGCATCAGGAGGTCGAGCGCGGCCGTCGGCTCGTCCATCACGAGGACGTTCGGCTCGAGCACGAGCGAGAGGGCGATGAGCGCTCGCTGAGTCATCCCGCCCGACAGCTCGTGCGGGTACGAGTCCAGCACTCGGTCGGGGTCGAGATAGAGGTCGGACAGCAGTTCGCGGGCGAACTCCAACCCCTCGGTCACGTGTGCGTCGTGGGCCTTCAGCGTCTCCTTGAAGTGCCCCCCGATCTTCATCGTCGGGTTGAACGAGCTCATCGCGCCCTGGAACACCATCGCGACCTCCTCCCAGCGGAACTGCCGCAGTTCCTCGTCGCTGAGTTCGAGCACGTCGACGGTCGTACCGTCGGGCCGGTGGTACAGCACCTCGCCGGACAGCCGGCCGGGATCGGGGATCGCGTCGAGCATCGCCGAGGCGAGCATCGACTTGCCGCTCCCGCTCTCGCCGACGACGCCGACGACTTCGTTGCGCTCGATAGAGACGCTGACGTCGTCCAAGACGAACGTCTCGCCGTCGTCGTAGGTGACTTGGGCGTCGCGCATCTCGATTATCGGATCGGTCGCCTCGCTCGGGTCGCCGTACTGCCTGTCGATTGTTCTGTTCTGCGCCATTTAGAGCACCTCCGTGACCGTCTCCTCGTCGTCGTCGTCGGAGACCGTCGACTTCGACTCGCCCGCCATCCGCGTCCGGACGCGGGGGTTGAAGACGCGATCCAGCCCCTGTCCGAGCAGGATGAGGCCGAGCGAGAGACCCATGATCGCCAGCATCGGGGCCAGCAGCCAGTGGGCCGCGCTCCACGAGAAGAGCGCCCCGCCGCTGTACGCGAAGTTGAGCGTCACGCCCCAGTTCTGCGTCGAGTACGGTAACACGCCCAGGAAGTAGAGCCCGACCGACGCGAACATGACGTAGCGCGCGGCGAACACGAAGTTGACCGTCACGTACGGCATCAGGTTCGGGACGATGTCCTTGGCGATGATCCGGGGCGTGCTGACGCCCATCGTCCGAGACGCCTCGACGTAGTTGTTCTCCCGGATGGTGAGCACCTGCGACCGGAGCGACCGGCCGAGGCCGGCCCAGTAGCTGATGTTGATGATGACGCCCAGCAGAACCGGGTTTTCCGGGTTGAGCGTCACCGCGAGGATGATGACGAGCGGGAGCCCCGGAATCGCCATCACGAGGTCGGAGAAGGACATCAGTCCTCGGTCGACGCTGCCGCCCTTGTAGCCGGCGACCGTGCCGATGATGACGGCGATCGCCGTCGCCCAGACGGCGCCGGCGGTGATCATGATGAGGATGCTCGGCGTCGAGTGGACGATGAGCGCCATGAGGTCGGTCCCCGAGGCGGTCGTGCCGAGCGGATAGCTCATGTTCTCGAACAGCGTGAGGTACCGCGGCGCCTGGCTCGTCGACGGCTCCCGCCAGAGGCCGAGGACGGCGACGAGCGCCATCAGGACGTACACGCCGATGATCAGCAGGCCGAAGCGCGTTCGCCAGTCGGACCACGCGACCAGCGCCGGCGTCCGGACCTGCTCGTCGTAGACCTCTTTGAGGCGCTCCTTCCGAGTCACGTCCGCCGACGAGTCGCCTTCGCTCCGCCAGTCGACGCTCGCCGTCTCGGTTTCAGTAGGCTTCATCTGACTCACCTGCGCTGATCCGCGGATCGATCCGGCTGTACGTCAGGTCGGCGATGAAGACGCCGATGACGAGCGCCACGGTGATGACGAGGAACGTCCCCATCATCAGCGGGTAGTCGTTGGCTTTCAGCGCCGTGATCATGTAGTATCCCAGGCCGGTGTACGAGAAGATCTGCTCCAGGATGACGGTCCCGCCGAGGCGGAAGCCGAGCAGGAGCAGGAACCCGGTGTACATCGGGAGGATGGCGTTCCGCGCGACGTATCGCGTCGCGATGCGGCGGTCGGAGAGGCCGCGGAGCCGCGCCACCTGCACGTAGTCGTTGCCGAGCACCTGGATGCTGTTGCCTCGCATCGCGAGCGCCTGTCCGCCCGCCGCGCCCAGCGTGTACGAGACGATGGGGAGGATGCTGTGTTTCAGCGCGCTGACGAGGAACGGGACGCCGAGACTGCGCTCGACGCTGTTGCTGACCGTTCCCGCCGTCGGGAGCCACCCGAACTGATAGGCGAAGACGTACAGGGCGATGACCGCGACGACGTAGAACGGGAGCGACATCAGCGAGATGGAGACGCCGGTGACCAGTTGGTCGAACCGACTCCCCTCCCAGTAGGCCTGTAGCGATCCCATGAAGATGCCGATGACGAACACCAGCACCGTCGAGACGAGCACGACGAATATCGTCCACGGGGCCGCCTTCGCGAGCACCGTCACGACGGGTTCGCCGAGGGAGATGGACTCGCCGAGGTTCCCCTGAAACAGCGCGGCCATGTAGTCGATGTACTGCTGCCACAGGGGTTCGTCGGGCCGGATGTTCTGCAGGTTGGCGATCCTGGCGTCGACCTCGTCGGCCGGCACTCCCTGCCGCAGCAGTTGCGCGCGCAACAGCGTGAACGGACCGCCGGGGAGGAGCCGGACCAGGCCGAACGTCAGGGACGCGACGAGGAATATCGTGACGAACACTCGGGCGGTCCGCCGCACGTAGTAGTTGACCATTGCGTTCTGGATCTCGGTGGATTATTCCTGTACGCCCAGTTTGCCCTGCTTCGGAAGCCAGTGCGAGGGCCACTTGACGCCTCTGGCGGGGTCGTCCGCGCCCGCGACGTCCCACTCGGCGTCGGTGAGCCACGACTGGTCGAGTTTGCCGACCAGCCCCAGCACCGGGATGTTCTGGTTGTGGTGCCAGGCGACGCGTTTGACCGTCTCTTCGACCGCCGCTTGGTCCTGCGTCGTCGCGACCGAGGTGATCTCTTCGAGCGGGTTCAGGGTCATCTCGCCGGAGCCGTCCATCGCGGGGACGGTGTGTTCGCCCTCGGCGAAGTTGTGGCCGCCGCTGATGTCGGGGATCTTCATCTGCCAGCGCAGCGGGAAGTACGGGAACGACGAGCGGGCGCCGCCGGGCAGCCAGTAGAAGGCGCCCATCGTGAAGTTGGACTCGATGTAGGCGCCGAAGTAGTCGCCCTGGGGGAGCGAGTTGATCTCGAAGTCGAATCCGAAGGAGTTCAGCTGGTCGACGACCGTGTTGGTCGCCGTCGTCCAGTCGGTCCACCCGGCCGGCGTGATGTAGCTGCCGCCCAGCGCGTTGCCGTCGCCGTCCTGCCACGTGCCGTCGGACTTCGAGTAGCCGGCCTCGCGGAGCAGCGAGGCGGCCTTCTCGGTGTTGGACGCGTTCGGACCGTACCCCTCGAAGCCGTCGAAGGCGTCGCCGAGCCACGTCTCCTGGTCGGCCGGCGGGATGCCGGTGACCTTCGGCGCGGGGTCCTTCGTCCGCGGGCCGGCGTTGTCGGCGACCTGTTGCCGGTTGATGACGTGCGCGACCGCCTGCCGGACCTTCCGTTTGCCGAAGTCCTCGTCGTCGTGGTTGAACAGGGCGCCGTAGCCCCACTTGGCCGGGAGCTGAACTTCTTCCACTCGGTCCGGGAAGTTCGCGACGATGGTCGGCGGCGTGAACAGGCTCGTGACGACGTCGAGCTCGCCGCCCAGCAGTCCCTGCTGGAGCGCGGTGTTGTCCGTGCGGGAGAGGAGCTCGTACGTGCTGAAGGTGATGTTGTCCGCGTCGTAGAAGCTCTCGTTGCGGGTGAGCGTCCATCCCTGGTCGCTCTTCGACTCGAGGCCGAACGGGCCGTTGCCGTGGACGTCTTCCTCCCACTTGAACTGCTGCACGGCCGACGCCTCCTTGTCCAGGAACTCGTTGTAGACGGGCTGGTACCCGTGTATCCGGAGGTCGCCGTTCGCCAGCGTGTGCTTGATTATCTCCGGATTCGTCGGCCTCGAGAGGTTCAGGACGACCGTCTTGTCGTCCTCGCCCTGCTCGACGCTCTCGACGTAGTCCCAGAGCGTGGCGCCGGTCTTCTTCATCAGCTTGAACTGCGTGATGACGTCGCCGGCCGTCACGTCGTCGCCGGTGTCCCACGCGAGGTCGTCGCGCAGGGTGAGCGTGACGGTCGTGCCGTCGAACGACCAGTCGGAGAGGCCCGCGAGCTCGAACTCCTGCGTGGAGAAGTTGTACGCGGCGAAGCGCTCGAAGATGTGGTTCCCGGCGATCCAGTCGTAGTTCTGGGTCGCCATCGGGTTCACGTGGAGGTTCGACGGCACTCCGTTGTTGGTGGCGCCGACGAGGGTGGCGTCCGTCACCTGCGTCCCGTCGCCCCCGTCGGAGGAACCGCCGTCGCCCCCGTCGGAGGAACCGCCGTCGCCACCGTCGCCACCGCCGTCGCCGGTACATCCGGCGAGGGCTGCGGCCCCGGACGCGCCGGTCAGTGTAACGAAGTGCCGCCGGCTAATCATATCGCGATAGTCATCGGTGGGGTCTGACATAGACTGATCAATCCGTTCGGTCATCTATTATTAAATGTTATGGTCAATAGTCGATTATCACGGATGTCGGCCGTCGTGTCGCGGGGTCGACCGACCGAAAACGCCGCAATTCGGTGTGTACGGCCCCGAATCTGGCGGGCGGCAAAAGAATTAACTCGCGATACTCGTTACCGATGACAATGCGTTCAGATGAGCCGCGAGGCCTTCCTCGCCGTAGCTTCGTCCGTGCCGCGGTGGCGATCGGTGGCACGAGCGCCCTCTCGGCGTGCCTCGAGACCGAGCGAGACCGGATCGACGGGGCGGCCGAAACGGCCCAGTCGGCGTCCGGCGACGCCGGGCCGTCGTTCCCCCGAGGTGACCTCGACGCCGTCCCGGACGGCCAGCACCGGTGGGGGGAGTCGCTCGTGCGCGACTCGCACGGGAACACCGTCCCCCCGCAACAGCTCGTGGCCGTCGGCCTGACGTACGAGGGGTCGGTGCCGCCGACGGACGACGAGCGGGCGCGCGTCGAGGAGTCGCTCCAGTTGCTGGAACGAGCGTTCCAGTGGGGGACGGGCGGGAACGCCGGCGCGGCGTTCCACCGCGGCCTCCTCTTCATGCTCGGCTACGCGCCGTCCTACTTCGACCGGGTCGGAGCGGTCCCCGACGGTCTCGCGACGCCGGAGTCGGTCCTCGACGCCGTGGGCGAAGACCCCGCGAAGGCGGACGACTACGACGCGGTGCTGGTCCTGACGAGCGACATCGGGTCGGTCCTCCTCTCGGCCGAGGAGGCGCTGTTCGGCGAGCTCGACGAGGTCAACGGCCTCCCCGTCGAGTCGACGTTCGACGGCGTGTTCTCGAAGGCGGGCCGCCACGTCGGCTACGTCGGGAAGGGACTGCCGGCGGACAAGCTCGACAACGAGGACATCCCCGAGGACGCCCCGCTGTCGATGGGGTACAAGTCCGGGTTCCGCGACAACCTCCCGAGCGAGGACCGCGTCACCATCGACGAGGGGCCGATGGCCGGCGGGACGACCATCGCCTCCTCGACGCTCCGGATCGACCTCGACCGCTGGTACGAGCAGACCCGGGAGGAACGCACGGCGGAGATGTTCTGCCCGGCGCACGACCCCGACGAGATCGGCGAGACCGGGGACAGGCTCGGCGGCGACAGCGGCGTCACCGAGTCGGACGTCGAGAACGTCGACGCCCACGCCGCGGAGTACGACCGCGTCGGACACACGCAGAAGGTGGCCCGCGCCCGGGACGACGACTTCCAGGCGACCATCCTCCGCCGGACCGAGGGGGTCGCGGACACGGTCCGCGACGGGGCCGGATTCCAGTTCAACTCGATCCAGGAGACGATGGCCGACTTCGTCGAGACGCGGAAGACGATGGATCCCGACGAGTACGACCACGACGTGCCGGCCGAGGACCACGGCATCGACGACTACCTGGAGACGCTTCGCCGCGGGAGCTACCTCGCGCCGCCGCGCGAGAAGCGCGCCCTCCCGGTGATCTGACGATGGGAAGCGGTCTGCGCGCCGCGTCGGTGGCCCTGTTGATCGTCGTAGCCGGCTGTACCGCCGGCGGCGCGTTCGGCATCGGCGGCGACGACGCCGGACGGGAGGCGCCGCGGCTGCAGTTCGAGGACGCGACGGCGGCCTCGGGCCTCGCGTACGAGGCGACCGGAACCGGCGTCGGCAACGGGAACTCCGGCGCGTACGTCGCCGACGTGAACCGCGACTCGTGGCCCGACGTGCTCGCCACCGGCGGGTCGGAGCCGGCGCTGTTCGTGAATCGGAACGGGACCTTCGCGCGAAGCGACGCGCTGCCGCCCGTGGACGGGGCGGTCAAGAGCGCGGCGTTCGTCGACGTCGAGGGCGACGGCTGGCCCGACCTGTTCCTGTTCACCCGGGCGGGGACGGTCGAGGCGTATCGCAACGACCGCGGGAGCTTCGAGCCGACCGACTACGGGCTCGGGAACCTCTCGTACCCGCTCGGCGCGACGGCCGCGGACTACGACGGCGACGGCGACGCGGAC
>P_1C_Sed_2_UnCtyDRAFT_1000444_pt1 | contig 12755 bp, 15 predicted proteins | sample Pon1CUnioCityCA_4_FD_10229 | JGI IMG/M metagenome (IMG submission 10229) | reverse complement strand
CGGTTCATAAAGGCCACACCCGCTTCTACTGGGATATGCTCTCGACAGGCGTGGATACCCTGGGCGAGGTGATCTTCTGGGAGACCTCCTCCATAGAAGGTCTGCAGGCCCTGCCGGGAACCTACCAGGTGCGCCTGACCGTGGCCGGACAGGAAACCCGTACCCGTTCCCTGGAGGTGCTCATGGACCCCAGGGAAAAGGATGTCAGCCTGGAAGATTTGAAAATACGTCATGAACTGGCCCGGGAAGTTCAGGATTCACTCAACCAGGTATACGATGCCATCCGAACCCTCCGGTCGGTACGCCGACAGGTGCAATCGCTGGCCAGGGACGCCGAAAAAGCCGGCCAGGAAAGCCGGGAGGTAACCGAACTGGCGAAGTCGATCGCCACAGAGCTCTCGGCCATCGAGGAGGAGCTAATCCAGACCCGGAACGAAAGCTTCCAGGACCCGCTCAACTTCCCGCCTAAGCTCAAAAGCCAGTATGCTTTTCTGTACGGTTATGTGAACGGCACCAGCGACATGTTCCGCGGCCCTGTGCCCCCTACCGATGTGGTCGATGAAAGGCTGAACGAACTGAATAATCAGTGGGAAACTATACGCAGCCGGGTGCAAAGGATATTAAAAAACGAGGTAGTTGATTTCAATAAAAAAATTCACGAGATGGGAGATCCGGTGTTTATACCGAAGTATTAGGTATCCAGCATTCGTATAAAATAATACTCGATCATTATCAATATCATCCTGTTATGTCTTATAAATTTTATTATCTGTGAAACTTAAATATAGTATATTCCTGATTATCTTGGTTTTTGTCTTTACAGCCTGTAAAAAAGAAGAGGTATTTGAATACCAAAACACAGAACTTTCAATTCAATATAGTGATGATGTTTCCCCATGCAGAGCATGGATAACTCCTGAACAAGTTGGTAAAGTTCAAACCTGGAACATTAACGGCAAGATGAACAAAACTGAATTTGCAGAAGACTCCTGTACAATGGAAATCATCATGGAGCCACAATCAGAAACCCATCTGCAATATGAGACAAGGATAAATAATACTGTTTACACCTATGATGAGGTTATAGAATCTCCTCCGGTTGCTAATAAATTGACTATTTATAGCTTGAATTTTTTTAATCATCCTATTAATGTTGAGGACAATATTTTATCCTTTCATTACGATTATGACTTCCCTTACACGACAGAAAATTCTACCGGAGTCATCAGTGAAGGTGGTGGGCGTGGGCTTATTTATAAGAAAGATTCATCTTTGAGGGATTTATATTCGCCTGTTGAAGTGGAGCTCTCACCGTCATTCGGTGATCTGACAACGCCACAAGTCTTTAATTTTGAAATAAAGTATATGGATTCAGTTTATATTGCTTCCTCAATAGCACTACAGGAGCTATATTTCAACTATGATGATGCTTTTTTAAATAACCCGGACATCATCAAATTCAACGATCAAATATCCGGTCAGGATTATGAATTAATTGTAGACTGGTCCCATACAGAAATGTAGCACTTTCATTGAAAACAAATAAGTGGTCATTCCCGGACAGGGCGTCCGGGATGAGTATTTGTCGTTCCGGCATCTGCTGCAGAGCAACTGTGCACAAAAGTTCGCCCGCCTCAATTTAAAATCATTCAAGTTGAGATAGCCATGAAAATGATTACTTTTATGATAGATAAAATATTAAAATCCATGTCGAATAAATTTGTTTTCGACAATGACGGATAAATATCTTTTCGACAATTGTCGATAACACCACGTTGTGGCTCATGGCTAATAAACAGAAAGTGAAACATGTTAAAAAAATTTTACTTTTGTAAAAAAAGGTTTTATGCCAAAGATATTCGAGTATTTAGGAATTCTAATATTTTTTTACTCAAATGAACATGAACCCATCCATGTTCACGCTAAGAAAGGAGAATTTGAAAGCAAGGCTGAGTTTTATATAATAAATGGTATTATACATGAAATCAAAGTCTCTTCAGTAAAAGGGTCAAAACCACTCAAAGGACAAAATCTTAAAGACTTTGAAACGTTTTTAGAAATGTATGCTGATAAGATTGTAGAAAAGTGGGTTAATTATTTCGTTTACCATAAAGAAGTTGAATTTGAAAAAATAACAAAAAGATTAAAATGAAAATATCCGTTGACTATAAAAAAGAAGAGACCAAAAGCCTTAGAATAGAAAAGGCAAATTACATTGGAGATTTTGCCATTAGGATTAAATTTAATGATGGAACAGAAAAATTAGTCGACTTTAAACCGTTCTTAACTAAGTCAGTACATCCTTCTATAAGAAAGTACTTAGATGAACAACTTTTCTCAAATTTTAGAATTGTCGATGGAAATCTGAATTGGAATGATTATGACATGATTTTTCCAATTTGGGATTTATATAAAGGTAGAGTCGATAAATAAAGCCCGCCACAGAGCCACAACACGCGGCCATAAACCATTGGGGTTTAGGGTTTTATGCCGTAATTCAGTCTCGCTCCAGATTTTTTACCAACGGATAGGAAAAAAGCACGCACTCCCCAACGGTGCATACAGCTTTCCGTTATGTGCAAGGCTCCAACAACTGATTGGTATATATGAATAAATCAAATATGAATAATGCTAAATAGACAATGCTTTTTGATTATAGCTTTTCTTGTGATCAATTATTTTAGTTTTGAGCCTAATTTAAAAGCTCAAGCAAATGGAACTATTGATACTGAAATTAGTCAAGCCATGCTTGACACACTCAACAAATATGCATTATTGTACCCTGACAATACTCAGTTTGCTTTAGCTGTAGTAAAAAACGACAAAGTTTCTTTTGCTGGTGTATTGAAAATTAATGGTGGTTTAACTTTTATAAACAACAAAGATTCGGTATTTGAAATAGGTTCCATCTCAAAAGTATTTACGTCAACTATTCTTTCTAACTTGATACTTGAAAATAAAATTGCAGCAAATGAACAGATTGGGAATACTTTGCCTTTTAAATTAAATCCATTTGAAGAAGATGCATCAAAAATAACTTTTAAAAGTTTATCGAATCATACATCTGGTTTGCCAAGTTATCCATCAAACTTGGATAGTGTAGCAAGATTGAATCCTTTAAATCCATATGTTGAATATGATGATTCATTGTTAAAGGAATACTTGACAACTGAATTATCATTGCAAACGATTCCAAATACAAAATATGAATATTCGAATCTTGGATATGGACTGTTAGGTTATCTTTTAGAGTTAAAGACAGGTGAGAAATATGAAAATCTATTGCAAAAATTTGTTTTTGAAAAGTACAATATGCCATTTTCATCTTCTCGAAAATGTAATATTTTAAACTATCTCGTAAAAGGGCACGATAAGGAAGGAGAAGTAGTTTCTAATTGGGATTTTAATATCCATAATGCAACTGGAGCATGCTTTTCTTCAACACGTGATTTATCAATGTTTGTTTTAGCTAATTTCTCGAATGATTCTGTATTAAATTTTCAACGACAAAAAACGTTTCGTGTTGAAAATAATGACATAGACTTGGCATTTGCTTGGCATATATATAGGAAAGAAGAAACAAAATGGTATTTTCATAATGGAGGTACAGGTGGTTATCGAAGTAATATAACAATGGATTTGGAGAAAAAAAATGCAGTGATTTTATTAGTGAATTGTGTATATGGACAATCTGGAAGGCATTTAGAAAATATCAGTTGGAAATTATTGCAATCCATTGAGTAAGCCCAGCACATAACATGCGGTATTATAATTGCCTTGATCATGCTTTTTGCAGCCTCATTTATCGGGTTGAAGTGAACAGTATTAAGACTGGTGAACTTGTCGGCGTGAACGCCGCCTGGTTCAGGTAAAAAGCCCGCCACAACTGGTTGAAAACCGTTGCCGGCAAATGAAGCATACCGCTTTCGTTTTGAATAGTATGATTTTTAATGGTAAAACAAAATCGGTAAGTGCTGTTTCTTTGCCAACACCCAAGGGGATAAATGGAAAGTTTCACTTCATCTGCATAATTCAACAACTCATCGACTTAAAATTTGATAAGGTTTTGATTTGAAAGATATTTGAAGAAAATTTTAAATCATTAAACTTTATAAGTCATGAGAAACATATTATTATTAATCGCAATTTCAATCTTAACATTATCGGGATGTTACGCTCAACAACAAGTTGAATTTACCGATGAGAAATCTGTTTTAGATTTCTACTGTCAGTACAGTTCTTATACTAACCCGGGAAAATATGGGTATTTGTATGAAGACCTTCCAGATTCCTTACCAGAGCTATGCAAGTTAATCAAATCACAATTTATTCATCCGTATGCTGAATTGCCAAACTATTCTGAGCAAATACCTAAAGAGAGGTGGAATGAGTCATTTAAATACCCTACAGTTAAATCAATATTAAAAGGACTGATATCGCATGACTCTGACGGTTTAGTGAATAATAGAAAACCAGAAAACCGATTAGTAGTAATTTGTAGGGGTAACTGTATCCTGCTAGCTTCAATCCTTAAATATCGTGGTATTCCAGCCAGGGTGCGTGCAGGGTATGCTACCTATCTAATTCCTAATTTTAATACAAGTCATGCAATTTGTGAGGTATGGAATGAAAAAGAAAATCGCTGGATGCTTGTGGATCCAAGTATGAACATGGTAGATTTTAACCATAGTAAATTTGTTTTTGGTAATGATGCCTGGCAGCAATTACAGAAAAATAAAATAGACCCTGATCGATTTGGAATACCCAGAGAATTGACGGGAAAGGCTTCAATACTAGCCTTGTTTAATACTGATATAGGAAACGTACTAGGTACAGAACATACGATTTATCAATATGCTCCTGTTTTAGAATATTTCTTCCAGAATAACTACCAACTAACCCCTGAACAAATAAAGGTATTAGATAAGGTAAGTAGATTAACGAACTTACTAGATGCCAATAACCTTTCAGATCTGCAAGGTATCTATACAAACACTCCAGAAATTCAACTTACAAAAACCAGGAGCTTTCGAAAATAAGCTAGACAAAATTATTCTCAAAAGGAAAATTAGAAAAGCTCTGGCTTATTTTAAAATCTTAATTTTTTAACCTAAATTGCTCACAATGAATACAACAAATACAAAAAAGGTAACTGCCATTTCTTTCATTCTTTGGTCACTAACTATCATAGTAATATCCACTATAGTTGGGTATTTAATTCAGGGTCCTAAATTGTTTACATCATTTGCTTATTATTTTAAGTATTCATCAATGGGATTCTCTTTTGGATTTGGTTTCTGGCTTGGGAACTGGGCTATTAGCCAAATTATTGAAAACAAACTTGACTGGACTAAAAACCTGAAAAAGTCAAATATAATTAGCCTGTCATCATATATTCTGTTTGGTATTATTTTAAGTTTAACCATTAACTATTTTTATAGCTATCATCTTTTTGACAATAGGGGGATGAATCTTTTTTGGGATGTTTTTATCAAGACTTTAATAATAATGTTTCTCGACTTGATACTGATTTCAACTTATTATTCCACTAAGCTTACCAAGTATTGGGAAAAAGCGATTGAAAAAAACGAAGAACTAAAAAGAGAAAACCTGCAAGCCAAATACGAAGTTTTGAAAAACAAGGTAAATCCTCATTTTCTGTTTAACAGTTTAAATACGCTTAGCAGCCTTATTGAGCGAAAACCTAAACTGGGCAGCGATTTTGTAAAGAAACTTAGTGATATTTATAGATATGTGTTGGAACAAAGCGATAAAGAGTTAGTTTCGTTAGATGTTGAAATGAAATTTGTGGAGGATTATATATTTCTTTCAAAAATGCGATTTGGGAATGCCCTTACATTTCATTCGACTATACCGGAAAATACAGATATCCAGGTCGTACCATTGGGATTGCAGACTTTGGTCGAAAATGCCATAAAACACAACATTATTTCTTATGATATGCCTTTGCAAATTGAGGTTGGTATAGAAGATGATTTTATTCTACTAAAGAATAACATTCAAAAGAAGAATATCATAATGCCTGACAGGAAACCACATGGTTTAGAAAATCTAAAAAACAGGTATACATACCATACGGATTTGTTAATCGAAATTACAGAGTCGGATGAATTTTTCACCGTCAGGTTGCCTGTAATAAAAACTAAAAGTCATGAATTGCTTGATAATTGAAGATGAAAAGGAAGCTGCAATTAAGCTTTCCGGAATGATTGGAAAATATGACAGGAATATTATAATTCTTGATACAATTCAGTCTGTTAAGAATGCTGTGGTTTGGCTAAAAAATAATGAACCTCCCGATTTGATTTTTATGGATATTCAACTGGCTGATGGCTTAAGTTTTGAGATATTTGAACAAACAATCATTAAGGCACCGATTATATTCACTACTGCCTATGATGAATATGCCCTGAAAGCTTTTAAAGTAAACAGCATCGATTATTTGTTAAAACCAATCGGTCAAAGTGAATTAAATCAGGCTGTTGATAAGTATAAAGAAAACAACGTTCCAAAAGAAATTTCAACTCATGTTTTTGACAGTATTTTACATACCCTTTCAAAAAAATATAAGAGCAAGTTTTTAATAAAAGTTGGCGAACATATTAAAGTCTTTACAGTTGACGATGTGCAATGTTTTTATAGCATGGAGAAATATACCTTTCTTCAAAATAATTCAGCGCGCGACTTTGCCATAGACTATTCACTTGATCAGCTGGAAGCTATACTGGATCCCGCCATATTTTTCAGGATTAACCGCAAATTCATTGTTTCCTTTACGGCAATTTCAGATATTATTAGTTACTCTAATAGCCGTTTACAAGTGAAACTTCTTTCAAACACGTCTGATGATTTAATAGTGAGCCGTGAAAAGGTACAAGATTTTAAAAAATGGCTGGAGAATTAATTTAAGTCGGTATATTCTCAATTATTGGAATCATTGGGTAAACTAGTGAAAAGCTATTATTGCCAGCTAATATTTGTAAGCACATCCCGCAAACCCCACAAGCCACCGCCAAAGCAAAGTTTGCGGGAAGAGCTTATAAAGCCAGCCCGAGTAACCGCCTTTAAGGTCGGTTTTAGGATTGCCGAACCGCAAAAACAAAATAAATTCTGTGCTTCGTTGCAAGGTCATAGCGGATTGATTAAGCATATAAACAACTAAACAATAAGCAATCAGACCAGAAAGTCTAATTGCTAAAATGCTGTAATACGTAAGCCGGGGGATGTGGATAATTTAAACTTTAGTACATTTACTCAAAATTGTAACGGTTTGACAGGTTGGTGCTTCGAAATCCCAGCCTACGCATATTGCCAACCGTTGCCATGCATTAGTAGTTAAGGCACATCTACTATATTTTTTTAACTTTATAAACATTTCTCCGAATGAATAATTCACACATTGACATATATAAAATTGAAAATGGCGAAACAGAAATATCAGTAAAACTGGAAGATGAGACTGTCTGGTTGAGTCTTAATCAAATGGTTAAATTATTTCAACGTGATAAATCTGTTATTTCCAGACACATTAGTAATACATTTAAAGAGAAAGAATTAGACCGTAATTCAGTTGTTGCAAAAAATGCAACAACTGCAAAGGACGGTAAAGATTTATATCCAAGTATTGAAGAGAAAGCTGCGAATTTATTATGTCTAATTACTAAAAACCATTCATTTTCTGACGGAAATAAAAGAATTGCAGATAATGCATTAGTTGCTCTTACTTTAATGATTGCAGTGAGTAAGCCAGAGGAAAAAGAAACAACAATTAAAGTGATTGAAAATCTGATAAATAGCAACAACTAACGCATGGCAACATGCGGTCATATTTAATGCCGCAGATCCTGTAATTAAGACAGATGAAAATGAACCATTCTGAATGAATATGAAAAAAAAACAATTAAAACGAATTCTCAGAATAGTATTTATTATGGCAAGCATATCCTCCCTGTTCTTTGTGCCATGGCTTTTGGTCAAGGCGTGGATACTTCCGCTACCGGATACGATTCAAGAACAGTTAGATGAAGCAATAGGTCATGGATTTGACGGGATGATTGTCTATATAGATCAAGCTGGCAAACCACCTCAGTATTATACTGCAGGCTGGCATAATCGAGAATCCAAAATCCCTGCCAAACCGCACGCACTCTTTAAAATTGCCAGCATTAGCAAGCTATATGATGCTGTGGCTGTTACCAAATTGGTAAGTGATGGACGGCTTTCTCTAGATAAAACAATCGCTGATTATTTACCAGAGCTAGTAGGTAGAATCGAAAACTCAAACAAAATCACTTTAAGATTGATGATACAACATAAAAGTGGTATTCCTAATTTTACGGACGCTCCAAATTTTTGGTCAGCTCCAACAGAGACCTATGAAGAAAGTCTTGCCTTGATTCTGGACAAGCCTGCCAACTTTGAACCTGGTGAAAGCTATGAATATTGTAATACTAATTACCTCTTAATTAATAAGATAATGGATAATACACTAGGGTATGAGAACTTTCAATTCATTCAAAAAGAAATTTTTATGCCGCTAAACCTTAGCAATACTTTCGGTTCGCTCAATGAAGTGAATATAGAGGATGTGATGAGTGGCTATCATGTAGGACATAAATTTGATTTAAAGGAAGATGAACATGGTATGTTAGCCACAGCAGAAGATGTGGGTACTTTCCTACGGGCACTAAACGATGGATCACTGTTTGAACCAGGAGAAAAAGAAATATATTCTTCCATTTATGAGTATGAACATGCAGGTTGGGTACCAGGATACCAAAGTTTTGCAAAATATCACAAAGACATTGATGTTGTTGTTATTGAATTCTACAGTACAACAGATCCTAAACTGTACAATTGGAACTTGTCAGAAATAATAAATAATAGAATTATTAAAATACTGAAAAGACAAAAAAGCTCATAATATGATGTTAACTTCATGGGGGCTTAAAAGTAGAAGCAAGGCCAGCTGGCAACATGCTGCATGCACCATGCGGGTGGGCTTCCAGCGTTTTTGGTTGTCGGTTTTAGCTGGGTTTTGTAACGGACGATGAGAACGCGTCTTTGAAAATCCCGCCTGTCCGGACTAAAGTTTTTGTACGGGCACGGTGCAAACAGCTTTCCGTTAGCAAACATTTAAACGAATAAATCCAAAATATATTAAGATGAAAAATATTTTATTGCTTACAACACTGATTTTGTTTATTTCATCATGCAAGAAGGATGTAGATTATGTGGTTAGTGGAAAAGTCACTGACTTTGATGGGCAACCAATAGATAGCGTAACAATAAGGCTTAAAAATAAAGCTTTTGATGATATCTATGAAACCTTATCAGATTCGGATGGGAATTATTCTATGGAAGTTAAAGAAGGAGATTATTATTGTTTATATGCAATTAAATTATCCGAATATCGTGTAAACCGGCTTGAATACTGGACTTGGAATGTGCCGGTTCATAAAAACATCACTATAAATCCTCAATATGAACGAATGGAGTTGTATGGTATTAATGTTTTTGAACCCCAAGTTACTCCTCAAGAAACTTATATGGTTTATTTCAGGCCAATGAGTTTAACTAAAACACTGCAATTTATTTCTGAACAGAAAGTCAATAAGAAAAAGTTTGAAACTGCAGAGAAAACAGAAAACTTATTAAACAGATCAGATAAACTAATTAATACAGCTCCTGACAGTATTTTACCAGAAGAATTAGTGATTGAAATTAATGGAATCAAATCAGAGATATTAGAAATTAATAAAATAACAGAGTATGCTCGTGGATTTAAAATGTATGGGTATGTTGTACAAGTTCTAAAGCCTGAAAAACAAGAGTATATTGATTCTGAATATGACTTTATATCTATAACCCTTCATTCTAAAGAAACTAATGAAATAGGAAAAGGAGAAGCATTTGTAAAAAGAACAAAATGAAAAGAAATATGACAACATTAGTAGTTGGAGCAAGTGGTGCGACTGGAAAACATTTGGTAGAACAGTTGTTAGCATCGGGACAAAACGTTAAAATAATCGTTCGACCAACAAGTAATATTCCAGACAATTGGACTGATAATGAACAAGTAACGATTATCAAAGGTAGTGTCTCCGAAATGACCGTTGGAGAGTTGGCTGAAATTATTGCTGACTGTAAATCGGTTGCTTCTTGTCTCGGGCATAACCTGACCTGGAAAGGCATCTATGGAAAGCCCAGAAAACTTGTTACAAAAACAGTTGAACTACTTTGTGAAGCAATTATTAGTAATTCTTTTCAAACACCTGTCCGTTTTGTATTGATGAATACAGACGGGAATCGCAACAGAGACTTGAATGAGCCTATTTCATTTACACAAAGAATGGTAATAGGACTGCTTCGGATATTGATGCCACCGCATCCTGACAACGAAAAAGCCGCAGACTATTTGAGAGTTGCCATCGGACAAGATAATTCAAGTATTGAATGGGTGGCAGTTCGACCAAGTAATCTAATCAACGATGAAAAAGTTACGGAATATTCCTTATACAAATCACCAATAAGAAGTGCACTTTTTAATCCGGGAAAAACGAGTCGTATAAACGTAGGAAATTTTATGTCAAGACTTATACAAGATGACAGTTTATGGAATAAATGGAAGGGGCAAATGCCAGTAATATACAATAATCTGGATGATACAAAATAAACCAACTGCCTGTTATCAAACTGTATAAAAATGAAGCAAGAATGAAAAAATCCAGCCGAAACAAAATCAAGAATTATGAAACTAAATAAATTGATTGAACAGTTTCAGAAATTGAATGATGAGGCGGAAAATCCACGTTTCAAGAAGTCTATCAGCAGAGTGATAAGCCTTTTAGAAGAAATCGAAAATAAGGACATTCCCAATAGAGAAAAGGTGGAAATTCAGAAGAGTATTCGTTCATATCTTAAGAATATTCAAACTCAATACGATGTAAAGCTAAGCTTAAAGAAACTGAGAAAATCATTGAAAGAAGACTTTAGATTCGTGGCTCCGAATTATTACTTAAGTTTAGGCACTGGACTCGGACTGGCTCTTGGAACTTCGCTGGGTATTTCAATAGGTGTATTCTTTGATAATGGAATAGTATTCGGACCAATGATTGGCTCAGGAATAGGTTTGATTTGCGGACTTATTGTCGGAATGTTTTTAGATAAGAAAAAGGAATCTGAAAATCGAATATTGAAAAATCTGTAATAAGTACTAGCTTCAACATGCTTTCATTCTCTCTAAGGGAGAACTTTCAACATCTAAAGAGTTCGGCGTTAGCGGGGTTTTGTAACAGGGGATTTGAACGCGTTTTCCTAAATCCCGTTAGCACCAATCTGGATAGATAATACAAATGACAAAAAAGGAAATATTATGAAACTTGAATCTAACGCAACGATACAAATTCAAAAACCGATTGAAGAAGTTTTTGAAGGGATCGTTAATCCTGAGAAAATGACCAAATATTTTATTTCCGAAAGTAGCGGACGCCTCGAATCAGGGAAAGAAGTGATTTGGAAATTTCCTGAATTTCCAGACACGTTCCCGGTGAAAGGAGTTGCCATTGAAGCCAATAGTTTAATTTCATTCGTTTGGGATCCAGAAACAGTTGTGACCATTACATTAGAAAACCTGAAAGACAAAGGCACTCTGATAAGAGTAAACGAAAACGGCAAGGAATATAATGAAGAAAATCTGAAATGGGCGCTGGGAAACACCGAGGGATGGGCAAATTTCCTTGCTTGTTTGAAAGCCTATCTGGAGTATGGAATACAACTACGAAAAGGTGCATTTGAATTCATGATAAAGAAATAAACAATAAAATAGCGTCAAAATGAAAGTTACACCCGAACACAATGAAAGTATTGCAAAGATGACATTTGCCTCAGTTTATCCACATTACATTGCAAAAGTGGAAAAAAAAGGGCGAACAAAAGAAGAGCTTCATCAAGTAATAGAATGGTTGACGGGATTTGACGAAGAGAAATTACAAGATCTAATCAATGAGAAAGCGACATTTGAAACCTTCTTTCAAAAAGCGGAATTAAATCCAAACGCGCATTTGATAAAAGGCGTGATATGTGGATATCGAATTGAGGAGATTGATAACTCATTGACCAGACAAGTCAGATATCTTGACAAGCTGGTAGATGAATTAGCGAAAGGTCGTACAATGGAAAAGATTTTAAGAGAAGAAAAGAAATAAAAAAGCGCACCAACAAAGTAGAATAAACAAAACCCGGTCCTTTTTTAACAACCGGGTTTTACTTTGTAATTAATGACTAACAATATGCGTCATATTGAATTATAATACGAATTGAACGAACTCAACTAAAGAGGACTTAATTATGAAGATTCAGACACTTTTCTATCCTGTAATTGTTCTTCTACTGGTCACAGGATTCAATCACCAAAGTGCTTTAGCACAAGAGCATAACCCTTCCGGTCACTGGGAAGGTGAAATAGAAATCCCCGGTCAGCCTCTGGAAATCCAGGTGGATTTTGAACAGAAAGAAGACCGGCTAACAGGAAACATATCCATTCCGGTTCAAAAGGTTAAAAATCAAAAGCTGGATAAAATCGAACTGAATAATGATTCCCTCCATTTCCGGATACCGGATATTGCAGGCAACCCAACTTTCTATGGAACATTTGCGGATAAAAATACGCTGAGCGGAGATTTTAAGCAGTCGGGTCAAACCTTTTCTTTTACGCTTCTACGGACAGGTGATCC
>P_1C_Sed_2_UnCtyDRAFT_1000443_pt1 | contig 12762 bp, 9 predicted proteins | sample Pon1CUnioCityCA_4_FD_10229 | JGI IMG/M metagenome (IMG submission 10229) | reverse complement strand
GGGGGCCGCCACAACGAAGAGTACGCCGCTTTCCTGACTCATCATATCTTCAAGGCGAAGCCAGCACGAATACGGTGGCCAAGGCGCCGGGCCCGCCCAAAGTATGGGCCACTCCCACGTCCGCTTTTTTGACCTGCATCCTGTCGGCGCGTCCTCGAAGCTGGTCGCTTATGTTGTTTATCATCCTGACACCTGACGCGCCCACCGGATGGCCGCAGGACTTGAGTCCTCCCGACGGGTTCACCGGGATTTTGCCCTCAATATATGTCTCGCCCTCCTCGATAAGCTTCCATCCTTCGCCCTTTTCGGCAAACATGAGGTCTTCATAGTTTACTATCTCGGTGATGGTAAAGCAGTCATGCAACTCGACCACATCGACCTCCTCGACAGGCTTTCTGATTCCCGCCTGGGCATAGGCCTTGCGCGCCGCTTCCCGGGTCGATGAAAAACCCGTAAAGGAAAAAGCGGGGTCCATCTGGGCGGTATAGTATCCGCTGGTTATGGCCAGGGCCGCGCCTTGGATGATGACGTAATCGTCGGTGTACTCTTTGGCTTTGCTTGCGGGACAGAGTATGGCCGCGGCCGCTCCGTCGGTTGTAGGACAGCAGTCGAAGAGCTTTAAAGGAGAGACCACCGGGGGGGCGGAAAGGGCCTTCTCAACGGTTATTTCGCTTCTGAAATGGGCCTTGGGGTTCAAGGAACCGTGCTTGTGATTTTTGACGGCGACCTTGGCCAGGGTCTCCTCCCCTATTCCGTACTCTTTGAAATAGCGGTTGGCCAGCAAAGCAAACATGCCCGGTGCGGTCCTGCCCTTGCAGTAAAGAGGATGGCCTCGTTCAACGTGTTGAGACACCAGGCTTCCTCTACCCGACACGTCGCGCATCTTCTCGACCCCTACTGCCAACACCAGGTCGTACTCGCCGGCGGCCACGGCAAAAGCCGCGTTGCGGACCGCTTCCATGCCGGTCGAGCAGTAGTTGGACACGCGGGTCACGGGAATGGGCTCCAGCTTCAAAGTATCGGTAACATTGGTCCCGGAAGCCCCTTCGTACCCCCAACTGAAGGGAAGGTACGTGCCGAGCCAGCCGGCCTCTATGTTTGCCGGGTCTATGTTGGCGTCGGTAAAGGCCTCATTGCAGGCCTCCCGCAGCATGTCGTTGTAGCTCTGGTGAAAGTTCTCGCCGAACTTGATCGTTCCCGTGCCTATTATGGCAACCTCTCCGGATACCGGCATCACTGTCCTCCTTTCAACAAAGGCCGGAACTTCCAAAAGTAATTGTTGAAACCGCCGCCTTCGTGGAGCTTGCGAAAGACCATCTCTACTTCCATGTCTATATGCACGTCAGCGGGACCGACGTCCGTCATCTGGGCGTAGAGTCTGCCGCCGCCTTCCAGGTCCACTGAAACCATGGGAGTGGGCGGCTCCGGATTGGGCACCAGGGAATCCAGCGCAAAGGTGTATACCCGGCCATAGCGGGAAACCTTGTAGGGCGACATGTCCTCGCTGCCGCAACTCCAGCACTTGTAGCGCGGAGGAAACTGCACGGCGCCGCAGGAGTCGCATTTGCCTCCTTTCCGGCGGACATTGATGTCCTCTTCCCTCCACAGGACCGGCACCGAAGTCCAGATATTGATGTCCTCGCCGGGAAGTATGTCCCGGAACCGAAGATATCGGGCGTAGCTTGTAAGCGGCAGGCCGGCGTCGACCTGATCGAAAAGTGTTGTGCTCCAGTCCTTTATCTGTTCCGTCACAGTAAGCAGGCAGGCGTCGGCGCCCGAACCGTAGTTGAACACGGCCATGGTGTCGCCCGGCCCGCTTTGCGAGAGTGCCGACACCAGGGAAAGAAATACCTGGCTGTTGCCGGTGTCCCCGATGGCCGCCTGCGGTACGTCCTGAAGATACTGCTTTGCAGCAAAACCGAGCTTTTTATCAAGGCCCCGCCGGGAGCGCATGTCCGGCGAGTAATAGACGACCCTGCTTATCTGATCGCGGGACATGCCCATTCCTTGTACCATCTCTTCCGCCATTTCCGGAAGATGGGACATGATCCCCATGTCGGTAACAAATCGCGGGTCCCCCGATTGAAGGTAAGGACCGGAAACCCGTCTCCACCTGTCCAGGAAAGCGCGGGACGAAGAGAAAAAGCGCTTGAACTCCGCTATCGGCTTTTCCCTGCCTATCAAAAAAGCGGCGGCGCCGTCGCCGATGGTCCGTTCCATGGGGTCTCCGGGGGCCGGCAGGCGCATGTCTGCGGCACAAACCAGGACCTTGTCCGCCTCTTCCGCTTTAACGGCGTCATGGGCGGCCCGAAGCGCCGCAGTACCGGCCCGCAAAGACCCACCAAAGTCTACTGCCATGACTTCAGGCCGTAAGTCGGCCACTGCGGCCACTATGGCTGCGTTGCCGTGTTCCAGGTATGGCGGGGTGGTGGAGGCGAAATATATCCGGTCCACCTCCAAAGGATCGTGGCCGGAAAGGCATTCCAGCGCGGCTTCGGAGCACATGGTAATGCAGTCTTCATCATGGTTGGCTACACTTCTCTGCCCCTTGGAAGTACCTCCCCAAGCAGCGGAGAGGACTTCGCCGGTAAGGCGCCTCCTGGGAATGTAAACTCCAGCGCTGACAATACCTGTCATTTAAAAACCTCCAGTGCCGAGTCTCTGTTTTCAAAATCATATTGAATATCGAGCATGCTTGCAAAGACGTCCGCCCGCATATCCGAAGCGGCCTGCGGCAAAAGGCCGGACTTCTCTTGCCGGGCCAATGAAAACACCCGGCAAAGTAATGAACAAACTGCTTTACTCGCCGCTGTAGGCCGGCCGGGACCTGATCAGGGGCCACATCGAGATGACGCCCCTCGGATACTTGTAGCCCGTCCAATCGCGGTCCGCGTTGTAGGCGCCGTCGTTATAGGCCTTGTCGTTATTGAGGTTCCAGCGATACGGGCCCTTCCACAACTGTGTTTCCATGTTGTAAAAGCGCTCTGCCACCGGCCCCATTACCATGACCTTGGAAAAAAACGTCACGTCCTCGCCGCCGGTAAGGACCGTGCCCCACGGTCGCCGGCAACTCTCCAGCGCCTTTGGAAAATCTGCTCTCAACATTCCGGTAAGCTCGTCTATCTCCGGCGTGCCGAATCCGGTCAGGGCAGGATACAAAAGAGCGTCGCCCAGGACCATGGAACGCTGGTCCCATCCCTGGAAGTCCCGGTCCAGGGACACCGGCAAATAGCCATGGCGGGAATGCGCCTTTTTCAGGGTATCGAGTATCTTTGCGGCATCCGACCTTAAAACAGCGGCCTTGTCCTTTCTATCGTATCTTTCCAAAAGCTCTGCGCCCACGAGGTATGAAGTCATCTGTTTGGTCCCGAGATAGATGTTGTCGGGAGAGACGTGGATGGCTTCGGAAGCGTCGTACGTGGTGCCCGTGTCGTGGTCGGCGATCCCGTTGCCGTTTTCATCACGGGCCATGTTCGCGACCAGCATGGTCTCCATCACCGGCAAAAGCCCTTGCACTGTCTCGGCGTCATCGCAGATGTGGTCGTACCAATGCAGTAGCAGCGCAAAGTTCGCGTTCTCCTCCACCGGCATGGGAGGAAGCTTCCCGTAGAAAGGGTTTTCATAATAGGCAAAGCCGGTAAGTTGATTACGTCCCAGATCATGCCTGATATAAGGCCCCCACCTGGTCTCGTCGGTGTTGCCGGCCCACTGTTCGAGCTGGAGCTTCAAAGTCCAGGGCATGAAATATGCCAGGACCTCGACCTCATGGGCCACGTCCACGGTGGACAGCATGGCATAATCGCCCTCCCACACGTAAAAACGAGGCGATCGCTCTGTTGTCTCCACCAGCCAAGTGTTACAAAGATAAGTATGAAAAGTAAGGGCCTGCAGCCACCTTCTCTCCGGCGCCAACCCCGGCTCTGTCAGTTTGGATTCAGTGGAACGGGTCCCGGCCAGAATTTCCTCCTTGTTGAACAGGGCGTATCTTATGACCTGCTCAACGTCATCAAAAAACCTGGTGTAGTAAAAGTAATAAAGCTCCTTTTCCCGGACGTTCATCATTACCGGCCCATCGGTATAGGACGCCTGTACCACTGTCCGGGTCATCTTTTCGCCGGGCGGCACGTCTATGTTAAAGACAAAGCCGTTACGCTTGCCGGAGATAAACCATGATCCCTGGCCCCAGGTCGCCAGAGCATGGCGGGGAGGCTTCCAGGAAAAACGGTTGGTGATCTGAGGAGGAAGTTCGAAGGCAAGTATACCGTCTTCCAGTACCCTTGATTTCATGCCGCGAAGACCGAGCGCGAAAACCAATTCGGCGGCCTTGCTCTTGGCAGTGGGATTTTCAACGGTAAAGGTATGATATAAAAAGGGCGCCGAAGCCGTCTTGACCGCTTCTTCCGCTTGCAAGGAGCGCGGAATCTCGAAGGGACTGACCACGCAATGGGTGACAATCAGGCCGGAGGGACCATGCCCGCTTGTGCAGGACCGGGTGAACTCAAGACGGAGCGACCTTTTGTCAAGCGCTTTTTCCGGCCTCTTCGAGTATAGCGAACGGTTATTGAGGAGGACCTCGAGGCCCACCCGGCGTTCATGACTCAATTCTCCGGGACAGAAAATCGCGGGATCAAAACCCATGGCGCCGAGATGGGCCCGGCCTTTACCGAAATCTATAGCGAAAAAGTGCCGGGAGCCCAATCTTCCGTTCATTACGTAAAGCTCGGTCTCCGAATCTACCGGCATCTCCATGACATCGGCTGCGGCAGGCGCCGCAAGCATGAGAAGGACCAGAAAAGCAAAGGCCGTAACTCGCCAGGGCTTCATGTATGTCTCTCCTAAAAAAGAAAAAGGCCCGTGCCGCAAGCTTGCACGGAGTTGGCTTACTTGCCGAGTCCGGAAAGGCCCAATATCCGGCGGGCCGCCTCTTTTGCGTCCACGGCATCGGTGTCGATTACGTGGGCCGAGCTCCGTCGGTAGAGGGGCTCCCTTTCTTTCAAGACCTCGGCAATTTCTTCCACGAAAGATTTTCCGGTAAGAGAGGGCCTTTGATTGTCGCCGGATATTCTGCGGGCGATGGTCTCCACTGAGGCGGTAAGCCAGAAGACCTCGGCCGTCCGCAAAAGTATTTCCCGGTTTTCGGGACGGATTATTATGCCGCCGCCGCAATCGAGAAGCAGGTTGTCTTTCTCTACGGTCTCTTCCAGCACCTGGGTCTCGATGTCCCGGAACTGGTCCCATCCATAGTTTTCCACTATCATAGGAATACTCATGCCGGCCTTTTCAATGATCAAGGCGTCCAGGTTGGCAAGCTCCAGGCCCGTACTCTCAGCCACCAGTCTGCCGATGGTGCTCTTTCCCGTACCGCGATAACCAATCAAAGCAATTTTCATAACTACTCCAGCTCGGAAACGGAATATATAACGTTCCGGGTCGTTTCTTTTCCCCGGTACATGGCCTTGTCCGCCAGGTGGATCAGCTCGGTGCGGTCTTCCGTGTCGTCGGGGAAGGTCGCAATTCCCACGCAACAGGTCACTCTGAGCTCCAGGTTTTCGCCCACCCGGAAGGGGCTCTCCTCCATCAGGCTGCGGATGCGCTCCGAGACCACGCGGGCCCCTTCCCGTTCCGTCTCGACCAGGATTACAATGAACTCGTCGCCGCCGTACCTTACCACGATGTCGATGTCCCGGACGCATGACTTGATTATGTACGAGGTCTCGATCAGCACCTGCGAGCCTACCAGATGGCCGTAGGTATCGTTTATTTCCTTGAAGTGGTCAATGTCGATAAACAGGAGGGAGAGGTTTTTACGGAACCGCTTGGCCCGTTTGAGCTCGGTCTGGAGCGCCATGTCCATGTAGCGGGTGTTGAAAAGCCCGCTGAGATCGTCGATAAACATGAGCCGCTGTGCGTCAGCGTACTTTAATGAGTTCTCGAAAGACATATGAATCTGCTCGGATATGAACCTGGCGGTGCCCAGGTCCATGCGGTCATACTCCTCGCGGCCGCCCTGCCGGAAGGCCACGATGTATCCTTCCAGGTGGCCGGGCACACTTACCGGCATGACCATTCCCGAAGAAATGCGCAGAAGACTTCCCGATGGCGTCTCTTGGGTGACCTTGGGGCTCTCGATAGTGATCACCCGATCGGGAAGCGGGTCCAGGTCCGTGCGCAAAAGGTCTTTTAAAAGGTCTTCCGCCTCGTTCTCATCCATGCCGCGGCTGGCCTGGACCTGCCATGAGCCGTCCGTCCTGAAAAAAGCCATGCCCAGGTCCCCCTGCAACGCCTGAAGCATAGCGTCAAGGGACAGGTTATAAAGTTTTTCCACGTCCATGCAGAGGCTGACCCGTTGGCAGCTCTCGTAGAGGGTCAAAAGACTCCTGAGCTCGACATTCTCGTCGAAAAGATGGCGCAGTTCGATGGTGCGTTTTATGGTTATTTTCAACTCTTCGGGGTTTACGGGTTTGGTGAGATAATCGCTGGCCCCGCTTTTAAGACACTTTACAGCGCTCTCCACCGAGGCGTAACCGGTCATTATTATGACGTCTATGTTGGGTCTTGCCTGTTTGGCTTTGTCCAGGACCTCGATGCCGTCCATGCCCGGCATGACCAGATCAACCAGGAGGATGTGGAAATCCTCGTTTTTAATTATTTCCAGCGCCTCTTCGCCGGTATAGGTAGAACGGACGACGTAGCCCTCCCCTGAAAGAATTTCCGTACAAAACTCCTGGTAGAACTGGTCGTCATCAACTATAAGTATCTTGCCCTTGTCCATTCCGTCCCCTGAATGTTCTATAATATGAAATTGTGAGCGGGCCGACAAGTCGGGGGAGATTCGGGAGGACAAAACAGAGTATCAGATGTCTTTATCCGGCCTCTCTATCCTGCTCGTCTTCCGGGACAGCCGGTTTTTAAGGTCTTCAGCGGGGAGCCAGCAGGGCGGCGTGGCTCAGTCCGACCCTCGGAGTTTCCACCAGACGGAGGCCGCAATCACCGGCCATCTCCAGCGTCCGTTCAAACCTGGAAAGAGGAATGTGTCTTTTGGGCTCGGCCACCAGAAAACGGGACTCCGGTTGCAGGCATTCTTTTATCTGAAGAAAAAACTTGCGCTCGTCAGGGGTCTCGTGGACCATCCACATGGCAAGGGCAAAATCCACTTTTTCCTGCAGGGGCAGTTCTTCCGGCCTGGAAACAATGGTTTTGATACGGTCCTGCAAGTCGGCCCGGCCGGCCCGCTTGCGCAGTACTCCCAACATCTTTTCCTGCACGTCAACGGCAATGACCCGGCCCGACGGACCGGTAAGGCGCGCCATGGGCAGAGAAAAAAATCCCAGTCCGCAACCCAGGTCCAGGCCGGTCATCCCCTTTGACAAGTAGGGCGCGAGAAGCTTTTCAGGGTCCTGGAACAACTTTCTTAACGGGTTGGAAAGCACGTAACCCATCCAGAAAGGGCAGCAATGATCGCCGCTCAACAGTATTACTCCTTTCCCGACGTATCGGGCGTTCGCGGTCCTTGATATGTTTTTCGTACCAGGAAATCCATCAACATCCTTTCCATTGCCGGAAAAAGGTTTCCGATGTATAGCAATGCCCTGGTCCTTGTTCCCGGTACAATAAGGTAACGGTCCTTGTGGACATCGGCCACTATTTTTTCGGCCACTTTTTCAGCAGGCAGTGCGGGTATGGTTTCGGCCACTGCCTTGGTTTCGGGAGGCCGGTCTTTGCGGACCTCTTCCAGCATGGGGGTCTCCGCTTCGGGAGGGACAACCAAATGTACATGCACTCTTTGCGGCTTGAGCTCGGCGCGAAGAGCATGGGTAAGCCCGGCGACCGCGTGCTTGGAGGCACAGTAGGATGTATAGCCGAATATACCCTTTACGCCCGCCATGGAGGAGATGTTTACTATCCTGCCGCCCTTCTTCTTTATGCCGGGCAGCGCCGCTTGTGTCATGTAAAGCGTGCCGTAGAAATTTATGTCCATCAGTCTGTGAAAGTCTTCTGCAGCAAAATTCTCGAAGTAATTGCCGGCCAAAGCGCCCGCGCTGTTGATCAGCCAGTCGGGCGGGCCCTGCTCCGAAGTGATACGGGCCATGGTCTCTTCCACTGAAGACTTGTCGGACACATCGCAGGAGAAAACTTTGACCACGGCACCCGAAGATTCCAGCCGCGCACGTACGTCCTCGAGCTTCTCCGGACTACGTGCGACAAGTGAAAGCCGGGCGCCCCTCTTTCCGAGCTTTTCCGCCAAAACCAGGCCGATGCCGCTGGAGCCGCCGCTTATGATTATATGCTTGTCCTTCATCTCGAGCGCCCCTGTCAAAACCGTTTTCATGTTGAGATTCAAGCCCTCCGCCCCTGAAAGTTCCCGAGTGAATTTTCAGGGAAACAAACATCCTATTATGACTTCCGGGTGAAGGTGACAATTACTCCGGCAGGACGCCCTCCCTGGCCGTCTTTCCGAGAAGATCGGCCGCGGGGCGTTTTAGTCTTTCTCCCGTATGTTTATCAAAACCGAAGAGGCCGTAGTGCAGGTCATAACCGCTCGTCCATTCGTAGGCGTCCACGTCGCTCCAGTAAAGGAGGCCGCACAAGTCCAGCCCCTGCTCGATGGCCTGGTGGATGGACCCCAAAAGGCACCTGATGTATTCGCTCCTCTGGTCTTCGTCTTCAGTAGCCAGGCCGGTACCGGTAATGTAAATAGGCAGGTCGAGGCTTGACTGATATATCCGCTTTATGGCCTCGTATACTCCTTCCGGCCGGGCCCCGTAACCGCACTCGGAAAGCATGTCGCCCTCCTGATACAGGGCCATGGCGGGCACGCCTTCGCCCAAACAGAGCTCTTCCAGGCATTTGCTGACAGGTGCGTCGGGGGACCCGCTTACCAGCAGCCGGAAGAAATAATCCACTCCCAGAAAATCCGCGGCCCCCCTGCAGGTCGGAAGTTCGACGGCACCCTTACCGGGCAGGTTGGCCGACCCCTCTTTTATGAGGTCCAGGGAGAACTTGTTTAAATAGGTGTCCACGAACTCCGCNGCTATGGTATCGGATTCCGATTCTTCGTCGCAGGGAAAAGTGGGAATGACCAGCGAATTAAGACCTATCTTGGCCCGCGGCGGCACGTAAGTTTTCAAAAGGCGGTAGGCGTCGCCATGGGCCCGGTAAATGGCCGCCAGCATGTCCAGGAACTTGTCCATTCTTTTTTTGCCCGGAGGCAGCTTGGCAAGGAGGTTGGTGGCCAACGCATAATAAACGGGCTGACTGACGGGCATCCAGTAGTCGGCAAGCCCGCCCAGTTCCCTGCCGATAAGCTCGACGTACCTGTGCCAGTACATAATGGCGGAAGAATCGAGAAAACCGCCCATCCTTACGAACCATGAGGGAAGAGTGAAATGGTGCAGACAGACCCAAAGGGACATGCCTTTTTGCCGGGCGATGTCCATGACCTGACGGTAATAGTCTATTGCCTCCCGGTTGTATACGCCCTTTTGGGGCTCGATCCTGCTCCATTCCAGGCTGGTGCGATGATGGGTAAGGCCAAGTTGCATGAGGTTTGTAAAGTCCTCTTCAATATGGTCGGGCTTACCGTTGCCACGTCCGCTCGGCACGACCCGTCCCGCACGCTCCCATCCCCGCCAGTCCGAGCCCTCGAAACACCCCTCGCTTTGGGGGGAGCTGGTGGCGGTACCGAATATAAAAGAAGAAGGAAAATCCATGTTCCGCGTTACTCCTGTCGGCGCAATTCAGCTAGCTGATAGTAACAAACAAACATCACCCGTTCAAACCGCCGACGTCTGTGCTGAAATTACAGAGGTCCCTTACCGGCCGATGTCCGGTTTATGCCTTTCTTTACAAGCATTCGAACGACATTAAAAGCAGTCGTAAAAACATAGAACTCCCTATTTAGGTAAGGCCCCTGCTTTGACCTGACTTCCACACTTTTGTGCACAGCTCGAAAGCGAAAACAGCGCCGCGCCCCAGTTGACAGGGCCGGATATGTTTGCTACTCTTCTTTTCTACGGATGATCAAATCCCCTCTCCTAATGCCCAGGTAGCTCAGTCGGTAGAGCACCTGACTGAAAATCAGGGTGTCGGTGGTTCAATTCCGCCCCTGGGCACCATGCTTTTACCTTTTCCTAATTACAGCCTGTCTTTATTTCCATGCTTTGCGCTTTACGTTTTTTGATGTTTTGTCACCCGAAAAAGTAATGGGTCTTTGAAAATCGCGGTCAGGGCCGCCCGCCGGAAAATCTTTTATCGGCCGGACAACTTTTGACAAAACAGCGGTCATTTCAGACGAGAAAGCAGATACGGTATAAGGAACATGTATCAGTTGATTTTGACCCCTTCAAGAATCAATGTTACGCTTTACGAATCCGCTTACGCAGTATAGAANGGCTTTAACGGATTTTGAGGTCAAGTTGCCGTCCTGTAATGCACGGGAAGGACGGTTTTCGGGGTATTGTTAAGGGAGATTTAATGAACAGGCGAGATTTTGTAAAGGGATCGATAGCGGGCGCCGCAGGTCTTTCCATGGCCGGCAAGGGTTGGGGTTCGGTCCATGACCGTCCTAACGTACTTATCATCATGGTGGACCAGATGCGGGAACCCATGTGGACCCCCCGACTCGACATGCCCAACCTGGCGCGCCTGCGGGAAACCGGCCTTTCGTTCGTTAACAGTTTTTGCGCAGCGTCGCCGTGCTCTCCTTCGCGGGCATGCTTTTTTACGGGCACCCATTCCACCCAGAACCATATGTTTTACAACTGTGACTTTGTGGAAGGCGCCCTTCAGCCGAGCCTCGACCCTTCGGTCCCCACCATCGGGCACATCTTCCAAAAGGCGGGATACAAAACGCCTTATCGCGGCAAGTGGCACCTCACCCGCCGAAAGGACAGGCCCGACGGGCTCGTGTCTTACGGCTTCGAGGGTTGGAAGAGTCCCGACGCCTGGTTCGGAGGGCCGCCATGGTGCGGGGAAGTTTTCGATCCCATGTACGCCGGACAGGCGGTCTCCTGGCTCTCGGACCCGGAAAATCATAAAGTGCCCTGGCTGATGGTCTGTTCTCTTGTAAACCCCCACGATGTGGGCGCATGGCCTCGATATTATCCGCACACCAAGCTCGGCCCCATTAAAACCGAACAGCCGCCGCCCAACTGGACCGACGACCTCTCCGGAAAACCCCGCGTCCATAAAGAATACCAGCGCAGATTCGAAAAAATGGCCGGTAAGGTGGACGAAAACGACGCTGACCAGTGGCGTCGTTACCTGGACTGGTACGTGGACTGCATGGAGGACGTGGACGAGAACATGGGCGACGTACTCGACGCGCTCGAGCGGTCGGGACAGGCCGGCAACACGCTGGTCCTTTTTACGTCGGACCACGGCGAAATGGGCGGATCGCATAAGCTGCGCAACAAGGGGACTTTCGCCTATGAAGAAGTGATGAAAGTACCCCTCGTGGTCTCCATGCCGGGGACCGTTCCGGCAGGGGAAAGCTCGAATGCGCTGGTCTCGAACGTTGATATCATGCCCACCCTCTGTTCTTTTGCCGGTATCCACGCAAACAATTACATGGCAGGAAAAGACTTCTCCCACGTCTTGGCCGACCCGACGGCCGACCCCAAAAGGGACCACGTCATCTATCACAACGACTGGGAGATAGCTTTTACCATAGGCAAAGGGGCGGACGAAGGGTCCACCTATGACAATCCCGCCCACATCCGCTGCATCCGGGACCACGAATGGAAATACGCCTACTATTTCAGTCTGAACAATGACGATACCGACTTCGAACTGTACAACCTTAAAGAAGACCCCCTGGAGATGCGCAACCTGGCCAACGATCCCGGATACCGACGAAAACGAAAAGAGCTGCACAACAGGCTCATGGAGCGGGAGGATGAGCTGGTTTCCGACTTCGAGGTTTGAGACGGAGCTTGGGCCATAGACGTGGTGCCTACCGTTGTTGCCGACAATCCGGCCGTCAGTAAAACAGAACAAACGTGGCGGCATTAAGCCGGCAATGCGGGCCTTTTAAAAACATCGACGTCACCGCAACAGAAAGGGGATTTCCACCCAGAGGGCCTCTTGGGGGCAGGTGACTTCGCAGGGCAGACAGAACCAACAGGTGCGGTACTTTCCGAAGGGTGCGCCGCAGGAGTAACAACGGGATGCTTCGGCCATTGCGTCTTCCCTCGACAGGGGACCGGTATTTTCCCGAAAATCTCCCTTTCCTTGGAATTCTCTTCGGGGCACGGAAACCCTGTCTCGATCGGATGCAAGTGACGTGTCTTTTTCAAATTCGAGCTCGACCGGCCCGTCATACGCCCTTCCGTAAGACAAGTGCTCGCCGGCCACATAACGACGGGCCGACTCGGCGGCGGTCCTTCCCGACGCCATGGCTTCGACCACTGAAGAGGGCCCTCCGGCAAAATCTCCGGCCACAAAGACCTTTTCATCGGAGGTCGCCATTGTCAGAGGACCGGGCTTTCCCTGACAGGGGAATGTTATGCCGGAACCTTCCCAACAGGAGTCATCAATTTTTTGGCCGACGGCAATAATCACTGTATCGGTTTCCAAGGTCCTTTTATCGCAGGAGTCAAAGCGGGGATTGAAAGCCCCTGAGTCGTCAAAAACAGCCAGGCATCTTTGCAACTCGACACCGCAAACCTTGCCCTCTTTGCCCGTGATCCTCACCGGGCCCCATCCGTACTCGAAATTCACGCCTTCTCCGGCCGCCGTCTCCACAATCTCTTTTACGGCGGG
>P_1C_Sed_2_UnCtyDRAFT_1000442_pt1 | contig 12763 bp, 11 predicted proteins | sample Pon1CUnioCityCA_4_FD_10229 | JGI IMG/M metagenome (IMG submission 10229) | reverse complement strand
TGGCCGGCATGTCCCGGTTATGGCTGTTGTGGCAGTCCATGCACCGGTAATGGACGGCGTACTCGAGGGACGGAGAGCCTTCCCGGCCCGGCCTGTCTGCGGCGCCGTGACATTCGGCGCAGGAGCGGACGCCCTTTTCCGGGTTCTCGATGGTATGGCATTCGCCGCACTCGCCGTGCTCTATGTTTTCATGGTCCTTGATGTTCGAGTCCCAGAAAACGCCCAACTCGATGGCCTTGTCGTGGCACTCCCGGCAGTTGGTGAACTCTCCGGCCCACTCGGCGTCCCGGTCTTTGTGGTGGCAGCGCATACAATCCATGCCCATCTGACGGGAATGGGAGCGGTGGCTCCAGGCCACCATTCCCATCTTGCCGGAAAAGCTCTGGCGGTGGCAGTCGTAACAACCCACCGGGCCCTCGCTGCCGGCGTTATGACAGTTGATGCACTTGTTGTGGAAGGCCACGCGGGCGGAGGGGGCCTCTTCTTTTTGCGCGCCTTCCTCTTTCATGTAGACGTCTTTCAAGATCATGAAGTCCGAGCTGTCCTCCGGCTTGTGGCATTCCAGACAGGAGACGGGTTTGATTACGCCTTCCTTGATCTTTTGTTCGTCCTCGAGCCCGTAACGGTGGTGGCAGGTAATACACTTGACTCCTCCCAGGTGGGCATGGAGGTCATGGTTCCATACCACGTCCCCGAAGCGGGCCGGAAGCGTCCGGTCCGGCTCCCCGGCAGGACGAAAGAGCATGCCGACAACGCCCAGAACGACCATTACAAGGGCCGCCACAAAAAGCCTGCTTACTTTGATTTTCCTACCCTTCACTGCTACCATTCCTTTTTGAGGTTACGCTTTTTTACTGACCTCGTAATCTTGCAAACGGAGTAACAATCGGCCATGCCCCGCTTCGGTATCATCGTAGAAACCATTGGCGACCAGGCGGTCATCGAGACCTCCCGGAGGGGCATCTGCGCCGAATGCAGCCATCAATCCTCCTGCTCCCTGGAGGGGGCCCTCGGCAAGGACGTTCCCGAAAAAGTCCGGGCCAACAATCCCATCGGCGCCAAAGTCGGCGACGTTGTCGAGTTCGACTTAAAAGGGCACACCGAACTGAAACTGTCCTTGCTCATCTGGGCCGTTCCCCTTGCCGGCCTCATCACCGGCGCCATGACCGGCGCCTCCGTCTCCGAGTCCCTGTCGTTGTCAGCGGACACCGCCGCTTTCATTATGGGACTTGCCGGCCTCGTCCTCTTTTTCGTGCCGGTGATGGTCTATGAACGCTACTTCGCGAAAGACCACCGGCTTACTCCGGACATTCTTCGTATCACCCGCGACACCTGCGACTACACTTAAAGCCCGGCCGTCAGCGGGGCGACGTGGACAATATCTCCGAGAGCTGTTCCAAGGGGGCCTTCTTTTTCTCCCGGTCCTGGAACTCCTTTCTCTGCTCGTCGGTAAAGTAACAGACGGTGCCGCAACGCAGGCAGCGGGCGGCCTCCGCTTTCATAAGCTCTTCGGACAGAGGCAGGTCCACCTCTTCGAAATTCTTGGTACGCTCACCCGCGGGAAGCTCGGGCTGAGGCATTTTGGGCCTTTTACAAATGCCCTCTACCTGGCACTCGTAGGTGTCGTCCTGGATTTTCGGATGCACCATGACGTTGTCCGGGAAGGAAAGGTCTTCGCCCTTGAAATACAAATGAATCGAGCGGGCGGCGCGCCTTCCCGCGCCAATGGCGTCAACCACCAGCGCCGGACCTGTCTGGAGGTCTCCTCCCACGAACACGTGGGGAATGCCGGTCTGGAGGGTCTCCTCATCGGCAACTATGGTGTTCCACTTGGTGGTCTCGAGGCCCCGCTCCTTGAGATCGTCAGTGACCCAGTCGGCAATGGGCTTCTGGCCTATGGCGGCTATGACCACGTCCGCCTCTATTATTGTCTCCGACCCTTCGATGGGCACGGGACGGCGCCGGCCCGAGGCGTCGGGTTCGCCCAGTTCCATCTCCCGGTACTCGAGGCCGGTCACCTGGCCCTTCTCGCCGATGACCCGGGTGGGCGCAGCCAGGAAATGATAGTGGACGCCCTCCTCCTCTGCGGCCACGATCTCGACCTGGTTCGCGGGCATTTCCGCCCGGGTCCGGCGATAGAGCAAGGTGACCTCTTCGGCCCCCATGCGGAGCGAACTCCGGCAGGCGTCCATGGCCGTGTTTCCGCCGCCGACCACGATCACCCTCTTGCCGGTAAGGTCGATCTTTATGCCCAACTCCCGCTTTTGCAGGAACTCGGTGCCTTTCCATACACCGTTTAAGTCCTCGCCTTCCGCCCGCAGGGAGGCGTTGTCCCAGGCGCCCATGGCCAGGTAAATCACATCGAAATCTTTTTCAAGCGACTCGATGGTGATGTCGGTACCCATCTTGTGTTTGTATCTGGCCTCGACCCCCAGGTCCAGAATCTCCTGGATTTCAAAGTCCAGGATTTTCTTGGGAAGCCGGTACTCGGGTATGCCGTAGCGGAGCATGCCGCCGAAAGCGGGCTTCGAGTCGTAAACCGTTACCGCGTGTCCGAGACGGCGCAGATAAAAAGCCGCAGTCAGACCGGAGGGCCCGCCCCCCACGATCGCCACCTTTTTGCCGGTGTCGGGAAGAGTGGAGGGCAGCTCGCGCTCGGGCAGCGACATCTCGAAGTCGGCCACAAAGCGCTTGATGTAGTTGTGGTGGACCGGTTCGTCGTCAATGGCCACCCGGCGGCAGCCCTCTTCGCAGGGCGCGGGACAGACCCTTCCGCAGACCAGGGGCAGGGGGTTTCTTTCTTTTATTACGTTGACGGCCTCCTGGTACTTTCCTTCGGAGGCCAACTCGACGTAAGCGGGAATGTTTATCTGGGCGGGACAGAGCTGGCGGCAGGGCGCCAGGCACTCGTCGGTGCGGTTGAAATGGAGCAGCCGGTCGGAAAGCGCCCACAACTCGATGACCCCCATGGGACAGACTTTTTCGCAGGTTCCGCATCCCACGCACTTTTCGGGGTCCACCTCGGGGACGCCATTGTCGGTCATGGTCAGGGCGTCAAAGGGGCAGGCCTCGACGCAGGTGCCCAGTCCTAGGCAGCCGTGCTTGCAGACCAGGTCTCCGCCGAAAAGCCGGGCCGCGGCCCGGCAGTCCATGACGCCGTCGTAGTGGTACTTGCGGGGTGCCCGGTCGCCGCCTTCACAGTAGTGCTCGGCGATTTTGGGCTCGACAAACCCCACTTCCACTCCCATGGCCTCGGCCACCTTACGGGCGGTGTCGGCGCCGCCGGCCACGCAGGCCCCAGCGGACGCGGTCCCTGCCACAATGGCCTCGGCGCAGGCACCGCAGCCGGTAAAGCCGCAGCCTCCGCAATTTGCCCCCGGTAGGGCGTCTTCCACCGCGGTGACGCGGGGATCGACCCACACATAAAAGACCTTGGAGGCCACCGCCAGCACGGCGGCAGCGATAAGGCCGATCATCATCATGATTATCCCGGGCATGAGCCAGGGATAGTTTTCGGTTATGGAAGAAACTAACGATTCCATACTCCACCTCGCTTGACATATAACAGACCGAACATTTTTTATGGCCGCCCTACTCTATATCATTCCCTTGAAGGCATAAAAGGAAAGGGCGATGATACCCGCAGTGACCAGCGCTATTCCCGTTCCCTGCATGGGTGCGGGAATCCGGGCGGTCTCGAACTTCTCTCTGATGCCCGCGAAAAGCACTAGGGCCAGGCCGAACCCCACCGCGGACGCAAAGGCCATGACCATGGCATCCACCAGGTTAAGCTTCTCATCGATGTTGTAAATGCAGGCCCCCAACACCGCGCAGTTGGTGGTGATAAGGGGAAGGAATATGCCCAGTGACTTGTATAGAGCGGGTATGGCCTTTTTCAAAAACATCTCGACGAACTGCACCAGGGAAGCGATGACCAGGATAAAGGCCAGGGTCTGGATGTACTCGATATGCGTCTCGACCAGTATCTGCCTGACCCCGTAAGTGATGAAAGCCGCCAGGGTCAGGACGAACACAACCGCCAAGGCCATTCCTATTGCGGTGTCCATCTTCTTGGAAACGCCCATGAAGGGGCAGGTCCCCAGAAAGCGGTGCAGGAGAATGTTATTTATAAAGACGGCCACTATGACCAATTCAAAGAAATGTTGGAAATTAGATGCTTCCGCTTCCATATCTCCTCCTCCTTACTTCTTTCCCAGGAGGTTCATGATTCCGAGCATGAGGCCCAGCGCCACAAAAGCGCCCGGCGCCTGCTGGAAAAACTCGAAGGGCTCGGCCAGTACCTGGATGTCGGTGAAGGGAATGAAGCCCTTTCCCAGTATCTCGCGGATGGCGCCCAGCGCGGTCAGGGACAGAGTAAAGCCGATACCCATCCCCAGTCCGTCGACAATGGAGAGCACCGGCCCGTTCTTTTTGGCAAAGGCCTCGGCACGCCCCAGAATGATGCAGTTGACCACGATCAGGGGTATGAAGATGCCCAGGCTCAAAAAAAGCTCGTAGGCGAAGGCCTCCATCACCATCTCGACGCAGACCACAAAAGTGGCGATGACCACGATGTAAGAAGCCACCCGGACCTCGTCGGGGATCACCTTTCTGAGAAGCGAGATGATGAAGTTGGCGCAGACTAACACGCACAGGGTGGCGGCCCCCATGCCGAAGCCCTTGAACATGGTGTCGGTCACTCCCAGGGTCGGACAAAGACCCAGCACAAAACGAAACGGCGGGATGTCCGTCCATAGACCTTTTACAAACTCTTTCTTTATTGCGGCTGCACTCATCTTGAAAAAAGCCTCCCGGCTATTGTTTTACCTTTTCCAGGATTTCTTCTTTATGTTCCTTGTAAAAAGAGACGGCCCGGCTGACGGCGTTGCAGACCGCGACGCTGGACATGGTGGCGCCGGTAATGCCGTCGATGTCGCCGCCTGCCTTGTCGGGCTTATAGGTGATGTCCAGGCCCCGCTTTTTGAACTCTTCGGTGAACGTCGGCTCCAGCAGCGTCTCCTTGTGGGACGTGAAGCCCACTCCCTCGAGGCGGTCCTCCTTTACGTTGAAGCCCACCATGACGCCGACCTCTCCGCCGTAACCGCCTTCGCCCTTGGTCTCGAAGGCCACCATGTAAACCTCGCCGGTATCGTCGCGTCCGGTGAACAGGTTATAAGTATTGCCGCCCATTTCGATGTTCTTGTAGGAGTTAAGAAGCCCTTCCTTTATCTCGGCCCTCTTCTGTCCGCTGAACTCTCCCTGCTTGATCTCCATGATGTCGATCACGCGGGGGACCTTGGTCATCTCGAGCCGGTTTCTTATAATCCTGTCTTCGGTGACGTAGTTCAGCGCGCCCAACGCCATGCCGCTGGCCAGGGTTATGCAGACCAGGACGACGATCATCTTTATGAACTTAGCCATTTTGGATCACCACCTCTCGGGGCCGGGGCCGGATTCTGTCCGCCAGTGGCGCCAGGATATTCATGAGCACCAAGGCGAAAGGCACGGGGTCCTGCCACTGTCCGTAGACTCGGATCAACATGTACAAGACGCCGATGCCGATGGCGTAGACCCACAGTCCCGTGGTATTGGCCGGCGAGCTGGTCTGGTCCGCAGCGATGAAGAAGGCGGCCAGGACTAGATGGGTGGTGGTGAAGATTTCCACCAGGTTGCCGACCTTGGGATTGTCCGGATAGAAATGATTGAACAAAAACCAGGAGGCCACCACTCCTATAAGTACGCCGAAAGGCACTTCCCAGCGGATGTGGCCCAGGGCCACCAAGACCAGTCCTCCCAGGACGGTGGCATAGATCACCGCGGGATTTATGGCGGCTATCGAGTTATGGTCCACCAACCGGATGTGGTTTCCCCAGGACAGCAGAATGATCAGCCATCCTACGACCATGGGATGGAAGGGATACCCGCCAATCCCGCCGTAGAGCTGTTTGCCTACGATTATGGCTATGGCGACGCCCAGAAAAAGTACCCACCAGGGAACGGTTGGAGGCATGACCATGGCCAAAAGAAGTCCCATCAAGGCGCCGTGGCCGTTCATGGCATAGTAGGGCTGACGGAAGAGCACCTGGACGATATACTCGACCACCAGGCCGGTGCCGGCACCCAGGGCCAGAAGACCGATCGAGCCGCCCAGCCCCAGAAGCCAGCCCTCCACGCCCAGTTGCTTTATGGCTTCGGCAACCACGTCCAGCTTGACTCCCGGCGCCGCAGCCAGGGCCGGCAGCCCTCCGGAGCCGGCCGCCTGTACCATGGCGCCTATAAGCGCCGCCGGCAACAAAGCAAGTATGAGTGCGTAGTTCGTCCTGGTCAGACTCACCTTGCTCCGCCAATGCGGCGGCGGCCCTACTGTAAACAACGGTGTTTCAGATGGCATCTACTCCCCCTGCTCGATATATAAAAATGGTCCACGTCGTCTTTCGGGCGCAGGCGATACCTCGCCTGCCGCGCCCCGGAGCGTCGTTGATTTTCTTCTCATTGTTGTTCTTCCGTCTCGCACTTTTCGGTTTCACTGGCCTGTTGAGCGGCCCGCTTCTTCGCGATCTCTTCCTTGGCCGTCCTGATCCACTGGAGAATCGGCCTTCTGCCGGTGCAAACCGCGGCGCAAAGTCCGCACTCGATGCACTTGTCTATTTGGTAATCTTCGGCCTGGTCGAACAGGCCGAACTCGGCGGACTTGCCGAGGAGGCCGGGCTGAAGCTTGACGGGACAGACCTTGATGCAGGCGCCGCAGTTTACGCAGGGCTCGTTGGTCCAATGCTCGATGACCTCGCGGGGCATGAGCATGAANGCGTCCACTCCCTGGTCCACGGAAACGTCCAACGAATATTGGGTGAATCCTCGGAGGGGTCCTCCGGCGATGACCTTGTCCCGGTCGCGGGGAGCGAGTCCCTGCTTTTGAAAGAGGTCCCGGAAACGGGTCCCCATCGGTACCCGCAGGTTGGCCCTGCTTTCACCTGCCGGAGATATGTAAGTCACTATCTTGGATGACTGGACCCTGCCTTCCCGGACCGCGTCCAGAGCGGCCAGAGCGGTCTCGACGGACACGACCCTGGTGGCCACCGTCCCTTTCGCCCTTTCAATGACCATGGGCTCGAGTGATTGGGGATAGGCCGGGGGTATGCCCAGTATGTCCAGGCCGGCAAGCGCGCTTTTGGCCTCCGATTGAAGCGGCGCGGGCACTGCCGCCATTACTCTGTCGGCGCCCGCCATCCGGCCCAGCATGCGGGCGGCAATTGCCGTGTCCTGGGTCCTTTCCTGGTAGAGGGCCAGCGCGGAGCTGACCTCCGGCTCCCGGTCCGCGGCAAGCACTATCAGAGTGTCCACCCGGATTCCCGAGTCCGGACCGATGACCTCGGACAGCCGGCGGGGGCAAAGCGAGTCGGTGAGAATGCCGGACTCATCCATGCGCTGCCACAGTTTGTCAACCGATTCGCTCTCCGGGTCGCCGTTGGGAAAAGCAACGGGAGAAGTGTCGGACGACGGATTCACGAGGACCGCGCCCGCCATCTTGGCGCCCCGAAGGTCCGCGCCCCGAATCACCGCAGTGACCTTTCCTCTTACCGGACAGATCACCACCGGCCGGCCCGTCTCCGAACCCAATGCCTGCCCCGGCTCCACCTCGTCTCCTTCCTTGACTTGCGCCTGGTAGGGCCTGCCGTCACAGCTTATGAGCGCGAAGCTCAAAAGCGAAGGCATCTCCATGTCGCCTATGGGAAGGGGTTTCGTGATGAGAGGAAATCGGGGACGTCGGAAACCGCGGATATTCTCCAATACTTCTTGAAACATGGCATACTCCAAACCATTGTATAACAAGCTGCCTGGTGCTTTGTAAAGACGTTTTTCAGCCCTCTCCCCCGGAAGTGACAGAACAAAAATTAGGGAAAGGCCTTCGAAGCAGTCACGAAATATGGGGATATTCTATGCCTTTTTATTTTTGTTTGTCAAGTAAAGTTTGAAACTCTTTTGCAACCCGCAACCGGCACCTGAATTTAATAGCTTAGCAAACAAGTGCTATAATTTCCATAAATGATTGTTTGAAGTAACAAAACTGTCCCCGGAAAGGAAGGGCGCAAGTATATATGGCCAAAAAAGGCAGGCTCTGGCTGGGCTGCGCGGGATTTGATCATCCCCATTGGGGAGAGGGCGTTTTCTACCCGAAAGACCTGCCTCCCGACCGATGGCTTTCCTATTACGCCGGAGAGTTCAACTCGGTACTGCTTGACCACACCTTTCACCGGCTTCCCGACGAAGCCGTCTTTCGCGAGTATGCAAGACAGACGCCTGCCGAGTTCAAGTTCTCGGTCACGGGCAGCAAGCTCATTACCCACATCAAGACAATNAGCGGCGTGGACAAAATGGTGGACCAGTTCATGTCAAGGGTCATGGTCCTGGAAGACAAGCTGGGTCCCGTGCTCTGGAAAACTCCTTTTGACTTCAAACCGGACTTCCGTAAACTCAAGCCATTCATTAAGGGGCTCGAGAAGTATGAGGGGACGTCCCACGCCTTCCTGTTCGAAAACAAAACCCGGCTTCAAGACCGCGTCATTAAAGTGATAGGCGACGCCGGCATGACAGTGGCCTCTTCCGCTTTACCGGAAACAATTGAGGCAGCAAGACCCGCCGGCTTTCTATACGTGCTGAAAGATGAGACGGAAGAGGGAAGCGGCGATGCTCCGGCGGATGAAAATCTGTCGCTGGAATCGCGGCGGGCGCAAAGCTTTGTTCGCAAAGGAGAGGATGTTTATGTCTACTTTGCGGACCACCGGCACGGTCCGTCCCGGGCGCCGGCTTTTCGCGGCATGCTTTCTTGCCGAAAGAAGTGAGCTTACTCCAAAGCGACTTAGGGCCCATCATTGCGGCCCCCGGAGCGGGTTGTTATATTATGGTAATTGAGGAGGACGGTAATGGCCATTCGTTACAAAGTGAGGGAGACCAGCACAGTGACGGACGAAGCCATAGAGCGGATCATAAACGAGATGGTGGCGAGCGATTATGTTTTTGAAGGGATGCAGTTCGCCATGTCGGAAGCGTCCAAGCGGCCGGCCATGGTGTTTTTGCTGTTCACCTTCGAGGACGGGGACGACCCATAAGCAGCCCCTTTGTTTTTTCCTTTGTAAATCTTAAGAAAAGCGTCATACTTTGATTTCACTTTCACGAGAAGGAAAAGCTGTGCCGGCAGGTCCTACCGAAGACGGTTTTTTACGAACCACTTCTCGAATTCGAGCGCTTCGTTGTAATAGCTGAACTTCTTTTCAAACCTTTTGAACTCGGGAGAGTGGACTGACCTTCTGCTCCCGGTGTTTTCCTGCGGCGGAAAGATGGCGTGGAGCAGTTCGTGGTAGATGATGTACTCGACGAAATAATCGGGAACGTCGGGGCTGTCCAAGGCGGGATGGATGGTGACGGTACCGCTCCGGTGACTGTAGCTCCCGAACTTGATGCTGTGGTTGCCGGAGACCGAACTCTCGCGTCCCCACGTTATCTTTACCCCTCTTAATTTGAACTCATAGTCCTTTATTACCTTGCGGAGCAGACTGTCGAGTTTTTTAAAGCGGCCCGCCACGCGAAGCTTGCTGCTTCTATGGCCCTCTTTGGCCATGGTCTCGAAAAGGTCCTGCTTCTCCCGGATGAACTCGTCGATCACTTTTCCGGAACGTTTGTTGGGACTGCTGATGTAGCTCGCCAATGATTTCATGGTCCGGCAGTCCGCGGCGCGGAAGCCGTGTTGGAGGCGGACATTTCTAAGGCCCGAAGCTTTGGCCTGAATGGAAATAAGGCTGGAACGGTTGCGGGTAAAGGTGACCTCCAGAGGGGACCGGCACATGCCGGAAAGTTCCCTTATAAACGCGTCCTCCGTTTTCAACTCGGAAAGGCACGCCGACTCGGCGAGGTCGAGAAGGGAAAGCTGCCGGGGGACCGCGTCATCTTTTATGGGCCGGGCCGTTTTCTTGTTCGGCATAAAGAACATTACTCCTTTGAAATCCAGGGTTGCTACTTCCGTTATTTTAGACCAAACTCCGGAAAATTTATAGGCCCGGCGCCGTGCCCAAAAACAGCGCGGTCGGGCAAAAGCGTTTGTGCTTTCGGCATTCGGCATTACACAGTCGGGTTGATTTTCCGGATATTAGTAAGTATTGCCGGGGCCGGACAGGCACGGCGCTTCGAGAGACTTCTATTCCCAAACCTGCATTATTCGATTTTATAAGCACTTGACCTTAAATATCGTCTTGACAAAAAGAACGGGATATTAAATAATAGTACTATCGGGGTATTTAAGATTGTTTAACGCGGCCGAGCACGATAATAAAATTATCAGCGAGGAAGCCGGCGACTCGTCGGTAGAGAACGAGGACGTAGCCGGCAAGTATCTTATTTTCGGGGTCGCCGAGTTCGTGTTGGCGGTAGACATCTCCTATTTGAAAAAGGTCTACGACGCCGAGACACAGCCGCCGCGCACTCCCGACTCGAAAGTGGTGGACCTTCACCGCTTGACCGGTACCCGGGAGCGGCGGCAGACCGGTTATTGGCTGGACATGGACTTTCCTTCCGGACACTTTCTCGTGCCGGTGGAAGAGGTGGAAGGAATAAGCGAATTGGGCCTTGCCGTGCCCGTTCTCTATCCCTCGGCCATTGCCGGGAAAAGGACAAGATTCATCAAAAAAATGCTCTTTGACGGCATGAGAATGATATCCGAAATCAACCCCGAGGGAATCTCCGAGACTCCATTGGAAAGGCTGGGTTTCGGAAAGAAAAAGAAAGCGCCTTCTTTCGGAAGCGCCTTGCTGGAAGAAGAAATCGAAGAGCAAAAAGCGCCCGCAGGGGAAGAGGCCACCGATGAGAATAAGGTCCTCACTTTTATTTCGGGAGGCGTAATGTGGGCCATCAACCTGGACCATGTTTTCCAGGTAATCAATAAAAGCGATATTTTTACAATACCAAGCGCTCCTCCACAAATCATGGGCGCCATCTATCATTCCGAAAAGGCCATTCCCGTTATTAAGCCGGAAGCGGTCCTCGACAGGAAGCAGGCGGAAAGGGAGTGGGCGCCGGATGAAGAGTTCAGCACAATAATCCTGGTGCACACTGAAAAAGGAGAAGTGGGAATACCCTGCGAGCGCGTGATGCGGGTGCTTCACGATTACACCGAAGCGGAAAAGGACGGGTCTTCGCAAAAAAAGACCATTCATACCACCCCCGCCGAAATCCTGGAAGTGATCGGCAGGGAGTGAGAACAGGTACAAGGCGGGACACCCGGTAAGGGCTTCCCGATTTTTAAAAGCCATCCGGACCAAGGAAGCGGAACAAGCCGTGGCTGCGGAATGTTAAGGAGGATGTTACATGGCAAAGAAAATATTGCTCGCTGACGACAGCATAACCATCCAGAAGGTGGTCAGGATCACCCTTGCCGACGGTGATTACGATCTGGTCACCGTGGACAATGGAGACGAGGCCCTCAACAAGGCCAGGGAAATCAGGCCCGATCTGATTCTTGCCGACGTGGTCATGCCCGGGAAAGACGGCTACCAGGTCTGCGAAACCGTGAAAAATGACCCGGAATTGAAAGGCATTCCCGTGCTTCTTCTTGCCGGCAGCTTTGAAGGGTTCGACGAAATGAAGGGAGCGCGCATCGGCGCCGACGGACATATCATCAAGCCCTTCGAATCGAGCACTCTTATAAAAGAAGTGGAAGACGCCTTGGCAAGGGGTCCCCGCGAGCCGGAAGCGCCCGCTGCGCCGGCAGAAGGACCCGCGGAAGCGCCCGCCGAGCAAGATGTTTTTGCTGCCCCCCAAGCGGAGGCAGAACAAGCGCAGCCCGAGCCGCCTCCTCCGCCCGAGGCCATGATGGAAGAAGAGCAGACGCCGCAGGCAGAACAGCCGCCCGACCTTTTCGCCGAGCCGGCGCCTCCTCCCGAGTCGGACCTGTTCGCGGCACCCGAAGCGCCCCAACCACAGCAGGAGCCCGCGGCCGACGAGCTGTTCAGCGCGCCAGAAGCACAACAGCCGCCGCCGGAAGATGATTTGTTCGCCGCTCCGGAAACGGGGTCCGCCGGACCGGAGCCCCCCGAGGCCCCGCTCGAGTCCGGGTCCGCCTCCGGCCAGGGCCTGGATTCATATACTGATGAAGACCTCTGGGCCAAGGCAAGCTTTGGAAAAGGACCCGAGCCGATAAGCCAGGCCGAGGACGATATCTGGGGGTCCCCCGAACCGCCGCCGTCCGCTGACGACGACATTTGGGGTACCATGCCTCAACCCGAGCCCGCGGCTTCGCCCGCGCCTTCCGACGACTTGTGGGGAACGCCTCCTGCTGAAGAACCGCCGCCCCCCGACGCCGAGCAGGACTTGTGGGGAGGGCCGGAACCGCAGGCCGCGGGATTGGAAGAGCCGGTGACCGAAGCCGTGACCGAAGACCTGCCTCCTGACGCCATTGAAGACCCTTGGGCGGAAACCGCTGAGCCGGAGCCGGCGCCTCTCGAGACGGAGGCCGCCGCTGAAATGGAGGGGACATTGGGAGAGGAAGCCTTGGGAGAACCCGAGGGCGAAGAGATTCCTTTTGCAGATTCGGAAACTGAAGAAGCGGAAGCCGTGGCGGAACCCGAGACCGGCGAAGAGGAAATCCCCTTTGCCGAGTCCGCTCCGGAAGAACCAATGGGAGAAGCCGTTGCCGAGGGGTCTGCTGCCGAGTCCGTTCCGGAACAGCCTTTGCCCGATCTGTTTACCGGGCCGGTGGCCGATACAGAAGCCGTGG
>P_1C_Sed_2_UnCtyDRAFT_1000441_pt1 | contig 12764 bp, 10 predicted proteins | sample Pon1CUnioCityCA_4_FD_10229 | JGI IMG/M metagenome (IMG submission 10229) | reverse complement strand
CTATGCTTTCAAATATGGCTTGGTGAGTTAATCGTCTGTTTGATGGATGTTACCGCCCCCTGGGAAGAGCTGGATGCTGCCTGGCAGGCGCTTAGGCCCGGGGGATATTTGGCATGCACGGTACCGACCTACGATCAACTGGGCGAACTGGCTGTTTGACTTTCCAAAAAATCCTTCATGGCCCTTGAAGTCATGGAGATCCTGTGCCGGCCGCTGCGGGCGGGGAAAGGGCGGACCCGGCCGGAGTTTAAGATGATCCCTCATACCCAGATGATCCAGTTTGCAGTAAAGGTGACGGCAGCTGCGGCCGGCTAAAAATCCTTGATATCTTTGAAATAAAACCGGTAAAATCAAAGTTGGAATCACTTGGTTCAGCTTATATTTCGTCAAAGAACCAGGGAGCCGACCGGATGGATGGCTCCCGAAGGGCTCAGGCCGGGCTCGGGGAAGGGGTGGTGTGTCATGAAATTAGGCGACTACATGGATCCACAATGGATTTTTACGCAGTTCAATCCTTCAGACAAACAGGATCTGCTGTCCATGCTGGCCGAGGCGGCGGCCCGCCGCTATCCGGGGGTTCAGCCGGATGTGCTGCTGGATAAATTAATTCTTCGGGAAAAGGAGGGCAGCACCGGTATCGGCCAGGGCGTCGCAGTGCCCCACGCCACGGTTGACAGTATCCCGAAAACGGTTTGCATGGTGGCCCGTTTGTCCTCGGCAATTGATTTTGCCGCCATTGACAAGCGTCCGGTCAACCTTGTTTTTTTATTAATCAGTCCCCCCTCTGAAATCGGGCTGCATATCAAGCTGCTTGCCCGCATTGCCCGTATGTTAAAAAGCGGCGCGATTTCTGCCGCATTCTCAGGCAATTACACTGCCGAGCAGCTGTGGGACATTATATTACGCGAGGATGAGCGGCATGTCGAATGACTCGGCCACTGGCATGGAACTTCTGGTGATTGTGGTCAAAACGCATCACCAGGTTGAGGAGATCCTGACCGGCTTCCTGGAACTCGGTATACGGGGGGCGACGGTTGCTGATGTGCGGGGTATGGGGCAGATAATTTCTATGGAAATACCCATATTTACGGGTTTTAAATCGCTTTTCCCCGGCTGGGGAACCGACACCCACATGATTCTCTCGGTAGTGGATGCCGCATCCCGGCAGAAGGCTGTGGAAGTTGGCCGTGAGGTTTGCGGCGATTTTTCGTCTCCGGGTTCCGGAATTTTGTTTACCTTGCCCATAAACCACGCGGAAGGGCTTTCAGAGGAGATCGGCTAATTGTTCCAGACTGTCACCGGAGCACTGGTCCTGCTCATTGCCGCGCTTGCGGGCTACCGCCGGTCCTTTGCCCGCCCCGGCTGGCCCCAGGGAATCCGATTTTTTTTCCTGACAGGCACGCAGTTTCTTCTCATCGGGCTGGCCCTGGGGGAGCATTTCTTAGGCCTTCTGGATCGCCCGACCATTGAGCGGCTGGGGCCTGTCTTCAGCCTGGGGCTGGGCTATTTCGGGCTGATTTTCGGACTTCAGCTCGAGTTCGAAAAGGTTTTGCGGTTTCCGTTGCAATTCCTGTCCAGCATGTTTATTCAGGCGGGTATCACTTTTCTGTTTGTATTTACTCTTTTCTTTTGGCTGTTTCATCAACTGGACGGCAGCCCGGCCGTTTTTATTCCGGCACTGGCAATCGGCGCGGTGGCATGCTGCAGTTCCCCCACCATAGTGGCTCTCTTGGTCAGGGAGACCAAGCCGGTTAAATGCGCCGGGATCGACTTGATCCGCTACATTGCGGGCCTGGATACAATTCTTGGTTTTACCCTGTTTGCCGCAGCGGCCTGCTTGGTGCACACCAGTCCGCCGCCGTTGGGTCCCGCCTGCCTCCCGGGATTGCAATGGATGGTTCTTTCAATTGCTTTCGGCATGGGGATGGGCTATCTCCTGCATCTGCTGACCCAGACCCATTGCGGTGAAAATGAATTATGGGTTTTTATTATTGGCATTATAATCTTCTCCGGCGGCGTATCCCTGTTTTTTGACCTTTCCCCGCTTTTTGTCACCATGGTTGCCGGTATCACGGCGGCCAATCTGCCGGGCTCCAAGGACCGGGTGTTCATGGCGATTTTTCGCCAGGAGAAACCCTTCCATATTGTCTTTCTGATCCTGGCCGGGGCGGTCTGGCAGCCCGGCCTGGTTTCAGGCCTCGTTCTGGCAGGTTTTTACCTGTTCTCCCGGACGGCCGGCAAAATCTGCGGCGGCCTGGTCGCGGCAAGCTGGCTTCCCCTGCGGTTTCAGGTTTCGCCCCTGATCGGCTTGGGGCTGCTGTCTCAGAGCGGAGTTGCGATTGCCATGGCCATGGATCTTTATTTATCGGGCAGTGGCAGCAATCCGGATCTGTTGGTGGCCATGCTGATATCGGCGGTTCTGGTCAATGAATTATTCAGTCCGGCAATGGCCAGACGGTTTTTGGCCGGGTCCCGGGGAGAGACTGCATGAGGCGGCTGGCCGCGCTTTTATTGATTGTCGGCTTCATGGCGCTGGTCCATGCCGCCCCAGGCGGCTGGGACCGGCCGGAGGGGGCCAGGCTGTCGCTTTCTTTCGGGTTTTTGCTGATCGCCGCTTATCTGACAGGCGATATTCTATCTTGGATTAAACTGCCGAAGATTACGGGCTATATCCTTGCCGGGGTGCTGGCGGGGCCCTTTGTGTCCGATTTTATTACCAGGGATGCCGTGGCTGAGTTAAAGCTTCTGGACAGTCTCGCGCTGGCGTTTATCGCGCTGGCAGCCGGCGGCGAACTGGAGCTTGCCGGACTCGGCCGGCGCTGCCGGAGCATTTGCTGCGGTGTCGGATTTCAGTCGCTGGGCGTTTTTGCCGGCATTTTTCTCGTGGTTGTGCTGGGTCGGCAGTGGATTCCATTTTTTGAAGGCGCGTCCGCGGCCGCTGTTTTTGCTGCTGCGGCTCTTGTCGGGGTGCTCTCAATTGCCCGTTCCCCGTCATCGGCAATCGCCATCATCAGTGAAAGCCGGGCAAAAGGGCCTTTTACGGAAACGGTGCTCGGTGTGACGGTCATTATTGATGTGCTGGTTATCGCCCTGTTTGCCGGGGTTGTTTCAGCGGCCCGGGCCCTTGTCCAGGTCGATGCGGGCTTGGATCTGTTCTTTTTGTTAACAGTGGGCATCGAGCTTATCGGTTCGGTTGCCGCAGGGGTCGCCGTGGGATGGGGCATGTCCGGCTATATCCGGCGCATCGGTTCCGAGATTCCGGTTTTTATCCTGGCTACTGCATTTCTGGTGACCTTTTTTTCCGATCAGTTTGCCCGCTTTCTGGACAGTTTCTACGAAATCCGCTTTCATTTGGAACCCATGCTGATCTGTATGTCAGCCGGTTTTTTCATCCGCAATTGCACCGCCGCGGGAGCATCCTTTATTGAGCGGCTGGATCGGCTTTCGCTTCCGGTCTATGTGTTGTTTTTCTCCCTGGTGGGGGCTTCGCTGGATCTGGGCGTGCTCAAACAGACATGGCTGCTGGCGTTTTTACTGGCGGCCTGCCGGGCTTTTTTCATATGGAGCAGTGCCTGGCTGTCCGGGCGTTTGTGCGGTGAGCCGCCCCTTTTTTATCGGATGGCCGGTTTCTCTTATATCGCCCAGGCAGGTGTCAGCCTGGGACTTGCCGGCATGCTTGCCGGAAGTTTTCCAGGGTGGGGCCAGGCGGCTTCGGTAACCATCGTGGCCATGATTTCTATCAATCAGGTGATCGGTCCGGTGACATTTAAGTATGCCCTGGATAAGGTTGGGGAGTCGCGGGCAGGGCGGGAATCCCTTAGAAAAAGCACTTCTTGCGCGTCATCATTGCGTGAGAAATAAAGCCGGACGTTAATAAAGATGGGCCGGCTGATTCAAGTGGACGCCTGAGGGAAAACAAGCTGCATCGCTTCGCAGGTGCGGGGAGAAAGGTCAGGGCAGGGCCAGTGGGGGTCCTCGCCGGTGTGGGTGCCGGAGTCCGGGAATCAGCAGTTGGAACTGCAGGTTTTTACCGGGTGATTGCAGCGACATTTGCCGTGATTGTCCCGGCAAACCCGGCAGCGGGTGTCGCTGCACATCTGGCAGGAAAAGCAGTCGGGGCAGTCGTGTTTTTTCGGGGCATCGGGGTCTTGTTCCGGAATGTAGACTTTTCCGGGCAGCCCCGGAATTTCTTTAAAAGGCATGTTACCGGCTTTCTATTACAGTATGAGGCGCTGCTGGCCGCAAAAGACCATCAAACGGTGGTTTCGTGCAAAACCCAGGGTCATGTTCACCGAGCGTGCAAGATCAACGGCTAAGGACGTGGGCCGGGATATGCCGATTAACAGCCCCATCCGGGCCCGGGCCGCCTTTTGCACCAGTTCGTAGGACAGCCGTGAGGACATGATCCCCAGGCAAGCAGTGTCTAATTTCCCGTCCAGCAGCACGTGTCCGATCGCCTTGTCTATCGCATTGTGCCGTCCGACATCTTCTGAAACGGAAAGCGGGCTCAGATTTTCGTCAAATAGCATGGCAGCGTGCGCGCTGCGGGTTTTCTGGTGCAAGGCCTGGTGATCGGAGAGCTTTTGCACGCAGGCCAGGAGGGCATCGACTCGGACCTGTGCTGTAGTCTCGGCCGGGGTGAGCATTTGCCGGATATCCTTGGCCATTTCTTTTCCGCAGATCCCGCAGCTGGTCTGACTGATAAAGCCTCTGCGGTTTAAAATGGAAGCGATTTTCCTATGGCGCTCGGGCCGCAGGGTCACGGTTGCCACGTTGATGCCGGCTTCCTCGCAAAAACTGATGGTTTGGATATCGCCTGCGTCCTCGATAATGCCCTCCGAGAGGCAGAAGCCGGCGACGTGAGCTTTTTCTTCGCCCGGGCTGCGCATGACCAGGGAATAGGGCTCACCGTCAATACGTATGGAAAGGGGCTCTTCAACGATCAGATCGTGACTGGCAACCCGTTCCCGTCCGTTTTCGTATATCGTGATCGGCTCCTGCCGGGAATTTGTCATAAGCTCCCGCCTATTCGCACAGTTCGCAGGCATCGTCGCATTCCTTTGCAGCCAGAATGTCCATTGCATAAAGGATCCGGCGTGCCTTGTTCCGCCTGTTTTCAGATACCGGCGCCAATTGGAGGCGCTGCATCTGTTCAATGGCGGATGCACGGGATGGAATGGCTGCCAGTCCCTCTCCGACAACTTTTCCGGTTTGGGTGTTGAGCACATGGGCGTCGATTCCGTTGGTAACGATTGCTACCGGCACCAGAAAGGGTTCTATCAGGCAGGCTGCGGCAATGGCCGGGTTCTGACGCGAGACCAGGGAGCCGGGACCATAGACCACGATGGCGTAAACGCTTCCATTAATCCTGATGGCAAAGTCGATCCGGGAATTCCCGCTTTTCCCGTCTACAGAGACGGGCAGGGTGATACGGCTGGCAATCTCGTCTTTTGAAAATCCCTTTTCCTCGACCAGGCAACGGGCAACCCGTTGCCTGGCCTGTTCATCATGGGTCTCTGTAATGGTTTGACCGCTCAGGTAATCGCTTGTTTCACCGAGAATGACATGGCCTTTTCCCATAAGGCAGCCTCATGTGTTAAAATTTTGATGACATCCGCCATATTGATGGCTTTGCAAAAAATCCGATATCTGTAATGTTTTTAAGTATTTTATTCCTTTTAGCGGCTGTTTTTAACAGTGCTTTAATGCCGCTTCCCCTCAGGATCCCAGGTTCTCCGGTTTTTGACTGATCAGATAAATGCCGTAAGTTGCCCTCAAATTCGGCATAAACGAGATATAATTGCCGGTTTTGTCCTGACGGTCGGTGTTGATGGTGGCTTCTTTTAAAATAGAAAAGCCGACCTCCCGGGCGAATTTGCGGAAATCCCTGATGGAAAGGACCCGGATATTTGGGGTTTCATACCACTGATAGGGCAGCTGCGGAGTTATCGGGGCATGGCCGGTGTACAAGAGCTGGAACCGGACGAACCAGTGCCCGAAATTAGGGAAGCTCACAATCACTTTTTTGCCGATCCGAAGCATGGAACGGATCAACGCAAGGGGATCATACACCTGCTGCAGGGTTTGACTCAAAATCACGTAATCAAAGGTTGCATCCCCATAGTCGGCGACTTCTTCATTGATATCGCCCTGTATAACGGTAAGTCCCTTGCTGATGCAAGCCGCAACGCGTGATTCAATTACCTCCACGCCGGTTTCGGCCACCTGCTTCTGTTCTTTGAGATACTGCAGCAGCTCGCCTTCCCCGCATCCAAGCCCGATAACCTTTGAGCCGGGCTGGATCCAGGACGCAATGATTTGCAAGTCATAGCGCATTGTCTGGTTGTCAAAGCCTTTCATAGACGCTGTCAATGAATCCGCTTATAAGTGTTGAGAGGCGTTGATTGGGAAGCAGAAACGCATCATGGCCCCATTGCGCCTCTATTTCGCAGAAACTTACATCCAGGCCGTTTTTTTTCATGGCCTTGACCATGTCCCGGGATTGATAAGTCGGGTACAGCCAGTCCGAGGTAAAGGAGATCACCATAAACCGCGCAGCGGCATTGGAGAAAGCATCTGCGGCAGAGGCCTGCTCGTTCTGCCGGGTGAGATCAAAATAGTCGGCCGCCTTGGTAACGTAGAGAAATGAATTGGCATCAAATCGCTCCACGAATTTAGCCCCCTGGTGGCGCAGGTAGCTTTCAACCTGGAATTCGCCTTCAAAATTGAAGGAAAAATTCTCCCCCGTCTGAAGCCGGCGCCCGAATTTGCTGCGCATGGCTTCGTCTGACAAATAGGTGATGTGTCCGATCATACGGGCAACAGAGAGCCCCAGGTTGGGCTTGTCGTTTTCATAGTAATTGCCGTTGTTCCAGTTCGGGTCGGCAATAATGGCCTGGCGGGCCACTTCGTTGAATGCAATGGCCAGTGCTGAGTGCCGCGTGGTGGTGGCCAGGGGGATTGCAGACAAAACCATCTTTGGATACTGCACACACCACTGGAGCACCTGCATTCCGCCCATGGAGCCACCGGTCATAGCGAGAATCCGCTCAATTCCCAACTGATCCATCAGCGCTTTCTGGGCCCTTACCATGTCCGCAATGGTAACCATTGGAAAATTAAGGCCATAGGGCTTTCCTGCAGCCGGATCAATGGAGGCCGGCCCGGTTGAGCCCATGCAGCCGCCCAGCACGTTGGAGCAGATGACAAAATATTTGTCCGTGTCAATACCCTTTCCCGGCCCGACCATGTTGTCCCACCATCCCGGTTTGTCGTCATTATCCGAATAGGTGCCGGCAACATGGGAGTCCCCGGTCAGGGCATGAAACACTAAAATAACATTGCTTTTATCCGCGTTTAAGGTGCCCAGGGTCTCATAAGCAATGGTGATGGGGCCGAGTCGGCGGCCGGAGTCCAGTATCATTTCATTCGGCGGCTCGGCAAAGGTAAAATAGTTTTTCTCAACCCGTCCGGCAGAACGGCCGGACGGGTCGTGTCGGATATATTCGCTCATCGTCTAAATTCGCCTCGCCCTTACGCTGTCGTGGAAGGCCCCCGGGCCGGAGGTGGCCCCGAATCAATCGCTCCAAGTAATTTCTGCTGCATGTTGAAGGCACGCCGGCACTGGGATATTTTTCTTTTCTTGAGACTTCTACCTTGATCCTTTTATCTTGGACCTTAGTGCCTTGTTCCTTGAAATTCCTTGAAAGTATAAAATAATTAAGGGGGGATAGCAATCCCCCCGTTGTTGTGTTTAAGTTAATGAATTGGAATTACGGCATCAGGCCAACTCACGACGGTCGGACATGTCAACCAGGACGCGCTCCCGGGATTTGTCAATGCCCAGTTCTTTTCGTTTTTTGTCAATGTGGGCAATCATTTGTCGGGCCATTTCCCTGGGATCCGGCGAAAACCCCCATTTGCCCATTCCCTGTTGTTCCAGCCCCTTGAAAAGCAGGTCGTGGAACCTGGTTTTTTCGACAATGGGAAAAGTGACGCCGAAGACCGTGTATACGCCGGATGCCACAAAATAGTGGCCGATGGAAATGGCTTTCTCGCTCATCCATTCCGGCGCTGCGCCGGCCGCCGGCAGATCCGCGATGCTCTCGCCGAGACCGCCCTCCTTCACCATCTCACTGGCAGCTATGAGAATCCGGCTGTTGTCAACGCAGGAGCCCATTCCCAAGACCGGTGGCATACCCACGGCTTCACATACCTCTCTCAATCCAGGGCCCGCCAGGTAAGCGGCTTCCGGCGTAAGCAGCCCGGCTTTTGCCAGCGATATCTGGGAACAGCCGGTCTGGAGCACCAGGACATCGTTTTTAATCAGCTCCTTGACCAGTTCAACATGAACATAATCCTGTTTCACCCTGGCATTGGTGCAGCCGACCACCCCGGCAACACCACGGATCCGGCCATTGATGATATTGTCGTTAAGGGGGGTATAGCTGCCCCGAAACGATCCGCCGAGCATATAGTTGATGTATTCATAGGAAAAGCCGTGAATGCCCGTGTTGGTAATCTGCGGGATCTGGACCGGCATTTTCCGGTTTTTGAACCGCGAAATCGATTTGATTACGATTTCATCCGTGGTTTCCTTGGGTGTGTGCTCATGAAATTCAATGTGCTGGGCCCCCTCGATATAGCACCGCGGATTGGTGGTGAACAGATGCGTCCCGTAGCACTCAGCGACTTTGGCAAGCCCCTGCTTGATGCACTGGACGTCCACGGCCATGGAATCTACCGCACCGGTAACAAGGATCGCCTCGGTTGATGTAAAGTTACCGGCATGCGGAACACCGTGCCGGGACATCATCTCAGCTCCTGAACAGCACATGCCGACCAGGTTGATGCCGTCCGCACCTGCCTGTTTGGCAGCCTCGACAAGTGTCGGTTCGTTGACCGATTCCAGCATGGATTCAAACAGGTTGGGTTCATGGCCGTGAATAATAATGTTGACCATGTTCTCCTTCAATACCCCCATGTTGACCTCAGCCGACACCGGAACGGGCGTGCCGTAGAGAATATCCGATATTTCGGTGGCGACCATGGAGCCGCCCCATCCATCGGAGAGTGCGGTCCGGCTGCACTGCCGGGTTATGTTTTCATAGTGCTGGTCCACCCCCATATGGGTCCTGTGCATCAACTCCATGATCTCTCTCATGGCGCCGCGCGGAACGATTCCGTGCTTGCGCCAGGTCTCCAGCGTTTTTTCCGGTACCCGCTTCATGAAGGGGATCTCCCCATCGACCTGGGTGTATGTCCGCTCAAGCTCCTCATAGAGCTCCAGGGCAATTTCGTGCGGCTCTTTGCCTTCGACTTCAATGCCCACAGAGCGGGCCACAGCTTCAAGCTTGATGGGATCTTTCACCTTATAGTCCGGAATTTTTCCCTGAACCACATCGCGGAAAAGATCCAGCATGGCCATGCCGTGGTCCGTATGGGCGGCGGCTCCTGAGGCCACCATCCGGCCAAAGTTTCTTGCCATGATGGTGTCAATGGTTGCCCCGCACACACCGACTTTGCTGTAGGGGTCCTTGGCATTTAACCGGCAGGGACCCATGGAGCAATGCTTACAGCATGCCGAGTCTGCCCCGATGGGGCAGGCCTTCATCGTGGCGGCCCGGTCGAATGCAATCTCAACCCCGTCCTTCCTTGCTTTGGCAAGCATCTGCCCGGTAGCTTCGCATGTGGTAACATCCTTGATTTCAAGGACTTTTTTCTCTTTGCCGGTTTCTTTGGGTTTCTCTGGCATATATCCTCCTGTTTATTTGCTGGTGCGCATGGGCATCCCGACCTTTTTCGAAAAAGCCCGGATGGCTTTCATTTTATCGCTGATTCAAAACTTGTGCCACAATGTAATATAAGTGCTCTTGTCCGGCGGTCAACTGGAAATAAAGAAAACTCTTTTAAAATTAAGTAGTTTTAATAGTTCTGGCAAAGGAAAGCTTCCATCGGTGCAAACAGACATGTCCGATTGAGTCAGTTTTTTGGTACACTTATGTCCCATTAATCATTCAGCTGTTTCAATCCGTATTTTTTCTCTGAGGCCTTAAATGCAGTTGGCCCGCAATAATTTTCGGGTTTTCTATTAGAGTAATCCCACCGGGTCTGTCTGACAATCCATGCAGGTAAAAATTTTGGCATAGGATATGCTGTATATAAACTACTTAGTTTGGATTTTTGCAGGCTTGTTTGCATAAGTCCGCTGAAGCGTTATTTTTGAGAAAAGGAGTTTTGAGATGATAGGAATGAATGAACTGAAACAACGAAAAGATATGATCGAATCGATTGACTGGGACATGACCCCGGAAGAGGCGGTGACGCTTTACCTGGAATGGGGCAATAATTGGGCGCATGGCCGGGTCATCCGCTCAAAAGCGGATTTTTCCAACTATTTTGTTGTCTATTCCTGGGATGAACGGCCGGTGATCTACCTGGTCAGGAGAAATTCCGAGGGGGCTGAGGATCTGGCGGAGTTGCAGATGCCGCCAGATATTGAAGCTTGGTTTCTGGAGTCCGTGGGGCATAACAAAGGGGTTTATGCGGTTGAAGGCGAAGTCCGCGAGTGGCTGGAAAATGAGCTCTTTACCCCGTAGCAGGCGATTTTAATAAGGCAGGGGCGGATATGACAGCAGATGCATCCCATACCGGCGCAGGCGGTTTTAATCGGTTGGTCGACGAAAAAAGTCCTTACCTGGCCCAGCATGCCAGCCAGCCGGTGGATTGGTTCGCGTGGGGCGAGGAGGCCTTTGAACGCGCGCGAAAGGAAGATAAGCCCGTTCTCGTCTCCATCGGTTATTCCACATGCCACTGGTGCCATGTCATGGCGGAAGAATCATTTGATGATCCCCGGATCGCGGATTTGATGAATCGTTGCTTTGTGTGTATCAAGGTGGATCGGGAGGAGCGCCCGGATATTGATTCATTGTACATTTCAGCGGTTTCTGCGCTCACGGGCTCCGCCGGATGGCCGTTGAATGTATTTTTAACCCCGGATGCCAAGCCCTTTTTCGGGGGGACTTATTTCCCGCCGCAATCGCGTCAGGCAATGCCGGGGTGGCCGGATGTGCTGGAGCAGATCAACAGGGCCTGGCGGGATCCGGAGCAGCGGGCGAAAATCGAAACATCGGCGGGTGACATCACGCAGCGTTTAAAAGCGCATTTATCCGATGCGCAGACGCCCGGTGAGAGTATAATTAGTCCAGATGAACTTATCAACAAGGCGTTTGAGGGGTTTTCCGGGGACTATGACGCCCAGAACGGCGGTTTCAGCGGCGCCCCGAAGTTTCCCATGCCGTCGATTCTTGAATTTTTAATCACCTATTGCCGCTTTTCGGAAGAGACCCGTGCCGACGATCCGTTGAGGGACGAAGCCTTTCGAATGATTTCCGGATCACTGGAGGCCATGGCCCATGGCGGTATCTATGATCATATCGGCGGTGGATTCCACCGTTATGCCACGGATAAGGCCTGGCATGTACCGCACTTTGAGAAAATGCTCTATGATAATGCCCAGTTGGTTACAGCTTATGTAGCCGCCTATGAGCTGAGGGGGGAGCCGGTATACGCGACGGTGGCGCGTCAGACGATTAATTACGTGCTTCGGGACATGACCCATCCGGAAGGCGGGTTTTTTTCTGCCGAGGATGCCGACAGTATGCCCCCGGACGAAGCGGCCACCGCGCAGCAGCCGCGCCGCAAAAGGGAAGGGGCGTTTTATGTCTGGCGATATGAAGAAATCCGGGCGGTTCTGGAAAATCATGACGATCACCAGGCCACAGCTATTTTTTCATACGTTTTTGACGTTCGTGAAAACGGCAATGTGTCCCAGGATCCGTTTGGCGAGTTCCATCGGCAGAATGTCCTGTATTATGCCCGGTCCCTTAATGCCGCGGCCGCTCACTTTAACCGCCCGGAAGCCCAAATTCAAGACCTGCTGACCAAAGCCGTGCAAATGCTGTTTAAAGCCCGTTTGCAGCGGTCGCGGCCGCACCTGGATGATAAAATTTTAACCGCCTGGAATGGGTTGATGATTTCTGCGCTGGCGCGGGCTTTCCGGACCTTTGGCAAGTCGGAAGACTTGCTGGCGGCCGATCGGGCCGCGGATTTTATCTACCGCCGTTTATATGACGCGTCATCGGGCGAACTCTTTCGGCGCTGGCGGGAAGGGGAGGCTAAAATCTCCGGTCTTGCCGATGACTATGCCTTTCTTGCCCAGGGCCTGATCGATCTGTACGAGGCGGGGTTCAACCCCTGGCACCTGAAATGGGCGAGCGAGTTGATGCAGCGGTTTACAGACCGGTTCATCGACTCGGATTCCGGCACCGTCTATTTGACCCCGGATGCACACGATCCTTACCTTGCCTTTAAGGTGAAAGATATCATCGATAATGTGACCCCGTCTGCTGCATCGGTGGCTGCCCGCAACCTGGTAAGACTGTCTCGAATTATCGGTAACCGGGATTTTGAGACAGCGTCCCAGCATATTTTCCATGCTACGATGGAGCAAATGGCCCGTTTCCCGAAAATGGCCCCATATTTTTTGACAGCTGTGATGATATCCCGGGCCCGGCATGTTCACATGGTGATCGCCGGAAGCGATAAGCGTGATGAAACCGCTCGGATGATTGAGGCAGGGCGGCATAAGGGGGGGGTGGGGCAAAGTATGGTGCGGGTTGCCGACACAGCCCAGCGGGACCAGTTGTCCCAATTGATTCCGGATATGGCATGGATGGGTATTCCCGAGGCTGGTGCGGCAGCCC
>P_1C_Sed_2_UnCtyDRAFT_1000440_pt1 | contig 12779 bp, 9 predicted proteins | sample Pon1CUnioCityCA_4_FD_10229 | JGI IMG/M metagenome (IMG submission 10229) | reverse complement strand
GGAGACTGCGGCTGCGGGTGCGGCGGGCATTAATGGGGGCAGCGCAAGCGGCGGAGCTTCCCCGGGTGTGCGCCGGCCGTGATCTGAAGGATACGGCGTGGCAGGGCCGGGAGCAATGGCAGGCGGTCAACGCGGTAATCGATTATCAGCTGGAAAGGTTGGGGGAAGGTTCCCTGGCTGCGATACGGAAACCGGCTGAATCCTTAAAAAGCGCGTACCAGGCGATTTATCCCATGCTTGAGCATTTGTGCGAAATGACCTGCCCCTGGTGTGAGGCCCCCTGCTGCCGGTTGGCGGATCCCCGGTTTGACCTGCGGGATCTCCTTTTTATCCACCTTGTTGGAGCGCCGGTTCCGATGGGGCAGCCACGGGGAGAAGGGCACGCCAGTTGCCGCTATCTGGGGCCGCGGGGATGCCGCCTGCCCCGCCGCTCCCGTCCCTGGATCTGTACCTGGTACCTTTGCCCCCGGCAGAAACAGTGTCTGGCCAGCAATGATCTGCGGGAGTTGGAGGAAATTGAGCACGCTGCTAGGAAAATCAAAGAAGAACGAATAAATACCGAATCCGGATTTATTGCGTCTTTGACAGAATTGGGGAGATAAAAAAACGCCCGGGCAGAATCGCTCCGGGCGTTTTTGTGCTTTTTAAACCGTTTCAGGTTTTAAAAGTAATAGCCGAAGTTGATGTTGAAACGGTATTCCCATTCATCATCCGCATTCACTCCATAACGGCTCCATCCAGAGGTATTGCCAACAAAGTCATTACCGTTGGAGTAGGCAAGGTCGGTGTATATATACCAGCCTCCGTGTGCCCAGGCGGATCCAACAACGAGCATGTCGCTGTCATTAAAGTTGCTTTCCTCTTTCATGATGGAGCTGTATTCAATGTAGGGAATCATGTACTTCAGCCATTCCACCTGCGGGGTCTCCAGGTAGTAGCTCAAGGAGACAGCAGGGATCATGGCCTCGGCAGCCACCTCTGTCCGATAGTCATAAGCTCCCATATAAACAAGCTTGTCGGTTCCCAGAGGCTGATCCGCTTCCACATCGTATTCATAATACGTGAGTTGGGGTACGAGTTTGAAATTTCCCATTTTCATGGTCGCATGGACGGAGCCTGCGTAATGGCTGCCGTCATCCTGAGAGCCATTGCTGTCAAGCAAACCGTATTGCAGAGACGCACCGACATCTGTGGTGAGGGGGTCGCCTTCTATGGTGTAGATTGCCCGGACATTAAATTGATGCGCTTCCTCGTAGCCGTTTTCGCTTTCATCGACAACATCATAGGAATACCGGGCAGAGTCATTGCTTGCCCCGAAGTAATCTCCCTCATCTGAGAAGTAATAAGCGAAATCAAGGGCTAAATTATCGATTGATGTTTTGTACTTTGCGCCAAGGTCCATGTCATCGGAAAGACCGACATAATAGTGCTGATCAAACATCCAGCTTTGGGACACGCCATAAGCACCCGGCCCAAAAGGAACCCGGTTGACGCCAAACTGGATCTGACTTGTTTCGTCGATGTTGTAGCCTACCCAACCAGTGTGCAGAAAATGGTAATCGTTATAAAACCGGTATTCCATTTTTCCAATAATATCGTCCTTCTCATAATCCAGGTTGATGCGAAATGTATCAAGCAGAAAATTTCCGCCGTCTTCCTCCGCTCTGGACGGTTGGCTGGGGTCGGTTTCTGCATAGTCACCAATTGTATAATTGGCCCGGATCGCCCCCCCAACGGAAAGGTCGCCCACGGCAAAGGCCATGCCGCTTGCCGGCAGGCACATTAAAAAGGCGGATAGAAATAAAAACATCACACCAAGCTTCTTCATTTGTCGATCTCCTTTGTTTTTCTTTTTTGATGGCTTCGTAAAAAGTCCAATATCTGTGTTGCGCTGCATCGGCCTGAATCGGGGGTCGCTGCAGTTTTATAGATAACCCCCGGAAATGTTAAGTTTCCCGGGGGTTATCTATTTCAGCAAAATTAGGCCGTAAATGGCTGCCCGGCCAAAGAGGGCTGTCTTTTTGGCCGGGCGGGGGCCTCTCTTTAGTGGATCCGGGCTACTTCGCCGCTGCCTTGGCGGCGTCAAGCCAGGCGTTCCATTTGTCCTGATTCTTTTCAATCCATACGTCCACGTGACGCTCAATGTCTTCCTGCTTGTTCTCGCCTTCGAACATTTTGGCGTTCTGGGCGGCGATATCCGGCAGGGGAACCGACATCAGGGAAAACATGGTTTTAATGGCCGGATGTTTTGCGATAAAGTCCTTGTTGGCAACTACCCGGACGTCATTGGCCACAAACCCCATTTTGCAGGGGTCGGTTGCTGTCCCGGTCAGGCCCTTGGCCACCATGGCGTCTTCCAGTCCTTTTTGAGCGTCTTTCGGAACGATTTCGGGGACATTGATCCACATCACATCCTTGCCGGGTTTGAGTTTGTATACGGTCCAGTTGGGGGTCCAGGTATAGAACAGGATGGGCTCACCGTTGTTGTAGCGCGCCAGCGCATCCGCCATACCCGCGCTGTAGCCGGCCTTGATCAGGTTGATGTGGTCCCACAGGTCATAGGCATCCATGTGAAATGCGATGGTTTTCTCACAGCCCCAGCCGGGAGGGCAGGCCACCATATCGGCCTTGCCGTCGTTGTTGGAATCAAAGGCTTCCTTTACTTCTTCCCGTTTGAAATCCGCCAGGGATTTGATGTCGTATTTTTCCACGTGCTCCTTGGATACCAGGTATCCCTGGACCGCGCCCTGTCTGACAACGGTGCCCGCCATAACAATGTCTTCTTCCCAGTTCTTGGGCAGAAATTCTGCGTGCAGGGGGAACCAGCCGTTGGCCCAGTAGTCCAGGTCGCCATAGCGCAAGTTCTCATAGAAGATGGGCGCTCCGAGTTTTTTTGCTTCTTTGACGTTGTAGCCCAGTTCTTCACAGGCTCTGGCATAAAGCGCTTCCAGGAAAAAGCCGGTTGTCCAGGTAGCGGTGCCGGGGTTAATGGTTTTGCCTTTGCCGGGCAGGTCCTCGGCGACGGATCCACCGGGGAATGCCATCAGGCAGGCGGCAGTGAGAAGCAATGCCAAGCCGGTTCGTCTTAAAAAATGTTTCATGAGAATCCTCCTTTTTGGTTTTCCAAATTTTTCAACAGCTGAAAGCAGGAATTATTCCTGTTCCTTGCCAGATCCCAATGCCTGGGTGATCCGGTCCAGAACCATGGCCATCAGCACAATACCCAATCCGCCGATACCGGCCAGGCCGACCTGCAGGCTGTTTAAGCCTTCAAATACCGGCACCCCGAGACCGCCGGCGCCGATAAGCGATGCGATGACGACCATGGAAAGAGACAGCATGATCGTCTGGTTCAGTCCCGCCATGATGGTGGTCAGCGCCAGCGGAATCTGAACTTTCCAGAGTACCTGGCGCTTGGTTGCGCCAAACGCGTATGTGGCCTCGATCAGTTCGGGATGCACCTGGCGGATGCCCAGATTGGTCAGCCGGATGATCGGCGGCATGGAGAAAATGATGGTGGCAATTACACCGGCGACCGTCCCGATGGAGAAAAGCATGACAACCGGCACCAGATAGACGAATGCCGGGGTGGTCTGCATGGCGTCCAGAACAGGCCTTAAAACGGCTTCAAACTTATTGCTCCGGGAAGAGAAGATGCCCAGGGGCACGCCGATTAAAACATCCACGACAACCGCGGAGATCACCATGGCCAAGGTTGTCATGGTTTCATCCCACAGCCCCGTAAACCCGATAAACGCCATCGAGACAATACTGAACACCCCGACACGCCAGCCTGCGGCTTTCCAGCCGACGAGCAGGAAGGCCAGCAGGATGATCTCTTCAGGCAGCCACAGAAGCAGGCTGTCTATAGAGTTGAGCATGATTTCAATAGGTACTTTGATTGCCTGAAACTGGGGCCTGAAGTTGCCTACCAGCCAGTTTACGGCTATTGCAATCCAATCGTCGAGCGGCATTGTATATTTAAATATGTCAAACATTTATCCCTCCTGCTCGTTTTCCGCCGGTGCAGTTTCCGCCTGGCCGTTTGGGGGTTGGTCGCTTTCCGCCTGCCCGTTTTCTGCTTCCCTTGTAAGCGTCTGAAGGAACAGGTACCGGGATATGGTTCCCACATATTTGTTGTCTGCATCGACAATGGGGACCGGGCAGGAATAGGTCGTCAGTTTCGGCAGCAGTTCCTGAAGGGTGGCATCTTCATTGACCGGCTCAATTCCCTCAAGAAAAGCGGGATTAATGTCCTGGGAATTGATGGTTTCGTCTTCAAGCGTTTCCTGGATCCGGGTAAGCGAGACCACGCCGACATATTCCCGGTTTTTTCTCAGGACATAGGCATATTCGCGGTCAAACTCGTTGAGCCGCTGCCGGACCGCCCGGAGCCCGGCCTTGTGAAGCGGGAAGGTAACCTGGGTGGTTGTCGCAATATCGCCCGCCTTGTAGACATTCGTGGGGTCTACCCCCCTGAAGAAGGCCCTGACGTAATCATCTGCGGGGTGCTTCATGATTTCTTCCGGCGGGCCGATCTGGATGATCCGGCCGCCCTCCATGATGGCGATCCGGTCGCCGATGCGCATGGCCTCATCGAGATCATGGGAGATAAAAACAACGGTCCGGTTGCTGCCCTCCTGAAGCTTTAAAAGCTCATCCTGCATTTCAGTGCGGATCAGTGGGTCAAGCGCTGAGAAAGCCTCATCCATCAGCATGATATCCGGATCCACGGCCAGCCCCCGGGCAAGGCCCACCCGCTGTTTCATGCCGCCGGAAAGGGCTGTCGGGTAACTGTTGGCTACATGGTCCAGCCCCACCTGCTCAAGGGCGGTCATGGCACGCTCTTTTCGACTTTTTTGGTCGACTCCCATGACCTCAAGGCCGAATGCCGCATTCTCAAGCACGGTCAGGTGCGGCATCAAGGCAAAGGATTGAAACACCATGCTCATGTACTTGCGGCGCATATCCACCAGCCCTTTGGTGTCCAGTTCCGTGATGTCCTGGTCCTCGAGGATGATTTTTCCGGATGTCGGTTCGATGAGCCGGTTGAGCAGCCGTACCAGGGTGGATTTGCCTGACCCGGAAAGCCCCATGATAACGAAGATTTCTCCTGAATAAACGGTGAAACTGGCGTTCTGCACCCCGATGGTCAAACCGGTCTCTTTGTAGATTTCATCTTTTGTTTTGCCTTGTTCGATGAGTTTGAAGGCTGGTTCCGGGTCGCCGCCAAAAATTTTATAGGCATTTTCCACCCGCAGCCGTTCGTCGGGACTGGTTGAATTATCTGCCATGATGATTATCCCTTGTGTCAGTTTTTGTTTAGCTTATTAAAGTAGTTGAACGCTCCCAACCGCTTTGCAAACAACCGCGTCCCCGCTTATACGCAAGCGGATATGACTGAGTCTCCTTTTGTGTTTGTAATATATTAAAGGTAATAGGTAGCCAGAAAAAAACAAGAAAGTAAAAAATAGATATACGAAATATATCTAAAATTTTTTTTTTGAAAAAATTATCGAAAGTTAACGTAAGCCGGAATTTAATCTTCATCAATATTCCAATTTTTAGGTTTTGTCAAATGAAGAACCCGGGATACCACATCACCGGACATTCGATCAAGGGTATTAAATCTACTCTTAATTTATTGAATTTCTATTATTTTTTATTAGTTTTTGCTTGCCAGGGCACCGCTTGAGGTTATTCGGCAATTGATTGACATTTTTTTTCGAGGCCATTAAGAGAGTGGACAGTGGCGGTTTTTTGTAAACGGATGAAGGGGGGAGCGTATGAATCAGTCTATTTTGATAACCGGCGCCACGTCCGGGATCGGCAGGGCGCTTGCTTATGAAATGGCCCGAAAAGGATACAGCCTGGCCCTGACAGCCCGGCGGAAGCATTTGCTTGATGAGATCGCAGAGGACATCAAGGCGCAGCATAAGGTGGGGGCGGTCGTTTCAAGGGAACTGGATGTAACCGATGACGCGGCTGTTTTCAGGGTCGTGGCTGAAATGGCCGATTCGCTTGGCGGCCTCGATATTGTATTTGCCAATGCCGGGGTTGGCTTGGGGGAAAAGGTCGGCTGCGGGGAATTTGATAAGGCCCGGCAAACGGTAGCGGTTAATATGATCGGCGCGATGGCAACCGTGGATGCAGCTGTTGCCTACTTTCTGAAGCATGGCGGGGGGCATATCGTGGGCGCAAGCTCGGTGGCCGCATACCGGGGGCTTCCCCGGAGTTCGGCATACAGTGCATCAAAAGCCGGATTTGCCGTCTATCTGGAAGCGGTCCGGGCGGCGTGCTACAGGAAAAATATCCATGTTACGCTATTATATCCGGGCTTCATTGATACGCCGTTAAACAGCATGCTGCCTAACCGGCCGTTTCTGATTTCCGTGGAAAAGGGTGCTGCCATTATCGCCCGGTTGATTGAGAAACGGGTGCGATCCGCCAGGGTGCCGGCTTATCCATGGGCGTTTGTGGCACCGCTCCTAAAGATCCTGCCCACTTCGCTCATCTCCCGGATGTGAGCAGGGGGTGTTGGTGAACGTGGAATCCGTGGCTGCTGCGGTAAAAAGCGTTTCGACGGAGGGCTTTACCTTGATGGAAGGCAAGTGAAGATGCGGATTTACGCCGTCGCGGACATCCATGCGCGCCCCGAGCGCATGGAACGTATACGGGCCAATATCGCCGCACATAAACCGGATGTATTGGTAATTTCTGGAGATATCGGCGGATTCCGGCGGCCTGCACAGGTACTGGCCGCGATAGACGCCCTTGCCGTGCCAGTTTTAGCAGTTCGTGGCAACACGGATTTAAAGCGGGTGGAAACGCTTTTTGGCAGCAGTGACAATATTCAATCCCTGCATTTAAACCGGATACTGATTGCAGGGGTGGGTTTTGTGGGCATCAGCGGCACGGTTCCCGTTCCATTTCGATCCCGTATTGCGTTGCGTGAAAAACAGGCGATACAACGGGTCCGGGCTTTGCTTGATCCGGGCTCGGTTCTCGTGGTTCATCCGCCTCCCTATGGGATACTGGATCAGGTCATGGGCAGATATCATGCCGGGTCCCGGGCCGTTTCCCGGCTGGTCGTCCAAAAACAGCCGCGGCTCGTTCTTTGCGGGCATATTCACGAAGCCTTCGGGTGCGTCCGGATGGGCGCCTCCTGGATTGTCAACTGCAATATGGCGGGCAGTCGGCAAGGGGCTGTTGTGGATATTGGTCCAGCAGCGGGGCCTGAGATTAAGATGCTGGAGGCCGCCGGGCGATAAACAGATCAGCTCACAAACGGCCGTCTGAGGACCGTGTCCTTTTTCCAGCGGGCGTCATTTTTTTCCGGGTAGGCAATGTTGTAATGCAGGCCCCGGCTTTCCTTTCGGTGCTTGGCGCAGCGGATGATCAGTTCGGCCACGAATGCAATGTTTCGCAGTTCAATCATGTCCGGCGTCACCTTGAAATTCCAATAGTATTCTTCAATTTCCTTCTGGACGAGCGCAATGCGGCTCTCGGCCCGGGCCAGCCGTTTGTCGGAGCGCACGATCCCCACATAGTTCCACATGAAGCGGCGGATTTCATCCCAGGTGTGTGAGACCATAATGGCCTCATCACTGTCAAGGGTACCCAGGTCATCCCATGGCGGAATATCCGGAAGTTTTTCAAACTCAACCGTGTCAATTTCCTCAATTGTTTTTTGGGCCGCCTGGTGGGCGTATATCAGGGCCTCAAGCAGGGAATTGCTGGCCAGTCGATTGGCGCCGTGAAGGCCGGTGCAGGCAGTTTCACCAATGGCGAAAAGCCGCTGAATATTGGTTCGGCCGTATATATCGGTAACAACGCCGCCGCACATGTAATGCGCCGCCGGCACCACAGGAATCGGCTCCGTCGTCATGTCTATGCCGAAATCCAGGCATTTTTTATAAATATGGGGGAATCGGGTTTTAATAAACTCCGAGGGTTTGTGGGAGATGTCCAGGAAAACAGAATCATCGCCGCGTTTTTTCAGTTCTGAATCGATGGCCCGGGCCACCACATCCCGACATGCCAGTTCTTTTAGCGGGCTGTGTTTTTCCATGAAACGTTCCCCTGCTGCGTTGACCAGAAAACCGCCTTCACCCCGCACCGCCTCGGAGATCAGAAAATTCTTGGCATCCGGATGAAACAGGCAGGTGGGGTGAAACTGGACAAATTCCAGGTTGGCCACAGTCGCCCCGGCCCGGTAGGCCATGGCAATGCCGTCTCCCGAGGCAATATCCGGGTTGCTGGTGTAGGCATAAACTTTTCCGGTCCCGCCTGTGGCCAGCAGAATATTTTTGGCGCAGAAGGTGTGAATTTGCGAGGAATGGCGGTCCAGAACATACCCACCGTAGCAGTAGTCCTCATGGGTGGTGATGATCAGCCCCCGCTTGAGCCGCGTGGAACGGGTAATCAAATCAATGGCGATATGATTTTCAAAAACCTGGATATTTTTATGCTGGTTGACTTTTTCGATGAGCGCTTTTTCAACAACCAGGCCGGTCAGATCCGCTGCATGCACGATCCGGTTCTGGCAATGGCCGCCTTCACGACTTAAATCCAAGTGCAGGCCGCTTTCCTGGGAATCGTCAGTGTTGAACCGGACTCCCAGATCGATTAATTCCTGTATGCGACGAGGTGCGTTGCGAATAACCATTTCCACAACATCTCCATGGCAGATGCCGTCACCGGAGGCCAGGGTGTCGGCAATGTGCAGGTCAAAGGAGTCATCCTGGCCGAATACCGAAGCAATCCCCCCTTGCGCGTAGGCCGTGTTGCTCTCCTGCAGGTTGCGCTTGGTGACAATATAGACGCGACCGTAATCAGCCACTTTCAACGCAAAGAGCAAGCCGGCAATGCCGGAGCCGATCACCAGATAGTCGGATTCGTATTCCATGATAATCGCTGCACTATAATAAGGAGGAGCGTTTGCGTTTGTTGGTGGCCCCGATAATGATGCCGATGAGCAGTACCCCGGCGCCGCCAAGGAACCATTTAAGGGCTTCAGAGAGGAATGAATCGGAAATTTTGGTTTCAAGAGAGTTTATTTTTTGATTTTTCTCTTCTAGTTGGGCGGCAAGTTGTTTGTTTTTGGACTGGAGGGCTAAAAAGTCTTTTGATGATGATTCGAGCTGCTCGTATTTGTTTTTCGTTTCGCTCAAGGCCTCGCTCATTGCCGCAATCTCGTTGGACAAGCTCTGATTCTCAGCCTTCAGGGCCTGGTTTTCGGATTCCAGCCGGGACATTTTTTTTTCCAGCGGGGCGCATTTTTCTTTAAGGGCCGCATACTTTTGGCTTGCCGGGATTTCATCCGAGAGGTAGCGATTCAAGGCCCACCCTTCAAGGCCTCCGGAGAGGCGAACGCGGCTCCAGTTCTCTTTTTCTTCAATTGTTTCCACTTTTGTTCCCGTCGGCAGGTTCCGAAGGATCCGATGTTCAATGCTTGGCCCTGAACGTACAGTAATCTCTAAGCGGTCATTGACGTATTTCGTCTCGGCCGTCGCAATTGTTGCGCTGATCAGCAGACTTAGAAGCACTCCTGTTATCACTCGCATTATCTGAAACTCCATTGCTGATTGCATTTTATAAAAGCCCATGTCCGGAATGCGCTGTAGGATCCGGGCGGCAGAAGGGCCTTTCGCCAGTTTACCGAAAAATGCTGATTTTTGTTAGCATACTAACTGGAAAAGATATATTAAATCTCATGTTTGTTCAAGCAAAAATCAATTCAGCCCGCTCCCAGGGATTGCAGCCGCCCGGCCAGGCCGCTCAGGCGCATATCCGGCTTGTTGTTGGAAATTGCGATAGAAAGCGCTTTTTTATTTCCGATGAGAATAACCAGGGACCTGGCCCGGGTTATGGCTGTGTATAGAAGGTTGCGCTGCAGCATGATATAGTGGCGGGTCACCATGGGCAGAATGACCACCGGATATTCGGAGCCTTGCGACTTGTGAACGGAAATTGCATAGCCGAGGGTGAGATCATTTAATTCATCCATTGTGTATTCCACGGTTCGGCCTTCAAAATCGACCGTTAAGCCGGCAGGCGCCCGCGCAACCGATAATATGCGGCCGATATCGCCGTTATAGACATCTTTTTGGTAATTATTTTTAAGGTTCATGACCTTGTCCCCGGGTTTAAATTTGTAATTGTTGTCGGCTGAATGGCTTTTCCCCGGGTTTAATGCTTCTTGCAGTTTTTGGTTGAGGTTAATGGTGCCGACAACCCCCTTGTGCATCGGAGATAAGACCTGTATGGATTTAAGCGGGTCCAGGTCAAAGGTTCCCGGCAGCCAGCTTGTGCACAAGTAGCTGATTTTATCTGCAATAGCTTCCAGTTTGGTTTCTTCCCAGAAATAAAATTCTGCATCAGGCGCCTGGGCCTCTTCAAAGGGGGTGAGATCCGGGTGTTCGCCCCGGCGTACGCGGTGGGCATTGCTTATGATCTGGCTCTCGGCGGCTTGGCGGAAAATGGTCGTCAATCGGGCGACCGGTATGGTTTCAGAGTCGATCAGGTCCGCCAGGACATTTCCGGGACCCACCGGCGGCAGTTGAAAGGCATCGCCCACGATGACCAGGCGGCTGGACAAAGAAACGGCATTTAAAAGGTGGTGCATGAGATGCACATCCACCATGGAAGCCTCATCAACAATAAGCAGGTCCGCATCGATCGGATTGTCCGGGTGCCGGCCGAAAAAATGATCGTCGAAGTTGTATTCCAGAAGCTTGTGAATGGTATGGGCCGGCCTTCCACTTAACTCTGAGAGGCGCCGGGCAGCGCGCCCCGTGGGCGCGGCCAGGCAGATCCGGCTGCCGGTTTGTCTGAAGACAGCGGCAATTGCCCGGATCAGGGTGGTTTTGCCGGTTCCCGGTCCGCCGGTAATGACAGCCAGGCGGTTGGTTAGTATTACTTCCAGTGCCTGATATTGGTCTGCGGTCAACTCAACGGCCAGAGATGATTGTATTCGCTTCAGCCAATCGGTTGCTGTTACCCGCAAAGGAGCCAGCGGCACACTGAGCATGGCGGCGATGCGGCTGGCGACCGATGTTTCGGCACGATGCAGCGCTTTCGGATATAGCCGGCGGGGCGCATCGGCCGATGATATCGTTTCTTCAGCCAACTCACCCGCATGGATCATATCATCAATGGCATCGCGTACCGAATCCGTTGAAAATTCATAGCGTTGACAGATTTTCTCGATCAGTTCGGGTTCCCATAAAAAGACGTGGCCCTCCCCGGTGGCCTCCCGGAGCATGTGGTGAATGCAGGCCGCCAATCTTTCGGGTTCGTCAGGGGCCATTCCCATATTCCTGGCTATCCGGTCGGCAAGGCCAAAACCTATGCCCTCAATATCCGTGCTCAGCCGATAGGGTGATTGCCGAATCCGATCAATGGCGTCATGACCGTAGGTATCGAATAATTTTGCTGTATAATCGCCGCTGATTCCGTTTTCCTGGAGAAAGGCCATGATCTCCCGGTAAGTGGCCATGGCCTGCCACTGGTCATGGATGGCCTGCGCTTTGGCAGCGCCGATGCCCGCGACTTCCGTTAATTTCTCCGGCGTGGTTTCGATGACCGTAAATGAATCCGTGCCGAATTCCCGGATAATATTTTCCGCCGCTTCGGGGCCGATGCCTTTGATCAAGCCGGATGTCAGGTAGTTGCGGATGCCATCAATCGTAGTGGGCACTTGGATCTCAATGGCTTCAATCCGGAATTGCTGTCCGTATCTGGGGTGTGCAGACCAGCTGCCGGTCAGTTTGACCTTTTCACCGGCCACCGGCGAGGGGATATGCCCCACCACCGTGACCGGTGTTCCGGTGTCGGAGAGGACGAGGCGGGCCACAGTAAAACGATCGGCCGCATTGTGATAGGTAATATGGTCCAGCCGCCCGTTTAATGTGGTCATCCTATTTGTTCAACGCGATTTTTAAAACGTTTCGCATCTTTTCAACAAAGTGAAACTCAATAGAGTCCTTCACGTTTTTCGGCACATCTTCCAAATCCTTTTCATTCCACTTGGGCATGATAATGGTTTTTATCCCCGCCCGATGAGCAGCCAGTATCTTTTCCTTGATGCCGCCGACCGGCATGACCTGTCCCCGAAGGGTGATCTCTCCGGTCATGGCCAGATCTTTGTAAGTGGTGGTATTGGTCAGGATTGAAGCCAACGCGGTGAGCATGGTCACGCCGGCGGAAGGTCCGTCCTTGGGGATGGCCCCGGCCGGGATATGGATGTGCAGATCATAGTCCTGGAAATAAGTTTCATCTACACCGAGGGATTTGGCATTGCTGCGGATGTAGCTCAACGCCGCCTGGGCGGACTCCTTCATGATATCCCCCAGCTGGCCGGTAAGGGTCAGCTTGCCGTTTCCTTTCATGGCGGTGGCCTCGATAAACAGGATATCTCCCCCGGCTTCGGTCCAGGCAAGCCCCATCACGACCCCCGGGGTGGCCACGCGTTTCTTTAATTCCTCGCTGGTAAAGCGGATCGGTCCCAGGTAATCGGGGACATTTTTCGTGCCTATCTTAACGGACTCCGCTTCTTCGGTGGCGACCTGGCTGGCGACGCCCCGGCAGACCGTGGCAATTTCGCGTTCCAGGTTCCTAAGGCCCGCTTCATGCGTATAGCCGGTAATAATCTGCTTGATGGCTCCCCGGGTAAAGTTTATGTGGTGTGGTTTCAGGCCATTGGCCTCGCGTTGACGGGGAACCAGGTAACGGGAGGTGATTTTTATTTTATCCTCCACCGGGTAGCCGGACAGCCG
>P_1C_Sed_2_UnCtyDRAFT_1000439_pt1 | contig 12799 bp, 10 predicted proteins | sample Pon1CUnioCityCA_4_FD_10229 | JGI IMG/M metagenome (IMG submission 10229) | reverse complement strand
ATCTTTACAGCTGTCAAAAAGATCCGCCGGGGCTCGTACCGGATCATCTTCCAACAGCTGGTGGAGGATGCCGGCCAGGTGCATGAGGGCACGATCACCGACCAGTATGTGAAAGCCCTGGAATCACTCATCCGCGAAGAACCCCGTTACTGGCTATGGTCGCACCGGCGCTGGAAGCACAAAAAGCCCTGATCCCACCATCCCTTCTTACTATGTTATAAAACAGCCCCTTATAAACCCGCATTTTGCCAGGGGGGTTGCCACTGAACGTAAGAGTTTTTGTAATTTTAGTGCATACCAACCATCAAATCAAAGGAGGCTATCTCATGGTAAGCGAGTTAGAACACATATTTTCAGAAAGCGCCAAAAACATGAAACGCTCGGCTATCCGGGAAATTCTTAAACTCACACAAAAACCGGAGGTCATATCGTTTGGGGGTGGGCTGCCCTCCCCCGAATCATTCCCTGTGAACGATCTGAAAGAGATCATCAATGAACTGCTGGATGAAGACGGACCGGCCGCCCTTCAATACGGGGCAACCGAAGGCGTCATGGAGCTCAGGGAGATCATGGTGGATCGCTATAGAAAGGAAGGTTTCAACATTGATATTGACAACCTTTCCATTATCACCTCTTCTCAGCAGGGTCTCTACCTTCTGGGTAAAATATTTCTGGACCGCGGCGATAAGGTCCTCTGCGGGTTGCCTTCCTACCTGGGTGGCATCAGCGCCTTCAACACTTTCGGCGCCGATCTCGAAGGCATCCCTCTTGATGATCAGGGCATGAGAAGCGACAAGCTGGAAGAAAAACTTGCGGAGCTCCGGGACAAAGGACAAAAACCCAAGTTTATCTACGTCATTCCCGATTTCCAAAACCCCGCCGGAATCACCATGCCTGAGTCACGGCGCAAGGAGATCATCGACCTGGCCAGACAATATGATGTCATCATCGTCGAAGACAGTCCTTACCGGGAAATACGCTTCGAGGGAGAGCATCAAAAGACCCTCTTCGAACTGGACAACCAGGGGCAGGTCATCACCCTGGGCACCTTCTCCAAAACTTTTGCGCCCGGATTACGTCTGGGATGGGCCATTGCCCACAAAGACATCATCGATAAGATGGTGATCGCCAAACAGTCAATGGACCTGTGCACCCCTACCTTCAACCAAAAAATAGCGGCCAGAGCCATCAGGAAAGGTCTTTTTGACAGGAACCTGAAAAAAACCGTCGACCAGTACCACAGGAAAAGAGACAACATGCTGAAAGCTTTCACAGAGCACATGCCCGAGGGGGTGAGCTGGACCGAGCCGGAAGGCGGGCTCTTCCTGTTTCTCACCCTGCCCGATCACATGGATTCCGAAAAACTCTTCCATAAAGCCATTGAAAAAAATGTGGCCTACGTCATGGGCAGCGTTTTCCATTGCGACGGTAGCGGCAAAAATACCATGCGGATCAACTTCTCCTACGTACCCGAAGAAAAAGCGATCGAAGGCGTGAAACGACTGGCTGAAGCCATCCGGGAAAATATGTGACCGGAGAAATTTCCGGAAAAAAAAGGACCATGGCCGGAAAACCCGAGATGGTCCTTTTTTCCCGGCCCATCTTTCAAGACAGAGATCATCCATCAGACCTGCCGGAATCACCCTTCAGGGGCTACCCAATATCATCCCCACAGACAAGAGCATCTCATTTTTTTGTAGAATATCCTCTTTTAAAACCAATCATTTTCAAAACTTCATATTTATTTCCTATTTTTGTTTTAGGCAGAATGCTGCGCCTTCCTGCAAGGTATATTTTTGTTGCCTATCTGAAGTTTTTACCTATGAATCATTGATTGCTGCTACCATGAGATCAACTATATCCACGCCCCCCTGGCACAACTTCCTTATTGTCTTCAGCCTGTTTGCCTTTATCCTCGGGCCCTCCCCCTCCTCTTCACAGGAAACTTACAAATTAGAGGAACTTTTTATGGAAGCTGAAGGATGGTTTTACTTTCAGGACTATAAGACTGCCCTCCCTCTATATCTTAGAGTTCACGAGGAATACACGGAGAACGACAACCTCAGCTACAAGATTGGCTTTTGCTACCTCAACCTCGACGGGCAAAAGCACCAAGCCATTCCTTACCTGAAGGAAGCCGCCGAAAACACCACCTTCAACTATACCCGGGAATCCTTTTACCAGACCAAAGCTCCGGTAGATGCCATTTTTTACCTGGGCAACGCCTACCTGGTGAACAACCAGTTTGACAAAGCCCTGGAGAGCTATCAACGGTTCAGGAAAAAAGTGGAAGGTAAGAGGGGCCTGCTCTCTTCCACACGAAACTTTGACTTTGAGTATCTCAAGAAACAGATGGAAGCATGCCGTCATGCCCAAAAGATGATCGAGCAGCCGGTGAGCTTCTCTGCAAGCAACATGGGCAGGCCTGTAAACACCCCCATGTCGGAGTACAACCCGGTAGTTTCAGGAGATGGTAAGACCTTAATTTTTACCGCAGAAAAAAAGTTCTACACCGGCATTTTCATGTCGAAAAAGAAGAACGGCAAGTGGAGCACACCGATCAACCTGCTGCCTCAACTGGGAATTGACGGGGACTGTGAAACGACCAGCCTGTCGAGCGATGGCAAAGAGCTCTACCTCTACCGCGAAGACAACCTGGACGGCAACCTGTATGTGAGCTATTTCAAGGACGGCAGCTGGTCAAAAATTCAGAAGCTGGGAGAAAACATCAATACCCAATACTGGGAGAGCCATGCTTTCATTGCCGAGGGAGGTGAAAGGCTCTATTTTACCAGCAACAGAACCGGTGGCTACGGCGACCTCGATATTTATGTCTCACAAAAGCAAAACAATGGCTCCTGGGGTCAGCCCACCAACCTGGGCCCCACCATCAATACTCCCTGGCGGGAGGACACACCCTTCCTCACAGAGGATGGTGAAACCCTCTTCTTTAGTTCAGAAGGCCATTACAACATGGGAGGGTACGATGTGATGGTTGCTTACCGGAGCTCAAACGGCTGGACCGAGCCCCAGAACCTGGGCTACCCCATCAATACCACCGATCACGACCGTTTCTTTGTGCCGATGGAAAATGGAAACAAGGCCTTATACGCCCGATACCACAACAATCCGCCCGGCGGCAGGGATATATTCAGCTATCGCATTGATCTGCCAACTCATGTCGACTACATCGATGTAAAAGGAGTTATCACTTACGATAACCCCCGGGACAAAAATCAAAAATCCTACAAGGTCCACGTGATCGACTCGCGGGATGACGACACTCTGGTAAGCCTTAACCCGGCCAACCCCCGGGGCCGTTTTGACTATACCCTGAAGGACAATTACCTGATCATGGAAACCCCTATGCTGGCGGAGAATGAACAATATCTGATATCCAAGAAGATCCGGATCAGAGAACATTACCTTAATCCGGAGAAGCTGGAAACGACCGATGAGACAGCTTCCCGGGATGAAGCACCGGAAATCCGCCTGGACAACCAGGTGTTTGAAGTACAACCCGGCCAGAAAGTGCTGCCTGTCAGCATGAAGCTGCTGGGAGGAGAAGAGCTCAGGGTAAACACCTTCCGCCAGGATTCCCTCGTCAATACCGAGCAATTTACCCTGGATCCGGATCAGGAAACGTTCACATACCGCCATACCCCGGGCCAACAATCAACGAAACTAACCTTCCAGCTTTCCGACAGCCAGGGCAGGATCCACACACAAACGGTAGACGTGCTGATCGAACAGAAGCAAGCCACAAAACCCTCCACGACAAAAGATTCAGCCAAACTGAAAATCGTGGACAAATCCTGGCAGGTTGAAGAAGGGCAGAAGTATGTCAACCTTCATCTGGAAATGGAAGAAGGCTCCAACCTGAAAGTATCCACCTACGTGGATGATGAGCTGATAGAGGAAGAAACATTTGAAGGTGCCCCGGAAAATTTTGCCTATCCCTATACCCCCCGGGCTAAAAAGAGCCGGCTTGTCTTCAGGGTCACCGATCCTCAGCAGCGCAGCCGGGAGAGAAGCATTGTTATAACGCATCACCCCTTCGACGGAGAGCTGGAAAAGTTGATCGGACGGATGAATCAATACAAGGGCAATGAACTGATGCAACGGCTCCTGGAGCTGGAAGATCAGGAGCTATCGACCGAAGAATTCCTAAAAGCATTCATGAAGGAGCAGCTATCCCCGTCCGTCCCCGTGGATCAGCTGGATGCCCTGTTGTATACCCTGGTGCTGATGAGCGGAGATACACCGGCCCAATTCCTGGAGCAACTGAAAAACCTGGCCTCAGACAACCTCAAGGATTACCTGGAATACCTCGCTGACCAGGACATCCAAACAAAAGAAAATCTTATCAGCAAGCTAAGGGCAGCAACAGGCAACCCCCTCTACAGCGAAGAGGACCTGCGCAATCTTTTTATACGCTATCTCCATCAGGCATACGACCCTCAAAAGCTGAAGACCCTGGCAATGGACCTGGCCCGAATCGATGTCCAAAAGCTGTTCGGGGACCTCGGCGATGATATGCCCGATATTGTATCGACCCGCGACCTGACGGATTATCTCCGGAAAAAAGAAATGCACGAGACCCAAAAGATCATCGCCTGGATCAAAGGCCTCGAACTTACAGGGGTGGAGACGGGCACCGGCACCCAGGCCGCCCTGGAGGCCATTGAGAAACAAGAAGAGTCCGGGCCCCGCTCCTGGTTCATCTATGCCATCGCCGGCCTGGCCCTGCTAATCCTGCTTTTGGTGATGCTAAGGAGAAAAAAATAGAACAGTCAAACAAAAAACCATTCGGTCTTGGATATTCTGGAATCAAAAAACATTCGGCTGCGTGCAATAGAACCATCTGATGCCGAGATGATCTACCGCTGGGAAAACGATTCATCGGTGTGGCATGCAGGCAACACCATTGAACCATTCTCGCACCATATCATCGACCAGTATGTGCGAAATGCCACCATGGATATTTTTCAGCACAAACAACTGCGCCTGATGATCGATAAGAAAGATGCCAATGGGGCCGACAGACAGACTATCGGAAGCATCGACCTGTTCGAAGTGGACCCCCTCCATCAGCGGGCCGGTGTGGGCATCCTGATTCACAGAGTGGAAGACCGCAACCAAGGCTTCGCTGATCAGGCCCTGAAAATTATCATCGAATATGCCTTCCAGGTACTGTTCTTCCACCAGCTGTTCTGTTACATTGATGCCGACAACACACCCAGCCTGAAACTGTTCAAAAACAACGGGTTCCAGGTGACAGGAACCAAAAAAGACTGGATCCGGACAGAAAAAGGTTGGAAAGATGAACTGCTCCTGCAGCTGATCAACCCCGGACACCAGCAGCAATCATCCGGTTAACTCGCTGAAGGAAGGGATTTCCTTCAGGAAATAATAGCGCCCGGCTTCAGGATCTACCCGGCAGCAAAAATGTTCCATTCCGTTGGTGACAATAAGGTATTCAACCTTCAGTTGCATGTTGTAGCGTATGATCTGATCAAAATGCTGCTGAGCTACAGGTATATCAGGGGCTTTGCATTCAACAATCAGCATGGGCCTGGCCTGACGGTTATGAACCACCACATCCGCACGAAAATCAAGCCGGTTGTAACGCATAGGCATCTCTACCGCAACAAGCGAGGGAGAATACCCCTTCTCCTCCACCAGGTAGCGGATAAAATGCTGCCTGACCCATTCTTCCGGAGTAAGCTTAACAAACTTCCCACGAAAAGCATCAAAAATGTATTTTTTTTGTTCCTTTGTTTTTATTTTAAATGGATATGCGGGTAAATTAAGTTGCCTCATAGAAGAATCGATTTTCCGGGCTTCTTCATTACCTGACGAAGGGCCGGGTATGAACAATTTTAGATGTTAGACCGTCTAATATAGTCAAAAAATACGCAGCATCATGAAAACCAAGTCAGAGATAGTAAAAGACTGGTTGCCAAGATACACCGGTAACCCACTGGAGAACTTCGGCAAACACATTATGTTGACCAATTTTCAGCATTACCTGGAGATATTTGCTGAACTGCAGGAAACGGAAATAATAGACCCCCATGCCCAGATGCCCTGTGCCACGGCTAATGGCATCACCATGATCAACTTCGGCATGGGAAGTGCCAATGCAGCCACCATCATGGACCTGCTCAGTGCTGTCAAGCCCAATGCTGCTCTTTTCCTGGGCAAGTGCGGGGGGTTGAAAAGAAAAAACCAGGTAGGGGATTTCATCCTTCCCATCGCGGCTATTCGAAGCGAGGGAGCATCCCACGATTACCTTCCGCCCGAAGTGCCTGCCTTACCCGCTTTTAATCTGCAGCGTGCCATATCCGGCTCCATCAGGGACATGGGCTATGACTACTGGACCGGAACTGTCTACACCACCAACAAACGGGTGTGGGAATACGACGAGCGCTTTAAAAAATACCTGCGCAAAACCCGGTCGATGGCCATTGATATGGAGAGCGCCACCATCTTTATCGTGGGCTTTGCCAATGAAATACCATCCGGTGCACTGCTGCTGGTCACCGACCAGCCCATGATCTCGACGGGAGTCAAAACATCTCAAAGCGATCAACAGGTAACAGACCAGTACGTTCAGGATCACATCAAGATTGGGGTAAAAGCCCTGAAGGAAATCATTCACAACAAACGATCAGTCAAACACTTAAGGTTTAGCTAAATAGAAACAGGTATTGCATGGATTATAAGGATATTGCCCAGGAGCTAAAAAAGGGAATTTATCATCCCGTGTATATTTTTCACGGTGCCGAGCCCTACTTCATAGACCGCCTCACCCAGTACATCCAGGAGAATGCCCTGAGCGAAGCAGAACGTTCATTCAACCAAACCATCCTGTATGGCAAGGACACCGATGCCGAAACAGTCATCAACGCCGCCAAAAGGTACCCCATGATGGCCGAACGGCAGGTGGTGATTGTCAAGGAAGCACAGCACCTCAAGGGCATCGACAAATTAAAGTTTTATTTAGAAAAACCCCAAAAACATACCATACTGGTAATCAGCAATAAATATGGGACAATCGATAAAAGGACAAAACTTTACAAAACCATGAACAAGCAAGCTGTGGTTTTTGAGTCCAAAAAGATCCCGGACTACCAGCTTCCTGAATGGATCCAGAAATATCTGAAACGCAAAAACATCACCATCGATTCCAAAGCCGCCGTGCTGATCACCGAATTTATAGGCAACGACCTGGACAAGATCACCCATGAACTGGATAAGCTGTTGCTGGCTATGCCCCAGGGCACTGAAAAGATAACCCCTGCTGATATTGAAAAGAACATTGGTATCAGCAAGGAGTACAATCCTTTTGAGCTAAACAAGGCCCTGGCTGAAAAAGATGTATTCAAAGCCAACCGGATCATCCGCCATTTTGGCAAGAATCCATCGGAATATGCCATGCCTATGATCATCGGCTCCCTTTATTTCTTCTTTTCCAAATTGCTGGCTTATCATTTTCTCAAGCCGGAAGAACGAAAGAACAGGAGAACAGTAGCTTCCAGGATCAAGGCCTATTCCAATACCATCGGTCAGCTTGAAAACGCTTCCAAAAAGTACAGTTATCGCAAAGTGGCCCGCATCATCTCCTATCTTAGGGAATATGACATGAAATCCAAAGGGCTGAATAACGTCAGCACCTCGGAAGGGGAATTGCTCAAAGAACTGGTTTTTAAAATCCTTCATTAATCCTTCATCCCATGACAATAGCAATCGTAGCCATAACGGTGATTATCTCCCTGATGGCCTTCAACAAAAGAGAATGGATCAACAAGCTCCAGCTGAATCCCTACCAGGTGTATCATTCCAATCAATGGTACCGTGTGGTGAGCCATGGGTTCCTCCATGCTGACTGGATCCACCTTTTTGTCAACATGATCGTCCTCTTTTCCTTTGGAGAAGCGGTAGAACGCCGCCTTTCCATCATGGAAAGCAAAGGAATGATCGGAGACAGCACCCTGCATTTTCTGATTCTCTACTTCGCGGGTATGATCATAGCCACCAGCACCACCATCCTCAAACACAAGAATAATTATCACTACAATGCCATAGGAGCCTCCGGCGCTGTCTCAGCAGTAGTTTTCGCCTCTATCTTCTTTTCACCTACCAGCACCCTGCTTTTAATGGGCATCATCCCCATCCCTGCTATCCTCTTTGGCATCCTCTTCCTTATATACAGCCAGTATATGAGGAAACGACAGGGCGAGAGGGTAAACCACGATGCCCACTTTGTGGGGGCCGTCTTTGGTTTTCTTTATCCCATCCTGCTGGAGCCAGGCCTGGTCAGATACTTCTTCAACCAGCTATTTTAAGAACAGGTAAAGAAGGCACATATGCAGCAGTACATCAATCTGAACGGAACATACCGGAAGGCAGATGAACCGAATCTGAATCATGGCAACAGGGGTTTTCAGTATGGGGATGCTCTGTTTGAAACCATGCACGCCAATGGAAAGGTGATCCAGTTTTTCGACCAGCATATGGAAAGACTGACCAAAGCCATGGGTATGCTGAAGATGGAAATACCCCTGAATATTTCGGGCAAAACCATTGAAAAAGAGATCGGCCGATTGCTTCACAAAAACCGCCATCTCAAGGGAGCCCGGGTGCGATTGACGGTTTTCAGGAATCCGGGAGGCGGGTATACGCCCGAAAACAACGCCTGCTCGTATCTGATCGAAACCAGCCCTCTCCAACACGACACCTATCGACTTAATGACAAGGGGCTTTTCATTGACGTGTTCCCCGCACTGAAAAAACCCATCCATCCCTTATCGAATCTTAAAACCACCAACGATCTCATTTATGTGATGGCCGGGCTCTATAAGAAAGAGCAGGGCCTCGATGAATGCCTGCTTATGAATGAAAGGGATGAAATTATCGAATCGGTCAGTTCCAATGTGTTTATGGTATACGACGGGGTGTTGGTTACACCTCCACTGGCTTCCGGCTGCCTGGAAGGCATCATGAGAGAACAGATTATGGATTGCGCTTACGCCCTAAAAATGAAAGTCTCCGACCACCTGCCCCTGAGGCTGACAAATCTGATGGAAGCGGAGGAAGTGTTTCTGACCAATGCAGTCAAAGGCATCCAGTGGGTCGGTGGCATCCGGCAAAAAAGATACTTCAAACAAACAACCCGCAAACTGCTGAGTGTGCTCAACGAAAGGACAGCCCTCGATTAATTCAAAGCAGGATTCTCCGGGACATTGGTCCATATCTTGTAGCGGTTGCCCAGCTCATTGAGAATTCCTTTCCACATGTTGTTGTCGGGCGACATGATGCGGGAAGATTCTACCTCGGAGATCAGCCAGGCGTTGTTCTCAATCTCCCCTTCCAGCTGCTTGGAACTCCAGCCGGAATAGCCCAGAAAGAAGCGGATCTGTGAAGGGTCGATCAGTCCCTCGCGAATCGATTCCTTGATGCTGTCAAAATCGCCTCCCCAGTATATGTTTTCCTTTACGTGGACTGAATTGGGTATCAATTCCCCCAGGGTATGAATATAATGGATGGTATCCTTCCCCACCGGACCCCCTACGTAAAGCTGAGTATCAAAGGGAGGAAAATCCCTGACCACATCCGTTATCTGCAGATCAACAGGTTTATTCAGTACAAATCCCACCGAACCGTTCTCCGTATGCTCGGTAAGCAAAACCACCGAACGCTTGAAGTAAGAGTCGTTGAGAAGCGGTTCCGATATAAGGATCCGACCCTGCCTGGGGGCCATGTTATCATTCTCTACTTTGAAAAAATCATAGTGAATCTGCATAAAATAAGATTTTATCAATAAACAAATTACAACAATTTTCATGTAAATTCAAAAGCAATCCGCAAACGACCCGGCTGCTTACCCTCTGCTTCATTTCAATGCTTAATAATAATAACGAAATAAAATATTTTAATTACATTAGATGATTCTATAAAATCTTAACCCATGAGAGAAAAAGTCTTCTACTTCCCATTGTTTCTCTTTTCTCTGACTTTCTTTTTATCTCATCCCTCTTTCAGCCAGCAGACAGACCTTTCCTCAAGCGGACAGCAGCAAAAACCTATTTCCGTTGAGCATACCGACATCATTATAAAAACCATTCCCCATGAGATCACCCTTTCCTTTAAGGATGCGGATTTCCGATCGGCATATGAGGGCAGGCAGGTAGATATTGAAGTCAATGGAGAGACCCGCTCGTTGAAGGTAAAAAGGGGTAAAGTGCATTTCAGCCACAAGTTCAACCAGGAAACCGATCTGTTGATCCGGTATAAAGACTTCGAATACCGCAAGCACGTCGATCCCATTCCCTTGTGGTTCAGCATCATCCCGCCCCTGGTAGCCATTCTTTTTGCCTTAATATTCAAGGAAGTCTATTCAGCTTTGTTCATCGGGATTCTGATTGGTACCACCACCATCTTTGCCCACCAGGGATCCGGCTGGTTCACAGCCTTTTTTGAAGGCATCTTTGCCATCCCCGACACTTACATCTTGCATTCTCTTGGCGACACAGAACATCTGAGCATCATTGTCTTTTCCATGCTTATCGGGGGTATGGTAAGCATCATCACCCGAAACGGGGGTATGAAGGGGGTAGTGAACGTCCTTTCCCGGTTTGCCCGCAGTCCAAGGTCCGGACAGTTTGTCACCTGGCTGCTGGGGGTGGCCATCTTCTTTGATGACTATGCCAACACGCTGGTGGTAGGCAACACCATGCGACCTGTGACCGACCGGCTGAAGATATCGCGCGAGAAGCTGGCCTACATCGTAGATTCGACCGCGGCACCCATAGCTGCCATTGCCTTTGTCACCACCTGGATAGGTGCCGAGCTCAGCTACATTCAGGACGGCATCAACACACTGGGGCTGGAACAAAGCCCATACAATGTATTCATTAATTCGCTGGCCTATTCCTTCTATCCCATCTTTGCCCTTATCTTCATCCTCCTATTGACATACAAAGGGCGGGATTTTGGGCCTATGTTCAAAGCAGAAAAGCGGGCCCGAACGGGAGAAGTAAAATCAGAAAATGCGGTTGATAAATCCAGGGAACAGGCTGAGGAGATCAGCATACCCGAGCATGTGCATCCCAGGGGCTACAATGCAGTTATTCCCGTAGCTATTGTCATCTTCGGCACTTTCATAGGGCTGTTGTATACGGGCTGGGATGCGCAGGTATGGGCCAGTGAAGAGACAGCCTTCTCCAAAAAGCTGTCGGTGATCATCGGCAACTCCGACTCCTTCAAGGCTCTGCTGTGGTCGTCTATTATGGGTGTGATTGTGGCCCTGCTCCTGACGGTGAGCCAGCGTATCCTCAACCTGAAGGATACGGTAGACACCCTGATCAGTGGTTTCAAGACGATGCTCACGGCCATCATCATCCTGGTGCTGGCCTGGTCCATCGCATTGCTCACCCAGCACCTGCATACGGCCGACTTCATCTCCCGGAGCCTGGTGCACATCAACATGGCGCCATTCCTTGTACCGGCCCTCACCTTCATCCTGGCCGCGCTGGTAGCCTTCTCCACGGGCTCCTCTTGGGGCACCATGGCGATCCTTTATCCCCTGATCCTGCCTGCCTCCTGGCTGATAGCCGAGCAAGCGGGCCTCGAGCATGCCATGGCCCTGAGCCTCTTCTATAATGTAGTATCCTGTGTGCTGGCCGGATCCGTGCTGGGAGACCATTGTTCGCCCATCTCCGATACCACCATCCTAAGCTCCCTGGCCAGCTCCTGCAACCATATCGACCATGTGCGAACCCAGCTCCCCTATGCCCTGACGGTAGGCGGCACTGCCATTGCTGTAGGAACCATCCCATCGGCTTATGGAGTGCCGGGATACATCACCTTTCCGGCAGGCATCTTGCTGATGTGGGCGGTAGTGCATTTCTTCGGCAAAAAGTCGATGAAAACAGAACGGATCTTTAAGAAGGTGCCTATATAATCCATCGGAACCGGAACCGACCGGAACCGACCGGAACCTGCCGAAAGCAAAGTTCGCCCCCAAACAAAACCCCCGCCGAAAAAACCGGCAGGGGTTCCTGAAGTGTATGGTTAATTGTAAAGGCTTACTGGATATGAATATATTTGATCACCAGCTTGCGGATCTCCTCGTTCTTTCCGTAAAGCTCTTCGCTCAGGTTTTTATCGTTGTATGACTTCAGGGTACGAATGAAGCTGTCGAGCGTTCCTTTAGGGAAGATGCCATTGTTCTCAAAAACCTTGCGTTTGGCTTCCAGCTTTCCGGCCGATTCCCAGCAGGAGGCAGGCAGCTTCTCGAGCCTGTCAAGCTGAGCCTTGTGCTCTTCATCAAAAATGTTGACGTCCACATACAGCTCCTCTGCCTTTTTAAGGGCATCTTTCATCTGCAGCCCGTGCCCGGCAGCTACTACCAGTCCGGCTACCAGATGGTACAGGTCGGCTGAACCGTCGGGTGCGCGAAACTCAACCGTTTGTTTGTTGTTGGCCACCTCTTCCTCCAGACACTCCTGGGGGTTTGCGTCTGTGATCATGTTATGTTTCATGTTCCATCCCAGGGGTACACGCACCAGGGCCGAACGGTTGCGGTCGCCCCAGCAGATGTTGGTGGGGGCTTCCTGATGAGGCACCAGTCTGAGGTAGGATGTGGGTATGGTGTTGCCGAAGGCCGTTAAAGCATCGGAAACATCCAGTATGCCAGCGATCATCTTTTTGGCCACATCGCTGAGCTCACCACCCGAGGTCATCACGTTTTTGCCATCCTTCTCAAGCAACATATGGATATGGAGGCCGCTTC
>P_1C_Sed_2_UnCtyDRAFT_1000437_pt1 | contig 12827 bp, 24 predicted proteins | sample Pon1CUnioCityCA_4_FD_10229 | JGI IMG/M metagenome (IMG submission 10229) | reverse complement strand
TGTTTGTAAAAAAAAAAATACCTTTGCAAACCGATTTTGGAAACAGTGATAACTAAACCGATCATATGCCAACAATACAGCAATTAATTAGGAAAGGACGGAAGCAAGTCGAGAAGAAGAAGAAAGCTCCCGCTCTGGATTCATGCCCCCAGAAGAGAGGTGTGTGTACAAGGGTTTATACAACCACGCCTAAGAAGCCTAATTCGGCCATGCGTAAGATAGCCAGGGTAAGGCTTACGAACGGAAAAGAGGTGAATGCTTACATTCCTGGCGAAGGCCACAACCTGCAGGAACACTCCGTTGTATTGATCCGGGGTGGCAGGGTCAAGGACCTGCCGGGTGTTCGTTACCACCTGGTGCGAGGCACGCTGGATACCTCTGGTGTTGAGGGAAGACTGCAAGGAAGGTCGAAGTATGGAACCAAGAAACCGAAAAAGTAATAAAAGCGCATTTGAATCATGAGGAAATATAAAACAAATAACCAGACGCGCCTGCCCGATCCGATACACAACGACGAGTTGGTTACCCGCTTTGTCAACGACATGATGTATGACGGTAAAAAATCGCTGGCGCTGAAGACTTTCTACAACACCCTGGAAATTGTGGGAGAGCGCTTGAATAAAGAGGAGCTCAGCCCTGTGGATATTTGGAGAAAGGCGCTGGAGAACATTGCCCCGTTGGTGGAGGTTAAGAGCCGTCGTATTGGTGGTGCTACTTTCCAGGTGCCGCAGGAAGTCAACCAGGAGCGGAAAACTTCCATCAGCATCAAGAATATGATCAAGTATGCCCGCCAGCGAAGCGGCCGGAGCATGGCAGAGAAGCTGGCTGCTGAGATTGTTGCCGCATATAACGGTGAAGGTGCATCTTTTAAGCGGAAAGAAGAGATTCACAGGATGGCCGAGGCCAACAAGGCTTTTGCCCATTTCAGGTTTTAAGCAATTAATCAAACAAATATTTCATATTACACACATAAGTTTGTAGCATTCGAAAAGAGAAACAGGAAGAGGAATGAGTAAGGGATTACAATATACGAGGAACATAGGGATTATGGCGCATATCGATGCCGGCAAGACAACCGCCACCGAGCGGATACTCTATTATACCGGCATCTCCCATAAGATTGGAGAGGTACACGATGGTGATGCGCAGATGGATTGGATGGTTCAGGAGCAGGAACGCGGTATTACCATCACGTCAGCTGCTACTACTTGTTTTTGGAATTATAACGACGCCGATTATAAGATCAATATTATCGACACGCCCGGCCACGTTGACTTTACCGTGGAGGTAGAGCGTTCGCTGCGCGTATTGGACGGTGCCATCGCTGTTTTTTGCGGTGTGGGTGGTGTTGAGCCCCAATCGGAAACCGTATGGCACCAGGCCGATAAGTATGGCGTACCCAAGCTGGCTTTTGTCAACAAGATGGACCGGCAGGGCGCCGACTTCTACTCGGTAGTCAGCCAGATCAAAGATAAGCTCAAGGCCAACCCCGTACCCCTGCAGATACCCATCGGTTCGAGCGATACTTTCCGGGGTGTGATCGACCTGATCGAGAACAAAGCCATCGTTTGGATTGATGATGAGACGATGGGAACCAATTATGAGTACCAGGAGATACCGGAGGATCTGAAAGAAGAGGCCGAAAAGTATCGCAGTGAACTGGTAGAAGCCGTTGCCGAATACGACGACGAGCTGTTGGAGAAGTTTTTCGAGGATCCCGATTCCATCACCACGGAAGAGCTGCTGAACGTTGTGCGTCGTGCTACTGTGGATATGACCATTGTGCCGGTGCTTTGTGGTTCGGCTTTTAAGAACAAAGGCATCCAGCGCCTGCTGGACAGCATTATTGCCTTCCTTCCCAGTCCGCTGGATATCAGCGCCATTGAAGGTATGGACCCCCGCAGCGAAGAGAAATTATACCGGAAGCCGGATGTCAACGAGCCTACTTCGGCCCTGGTCTTTAAGATTGCTACCGACCCCTTTGTCGGGCGGCTGGCCTACATGCGGGTATACTCCGGTGCAGTCGATGCCAAATCGACCCTGTTCAACCCCCGTTCCAGCAAGAAAGAACGTGTCAACCGGCTCTACCAGATGCACGCCAACAAACAGAAGCCCAAGGATCGAATCGAAGCCGGTGATATCTGTGCTGCCGTAGGCTTCAAGGATCTGCGCACCGGCGATACCCTTTGCGATTCCAACAACCAGATCCTGCTCGAATCCATCGAATTCCCCGAGCCGGTTATTGGCGTCGCTGTTGAACCCAAGACACAGAAAGAATACGATAAACTCACCCTGGCCCTTGCCAAGCTCTCTGAAGAAGACCCCACCTTTACCGTGCGTACCGACGACGATTCGGGACAGACCATTATCAACGGCATGGGCGAGCTGCACCTGGAAGTTATCATGGACCGCCTCAAACGCGAGTTTAAGGTCGACTGCAACCAGGGCGCACCGCAGGTCAACTATAAGGAAACGATCACCCAGGAAGTCGAGCATAACGAAGTGTTCAAGAAACAGACCGGTGGACGCGGTAAATTCGCCGAAATTCAGGTTAAGATCGCTCCGGCCGACGAAGATGAGAAAGGCCTGCAGTTTATCAACAAGATTAAAGGCGGCAACATACCCAAAGAGTTTATTCCCTCCGTGGAAAAAGGCTTCAAGGATGCCATGTTCAACGGCGTTTTGGCCGGTTATAATGTGGACAGCCTGAAGGTCGAACTGCTCGACGGATCGTACCACGAGGTCGACTCCGACCAGCTGGCCTTTGAGACCGTAGCCAAGATGGCCTTCAAGAACGCATGTGTTAAAGCCAAACCCATCCTGCTTGAACCGATCATGGCCGCCGAGGTGGTTACCCCGGAAGAATACATGGGCGATGTCATTGCCGACTTTAACCGCCGCCGCGGTAATGTCGAGGGGATGGAAAACAAAGGCAGCGCTAAGGTTATTAAAGCCAAGGTGCCCCTGGCCGAGAAGTTTGGTTATGTGACCGTGCTGAGAACCATTACTTCGGGCAGAGCAACCTCTACAATGGAGTTTTCACACTATGCCGAAGTTCCCAAAGATATTGCCAGGGATATTATTGAAAAAGCCAAGGGTAAAATTGAGTTAGTATAAATATTATAGATAATGAGCCAGAAAATTAGAATCAAGTTAAAGTCTTACGATCACAATTTGGTGGACAAAAGCGCAGAAAAGATTGTCAAGACTGTGAAATCGACCGGAGCTGTGGTCAGTGGTCCCATACCTCTGCCTACGAAAAAGCGCATTTTCACGGTCAACCGTTCGCCTTTTGTGAACAAGACGGCTAGAGAACAGTTTCAGCTCTGCTCATTTAAGAGGCTAATGGATATTTACAGCACAACACCTAAGACGATTGATTCGTTGATGAAGCTGGAATTACCTAGTGGAGTGGAAGTTGAAATTAAAGTTTAATTTTAAAGTCAGTAACGAATGGCTGGACTAATTGGAAAGAAAATAGGAATGACTTCCGTATTCGGTGCCGATGGAAAAAATTTTCCATGCACTGTAATTGAGGCGGGACCATGTGTAGTGACTCAGGTTAAAACTGAGGAGAAAGATGGATATTCTGCCTTACAACTCGCATTTGATGACATTGAGGAGAAACGTACATCCAAGCCTGTTCTGGGGCATTTCAAGAAGGCTAAGACCGCGCCCAAGAAGATGATGGCTGAGTTCAAGGGATTTGAGGATGGATACAAGCTTGGAGACACCATTAACGTGGAGCTTTTTAATGACGACACCTTTGTGGATGTATCCGGCATTTCCAAAGGGAAAGGATTCCAGGGTGTTGTCAAACGTCATGGTTTTAGTGGAGTTGGAGGACGCACACACGGTCAGGCCGATCAGGAGCGCGCGCCCGGCTCGGTAGGTGGCTCTTCCGACCCCTCAAGGGTTTTTAAAGGAATGCGAATGGCCGGCCGAACCGGAGGAGAAAAAGTAAAGGTTATCGACCTGGAGGTAATTAAGATTATGCCCCAACAGAATCTGTTGTTAGTGAAAGGATCCGTACCGGGTCATAAAGGTTCATATTTAATTATTGAGAAGTGATGGAATTACCCGTATTAAATACATCAGGCGAAGACACCGGAAAGAAAGCCCAACTCAACGATCAGATCTTTGGCATTGAGCCCAACGATCATGCCATCTATCTGGATGTCAAGCACTATATGGCTGCCAACAGAAGAGGCACCCATAAGGCCAAGGAAAGGGGCGAAATAACCGGTAGTACCCGTAAGATAAAGCGTCAGAAAGGAACCGGAACAGCCCGAGCCGGGAGTATTAAGAATCCGATATACCGGGGCGGTGGCCGCACTTTTGGTCCGCGACCCAGAGATTACGACTTCAAACTGAACCGTAAGGTCAGGAAGCTGGCTCGTCGTTCTGCCTTGAGCTATAAGATGAAAGATCAGGCTGTTAAGGTTGTGGAAAGCTTTGATCTGGAACAACCCAAGACCCGGAACTTTGTTGAGATCCGTGAAAAACTCGGGGTTGGCGATCAAAAGCTGTTGATGGTATTGGATAAGCCCAACCAGAACCTGTACCGTTCGGCCCGGAACATACCCGATGTGCGCATGGTGCCGGTGGATCAGCTGAACACCTATGATATATTGAACGCCAAAGCCCTCGTCCTTTTCGAAGGCTCGCTGGAAACAATAGAAAAACATTTAAGCGCATAAGCATATGGCAGGAGCAAACGACATATTAATCAAGCCCATCATCACCGAGAAGATGACCGAAGCGGGAGAAGATTTCAACCAGTATGGTTTCATCGTCCATCAGAAGGCGAATAAGATACAGATTCGGAAGGCCGTGGAGGAGATGTACGGGGTAACCGTTGAGACGGTCAACACCATGCGGTACAGGGGAAAGGCCAGAAGCCGATACACCCGGGCCGGCATCATCAAGGGCAATGAAAATAGTTTTAAAAAGGCGGTTGTCACCCTTACCGAAGGCGACAGCATCGATTTTTACAGCAACATATAGGAAATTATAAGTTATGGCAGTAAGAAAACTCAAACCAGTTACACCCGGTCAGAGACATAAATTGGTCAGTGCTTTTGACACCGTTACCAAGAGCACGCCTGAGAAGTCGCTGTTGCGTCCCAAAAAGAGCAGCGGAGGCCGCAACAGCCAGGGAAGAATGACGTTACGTTATCGTGGTGGCGGTCATAAACAGCGATACAGGGTGGTTGATTTCCGCCGCGACAAGGAGGGGATGTCGGCCACTGTAAAGAGCATCGAGTACGATCCCAACCGTTCGGCACGCATTGCCCTGGTCACCTATGCCGATGGCGAGAAACGCTACATGCTGGCACCCAACGGACTGCAAGTGGGACAAACCGTGATGTCCGGCAAGGAAGCCACTCCGGAAGTAGGCAACAGCCTGTATCTTTCCGATATACCCCTGGGTACAATCGTACATAACATCGAGTTGCGCCCCGGAAGGGGCGGTGTACTGGCCCGGAGTGCCGGCACCTACGGACAGCTTACTTCGCGCGAAGGCCGTTATGCCAACATCAAGCTGCCCTCGGGCGAAACCCGTATGGTATTGACAACCTGCAAAGCCACGGTCGGTACCGTTTCCAATTCCGATCACATCATCGTTTCTTCCGGTAAGGCCGGCAGAACCCGTTGGCAAGGCCGCAGACCCCGTGTCCGTGGTGTCGCCATGAACCCCATCGACCACCCAATGGGCGGTGGCGAAGGACGTGCCTCCGGCGGTATCCCCCGTTCCAGAAACGGTATGCCCGCTAAAGGCTACAAAACACGGAAGAAGAAGAAAATGTCCAATCGCTACATTGTAGAGCGTAGAAAGAAACGTAAGAAATAAACGAATAATCTGATTATATATGAGTCGTTCACTGAAAAAAGGACCATTTGTAGAGTTTAAGCTCGAAAAGCGGATCATGGAGATGAATGAATCAGGCAGGAAGAAAGTCGTGAAGACCTGGTCGAGACGATCGATGATCACGCCGGATTTTGTGGGTCATACCATAGCCGTACACAATGGCAACAAATTTATCCCGGTGTACGTGACTGAAAATATGGTGGGGCACAAGCTGGGAGAATTTGCTCCTTCCCGCCAGTATAAAGGTCATCCTACTAAGAAGAAATAATTAATCCGTAAAATTACACATAATGGGTGCACGAAAACGCAAAAGAGCGGAACAAAGAAAGGAAGAAAAGAAACAACAATATTTTGCCGTATTGAAGGGTTGCCCTACTTCACCACGTAAGATGCGCCTGGTGGCGGATCAGATCCGGGGCCAGGAAGTGAATCAGGCGCTCGATATCCTCCGGTTCAGCCCGAAAGCTGCCTCCAATGATATGGAAAAACTGGTATTGTCGGCCATCGCCAACTGGCAAAATAAGAACGAAGGGGTTCGCATCGAGGACAGTCACCTGGTGATTAGCGATGTTCGTGTAGACAAAGCCCGCACCCTCAAGCGCATTCGCCCTGAAGCGATGGGCCGGGCTCATTTGATTCGCAAGCGATCCAACCATGTGACGCTGCATCTGGAAGACAAGAACGAAGCCAAACATAATGCAAAGGTCGCCAAGGAATCCCAAAAGACCGAAGAAACTACTAACGATACACAAAAATAATCGATAATAGATGGGACAAAAAGTTAATCCAATAAGCAACAGGCTTGGAATCATTAAAGGCTGGGAATCGAACTGGTATGGTGGTAAGGACTATGCGGATAAGCTCATCGAAGACGATAAGATCCGCAAGTACTTGCACGCCCGTCTGGCCAAGGCCAGTATTTCCAAAATTATCATCGAGCGCACGCTCAAACTCATCACCATTACCATTCATACAGCCCGACCCGGCATCATCATTGGAAAAGGCGGAAAAGAGGTTGATAAGTTGAAAGAGGAGCTGAAAAAACTGACCAAGAAAGAGGTACAGATCAACATCTTTGAAGTGAAACGTCCCGAATTAGATGCTACCCTGGTAGCCAATGGCATTGCCCGACAGATTGAGGGGATGATCTCCTACCGCCGGGCCATCAAGATGGCCGTATCATCCACCATGCGTCTGGGAGCCGAAGGCATCAAGGTACAGATCTCCGGCCGCCTCAGTGGCGCCGAGATGGCCCGTACCGAAGTCTATAAGGAAGGCCGTACCCCCTTGCACACCCTGCGCGCCGACATCGATTATGCCCTGGGTGAAGCCCTCACCAAGGTAGGCCTCATTGGTATCAAGGTTTGGATTTTCAAAGGCGAGATCTTTGGCGAGGTCGACCTGACACCCGCCACCGGCAGCAGCACCGGTAAAGGATCCAAATCGAAAGGCAGAAGAAAACGCAAATAATATAAAACAAGGAACTCATGTTACAGCCTAAGAAAACCAAATTTAGAAGGCAACAGAAGGGCCGAATGAAAGGCAATGCCCAAAAGGGTACCCAATTGGCGTTTGGTTCATTTGGCATCAAAGCCATGGAACAGGCATGGATCACCCAGAAACAGATCGAAGCGGCCCGGCAGGCCATGACACGTTATATGAAAAGGGAAGGTCAGATATGGATCCGTATCTTCCCCGACAAGCCCGTGACCAGCAAACCTGCTGAAGTGCGAATGGGTAAAGGCAAGGGGGACCCCGAAGGATTTGTGGCCCCGGTCAAGCCCGGCCGCATGCTGATCGAGGCCGAAGGTATCCCCAAGCGGATTGCCCAGGAAGCCCTCCGCCTGGCGGCCCAAAAGCTGCCCATTAAGACCAAGTTTGTTGTCCGACGCGACTATGTGGAATAAATCAATTTGAAGCACAATGAAACCTGCATCCAATAGCTTACACAACAAGGACATGGTTAATCCATGCAGGTTACATAAGACCAAAGTATTTAAAAGATAACCTTATGAAACCTGCATCCAATAACTTACACAACAAGGACATGATTACGCATGCAGGTTCCATATGGCCAATAAATTAATAAAGAAATAATCGTATGAAACCTTCAGAAATACGTGAATTTACCAACAAGGAGATTGAAGAACGGCTCGATACGGAACAGGCCCATCTCATACAATTGAGGCTCAACCATGCTGTATCTCCCTTGGATAACCCCAATAAGATTCAGGAGGCCCGCAAGAATGTGGCCAGGCTTAAGACGGAGTTGAACATGCGGCTTAAACAAGGTAAGGATAAAGATAACCAATAAGAACCCATTACAATGGAAAAGAGAAATCTACGGAAAGAAAAAGTTGGTGTCGTGGTCAGCAACAAGATGGACAAAGCCATAACGGTGGTTGTCAACCGGAAAGTCAAGCACCCCAAATATGCCAAATTTATCAACCGACGTTCCAAGTTCCTGGCTCACGACGAGACGAACAATTGCAATGAGGGGGATACCGTACGTATCATGGAGACCCGTCCTCTGAGCAAGCGGAAGCGTTGGAGATTAGTTGAAATTATTGAAAGAGTTAAATAGAATACCATGGTACAACAAGAGAGTAAACTGAATGTTGCTGATAATAGCGGCGCGAAAGTGGTCAAAGTAATTCGGGTGCTCGGGGGTAGCGGTCGTCGGTATGCCTCGGTAGGTGATATGATTGTTGTCAGCGTCAGAAGCGCTTTGCCTTCATCCGAAATGAAAAAGGGCACCGTCAGCCGGGCTGTTGTTGTCCGCACCAAGAAGGAAGTCAGGAGAGCTGACGGCTCTTACATTCGTTTCGATAACAACGCCTGTGTGTTGGTCAATAACACCGGTGAGATCCGGGGTACCCGTATTTTTGGACCCATACCCCGCGAGCTGAGAGCCAATTATATGAAGATTATTTCTTTAGCACCTGAAGTACTATAAATCAACAGACCATGCAGAAAAAGAGAAAGATACATATTAAAAAAGGAGATACGGTTTACGTGAACTCCGGTGAGGACCGGGATCAGCAGGGTCGTGTGCTGGAGGTTTTCCCCAAGCAGTACCGGGCCCTGGTCGAAGGGATCAACCTGGTGAGCAAACACACCAAGCCCAACTCCGATAACCCGCAGGGCGGCATCATCAAAAAGGAAGCTCCCGTGAATATTTCGAACCTGATGGTGGTCGACCCCTCTAGCGGCAAACCCACGCGTGTGGGCCGAAAGCTGGATAAGAACGGGAAACTTGTGCGTTATTCAAAAAAATCAGGGGAGGAGATTAAATAATGGACTATCAACCGCTACTTAAGAAAAGATATCACGAAGAGATCGTACCTGCCCTCTTGAAGGAATTCAAATATAAGTCGATCATGCAAGTCCCCAAGCTTGAAAAGATCGTTTTGAACCGTGGGGTAGGTGAAGCCGTGATGGACAAGAAACTGATCGAATCGGCCCAGGAAGAGTTAACCCTGATCGCCGGACAGCAGTCCGTGAAGACCTATTCCAAAAAGGCCATCTCGAATTTTAAGCTGCGCGAAAATACTCCCATCGGGGTGAAGGTAACCCTGCGTCGCGAACGCATGTACGAATTCCTCGAGCGTTTGATCAGCGTGGCCTTGCCACGGGTGAAAGACTTTAACGGGGTGGAAAGCAACTTCGACGGCCGGGGAAACTACTCCCTCGGACTGGAGGAACAGATCATCTTCCCCGAAGTCAATATGGATAAGGTGCATAAAATCATGGGCCTGGAGGCGGTCTTTGTTACCAACGCCCCCACCGATGAAGAAGGATATGCCCTGTTGCGCGCTTTCGGAATGCCTTTTAAAAATCTAAAAAAGCAGTAAGATATGTCAAAAGAGTCAATGAAGGCCAGAGAGAGGAAAAGAAGAAAAATGGTCGATAAATATGCCAAGAAACGCGCCAAGCTGAAGGCTGAAGGCGACTATATAGGATTAAGCCGTTTGCCCAGGAACTCAAGCCCTGTCCGCTTGCATAACCGTTGCCTGATTACCGGCAGGCCCCGGGGCTATATGCGGCAGTTCGGAGTCTCCCGCATCACATTCAGGGAAATGGCTTCCAAAGGACTCATTCCCGGAGTGAAAAAAGCAAGTTGGTAAACAATAAAAGGAGATATAGAATCATGGTTACAGATTCCATCGCAGATTACCTGACAAGAATACGCAATGCTCAGATGGCCGGCCACAAAGTCGTCGAGATACCGGCATCCAATCTGAAGAAAAACATGACCAAGATATTGTATGAGCAGGGATATATACTGAGCTATAAGTTCGAGGAGGGTCAGGTGCAGGATGTGATTAAGATTGCCTTAAAATATCATCCCAAAACCAAAGACCCGGCTATCCATTTGATGCGGCGTGTGAGCAGGCCCGGATTAAGAAAATACGTGGATACCAACGATATCCCCAGGGTGCTCAACGGCCTGGGTATAGCCATCATGTCGACATCCAAAGGCGTGTTGACCGATAAAGATGCACGCAAGATGAATGTTGGCGGCGAAGTCTTGTGTTATGTACATTAAAAAGGAGGAACATCAATGTCACGTATAGGTTTACAACCCATTCAAATACCATCAGGTGTCGAAGTAAATGTCGACGATAACAACGAGGTCCATGTGAAGGGCCCCAAAGGGGAGATATCCCGGCTGATCGATCCCTCGATCAGCCTCGAGGTGAACGACGGCCAGGTGGTCTTGTCCCGCAAAAGCGAGGTCAAAAAAGTACGGGCCCTGCACGGGTTATTTCGCGCACTGGTCAACAACATGGTGATCGGCGTTTCCGAGGGCTATAGCATCACCCTGGAGTTCAACGGCGTGGGATACCGGGCCGAAGCCAAAGGCCAGATCCTGGAGATGAGCGTTGGTTATTCCCACGATATACACTTTGAAGTGCCCGAGGAAGTCAAACTGGAATCCAAGACCGAGCGGAGGAGCAATCCGAAAGTTACCTTAACCAGCCATGATAAGGAGCTGCTCGGGGAAGTGGCTGCCAAGATCCGCGCCATCCGGCCGCCTGAACCATACAAAGCCAAAGGTATCCGGTATTCCGGTGAGTGGATCCGCCGCAAAGCCGGTAAAGCTGGAAACGTATAAAAACAATTAAAAAATTAGAGTCATGGCCTTAACAAAGAAGGAACGAAGGTTCAGAATAAAAAAGCGAGTCAGAAAAAAGATCAGCGGTACTGCCGAGAGGCCACGGATGAGCGTCTTCCGTAGCAACCGACATATTTATGTTCAGATGATCGATGATGAACAGGGCAAAACTTTGATGGCCTTTTCCACCCGCAACAAGGAAGTGGCCGAGCAGTCCGAGACCATCAACAAATCGGATCAAGCTGCCCTGGTCGGTAAGTTTGCCGCCCAGCGCGCCCTGGAGAATGATATCAGCCATGTGGTGCTCGACCGCAATGGCTACCGATATCATGGTCGTGTCAGACAATTAGCCGAAGCAGCAAGAAAGGAAGGACTTAAATTATAATGACTATGTCGAAAGATACCAATATTAAGAAAGTCAAAACCAGTGATTTAGAATTAAAAGACCGCCTGGTGAGCATCAAAAGGGTAACCAAGGTCACCAAAGGGGGTCGGCAGTTTGGTTTTACCGCCCTGGTCGTTGTGGGCAATGAAAATGGCATCGTAGGATATGGCCTGGGCAAAGCCAAGGAGGTCACCACGGCCATTGCCAAAGGGGTGGAAGCCGCTAAGAAAAATCTGGTTAAGGTACCCCTGTTGCGCGGTACTGTTCCCCATGAAATTGAATATAGATATTCGGGCGCACAAATCTTTATGAAGCCAGCAGCCGGTGGTACCGGTGTTAAAGCCGGCGGTGCCATGCGTATTGTGCTGGAGAGTGTGGGCGTGAAAGATGTGCTGGGCAAATCCAAGGGTTCCAGTAACCCCCACAACCAGGTGAAAGCCACCATCAACGCCCTGCTGGATATGCGCGATGCCTATACCATCGCCGAACAAAGGAATGTGAGTCTGGAAAAAGTATTTAACGGATAGTATAAAACACAAGACCATGGCCAAATTGAAAATAACGCAGATCCGGAGCCAGATCGGAAGCACCAAACGACAGAAAAGAACCTTGGTTGCTCTGGGAGTTAAGAAAATGCACAATCCCGTGGAGGTGAACCCCACCCCCCAGATCAAGGGAATGATCGATAAAGTATCGCATTTAGTAAAGGTTGAGGAAATATCATAAAATCAGAGAAAAGATATGGATTTAAGTAGAATAAAACCCGCGCCGCATTCGACAAAGAATAAAACCCGCAAGGGTCGTGGTGAAGGCTCAGGCAAAGGTGGCACGGCCACCCGTGGCAACAAGGGCGCCCAATCAAGAAGCGGTTACAGCCGGAAGATTGGATTTGAAGGCGGGCAGATGCCCCTTTACCGCAGGATACCTAAATTTGGTTTTTTCAACATTAACCGGAAGGAATACAATATCGTCAATCTGGCAACTCTTGAACGCCTGGTCCAGGAGAAAGGCCTGGAAAAAGTAGACCCCGAGACCATGTATGCCCATGGCCTGGCCCGTAAAGGTCAGCCCATTAAGATACTGGGTAAAGGGGAGCTCACCGCTAAGCTAGAAGTACAGGCCCACGCTTTTTCCCAGTCCGCCCAAAAGGCCATTGAATCTGTTCAAGGAACCGTCGTAAAATTATAAGCTTATAATGAGGGGATTAATAGATACCATCAAGAATATTTGGAAAATTGAAGACCTCAGGCAACGTATCCTTTTTACACTGGGGATACTTGTTATTTACCGCCTGGGAAGTTTTGTTGTTTTGCCGGGTATAGACCCGGGACAACTGGATGCCTTACAGCAACAAACCTCAGAGGGCGTGCTGGGCTTGCTCAACATGTTTTCAGGAGGTGCCTTTGCCCGGGCATCTATCTTCTCGCTGGGGATCATGCCCTACATCTCAG
>P_1C_Sed_2_UnCtyDRAFT_1000434_pt1 | contig 12868 bp, 12 predicted proteins | sample Pon1CUnioCityCA_4_FD_10229 | JGI IMG/M metagenome (IMG submission 10229) | reverse complement strand
AAAAAGTAGGCTACCAGACCGGCACCGGTGTGATGATCGGTGTACCCTTCCAAAGGTGGGAGGATATGGCAGACGATCTGATCTTCATGCGCGGTTTCGACATCGATATGGTGGGCATGGGGCCCTACATCGAACATAAGGATACCCCGCTTTACCAGTACCGGGATCAACTTCTCCCGGAAGAAGAACGGTTCCAGCTGACCCTTAAGATGATTGCCATCCTGCGGATCATGATGAAGGACATCAACATTGCAGCTGCCACAGCCCTTCAGGCTATTGATCCGGTAGGGCGCGAAAAGGCTCTCAAAATTGGGGCCAACGTGATCATGCCCAACGTGACCCCCGGCATGTACCGCAACAATTATAAGCTATACGAAAACAAGCCCTGTACCGACGAAGAGGCCGCTGATTGCACCAACTGCCTTGATGTACGCATCAGCCTGGTGGGCGATGAGATCGCCTTTGGCGAACGTGGCGATCCCAAACACTTCTTTGCCCGCAGAAACGCGTAATAGATATGCTTCATCTTTCACGCCTCAGCGTTCAAGTTGTTGCCTGTTGGTGCAATCTAAGGACATAGATTGATAATCGGAGGATGTTACCCGATCGCTTTTTCATTCAAAGTAGGCCTACAAATGATCGAACCTGCAAACATAAAACGTCTTCCAACAACTTGAAATTTATTCCGTGTGGCCTATATGTCTCCTTGGTTCTTATATTTTTCTGCTTCCTGATCGGCCATGCGAAGCGGCTCGGGAATTCGATAGTTTGTAGCGCAATTGAGGGCAATCTCGGTTGCTTCTTTAATTCCAATTTTGTGACCGGGGGAAACATAGATTGGGTTGGTATCGTCCTGGGTGCGCAGCACGGTGCCAATGGTCTCGCCCTGGTCGGTCCAGTCACTGGTTGATCCCCTTCCGCTGCCCGGTTCTTTATATTCCCCAAGCAACTGACTCTTGCCAATGCCGATAGTGGGCTTTTCGATAAGCAGGCCAATATGGGAGGCGATGCCCAGTCTCCTGGGATGGGCAATGCCATTGCCATCGAACAGGTAAAGATCCACCTCTTCCTCTAATTTCTGCAGGGTGGCCAGGATAAGGTCGCCTTCGCGATAACTTAGAAGCCCCGGAATGTATGGATAACCAATGATATCCAGTTCAGTATAGGTTTTTATGTGGGTCATGTCCGGATAGTTGAACAGGGAGATGGCGCAGAAACCTGTGGGTGGCTTTTTATGGTAGGCCACATCAATACCTGCTACGACCCGGATATTTTCTGGTGCACCCGAGATCACCACTTTTGAGGCCAGCTCCTGCTGTTGTTCCCGGGCTCTTTTAGGAGTGATATTTTCAAGACGTTCCATTATTACAGTCCCATATTTTTTAAGGGTTTAACGTCTGATGGCTGTAAGTGTTCAAAGCAGGCTTAAGATGATTCCGGTTTCCAGTTTCAACCTGTCCCGGTCGGGCAGGATAAGGCATGAGACCTGAAACCTCTTATGTCAATCCCATCTTAAAATTAAACGTGTTGGAAGGCTGGATTTGTTTGGATTCTTTTAGGTTTTTGACGATGGTATGAAATCTTTTATCGGAGGGCTTCTCGTAGCTCATGTCTATCAGAAAACGTCCAAATCCCTTAGCTTCCAGTTTGCTTTTATACTGGGTGAACGACACGGGTTGATCGGGAACCACAATGGTCATCCCATTGCGCTTAAGCCGGGTAAAACTGTAGTTCCTGTCGTCGCGTACCGATTCTTTTGTATTGCTGATCTTTACAGGCATCCTGGAATAGAACAGTTCGGGGCAGAAGTACATGGGCACGATTCCTTTCTTATCCTGCATGCTGAGCAGGTTGTCCATGTCGTTTTCCAGCGGATAAGTGAAGAGTTTGATGTTTTCTTGCCTTAGGTGATGAATGGCAGCGTCGTTAAAAACATATACATGCTCATTTGCAGCTATTGTGGAGGCTTTGGGAATAATAATTTTCTGGGAAAGATGACTGATCATAAAATTTCGGTAGCCCTGGTCACGAAAGTTCTGAAAAAGGGATTGGTAGAATTCGATTTTGTTTTCGGGGATGAAGCGGGGCAGCTCGAAAAAGATCTTGTGGGCGTTCTTCTTGACAAGGAAGGTTGTCGCATCCAGTTCTTTCCATTCCTTTTCGGGGAGGTTAATAATCAGGTTGTCGATTTCCTGGATGGGGATTTTTTTGAGCCAACGGATGCTGTCGATGCGGGCAATTATCTGTGTTTTGCCAAGCTTCCCCGGGTTGACCACGGAGTTGAGGTTGTCCTTTTTCAGAGGAGCTGGCATATCGGGTTTGATGCCATGGACCTCCTGCTCGAACTTATTGGGGAATTTTTTGTCGCGTAAGTTGGCCAGGTACACCAGGTCCCCTGTGTGAATCTTATCTGCCGGACCCTGGATGGTGATGCGGTCGTCCGGTCCTTTCTCCATGGATTTGATTTTAACAGCCTTTCGGCCTTCCCCTTTGGGTGATCGGATCCACAGCCTGTTCCCTTCCCGGAGGGGCTCTGGGGATGAAAAGGAGAAGGACTCGGGGGTGACCTGTTTAATCCTGCCCAGGAAGATACCGGTGGAGGGATTTTCTGTGGTAGCCTGGCTCACATCTCCACCGAAGAAGTAGGAGGTTTTTGAACGACCCATGTCGTATTTCAATAATTCTTTTGCTTCGGGGATGCGTTTGGGTTCATCGATGGCCATGCGGTAAGCGCGGGCCACCCGGTAGACGTATTCGGCGGGTTTCAGTCTTCCTTCTATCTTCAGCGACGAGATGCCCAGCTTGAGGATGGAGGGTATGTGGTCGATCAGTTCGTTGTCTTTTAGGCTGAAGAGGTATTTTTTTTCCCCTGCATCCTCGTACATTCTGCGACAGGGTTGCATGCACCGTCCGCGGTTAGCACTCATGCCTCCCAGGTAGCTGCTGAACAGGCACATGCCTGAAAATGAGTAACACAGGGCTCCATGGATGAACATCTCAACGTCGATGTCGCTTTTTTTGCCAATGGATGCAATCTCCTGGCGGGTCATTTCCCGGGCAAAGATGACCCGCTCGAAACCAAGCTGATCGCTGTAGATGGCGCCCAGGCTGTTGTGGTTGCCCATCTGTGTACTGGCGTGCACCTTGAGGTTGGGGAAGTGGTGGCGGATCATATCGTAGACCCCCCAATCCTGAATGATTACAGCCGATACCTTTGTCTGGCTAAGCATGTAGAGGACATCCAGCAATTCGGAGAGCTCATCGTTTTTTATGACGATGTTAAGGGTCAGGTATACCTTAATCTGTTGCTTTTCAGCTTCCTGAAGAAGGGTCTGAAATTGAGCGGGTGTAAAATTGTCGGCCCGCTCGCGGGCATTGAAATTTTTAAGACCCAGATATACGGCATCGGCTCCGCCTTCAACGGCTGCATGGAATGCTTCTGTGTTGCCTGCCGGAAGCAGCAGTTCAGGTTTGCTCATATTGTTGAGGCTTTTTTACAAAGGTAAAATACTTTTCGTGAAACTTCTTAGCCCACTTCTATATCCCTGTTTATGGTTTGCTCCAGCGATATGAAGGTTTCTGTACGGGCTACTCCCTGAATGTTCTGGATGGTGTTGACCAGGATATCCATCAGGTGTTCGTTGCTTTTGCAGTAGATCTTAAGCAGGATGGCATATTCGCCGGTGGTGTAGTGGCATTCGACGATCTCCGGGATGTTCTGAAATTCTGTGACAGCCTGTTTGTACATATGGGCCTGGTCGAGGTAAATGCCCACGAAAGCGCATATGTCAAACCCTACGCTCTTGGGTTTGACTTTGAATTTGGAACCTTCCACGACGCCGCTGTTTTCCAGTTTGCGAATGCGCTGATGAATAGCGGCACCCGATATCCCGCACTCCCGGGCAATTTCCAGGTACGGCTTTCTGGCGTCGTGGATCAGGCAGGACAGGATCTTACGATCGGTAGCATCCAGCTTAATTGGTTTAGCCATCTTGGTTAAAGAATGAAAGTTGTTCCCGCAAAGATAGTAAATTTAGAAGTGAGTCGTGATTCACTCACTACCCACTTCTTCTTCCTAAGATATCATTTCAATCAGCGCCCGGGCAGCTTCTTCAGGTCCTTTGCGCTCCATATCTTTGATGCCGAGCTGGGTGCGTATCTGGCCTACGAAAACGCCCTTTTTATAGAAATGGTTGAAATATTTGGCGGCTATTTCCTGGTGTTTGTCCTTAAACTGGATGGGGCCAAAGATGTTGGCAAAATAGGTACTCACCAGTCCAGTGGTGTTGGTGGTTCCCTTGCTCATCACCTGGCCTGAGCTAAATATCTTCAGGGCTTCTTCGGGCGTCTCTACCTGTTCGATGATAGGATGCTGGTCATCCACCTCCTCATAGTTGTTGGCATAAAAGATATAATCGACGGATGTACCTTTCATGATGGTGTCGTAATAGGCCACCGGAAGGATGATTCGTGCATTGGTCTGATGGGCATTCAGGATGATCGAGCGGTCGATTTGTCCGAAGGCATAGCCTGGCTGAAGGTCATCCAGACGGAGGAAAGCACCTATTTCTGTGCCTATGCCTTTGATCTGCCCTTGCTCATCGATCTCGATGCTGCCCATGTCGTCTGCAATCACGGTGGTATCGCTGATCAAGTCCTCGCCTAAATCCTTGTAGGCTTCTAGCGTTTCCGATTTACCCGCTCCAGAATCTCCGATCATCAAGACCGAGGCTTTCTTTCCATTCTGCAGGGTTATCTCCACGAGAGACCCATGGAAAGGCAGGATGCCGTTGCGGATTTTGATGATGTTGTGCAAGGTGAGCACCATCTTCTTAAGGTATCCGAAATAACCATAATCATCATCGTTGGGGCATGCCCCGACCAGCATATCCTTTTCCTTGTCCTCATAAAATACGGTGGGTATCTCTGCCAGCGAATCCAGAGCGTTGCCCGGAACACCATAGACATAAATGGCATCGGGCTTTTTGAGCAACTCATCCTTGTGGGCCAGCTCGAAAAGGTTGCAGGCGGCAAAGCCCAGCTCGAAGAATTTTTCATGGAAATAGATATGAATCATCAGATTTCCTACCTTTGCCGGATAGCACACCCATTCCTCGCTGTTCAGATCAACCAGCTCAAGAGGATTTTGTTGTGTCTCCTTAAACTGCCCCTTCCTCTTGTTCATCGTGGTATTGAGGATAAGGGGCGGGGTCATCATGATCTGATGGATCACGGAAATATTTTTCAGTTTGTTATAAGGAGCCGAGTCATCGAAGAAAGGATCCATGGGAGATGTGATGCAGGCAAATTCAGCCCCGGAGTTCACCTGCCTGTATGTCTTAGGATGTGAATTGGTGATGTTCTCGGCGATATCGCGGTAAATTTTCCGGACAATGTGCGCCAGCTGCTCCACGGTTTCGTGAAAGGTACGATAGGGCCTGTGTGCTAGCTCACCTCCCTCAGTGTCACAGATGATGTATCGCTCATATTCTCTCCAATAGTTGAAAAGGAATTCAACCAGGCCATTGAGCATGTTCGGATGTTCCAGCATCTCACCAGCCTTTGGGCGCAATTGTCTGACATCATTCAGTGAATTTCTTGTGAGCAGTTCCAGGATATCGATAAGCTGGTCAATGTCCTTTTTGCTGCTTGTCAACTTGAGGGTTTTGGTGAACCCCGAATTAATTTTCTCGAGTTTTTGTATGCCCCGGGTGAGGATATCACGAAACATTTGGCTTTGAAGCACTTCAGCGGGTGTGTCGCACAGCCTTCCTTCTGTCCGAAGGATGGCTTTTTCGTTAATTATTTTATGGTCAATCATGATGAATGTCTTTAAGGGTGTTACAAAATTGCTATCCAGCATCGGGTTTCTTTTCACAAACAAATACCACATGCGCTGCCATAGGGCGGGGGAGAGCTTCCCCGGTGGGTTTGTTTTCGGGATGCATCAAACTTCAAAATTAACAAAACAACCCGGGTGTGTATATGAAATTGAGGCAGAAAGAAAGTATGATTTTGATCATCGTCCAGACCTTTCAACTATAGGAGAGTTTACGACGCCTGAAGAAGTTATAGGTTGGTTGACTCTTTATTGCAAACGGTTACGAAAATGACGAGGGAGGCCTATTCGAACAGAGCAGCCAGCGGGGCATGAGCATAAAAAGCCCCTGCTTCCGGCATATCCGGTCACAGGGGTTTATAAGGTATTTCAGAAGGGAAGGGTCAGGCTTCCGCTTTGGCCTTCCTCACTTCCTGAATGATCTCTGTTCCTTTGTGAATGGCTTTTTCATTCACCGGGATCAGGTGATGGTATCTTTCAGGGAGGGATTTTTTGAGGCCTTCGATGGCATTATCCATTTCGACAATGGGTTTCACTTTAAGGAAACCGCCGAGCACAATCATGTTGAAGGTCTTGGTTGTTTCCATCTTAGCAGCCTGGGCTGCAGCATCGACCCTGTAAATGTTTATATCGGTACGTTCGGGATGGCGGGTGATGCCGTTGCCATCGTATATCAGGTAACCTCCTGGTTTGACCGCGTTTTCGAATTTGTCCATCGACTGCTGGTTGAGGATGATGGCTGTATCGAATTCACTGATGATGGGAGAGCTGATGCGATCATCGCTGATGATCACCGATACGTTGGCTGTGCCGCCACGCATCTCGGGGCCATAGGAGGGCATCCAGGTTACTTCCTTTCCCTGGACGATCCCTGCATAACACAGGATCTTACCCATAGAGAGGACACCTTGTCCGCCAAATCCGGCTATGATTATTTCTTCATTCATTGTATTGGGTGTTTAAAGGATTTCAACAAATTATTTCTTTTCCTCTTCAGGCACTTTCAGGTCGCCCAGTGGATAGAAAGGCAGCATGTTCTCTTCAAGCCACTTGTTGGCGTCGTTCGGCGTCATCTTCCAGCCGGAATTGCAGTTAGAGACCACTTCAATAAATGAGAGGCCTTTTTGCTGTTGCTGGTATTCAAACCCTTTGCGCAAGGCTTTCTTGGTTTTCCTGGCGCCTGCTGGTGTATGGACCACCTGGCGGGTGACATAGCAAGTGCCCGGCAGCTGGGCTACCAGTTCGGTAATTTTGAGCGGGTTACCCATCTGCTGGATGTTTCTTCCGTAAGGGGAAGTAGAGGATTTCATGTTTTCCAGGGTGGTGGGTGCCATCTGTCCGCCGGTCATACCATAGATGCCGTTGTTAATGAAGACAATAGTAATGTTCTCACCCCGGTTGCATGCGTGGATGGTTTCGGCTGTACCAATGGCTGCCAGGTCGCCGTCGCCCTGATAGGTGAAGACGTACTTGTCGGGCATGGTTCTTTTGATGCCTGTGGCCACCGCGGGAGCCCGGCCGTGTGCAGCCTCCTGCATGTCAATGTCCATGTAGTTGTAAGCCAATACAGAACAGCCAACCGGCGCAATGCCGATGGTCTTATCTTGAATATCAAGCTCTTCAACAACTTCCATCAGCAACCGGTGGGCCACACCGTGGCCACAACCCGGGCAGTAGTGGAAAACGTTGTCGGTCAGTAATTTCGTCCGGTCAAATACCAGATTTTCTTCCTTGATGATATCTTCGGTTTTCAATTGTTCAGCCATTTTAACCTCCTATAATTTTTTGTTTGAGGGCATCGAGGACTTCTTCAGCCGATGGGATGATGCCGCCCATGCGTCCGTAATATTCTACCTGTACCTTACCGTTGACGGCCAGTTTGATATCTTCCACCATCTGGCCGGCACTCATTTCCACCGAAAGCATCCCTTTAACCTGGCCACTCAGCTCGGCAAGGCGTTTCTTTGGGAAGGGGAAAAGGGTGATGGGCCGCAACAGGCCTACTTTGATGCCTGCTTTGCGGGCCATGGTTACTACTTTTTCGCAGATCCTGGATGAGGTGCCATAGGCAACCAGCAGGTATTCGGCATCTTCGCACTGAATTTCCTCGTAGCGGACCTCTTTTTCTTCGATCTCCTTATATTTTTCAATCAGCTTCTGGTTGAATTGTTCCATTTTGGCGGAATCCAGCTCGAGGGAAGTGATGATGTTGCGTTCCCGGTCTTTTGTCTTACCGGTAGTGGACCAGGGGTACTTTTCCCTGATTTGTTCTTCGCTCAGGCGGGGTTTTTGTTCTCCGATCTCCACCTTTTCCATCATCTGTCCAATGGCTCCGTCGGACAGGACCATGGTCGGGTTCCTGTATTTGAAGGCCAAATCGAAGCCCAGCTCTACAAAGTCGTACATTTCCTGTACGGAAGAGGGAGCCAGGACAATCAGGTGGTAATCGCCGTGTCCGCCACCCTTGACCGATTGGAAGTAGTCGGATTGGGAAGGCTGGATGGTTCCCAGTCCCGGTCCGCCACGTACCACGTTGAGGATCAGGCAGGGCAATTCGGCACCTGCTATATAGGTGATCCCTTCCTGTTTCAGGCTGATGCCCGGGCTGGAAGAGGAGGTCATAACTTTTTTGCCTGCCCCGGCGGCTCCATAGATCATGTTGATGGCAGCTACTTCACTTTCAGCCTGTAATAAGACCATACCGGTGCGTTCTTCCGGCTTCTGGGCAGCAAGATATTCTATAACCTCTGATTGAGGAGTGATCGGGTATCCGAAATATCCGTCGGCGCCATCGCGAATCGCCGCTTCAGCGATCGCTTCGTTGCCTTTCATTAATTTTAATTCTCCCATTATCTTGGTTTTTTATTGAAATGTTGGTTTATGCGGTTGCTTTTTTTCTATATACCTTGATGACTGCATCGGGACAGACCAAAGCGCAGTTGGTGCAGCCGGTGCAGGCTTCCGGATTTTTCATATAGGCATAGTGAAAGCCTTTGCTGTTTACATCTTCAGCCAGGGCTATAACGTCGAAAGGGCAGGTGGGAACGCAAACGCCGCATCCCTTGCATCTTTCCGTATCGACTTCGATTCTTCCTGTAACTTTAGCCATTATTTTGGATTTTTGTGAGTTAGTGAATTGATTTTCTCTCAAAGATAATAATATTCATATAGAATTCTGGTGCCTTAGAGCCACATTGACAATGTTCTAAAACAGTTGGCAGGTGGTCGTTCGGCTTAAGGTTGCGCTTATTTAGACCGAGTTTAAATGGTCCTCTGAAAACTTTTTCAGCCGGTATTCCAGCTCGTCTATCTGTTCTTTTCCTACCTGAGAAACACATCCTCTGAGGCCTTCGCTTCTTTCGCTGCCGGTGATGTCGAGGGTAATGGCGCTGATGCCATAGTAGATAAGTCGCTCGAGCAATTCCCGGCCTTCCATTCCCGGATAGCTGAAAGTAAAATAGAACCCGTCGGCCAGGGGTTGATCTTCATCCTTGTCATAGACCAGTCTGAAGCCATATTTTTGAAGCAGTTTTTTCATCATCCTGGCCCTTTCCCCATATTCCCGGACGTCTGCTATGAAATTGTGCTTCCCCTCGTTTACAGCCTTCAGGATCTCCAGCAATCCGTACTGGGCCGAATGGTTGGTGCCCGATGACAGGGTGTACAAAGCCCCGTAAATCATGGAGTAGCCAAAGCCCTCGCTGGAAAAGTAATCCTTGAGCTTCGGGAATTTCCTGTCAAAAAGTTGGTCACCGATGGCCATCATGCCCATTCGTTCACCGGCCAGGCTGAAGGATTTGGAGCTGGATATCAGCAGGATGTAGTTGTCGGTATAACGGGCAACCGAAGGCTGGTAGGGTGGTTCGCCCGGGCGGGAGATGTCCTGGCGAAAATCCATTCCAAAATAGGCCAGGTCTTCCAGAACCACCACATCGTATTGGGTTGCCAGCTCCCCGATGATCCGGAGCTCCTTTTCGGTGAAGCAGATCCAGGAAGGATTGTTGGGATTGGAATAGAGGATGGTGGAGATGTTTCCCTGTTTCAGGCAGGATTCCAACTTCTCCCGCAGTTTGTCACCCCGGTAGTTGTAAACGTCGAATGCCTCGTACTTAAAGCCAAGTACCTTATGTTGCTGCTTTTGCACCGGGAAGCCCGGGTCGATAAACAAGGTGGTGTCTTTCTCCGGATCGCGTCTGCAGGAGACTAAAAAAGCGGCAAAGGCGCCCTGCATGCTTCCCACAGTGGGCAGGCACCCCTGGGGCCGGAGGTCAATGTTGGCAAAATTCTTGATGAACCGGGCAATTTCTTCTTTTAATTCCTCAACGCCTTCGATCATGGGATACTTCGAAGCCACTCCCGACTGAAGGGCCCGGATTTCTCCCTCTATGGCTTCCCTGGGTGGCTTAAGCCCGGGTACGCCCATTTCCATTCGAATATACCGTTGGCCTGTCGCCTTTTCTATTTCATTGACCAGCTTGACGATCTCCCGGATCGAGGCATTGCCGATCTGGTCCAGTCCGCTTTCCTGCAACTTCTTTTCCACGACTTTCGGATCGATGGGTGTGTTGTTGGATTTGCTCATATACTTTTCTTTTTTATTGACCATTCTGTGGTATGGGTTCAGGATCTGCCAAAGAAAAAGACAGGCCGGCCGACCTGTCTTTTGGTATTATCCTTATTCAAAAAATTTCAGAATGTTGTCTGTCCAGTTCTTAATTCTTTCGTCGGTCAGATGGGGTTCGAAGTCTTCATCGACGGGCAGGCCTATAAATTTACCATCGTAGATGCCCTCGGATTCTTCAAATTCATAGCCTTCCGGATCGACGTGACCTATCAGCTTAATATCCTGGTCTTTGATGATCTCGTAGAGTTGGCCCAGTGCATCGACAAAATGGCGTGGGTAGGTCACATGGTCGCCCAGGCTGAACATAGCAACAGTTTTTCCCTTCAAGTTGGCTTTATCCAGCTCGGAACGGAATTGATCCCAATCGCTGGCTGTGGTGGTTCCATCCCATGTTTCCCTTCCAATAGTGGAAACGCCGAATATGAGGTTGTCATATTTTTCCAGGTCGCTGGCTTTGGCTTCCTTAACCGAAACCAGATCAACATGCTCGCGGCCGATCTGATCGGCTACCTTTTTTGCTACCCGCTCTGTGGAAGAGCCTTGGGCTGGTCCGTAAAATAAACCTATCTTATTCATATCTTTGTGTTTTTTAGTTACTACCTACAAATTTAACAATCTTTTTGACTTTTCAGGCTTGCCACTGCCAGCAATACACCCAATACAATGCCCAGCAGGGCGGCGAACAAAACCCGTGCATGAGGGGGTAGAAGGAAGGTGATGGTATGAGCCGGAATCCAGAAGAAGGGGATGGTTTTTTTAAATACAAAGTGCCATTGCACCGACCAGTCGATGTTGGCAAAGATTTTAGCGAAAGGGATCGGCCGGAACAGCCCTTTGATGGTGCCGCCATTCCAGATGATATGGGTGTCGGTGACTTTATGAAAAGTCATGAAAACCGGGGCAAAGATCAGGTTCATGGCCGCACTGGTGAAAAATGCCACCGCCAGCTTGGTGGCGCCAAAAGGACTGCTCAAAGCTTTTGTTGCTCCTTCCAGGCCCAGGTATTCTAATAGGGCCGGTGTGCCGGTGGAAAAAATGACAAAAGCAAATTTGATGGTGATGCCGATGAAGCCCCACACGATAGCTCGGGGGATGACTCCAAAGCCTTGCCTGTAGTAGATGCCTTCGCGGATCCGCAGGGCAATCACCTCGCCCAGGGTGGCCAGAATGGCAAACTTGATGAAGCTGGCTATGATCGCGTGCGATTGGTTGAAGGTGTTATAAAACTCATAGAGGCTGTTGGACACAACAAAGGGGCTGAAAAAGAAGAGGATGGCAACAATGAAATAGATGTCTTTCAGTTTCATGGTATATTTTGTTAAATCTCAAACAGGTGCTTCTGCGTTCAGCAGGTTATTTTTACCAGGCAGCTCCCGGGTAATCGGACAAGTTTTTGGTCATTGATATTTGATTATTATTTGTTATTTGAGATTTGGAATTTGTTGTTTTCTGATTTTTTTTATCGAAAAATCAGTCTCTTTGGTACCATTTTTCAATATCAAACGCCTTCCATCCTGTTTGGAAACCTTCTTTAACGGCATTCCATTTGACGGCCACCGCGATCAGGCCTATGGCCAGGAGCAGGAGCAACAATTTTTCAGAGCGGGTCAGTTTCCTGTTCAGTTTCTTCATCCCTTCCTTTTGTCTATTCGTATTCTGGCATCCACGGCCACTACTTCGCTGGGGTTACCAAGGAGGGGATTGAGGTCCATTTCAGCTATTTCGGGTGCTTCGGCAACCAGGGCGGATATGCGGGTGATGGTCTCGGCAAAGGCTTGTTCGTTGATGCCTTCCTGACCGCGGGTTCCCTTTATAATGCCGTAACTCCTGAGGCTGCGGATCATCTCGAGGGCTTCTGCGTGGCCCACGGGGGCCAGGGCAGAGCTTACATCCCGCAGTACTTCAATGAAGATACCACCCAACCCGCACATGACCATGTGGCCAAACTTGGGTTCCTTGTTGGCTCCGATGAATATCTCGGTACCCTCCAGCATGGGCTGGATCAAAATACCGGAGGTGTGATCGATCTGCATCATCCGCTCAAACTCTTTGCGCACGGTTTCTTCATCGTTGACATGGAGCGATACACCCCCCACGTCTGATTTGTGCACGGGCCCCACCACTTTCATCACCACGGGGAGTCCCAGTTTCTTGGCCTGGGTAACGGCATCTTCCTGGCTGCTGACCACGGCTTCTCCCGCGCGTCTGACACCAGCTGCATCCAGCAGTTGTTGTACCTTATCGGGGTCGATATATCCATCCTGGCATTCATCGATGATGGAGCGGATGCGTTTTTTGTCTGTTGATGGCACATCGGAGGCTTCATTCACAGGTGCCGGGGTGTTGTAAACTTTGGCCAGGGCGTGGCCGAACAATACTTCGTCGGGGAAGTTGATCCTTCCTTT
>P_1C_Sed_2_UnCtyDRAFT_1000432_pt1 | contig 12875 bp, 13 predicted proteins | sample Pon1CUnioCityCA_4_FD_10229 | JGI IMG/M metagenome (IMG submission 10229) | reverse complement strand
CCCCGCCAATCGACTGGTCTATCATGTGGCCATCCCCGCCATGATCTTTCACGCCATCAGCCAGGGGGCGCTGCAAAGGGATTTCAACAGTCGCGTGGCGGCCATTACCCTGGCCACCCTGCTGCTTTTTTTTGTCCTGGTATGGTGCATCGCTCAACTGGCCCATATAAAGCAGGGGCAGTTCGCCACCTTCATGCAGTGCTCATTTCACGGGAACCTGGGCTACATCGGGCTTGCGGTATCCTATTACTTTCTGGGGGATCGGGGGCTTGCCAGTGCGAGCATTCTGTCGGGATTTCTAATGATCCTGCAAAATTTGCTCTCGGTTTGCATTCTGCAGTATTATGCCGGCGGTTCCACTGCCGAGCGCCGGATAATGGTGATGGGCCGGAAAATCCTGGGCAACCCGGTAATTATTTCCGCTCTGGCCGGAATTTCCTTCTCAGCTTTTCAAATCCCGCTTCATCCCATCATTACCCGGATCCTGAATATCATCAGCGGCATGGCCCTCCCGCTGGCGCTGCTGCTGATCGGCGCCTCACTTTCCCTGCATCTGATCCGATCGCGCTTTTTCACCGTGTTTGCCTCAGGCATTCTGAAGCTGCTCGTACTGCCGGGCCTGGGGTATATATTTTTCGGCCTTTTTGGGCTTTCAGCTTCAAGCTATCTGCCGGGGCTTATCCTTCTGGCGGCGCCAACCGCCACCATTTCCTATGTAATGGCCCGGGAGATGAATGGTGACACGGAATTTGCGGTGGCCGCGATTTCCACCAACACACTGCTGTCGGCATTGACCTTTCTTATCTGGCTCAACCTGGCGCGCTGAGTTTGTCTGAATGCTTATTTCGGCAGGAAAATATATAGTTTGCCCCGCTCCTTCATGCGGCCGGCGGCGATTTCGGCATAACGGCCGCCGCCCCAGAAAATATCGACGCGCCCCATTCCGCGGATGGCATCACCGGCATCCTGGTTTAACACAAAGCGCGAAAATGCCTCCCACTTTTTCACGTCTGCCGACGAGGGATCCAGCAACGGCTTGCGGCTTTTTATAAGTGCGAGCACCCCGGGCGGATAGAGATTCTGATCCATGGCAATGGAGCGCCCCGGGGTTAATTCAACCGCCAGGCAGCCCATGGGCCCGCCGGCAGCTTCCTTGAAAAACACATAGCGCGGATTTTTGGCCAGAATTCCCGGGCGCTCCTGTGGATGCGCGCTCAGGTAAGCGCGGATGGACTGCATGGTCAGATCCTTTCTGGCGATTTTCCCGGACTCAATCAGATATTTCCCGATGCTCTTATAGCCGAGCCCGTTTGAGGCGGCATAATGGATATTGATGAACTCCCCGCTCTTTAGGCGCACCACCCCCGAACCCTGTATGTGGAGAAAAAAAAGGTCCACCGGATCATCCACCCAAACGATGGGCTTTGCCGTATCCGCCAGCACCTCGGTGTTCTCTATGGTTTTGCGGGAATAATAAGGTACCAGGGTTTTGCCCGCCAACCGGCCGACCATCTGCCGCTGCGGGCAATCCTTACAAAAATCCGACGGCTTGAAGGTGACCAGATCCGACGGGCGGTTATATAGGGGATGCTGGTAGGGCCCGGTTTGTTCCCGGCTGCCGTTTAAAACCGGCAAATAATAACCGGTATATAAGACCGGTCCGGAAATCCCGCCCCGGCTCACCTCATAGACCCTGAAATGACGCGCCACCCAATCGCGCAGCGCGTTACCGGACGGGTCGGTTTGAATAAATGCCAGGAACCGGGTCAGCACCTGACGGCATTTCTCGGCGCTGAACCGGTGGGCGCCGAATTCAAATTCCCGCTCGGGCGGCAGTCTTTCAAAAAAACGGAGGCTGGATTCAATTGCGGCGGCCAGCCGCAAAAAATTCAGGTCATCGTCAAGCGCGGGCACTCGTTGCGACGGCAGCTGCGCTGCGCTTATTGAAGCAGGTGCCTTTCCGGACGCCGCCGGCGCGGCCGCCAGCATGCCGCCGGCTGCTGCAGCTGATAGCATAAACAGAAGAAGAATCTTTATCCAGGCAAACCGGTACTTTTCAGTCATCGTTTTCCTCGCTATGCATATGCCTTGGCTTCTCGACCACAGGTGAGAGCTCGGCCAGGGGTTTTCCCTTATTCAGGGTCACCCCCATATCCTGGAGCTTCCTTGCAGCCGGCATCACGCGCTTCTCCATTGAGCCCACGGTCTGGTTGAAAGTGCCCACGCATCGCTCCAGATCCCGTCCCATCTTGTTCATGTGGCTGACCATGGAATGCAGCCGATTGTATAATTCATTGCCCAGCTCATTGACCGCCCTGGCATTCTCAGCAGCGGTCTCCTGCTTCCAGCCATAGGCCACGGCCTTTAACAGGGAGATCAGCGTGGTCGGGGTTGCCAGAATGACCCCCTTATCGGCCGCCTCCTCGATCAAACCGGGCATCTGGGTTAGCGCCGCACTGAAAAAATTCTCGCCCGGCATAAACAGCACAACGAATTCCGGCGTGGGAGCAAACTGTGTCCAATAGCTTTTCTGGGCAAGTTTTTGGACATGGGTCTGGACATGGCGCGCATGCCGTGCCAGCATATGCTCACTTTGCTCCCGGGTATCGGTTTCAAGGGCATCCAAATAGGCTGTAAGCGACACTTTTGCGTCCACTACGACCCGACGGTCTCCGGGCAGCTGGATGATCATGTCCGGCCGTGTCATGTGCTCGCCGCTCTGGGTGGCGACCTGCTCAAAAAAATCGCAACGATTCTGCATTCCTGAAATTTCCACTACGCGGCGCAGGGTAATCTCTCCCCATCTGCCGCGAACATGGGGCAGGCGCAGGGCATTGACGAGCTTTCCGGTCTCGCGCTGAAGCTCGGTCTGGGTTTGGGCAAGGGAACCCACCTGCTGGGACAACTCGCCATAGGCTTTCTCCCGGACCCGTTCCATGGCGCGCAGTTCCTGGTCATATTTCTCAAGTGCATCGGCAATCGGCTGGACCACCTCGTTTACGGCCTTCTCCCGGGTTTTCAATTCCTGCTTGGCAGATTCCAGGTAGCCGGAAAGGGTGGTTCCGGCCAGGTCCATAAAGCTCTGGTTGTTCTCAGCCAGGGCCCGGGCGGACATGGCCTGAAAAGAATCGGTCATCCGGGTCTTGATCTCCTCGATCATGGCTGATTTTTCCCCGGCTGCCGCCCGCTCCTTTTCAAGGATGATTTCCAGTTCAGCAATCCTTTTCCGGGCCTCAGCCGCCTGGCGCTGGTGACTGCGGACTTCATCCTCCCGGGCCGCAATAATATCCTTTAACGCCGCCATTTCATCCAGGCGGCTGTTTGCCGCGGCAAGGGCATTGGACACCGAGAGATACCGTTCATATTCAGCTTTCAGATCCTGCTGAAGGGCCTCAATTTTTGCCGAGAACTCGCCAATCTCCTGCCGCCGGCGTTGAAGGTCATGGGAAAGGCTTTTGTTCTCACTTTCCGCCTCCGTCAACCGGCGCATATAAAAGGACCGGGTGACAAGCCAGCTGAGCATCCCGCCGAATATCAGACCGGAAAGTACATAAGCGCTGTAATACATCCATTCGTGCATGGCCGTCTTCTCAGTAACTTTTAGATTCACCGGGCGGAACTGCTTGATTACACGTCGGGCTTGCTGAAACCCGGCGCATCATCAGGCCGGGTGTAGTTGCCGCTTTTACCGCCGGATTTTTCCAGCAGGCAAATCTCCGAGATCATCATCTCCCGGTCGACTGATTTACACATATCGTAGATGGTAAGCGCCGCCACTGACACCGCGGTTAGCGCCTCCATTTCAACCCCTGTCTGCGCGAACACCCGGGCGGTACCCCGGATCAGAATCGAATGCGCGGCTTCTTCCGGAATAAAATCCAGGCCGACATGCTGGACCTGGATCGGATGGCAGAGGGGAATCAGATCCGGGGCTTTTTTGCCGGCCATGATGCCCGCAAGTCTCGCGGTTTCAAGCACATTGCCCTTGTCAATGGTCTGGTTGACAATTCTTTCAAAGGTCTCCGGATGCATGTACACCCGAGCCTGGGCCACTGCCTCCCGACGGCTGGGGGATTTTTCCCCGACATCGACCATACGGGCCCGGCCCTGCTGATCCAGATGCGTTAGTTGTGCCATTACCTGACTCCTTAGTGCCTGAGCAAAGTCCCTTCTTTTTCGCCAATACCCAGTGTCCGGCTCAAAACATTAGATCCTGGCCCGGCTCTCACGCATAATCTTCCGTCTTATGGGTGACCGTTTCCTTAATCGCTTGGAGCGTGCGCTCCAGCACTGGAATCACATGGTCCCGGATATCACCGGCAACAACCAGGCCCATAATTTCATCGCCCACGGATAAGGGCTGATTCTCGACGATTTCCACCCGGATATCAATAATTCCCTGGGACTGTTTTTCGCTTTCTACAATTTGGCGCAGCCGCTCGTGGTCCACGGCGACCGTCAGCCCTGTGACCTGCCGACCATCCCGGGAAGCCCCGCGCACAATCCCGACATGGGAGAGAATCATCCCGATCCGGGCGGCATCCGGACGCTGCTTAATTTCCTCAATGAGTTGCTGAACACGCATCATAACCCCTCTGCTTTACTGTTTCGCCCAGGCTTCAGCCCGGGCGAGATCTTCAAATGTATTGATATTAAAAAAAGATCTAAGGTCTGGGTCCGCTTGCCGCAGAAACTCCTCGGCAAGCTTATGGACCCGAATGGACTTAAAGAACCGCTGAATTTTAAATTTTTCCGACTTTATCTGATGCTCTATCACGGGCAGACAACGCTTGGCGTAGACCGCACACAAGGGCTCCATGCCCGCACCGGTTTCAGGAATCACAACCCCGTCGCTTGCTTCTATCCGGCTGATCACGGAGCGGACCAATGCTTCCTGCAAAAAAGGCGTATCACAGGCAGTGACGAAAACAAAAGGATTGGCAGCATAAAAAAGCCCCGCATGAATACCGCTCAGGGAACTTCTGGTCGCAAAAATGTCCGTGACAATGGTGGCATCAAACTCCAGATAATCTGCCGGTTGGTTGGTTACAATAAGGATATCGTCAAAAAAAACCCGGAAAACCGATTCAATATGATCAATAATCCGGCGTCCGCCGACTTTCATAAAAGCCTTGTTTGCTCCCGAAAGGCGACGGCTCAATCCCCCTGTGAGAATTACGCCGCTACATGCTGTTTCCCCGTTGATCATATCGGATCGCTTGCAATGAAGAAGGTTTTTTCTAACTGCTATAGGAGAAAACCCGAAGGAAATCAAGAGGCGGCCGGGCTGTCATCCTAGCACCCATTAATTATTGCGTTCGAAAAACGTCCGGTCACTGCGTTGTGCACGGGTGTCACCTGGAATTTCGAATGCCTCTGTGAACGCTGCATTCACCGGAATTGGCACTGCCCTGAAGCTCAGGCGGACATTGAACGTTCTACCTTGCCATACAAGTCTGAATTTTTGCGCGTGTATCAGAATTTACTCATTTTCAAAAAATTCTGATCTTGCTTCTTTGCCCATAATATTTTATGGCTGAATTAATTATCGATGAATTCCTTACGTCCGGGGAACAGGCCATGAATAAAAGCCAAACACTGATGGAAGCTTCGGAAATTGACCGGATTATTACCCGGATCACCTATGAACTCCTTGAAAACCGTCAGGAAATTAACAACCTGGGGCTTATCGGGATTCACAAGCGGGGTGTTTTTCTGGCGCGCCGCATCCGGTCCAAAATTCAGGAAATTGAATCCATTAATATTCCCACCGGCGATATGGATATCAACCTTTACCGGGACGACTGGACGCGCATCAGCCAGCAGCCTGTTGTACGGACAACCGACATTACTTTTTCCGTGGATGAAAAATCGATTGTCTTAATCGATGACGTGCTTTTTACCGGCCGGACCATTCGTGCGGCCATGGATGCCCTGATAGACTTCGGGCGCCCGGCCCGGATTGAGTTGGCGGTGCTTATTGACAGGGGACACCGGGAGTTTCCCATTCAGGCCGATTATGCCGGCAAATATATCAAAACCAAACCTGATGAGGCCATCAATGTCCTGCTCGCCGAATGCGATGGCCTGGACCGGGTGAATATAATTTCCAATGGGACATAAAGAACACAGGAAACAGGCTCCCCAAAACCTTCGGGTCGCTATTGTTACGGTATCCACGAGTCGGTCTCTGGCTGAAGACAAAAGCGGACACTGGATGAACCGGCATGCGCAGCGGGAAGGCCACACAGTGGTTCTGCATCAGGTGGTTTCCGACGATACCTATGAAATAAGCCGTCTCGTGAGAGAAATCGTCAATGCCCAGGCGCCGGATCTGATTCTGATAAACGGAGGAACCGGGCTGACCCGCTCCGATGTTACCATCGAAGCGGTAAGACCCATGTTCAGAAAAGAAATACCGGCATTTGCGACCCTGTTCACGCAACTGAGCTTTGAAGCCATCGATTCCGCCGCGCTTCTTTCCCGGGCCGCTGCGGGCATCATCCGAAAATCTGCTGTATTTTGCCTGCCGGGAAGCATTAACGCCTGCAAGCTGGCCTGTAAAGCCCTGATTTTCCCGGAGGCCGGCCATATTGCGGCCCATGTTCAAGCTTAACCCCGATTTTTCGGGCGTTAATCAATCAAAGGAGACCATTATTCATGTTCGGCATCGGCATGCCTGAATTAGTCGTCATATTAGCCATTGCCCTGATTGTCATTGGCCCGAAAAAACTGCCGGACCTGGCGAAATCACTGGGCCGGGCATTTAATGAATTTAAAAAAGCCACCCAGGAGATCAAGGATACCCTAGATATTGACGAGCAAGTCAATGAATTCAAAAAACCTCTGAATGACATGCGGGATAACCTGAACGCTCCCTGGAAGCAAGCCGGAAATTCCTCGACAGATAATGTCAATGCAGCCGACAAGGCGCCCGAACCCGAGGACTCACGGACCGAAACAGCGGCTGAACCGAAAAGCGAAGCGAATACGGACACAACCCCCGAATCCGAAAAGGGGAAAAAGGGGGATGGCGGCAGCAATGGATGATAACGGCAAGCTCCCCTTTACCGATCACCTGGAAGAGCTGCGCTACCGCCTCATCCGTTGTGTCATCGCCATTGCGGTTGGCTTTTGCATTGCTTATATATTTAAGGAAAAACTCTTTGCCATCCTGACCCGTCCTCTGATCCGGGTGATGGAACACGGGGATACCCTGATTTTTACCGGCCTGCCTGAAGCGTTTTTTACATACCTGAAAGTATCCCTGCTAACGGGCATCCTGCTGGCCATACCGGTTATCATGTATCAATTCTGGATGTTTGTGGCTCCCGGTTTGTATAAAAAAGAGCGCAAACTGTTAATCCCCATTGCAATCATCTCATCGTTTTTTTTTATCGGCGGCGCGCTATTCGGCTATTTCATTGTGTTTCCCTATGGTTTTAAGTTTTTATTGGGTTTTGCCACCGAAACCCTGCGGCCCCTGCCCTCCATGAAAGAATATCTGGGTTTTTCCGCCAAACTGCTGCTTGCGTTTGGGTTCGTTTTTGAACTGCCCCTGGTGATAACTTTTCTGGCCAAACTGGGACTGGTGACTGTGCCTTTCCTGAAACGAAACCGCAAGTATGCATTGCTTCTCTTCTTCATCGGCTCCGCGCTTCTGACCCCGCCGGATGTCGTTACCCAGATTATGATGTCTGTCCCACTGATGATACTATACGAAATCAGTATTGTCGGCGCCCGGATATTCGGCCGGAAGCCGGTTGAGCCGGAGGCGGCTGAATCCGAAAACGCTTGAAACCGGGCATTGGTCCTGGCAATTCCCCGGGTGCCCATTTTTTTATTGACATTGTCATACTGATTCTTTTAATTTAATTATCGGTGGGTTATTCGTAATTTCAGGCACAATTTCGGCAAGGTAATTCGGGGGCTGTTTAACATCGGATTTTCGCTTTAGCAAAACCTTTGGACAACCGCCGAAGTATGACCTGACAAGTTGTACCAGCATCATGAAAGGAGGGCTGAACGTGGAAGGTCGAGTTAAATGGTTCAATGACAAAAAAGGCTACGGATTCATCGAGACAGACGAGCAGGGTGATGTCTTCGTACATCATTCAAACATTCAGGCCGAAGGTTTCCGTACCTTGAAAGAATTGGAACGCGTCTCTTTCGAAGTTGAGGATACGGCCAAGGGGCCCCAGGCCGTAAACGTCAAACGTTTATAAGCTTTCTTCATCCGCACAAAGGCCTTTTTTATGACGGCATAAACAGGTCATGGTGCCGAGTCAACTTTCCGGGCGCCTCAAACCCCAAAAAAAACAGCCTGAACCGCAACCCTTCCGCGAAAGAACCGGGGGCGCCAAGGCAGGACCTGCAATGTCCTGCCTTTTGTTCTTTTATGCATGCCCGCCCAACCGCCGAATTTATAACCGTACCACCACCTTGCCGGACAGGTACTTTTTAACGTCCGCAATGGGAACTTCCCTGCGATGGAAAATGCCCGCAGCCAGCCCGGCTTCAGCAGCTGTCCGGGTAAACAAGTCAAGGAAATGGGTCACATCTCCGGCACCGCTGGATGCGATCACTGGAATGGCGACCGCATCAGCCACAGCATTGATCAATTCGATGTCAAAGCCGGAATTGCTGCCGTCGCGGTCAATGGAATTGAGCAGAATTTCACCCGCCCCCATTTTTTCACAGACTTTCGCCAGGGTCACGGCATCCACGGGACGACCTTCCCGGCCGCCTTTAACCGTACACTGGAACCAGCAGTAGCGCTCATTATCGGGACCGGCAATGGTTGTCTCAATCACGTGGTAATTGCCGCCGGGCTCTGACACATACACCCGGCGGGGGTCTACAGAGATCACAACGGCCTGATTGCCGTAGACGGACGAAATTGCTTCAATAGCGCTTTTGCCCGTGAGTTCGCCGGTGGCCAGGTAATTTTCAACAATCATCACGGCATCACTGCCGATGGAAATTTTGTCCGCGCCTGATCGAAAATATTCAGCCGCCACTTCCAGAGCGGAATACGTCCTTCCCCCCGGATCGGTATAATCCCGGATTCCCCCGCCGATGGTCAAGGGAACAAAAACGTGGCGGGAACTCTGTCGAAGCACTTCCAGCATGGGAAGGTCCTTTAGCGGGAAGTCCCTGAAGCCCGTGATGTTTAAAAAGGTAATTTCATCGGCGCCGGCTTCATAGTATTGCCGGGCCAGATCCACCGGTTTACCAAGGTTTCGGACCTCCCCCCGCTCCCGAACATCATACTGATCCCCCTTGGTCACCACGAGTTCTCCGGCATCATTGCCGCGGACATCCAGGCAGGCCACGATGCGCTTGGCAAGTCCCGCATCCCTGCCTTCTCCGATGGGCGCCGGACGACCGGCGCCCGGCTGGATAAAATTGCGGAAAACTCTCAGACCCGCATCCCCGCTTTTTTCCGGGTGAAACTGGGTGGCCACGATGTTGCCGAGTTTTATACTGCTGACAAACGTTTTTCCATAGACGGTGCGGGTCAATATAACATCCGGATCCCTGGGCACCACATGATAGGAGTGTACAAAGTAAAACTTCTCGTCCCCCCTGAGATGATTAAACATGGCGGTTTCCTGCTGTATGGAGATTGCGTTCCACCCGATATGGGGGACCGACAGCGCAACGTCAAACCGCCTAACGGTACCGGCAATCACGCCAAGCCCCGCGATTTCCGGTGCCTCCGCACTCTCTTCAAAAAGGGCCTGCAGGCCCAGGCAAATCCCCAGGAAGGGCCGGTCACTTTTTAGATAGGCCTTCAGTGCCGCCCTATAGCCTTTCTCGTCAAGCACCCGCATCATGCTGCCGAAGTTGCCGACCCCGGGAAACACCAGTTTTTCCGCATTTGCTATATCCTCGGGCCCCGAGGCGAGGTGGACGCATTCCCCCAGTTTTTCAATGGCATTGACCACACTGCGAACATTGCCGGCCCCGTAATCAAGTAATGTAATCATTCGATTTCCTTATTAAATCTTACCTTTAAAGAAAAGGCGGACACGCTTGGCTTAATCCGCTCTTCTACATGTCCGGGTGCGACTTTTTGTTTTGCTGATTCATCCGGGTGTCAGATCAGATTATCATTCCGGCAAAACCCGGGCACCAACCCCGCCACTAAAAGAACAAGCGCCGGTTGTTGCAAACACAGGCGCAAGGTTGCGTGTCAAATACGATCGCCGTCCCTATAATCGCGGGAATGGGCGCTTTATTGGCCGCTAAAGAAACGCTTCATAGCGAGCGGGCTTGACCATACTGCCCTGTTACCATAAAAACAGCCCGAAAAACAGACTAACCTGCCGTTGCCCCCCCATAGCCGGTGGCGCTGACAATGTGCTTGCACCGGCGGAACAAAGATGGTAATATTTAATATTATTTTGAATTTATTGACAAATTTTTTTCACTGGGTTTTTTGATAGATCCATTTCTTGTGGTAAATCATGGAGCCATTGCAAACATCATTGCAACACTTGACAGAAGACGTTGAAAAGATCAAGTGGGTGGTGACGCTCATGCTGGCACTGTTTTTGGTCAGCACAGGATACCTGATCTACCTTTTCGCCAGTCTCCGAAAACTGATCCAAGTCGAACGGGGAGCCAACGATTTCCGGCAGAAGGCAAAAATATTATTAAACCGAAACGAACTGGACCGTGTGATCAAACTGGCCACCGAACGTATCGACAAATACCCCGGTGAGCTTTATGCCCACTGGTATCTGGGCCAGGCCTATTACCGGAAAAAGCAGTGGCACAAGGCTTTGTGGGAATTCAATTATATTTATGAAATAGCGCCCTCATGGCGGCAACGCTTTGTCAATCCCTTTATATATGACATCAAGGAGCACCTTCAAAACTCAAAGCCTGAAATCATTAAGCGCTAAGGTACTGACGGAGCCGTAAGCGGAGCAGCATCAGTTTCTATTGACATGCCAGTCAAGAATTGATAGGAATCATTTTTGATCAACATTGAAAATCTATAAAGGGTCTTTTTTTATAAAACTGCCTGAAACGACAAGGAGGGTGGAATGAACAAGAGGGTTAAGCGAATTCTGATGGTATCGACCATCGTCGGCATTGGCATGCTGTTTCTGGCAGCCGGGATCAACGCCTCGGAAGAAAAAGCCAGTGTGCAGGATGTGATTACAATGAAGAATGAGCAGGCATTTGAAAAGCACCGGATGGGCATTGTCGACTTTGATCACAAGACCCATAGCGAAGCATACGACCTGGGCTGCGGGCAATGCCATCATGATGAAAACGGTGAGCCTTTAAGTGACCTGAAAGCCGGCGACCCGGTTCAGGACTGTATTGAATGCCATGAAAAAGCCGGCAGGCCGCGTCGGGATCGATCCATGTCACCCGAAGAATGGCAGGCGGAGCAGCTCACGTATTACTATGGAGCCATTCATGAAAACTGCATGGGCTGCCATAAAAAGATGGAAAAAGGGCCGACCCGATGCACGGAATGCCATCCCAAACCGGAGCGATAAACCGGAGCGATAAACCGAATTTAATTCTTACTTAAGATAGCAACGCCGGGCTGATAAAAAGCCCGGCGTTTTTTATTAAACCGGTTCTCCCCATCAAAGCTGCCGCTTACCCTGCCATCATCCTTTGCCTGGCCGCTCCTGCCAGGGCGCGGGCCCATTGGGGGGTTCCCAGGTGATGCACATGGGTGTAGGTAGCCAATACATTTTTGTAGCATATACCGTCCCGGTGATTGATAACCCCCCTGCCTTTTTGCATGGCAAACACCATATCCCGCGCTGCGCCCTTCCATTCAAGGACTTGGGAATAATGAAATTCGTGACCGCGAATCTGCATGCCAAGCGGGTAGTAGGGATTTTCAAGCTCTACCGTGACCCGGGTATAGCCGTGCCCCTGTGGTTTTTTGGAAAAACCAAACACGATCGGCAAAACCCCGGTCATGGGATACGCGGCATCCAGCACCAGCGACTCCCCCAAATACATCAACCCCCCGCATTCCGCATAAACAGGAAGGCCTTCATCGGCAGCCGACTTGATTGACTTTTTGAATGCCAGGTTATCTGATAGCTGCGGCGCATGGGTTTCCGGGAACCCCCCGCCGATATAGAGGGCATCCACATCCGGCAAAAGGGTATCTGTCAGCGGGCTGATCCAAACAAGCTCCGCGCCCTCGGCTTTAAGGGCTTCCAGGTTGTCCGGATAATAGAATTGAAAGGCGGAATCCCTTATAACGCCGATTTTGGGCCGCCGCCTGGACGGGTAGACCGCGAAATTCCCATATGGCGCGGTTTCCGCAGGGCAGGAGATGGACATGGCAGCAGCGTCCGTGGCAATTCGGATTACCTCATCCAAATCTACATGGCGACTGACAACTTTTGCCGCGGTCTCAATAGCATGGCCGACCAGCGTGTGCTCAGGGGTAGGTATCAAGCCCATGTGGCGTTCCGGAAAATCCTCCTGGTCCAGTTTGGGAATCGCACCAAGTACTTTAACCCCGCAATGCGCTTCTATGCTGGTGCGCAGAATTCCTTCATGCCGGCTTCCTGCCACACGGTTTAAAATAATTCCCCGGATGGAAACGCTTGGGTCAAAATGCTGGCAGCCCAGAACGACCGCAGCCATCGTACGGGTCGACTTGGTACAGTCCAGGCATAATACAACAGGGGTTTGCAGGAGGTTGGCAAGAGAAGCGCTACTTGTGCTGCCTTCCACATCCAGACCGTCATAAAGGCCGCGGTTGCCTTCAATAACGGCAAGATCTACCACTTCCGCAGCTGCATGGCTGATAAACGATTGACAGACTACGGCGGGTTCGGCAAGAAAGTGGTCCAGATTATAACAAGGCCGGCCGGCCG
>P_1C_Sed_2_UnCtyDRAFT_1000431_pt1 | contig 12894 bp, 10 predicted proteins | sample Pon1CUnioCityCA_4_FD_10229 | JGI IMG/M metagenome (IMG submission 10229) | reverse complement strand
GGGTTTTATTACTTCGAGGGAGGCTCGCAATCCATATCCGACGCCCTTGCCGATGTCGTCCGCTCGAACGGCGGCGAGGTATTGCTTTCGACGATGGCGGAAAAGATAGTGATAAAAGACGGAAAGGCCGTGGCGGTGCGTACCGGGGACGGGTCGGAGTATGCCTGCCGCTACGTGGTTTCCAATGCCAGCGCTCCCGCCACCCTGTTCGAGCTCACGGGGGAGGAGCATCTTCCTGACAATTACGTGGAGCAAGTCAAGTCCATGGAAATCGGCCCCTCCGCCTTCCAGGTCTATCTGGGAGTGGACCGCGATTACACCCCCGACTTCAATGGCGCCCATACCATATCGGTGTTCGAAAGCTACGAACTTTCTTCTCTAGTGAATTCCGCGGACCCGGAAAACCAGGGATACTTTATTGTCAACTACTCGGTGGCCGACCCCACCGCGGCCCCCCAAGGAAAGAACGTCATCGTCTTTACCACCTACCTTCCTTACGACTGGAAGAACGGGTGGCATGAGAACGAAAGCTACATGAAGTATGAAAAGCTGAAAAAAGAGACGGCCATGACCTTTATAAAAAGGGCCGAAAAATATCTGCCCGGTCTTTCCTCCCACATCGAGGTCATGGAAGTGGGGTCTCCACGCACCATGGAGCACTTTACCTTGAATCCCCAAGGGGCCATCTACGGATGGGACATCAACCGCGAGCAGACCTTTAACAAAAGGCTCGAACAAGAGACGCCCATAGAAAACCTCTATCTTGCCGGAGCATGGACCAGGCCCGGACACGGCCAGAGCGCGGTCCTCTCTTCGGGCATCATGGCCGCGGAGAAAATAATCGAGAACGACGGGCATAAAGAACATCAATAAACTACCATAGACAGAAACGCGCTTGACAGACGAGGAACGGGTTGGATAAGGTGGGCCCGCTTTCCGTCAATGATGAATGCCTTTGGCTTCGGAGAGAAGCGGAAATTTCCGCCTGCCTGCAAAAGGAGGGACGCCAATGTATAAGTATATAATCGGCGCTGTTGCGGTTGTGGCCTTACTTTTGATTGTTCTGCGTTTTGTCTCCTGCTGATCCGCAGAACGCCGGAGAAAGGGACAATTAAGGCCATGGAGAAGTCCGAGGGGATTAAAACCAGGCTTCGCCGGAAAGCGCGAAGGGCCTTTATGTTTTTAGTGGCGTTCTTGGTTGCGCTCGCTCTGGTCGTTTTTTCGCCGACCGTCCTGCCCATAGTAAAAAGCCTGGTTGCCTGGAATCAAGTAGAAAAGCAGACCCTCGAAGTATTACAGCGGGAACAACTGAGCTTTCTGGTCACCGACCGTATAGTGACCCAGACCGTGGTGGAGTCCGAAGAGCACAACGTTCTATTAGGCAAACGCGAAGGCTATATGATAGCTAAAGTAACGCTTTACTATGGCGTGGATTTGTCGAGAATTACCGCCGAGGACATCAGGCGCGAAGGAACGAGGATATTAATCACCATACCTGAACCGGAAGAGCTGACTTTTTCCGTAGACCTGGAATCGGTGCGCTATTTTACCAAGCGCTCCGGTCTCCAGGTATTGACTGACTGGGCGACTGACCGGAACCAGAAAGCCGAACTGCGTTCCCGCTTCAAGGGGGCCACCTACCATTTTCTCCGGCAGGAAGACCTTTTACCCAAGCGGAAAGATATCGTCAACCGCCTTAACCATTCCAGCGGCATATTCAAAGAAAGCCTGGGCCTGGAAGTGGTATTCAAGTAATCCTTCCCCATCGATAAATTTCCAATCTTAAAGCTGATCTAATATCATATATAGACAACCACTGCAATTTTAATCTAAGCGAAACTTTTGTTATTTCGAGGAGGGGAATAATGTCGGATACCATGCGCGGTGTAACTCTTTTTGCGGATTGGAGCCCCCGTCCCGGCTTTAGTTTGGGGCCGAAGGACGTGGACAAGAAACAGACGTATCTGGGCAGCCAAGTCTGGAAAAACCCCCGGGTATCGATTGAAGAACATGCTGTTCCCGGCGTTGCCGACGACGAGATTCTTATCGAGACGCGGGCGGTGGGCATCTGCGGCTCGGACGTACACATGGCCCAGCCGGACGCTGAGGGCCATATCTGGTATCCCGGACTTACGGGGTTCCCCGTGGTCCTGGGCCACGAGATCGGCGGGGTAGTGGCGGAGGCCGGCAAAAACGCCAGGAACAAGCGGACCGGCGAGCGCTTCCAGCCGGGCGAGCCGGTTTGCGTGGAAGAGATGGTCTGGTGCGGCGTGTGCAGGCCCTGCGCCGACGGATATCCCAACCACTGCGAGCAGCTCGATGAGCTCGGCTTCAACGTAAACGGCGGTTTCGCGAAGTACGTTGCCGTGCCCGCCAAGTTGGCCTGGTCATTGGAAGAGTTGAAGGCCGCCTATGACGGTGACGACATCTTTCTCGCCGGCAGCCTGGTCGAACCTACTTCGGTGGCTTATACCGCGGTCATCGAAAGGGGCGGAGGGATTCGGCCGGGCGACAATGTTGTTATCTGCGGCAGCGGTCCCATCGGCGCCGCAGCCTGCGCCATTATGAAACGAGAAGGCGCGGCCCGCGTGATACTTTCCGAGCCTGAGCCGGCCCGGGCGGAGATGGGAAAGAAACTGGGCGCCGACCATGTCATCGACCCCACAAAGGACGACTTTGGAGACGCGGTCCTCGAGCTCACCGACGGGATGGGGGCCAATCTCTTCCTGGAGGCCACCGGTCTTCCCGACCTGGTGTATCCCGGCATAGAAAAGGTGGTCTGGAACGGCAGGACCCTGAACTCGACGGTGGTGGTTGTAGCGCGGGCGGACAAAAAGATGCAGGTGACCGGCGAGGTGCTGCAGGTCCGGCGGGCCCAAATCATAGGCAGCCAGGGCCATTCCGGGCACGGCACATTTCCGCGGGTCATCAGCTCCATGGCCGCGGGNATGGACATGACGCCCATGATAACCTCCAAAATAAAGCTCGACCAGGTGCCCGACGCCCTTGTCAAGCTGCGAGACGACCGGCAGGAATGCAAGATAACGGTCACCGATCTGAGTTGAGCTGCAAAAGGAGGCATTAAAGCCATGAGTTTGCCGAAGACAATGGAAGCGGTTGTTTTCGCCGCCCCTGGAAAATGGGAGTTGCAGGAGGTCCCTGTGCCGGCAATCGACGGCCCCGGCCAGGTGATCATCGAGATCGAGGCCGCCAGTATCTGCGGTACCGACGTACATATTCTTCATGACCCTCCGGGACATCCCGGCACTGTCGGTGCTGTCCTGGGCCACGAGTTCACGGGCAAGGTGGTTGAAGTAGGCGAAGCGGTGACCAACATCTCGCCCGGCGACCGGGTGGCGGCAGACCCCAATATAACCTGCGGCTGTTGCCCCTCCTGTCAGGACGGCTTTCACAACATGTGCGAGAACATGACCACCNTGGGCATTTTCATCAATGGAGGGTTCGCCGGGTATACCAAGGCCCCCGCCAAACAGTTGTACCTTTTGCCGCCCGACCTGGCAGCGGACAAAGCGGCCTTCGTGGAACCGCTGGCCTGTGTATTGAACGGTGTGCGAAGGCTGGACCCTTGTTTTGGAGAAAGCGGCCTCGTTTTGGGGGCCGGACCTATCGGCCTTCTTTTCGCCCTTTGTCTCAAAGCCGGCGGAATGGCGACAGTGGGGGTCAGCGAACCCAATCCCGCCCGGCGAAAGTTCGCCGAAAAGGTGGGCGCGGTGGGCCTGGACCCCCTCTCTAAAGACTTTGACGCCAGATTTCTAGAGGACCTGGGAAAGTACGCCGACATAGTGATTGACGCCGTGGGAGCCCTTTTCAGCGAGGCCATTGAGCGGGCCAAACCCGGTGGCCGGGTATTGCTTTTCGGCCAGGACCAACAGGCGGTCTGCGCCGAGTTTTGTCAGAACGACATAACTCGCAAGGAGCTGACCGTCTTGGGGTCCTACATTGCCAGACATACTTTTCCCCAGGCGGTAAGACTGCTGGGCCAGGGTGTAATCGACCCCGAACCCCTGATCAGCATGCGGATTCCACTATCGAAGTTCGGGGAAGGGCTTGACGCCATGCAAAGCTGCGAGGCCATCAAGGTAATAATAAATCCATGAAGAAGTTTGTTTAAACCAAGGAGGAACCGATGAGTAAAGAATGCCCCCCCGGCTATCTGTCCACCAATCAGCCCGACCTCTTTTTCGAGGACAACGACGTCGGCCGGATGAAAAAAGAAATCTTTGAAGCAAAAAACTCCGAGATAGACTCGGTCCTTGCCGACTACGGCATACCTTCGCCGGTGGAATGGGCCAAGCCCGGCTCCTACATCCAGACCACCATCCGCCACCAGGTGGAAGCAAACCGAAAGAAGAACGACATTGTAATGGTGCCGGTAGGATGCACCGAGCTCCACGGACAACATACCATAAGCGCCATGGACACGCTCTTCGTGAGCGCCATTTGCGAGGGCGTCCGCCGCTACACCAAAAAGAAAGGCGCGGCCGTAAACCTCGCCCTGCCGCCACTGAACTACGGGGCCCATCCGTACCATCACGTGGGAATGCCCGGCACGGTGATCGTCCGGGAGAGTGTGGTACGGGAGCTCATGATCGACGTTATGCTGGGCCTTTGGAACGACGGCTTCAGAAAAATCATTATCGTGAACAATCACGGCCACCTCTGGGTACTCGAATCGGCGGTCCAGGAGTTCCAGAAGCGGTTCCAGCTTCCGGGCATCTTCCGGGTCATCGACTGGCACCGGGCGGTCCGGGAGTTTTTCCGCACCACCGACCGCGGCGGATGCTGGGAAACCAACTTTGTTCATGCCGACGAGTCGGAAACGTCCCTTGGCCTGCTGCTTTTTCCCGAGATGGTGGACATGAACGCCGCGGTGGACACTGAAGGAAAGAGCTATCTTCCCGACGGCCACTTTGACAAGTCGGTTGATCCTTTCGGCCGGCCCAGTCGCTGGTCGGAAGGGGAAGGCCATTTTGCCATCGAGATGTCTTCCACTCCGGAAGGTGTTGTGGGCAAGGCCAAATCAGGAGACGCCGACAAAGCCAAGCGCCCCCTTGCCGCCATCCTTCGTTACCTGACCCTTTTCCAGGACCAGGTGCTGGAGGCCTTCCCGCCGGGGACGGTGCCGCCGGTGGAAGAGGTCACCCTGCGGTCGGCAAAAGAGATGAAGCCATATCTTAAAGAACCGCTCTCCAAGGGATGGAAGTCGGTGTATGCCATTCCCAAAATCGGCCAGGACACTCTGACCTGAGGTCTACTATGTCCTTTCCATTTAGTTTTGCAGTGTCGGTGGAACAGACGGCTTTCGAGGCCGTTGGCAAGGCGGGGCCTTTAGAAGAGCACTTTACAAGGCTTTCCGAAATCGGCTACGACGGTATCGAGCTTGCCGTCCGGACCCCCTCCAAGGTGGACCGGGAAAAGGTGCTTTCCCTCAAAGAAAAAACCGGGCTTGCCGTGTCCGCGCTGGGCACCGGCCAGGCTTACGGCGACGAAGGACTCAGCTTGACCGATACCGACAGCAAAGTAAGGAAGGCCGCCCGCCAAAGGCTCGAAGAACACTTTGAACTTGCCTCCCAAATAGGAGCGCAAGTGGTGATCGTCGGCCTTATCAGGGGAAAAACTGCGCCGGGGACGGGACGCACCAGATGTCTGGAGCTTTTGGAAGAGGCCTTTAAAGAGTTGGGGCCCCGGGCCCACGATCGCGGCGTTAAAATGGTCCTCGAGCCCATCAACCGTTATGAAACCGACCTGATCGCCACTCTTGACGAGGGAGGAAAACTTATCGAAAAGTCGGGGGTCCCGGGAATCGGCCTTTTGCCGGACACGTTCCACATGAACATCGAGGAGGCCGACCCTTGGGGAGCGCTGCGCAAATGGTCTTCACGGTCCGGACACTTTCACGTTGCCGACTCGAACCGGTGGGCGCCGGGACACGGCCATCTCGATATAGGCGCACATTTGAGTTGTCTTAAAGAAGGCGGTTATAAGGGATGGGTGTCTGTGGAGTGCCTTCCGTTTCCGGAAAATACCGCTGCCCGCGCCCTGCAAACGCTGAAAAAATATTGCGGACCTTCTTCTTCGTAAGCATTGCAGTGGAGTCCTCGGCCGGAAGACACAAAAAGCACGGCAGCTTTCTGGCCGCCGCGCCTTATGTTTGAGCTTCTTACGGATTATCTTACCGGTATCTTAATATCAAGTCCCGCCCCGAGTTCGAGGGCGCCGTTGGATTCTCGAATTGCTTCCCTCTCCTTTTTGGTGAACACTTCCCGGTTGGCGGTAAATATGGTGAGCCATTTTTGGGAGTTGCCGTATTCTTTGCCGGCGATGCTCCTGAAGCTTTCCCCGTCTCCGGTCTCGTATTTGCTGAACCTTGCCAGAGTGGCTTCGTAAGAGCGGTCGCAGGGGTAATCGGGCAGGCACTCTCCCTTGCTTCCTTTGACTTCCCGGTAGTAGTCGAAGTCAAAGAGGGTGACGACTATGCCGGTATAAGTGCTTTCCACCTGGTAGGCGGGGAGTTTTCCCTTGATGTCGATCACCACCCGGGTCTTTTCCATGTGCTGTCCGACGCGGACCCTTTTTATCCTGCCCCATTTGAAGTAATAATTTTCTTTGGGGGCCTCGTCGTCCACGCCATAGAGGTCCACCACAATGCGGGAAGGACTCATCAGGTTGAAGTCAACGTAATTCTTGACGGGCCCGTTGGTATAGATCATTATCTGGACATCGTTTCCCTTCATGGAACGGAAGTAGACGTCGCCGATGACGGTCGCCGACCCGTCGGACGCGGAGGGCGGCAGATCGGGCAGGAAAGGCGCTTTCGGCCGGTCGCCCGTGGGCATGGATGAGTAGGATGACGGCGCCCTGCCGCTCCTTTTTATGGGCGCGGGGGGCCTTCCGCTGATTTGCCGCTCGACTTCAGACCGTGCTTCATCATAGGGCAGGGGCTCAGATACGCCGGCGCCCTGCTCTTTGGGCTCGAGGTCCAGAGTTACGCCGTTCGGTTTGTCCACGAGCTTATAGGTCATGTCGCGGTTGAGACTGACCATTACCCTGACAACGGGAACGTCCATTCCACCTATCTGTTTCGCGGTCACCGAAGAGATGGGGCCTTTTCCGGAAATGGTCTTGGCGGCGTCTTCGGCGAGGGTGGCGTCTTCAATCTCGACCGCTAAAGTGAGCGGGTTTTCGCTTAGGAGGACGACCTCGGCGTCCATCATGGCGTTGCCTTTGATCTCGACCTTGTCGGCAGAGGGTACGGAGACCTCACTTATCAAAGCCGAGGCCGAAAACCCCGGCGAGGCCGTGACCCCGCTTTCCTGCTTACCGCAGTTGGCACCTGCCAGGGAAAGCGCCATCACGGCGACCGCGAAGTATCCGAGCACTTTTTGAAAGGATTTCATGATGCTCTCCCTTACTTAATAATTTTGAACTCGACCCTGCGGTTGTATTGCCTGCCGGGGTCGGTCGCATTTGAGGCCACGGGCATTCGTTCGCCATAGCCGGTGGCTTCGAGGCGGTCGGGGTCTATCTTTCCTTCCCTGACCAGGTACTCGTAAACCGATTTGGCGCGGGCCCGGGAAAGACGGATGTTATAGCTGTCGCTTCCCTTCGAGTCGGTGTGTCCGCCTACTTCGACCCTTATGCCGGGGTTGTTGCGAAGCCAGCGGATGGCGTTGTTCAACTCGTTTTTCGACTCGGGCCGCAAGGTGGCCTTGTCGAAGTCGAAGTAAATGTTGTTGAGCCTGATGGTGGCGCCCACCTTGGCCGGTTGCAGAAGAATATTTTTGGTGACGACCTTATAGGCCTGAGTCTTGGCCACGTTGAACCTCTCGGTGTGGAACGAGTAGTTTTCTGCAGTGGCCGAGATCGAGTAGTCCTTGCCGGCGGGGATGGCCACCTGATAAAAACCGGTGGGACCGGTGACTTTCTCCTTGATCGCCTTGTCCGTCTTGACATTGGCCATTCTAACCACGGCCTTGTTAATAGGGTCGCAGGTCTTGATGTTATAAACCGCGGCCCCCGAAACCGAGTCGGTGGTCGGAGGGGCGCAGGTGCTTCTGTCGGCCACCACGCCCTTGACGATGATCACGCCTTCCGGACGATGCACAAAGGGAATGGGCACGGAGTAGAGGTCTTCCATACATCCGCAGTCCGGCTCTCCGGCCGAGCAGTCGGTCCGGCACTCCGCTGTCTGCCGGTTGCTGGCCAGGTACGCCAGGTCGCCGGCCGCGGGCAGCGTAAAGTACATGTCGTTTTCCGGAGTGTTGATATGGGGGCCGAGGTTGTTGGGCTTCGTAAAGTTGCCGTTTTTGACCTTGGATATGAAAATGTCGGCCCTGCCGAAGCCGCCGTGGCCGTCGCTGCTGAAATAAAAGCTCTGGCCGTCCTGGTGGATCATGACATGGATCTCGTTGCCGGTGGTGTTGATGGTGTCCGAAATCCTTTGGCCCTCCGTCCAGCTATTGCCCTTTTTGTGGGACACGAATATGTCCCAGTCACGCCTGGTCTTGTCCTTGGTGGGACGGTCGGAAACGTAGTAGAGAGTGTTTCCGGAATAGGAAATGGAGGCGTTGGCGTCGTTGAACTCGGAGTTGATATTGTCGCCAAGGTTCTCGACGCCCGTCCATCTGTCCATTGACTCGTCGAGCGTGGCTTTATAGATGTCGCAGGTCCCGGGGGACCCGATTTTGTCGCAACGGGTGAAATAAATGGTCCGGTTGTCAACGCTTACCGAGTCGGGACCTTCATTATACTTGGTGTTTACAGCGTCGCCCAGGTTGCGGGGACTGGTCCACTTGCCGTCCTTCCGGTCGGACACCCAGATGTCCTGGCCGCCCTGGCCGCCGGCGCGGTCGGACGTAAAGAAAAGTTTATTTCCGTCCGCGGCAATGATCGGCCCTATGTCGCTGTCCGGAGAGTTTACAACGGGACCTAAGTTCTTCGCACCCTCATCCTGCTGGCTCATCAGACCTTGAACTCCCCATATTACCAGGCCGAAAGCCAAAAACAATGCCGCCGCTTTTCCCACTTTTCGCATCAGCCAGCTCCTTGTTCCTGTTGTTTGCAATTTTTCCACTTACCTCATTATAGAGACTTCCACCCTTCTATTCAAAGGATTGCCGGTTTGGGGATCATTGGGCTCAGCCGGTTTCGTCTCGCCGTAAAAATACATGTACAGGCGGTCGGGATTTACGCCGTTTTCAACCAGGTATCCGCGGACGGCCTCGGCACGCTTGGCGGAAAGGACCAGGTTATAGTCCAGGGTCCCCACTGAGCAGGCATGACCGGCAAGGCTGAGCTGCACGTGAGGATGGGCCTTGTGGAACTCGACGACCTTTTCCAGCTTGTCTTTTTCAGAAGCCCGGATTTCGTGCTTGTCGAACTTGAAATAAATGGTCTCCATGTGGCCCGGACTGATCTCGGTATGGACCCTTTGGCCGGGCGGCATCTCCATGGTACGCATGGCAAGGACCTCGGGAGAGAGAATGATGCTGAGCGGTACAATATAGATGTCTTCCAGGCCCGAGCCTCCCGAAGTCGTCGAGCTGAAGTACGCCAGGTCGCCCGAAGCCGGAATCGAGAAATAAATGTCGTTGCCCGCAGAGTTCACCGCGTCCACCGGCTCGGGTTCGCTCCACTCATTGTCGCCGATGCGCTTGGACCGGAAGATGTCCGCTCCTCCCTGGCCGCCGTGGCCGTTGGAACTGAAGTAGATGCTCTGGTCCGCAGTATGGTAGAAGGCCACGCCTTCCCACTGCGAAGTGTTGACGGGAGCGCCCAGCGATACCGGCTGTCCCCATGAGCCGTCGTCTTTCAGAGGACTCATCCAGATGTCGTAGCTGGACTCGTCCTTGAATTTTTTGGGGCCGGGGCCTTCCATGCCGCCGGGCCGGGTAGACGTAAAGTAAAGCACTTTGTTGATGTAATCGAAGTTGGCGTTCGCTTCCGAGTAAGGTGTGTTGATAGGCGGGCCCAGCGATACCGGCTGTCCCCACGAGCCGTCAGAGTTTCTCTTCGATTTGTAGAGATCGCAAAGTCCTTCTTCTGTAGGCTGGCAAGATGTCATGAACAAGTACTCATCTCCGGTCTCTTCGTCCCGGTAAAAAGAGTCGGGGCCCTGGTTCAAGGAGCTGTTGACTGGCCGGCCGAGGTTTGCGGGCCCGGTCCATTTGCCGTCCACCCGCTCGGAGACCCAGATGTCCTGACCGCCGTAGCCGCCGTCCCGGTCGGACGTGAAAAACAGCTTGTTACCATCCGGAGAAACTACCGGAGAAAAATCGGAGCCGGCTGAGTTGACTACCGGGCCCAGGTTCTCGACCTCAGGAGCCAACGCTCCCGAAATCAAGGGCAATAGAAGAAAGCCTGCGATCAAGCTTACCCGAGCTATAATATTCATGCGCCCCCTCATAAAAAACCCCCTTTGTAACTTACGGATTGAATGACCTGAATCAAGAGTCTTTACACCTCTATCATCTCTTTATAGCATTCTCGGAAAACAATGTCAATAAAAGTATTGGATTTTACAACACGTGCAAATTCCAACTGTTATCGCAAAAGTCTGATTTTCCTGTCTGCATTTTTATTCTTCTTGCGGCATGATTCTTTTAAAAAAAGAATCTCAAATCATTCGTGCCTGCCGGTCAGCCTTACCAAAGCTTATCAACAAGACATAAAAAAGACCTACGGACGCTTGGCGTCTTCGGTAACAGACAGCTTTGCTCTGCAACACCGCCCGTTCTTTTTTCTATGTTTATAGAAGAAGAGAAGCTTGCCTTGTCACGACTTGTAATACTTGATTTTGAAACAAACCGGTTTTTCTCTTGACAAGACTTGCCTCCTGTCTATATCATGCGTTTATATAGCATAAGCGTTCACAGAACACAAGCGATTTTTGTGGAGGTATTTTATGGCCCAAGGCGAGATAGAGTACAAGGGTGAGAAGGCAAAGATTTTGATGATGGGGACCAAGCAGAATGTCTCCGGCTGGAGAGGAGAGATTTTCGTTGCCCTGATCGAATACGGCAAGAAGGGAGAGGAAGCCTACGACGTGGTGCCCGACTCGACCGACAACGCCGACCTTGACGATCTTCCCGAAGTCAAGACGTTCAACAGCTATTCGCAAGCCATATCCCATTTCATGAAGCTAGAACACAACAAGGAAAAGTGGAAGTAGCTTTTTTCTTTTTGCCGTGATTTTTATCCCGCCTTTTTATAGGAGGAGCTTCACCATTTGAACCCCCTAACGTCAAAAATTGTTAATTTACGCTAAAATTCTTTCTTCCTTCCCTTTTGGGAATTAGCGGAATTAATCTTGTGAAATCAATGTCTTATGCAGACAAAGGCCCTCAAGCCGCCCAACCGCCCTTCCATTATAAAACAGTATAATCTGAATTCAGACTCACTGTTTGCGGACAACTGCCTGAAATGAAACCATTTTGCCGTACCTTTTTAAACTTGGCCCGCCGTTTGCATGAATAATATACCAGGAAAGACAAATGTTGAATTCTAAAGGATTTCGGAAACACAAGGACTTACAAGAATCCGGAGACTTTGATGCTCCGGGGAAGGAGGCTGCCATGAACAGAATTAAGAGCAGCATGTTTTACGTGGTAATTTTTTTAGCGGGGGTCTTGTTGACCTCACCGGCATGGGCCGACAGTACAGATGTTCTGCCTCAAGGCAGGAGCATGATCAACGTGGGCTACGCACACACCAACGTCGACAGGGAGTTCGACAACTCGGGCGCCAACCGTGAGTTGGGATACTATTTCAACAAGGTCAACATCACCGAACTGGCCACGCCGTTTTTCAACGGCATTATCGGGGCCCCTCCGGGAACGCCCTCGGTAGACAGGGCGGTGACCTACCTGGACGCCAATGTTGACGTGGACACCACCATTTTTTCATATCAGTACGGCGTCACCGACAAGCTGACCCTGGCGCTCGGATTCCCCTATTACACCCGGGCCAGGACCGACGCCGACTTCCAGGTACTGCTCTGGCCCAACACCTCGCTGCCGCTTCCGCTGCCGCCCGGGCCCATCGACATGACCGCCGAGGCCCAGGACATACTCAAAAGCGAGTTCGGCTATAAGCCCCTCGACACCTGGGAAGGCGGCGCAGGTATCGGCGACGTGCAGCTCGGCGCCAAGTATCTCTTCTATGACACGGAAAAGATGAAGGCCGCGGGCGGCGGATGGGTCAAGTTCCCCACCGGACGTGAAGACGACGAGACCGACCTTACCGACATCGCCTACGGCACCGGTAACTACCATACCGGCGTATACGCCATGATGGACGTGGTCCCCACCGACGACCTGACCGTCAACTTTACGGGACGCTACGTCTACACCTGGCCCTATCACCGGGCCATCTACATGCTCGACAAGACCGAGCCCACTTTTTACGAGGCAGAGCTGCCCACCAAGAAGGTCTTCGGCGACTATGACACCGGCGACTGGTACGAGCTCGAGACCGAGGCCCACCTGGACCTGGCGTCCTGGATGGACCTGTCCTTCGGGTACCGTTACAAACAGTCCTGGTCCGCCTATATCGACGATACCGAGGTGCCCCATACCGAAAAGCTGGAGAGGACCCTCTTCGGAGGTGTGTCATTCACATCTGTGGAAGCCTATCAGGAAGGCGAGGCAAAAGTGCCCATGATCTTCTCCGTGCACACCGAAGCAGTACAGTCCGACAGCAGAAACGTCGAGAAACCCGTCGGCACCTTCGCCAACCTGAAGTTTATCTTCTAAAGAAGGTGATGGCGCGTAGGAAGTAAACAAATACCACAAACCCGATTCAGCCCGCACCCGGGGGCGTCGAAAGGCGCTCCCGGGTCTTTTTTGCTCGCTGAAGGCGCGGCGTAGATTAGCC
>P_1C_Sed_2_UnCtyDRAFT_1000430_pt1 | contig 12907 bp, 10 predicted proteins | sample Pon1CUnioCityCA_4_FD_10229 | JGI IMG/M metagenome (IMG submission 10229) | reverse complement strand
ACCTTCAGGAAATTGGTAAGGAAGAGTTGATAACGGTTGAGGAAGAAGTAGAATTAGCACAGCGAATAAAGAAAGGAGACAGAGCTGCTTTGGAGAAACTTACCAAAGCAAATCTTCGTTTTGTCGTTTCAGTGGCCAAGCAGTATCAGAACCAGGGCTTAAGCCTGCCCGACCTTATAAATGAGGGTAACCTGGGTTTGATAAAAGCTGCCGAGAAATTTGATGAGACAAGAGGATTCAAATTTATCTCTTACGCTGTGTGGTGGATACGTCAAAGTATCCTGCAGGCTCTGGCCGAGCAGTCGAGAATTGTCAGATTACCTTTGAACCAGGTAGGTTCGCTTAATAAGATCAATAAGGCATTCTCCAAATTCGAGCAGGAAAACGAACGTACACCATCACCTGAAGAACTGGCTGATGTGCTTGAAATTCCAAAAGAAAAGGTTACCGATACAATGAAAGTATCCGGTCGCCACGTATCGGTCGACGCTCCCTTTGTTGAAGGTGAAGACAATAGTCTGCTGGATGTGCTGCCCAATAATGATTCTCCTGTAGCTGATAAATCACTGATAAGCGAATCTTTAGCCCGTGAGATAGACAGGGCCCTGACTACCCTTACTGAAAGGGAGAGGGATATAATAAGATTTTTCTTCGGGATCGGTTGCCAGGAAATGACGCTGGAGGAGATAGGTGAGAAATTTGGACTGACCCGCGAAAGAGTGAGGCAGATAAAAGAAAAAGCAATAAGACGCTTGAGACATACATCGAGATCTAAACTTCTCAGAACTTATCTGGGATAGATAAAAATTATCCGTTAAAAGAGGCTGTCTGAAAAGGTAGCCTCTTTTTGCTTATACGCCATACGGGAGATCATCTTTGGCAGCTGCCTGTGCACAGGCAGCTTAAAATGATAGTAACTAAAGATCAATATCAAGGTTCTTGCAATGTTCGTATCCTGCATCATATGCCTCCTGGGCCCTGGAAGCATCAAGTATGTCAAATTCACTGAGTGCCGGCGGCTCAATTACCAGGTCACATTTATCTTCCAGCCCGTTTATTGTTGAATTAACACTGAGATGGAAGGTGCGGGCAGCTATCTGAATAAGATTCTTCAGCCTGTCAGTCTCCTGTATGGGGCTGATATTAACGGCAATCAGCTTTTCACAAACATTTCTCAGCGGTTCAACAGGCACATTATCGTAAATACCCCCGTCAGCTAATATCTTTCCCTCTATTTCCACCGGAGAGAATAATACGGGTATTGATGCCGATGCCTGTACCATTTTTACAAGCGGACCTTCATTAATGTATTCGACCCTGCCATTTCTGATATCACTTACAGTTACAAAAAAAGGTATTTCCAGATCTTTCAGGTCGTCTGCCTTAATATCTTCTGAAAGGCGGATTCTTAACTTGTCAAGATTCATAAGGCCAGTTCTTGGAATTCTAACCTGTACAAAGTCTATAAGCCTGTGTTTTCTGAAAAGTTCAAAGGCCTCAGCAGGGCTTTTTCCGGAGGCTATATAAGCACCGGCTATGGCACCGGCGCTGGTGCCGGAGAGAATGTCGGGCCTGATACCTTTTTCCTGCAAGGCCTGTAATATCCCCAGATGTGCATATCCTCTTGCACCGCCTCCTCCGAGAGCGATGCCGTAATTGTATTTCTTTTTGTTGAAGATATTTGCCATTTAATTTAGATTTTTAATTATGAGGGATTATAAAGCTCTGGTATGTTTTTATTCCCCTTGTTTATCAGGCTAAGTGATATTATTGTGGCAGGAACTATAAGGAAAAGATTAACCGTGTGCTGTCCTGTTGCCTGTGCTGACACAAATGATGCTTTCCAGGCATAGCTGATGTCAATAAATATCCCTAAAACAGCTGCTGCTGCTATGAAGAGGATCATTAAAAAGCCTGGTATTGTTATTAAATGTTTTTCAGGCATGGTGATTAGTTTCAGGAAAGATATAAGGATAAATGGAAAAAAACAAAAGACAAAAGCAGACTCCGGGCGGCAGGCTGCGGATTACATGTTTTTCGTTTGTTATATATAATATAAGAAACTAACCAGAAGGCCTACTCGCCACGGTGGCGCACAGTGAAATTAAACGCAAAAACAAAACCCGGAAAGGGCGAAAGCCCGGGTTGCATTTCGGGGAGCTTAAAACAGCCTGATGTCCTGTACCACACTGTTTTTCGTCTGCAGGTCAATAAAGAGGCGCTTTATTTTGCGCCTCCTCTAGTTTACGGTCATTTCTTCAGCATTGTCAGCAACATCTTGAAAGCGGTTACCGACTCAACGGCATGAGGTATATTGGCAGGCATTATTATCATCTCACCTTCGCTGAGGATGTGGCTGTTGCCGTCGATGATTATATCAACATCTCCTTCTATCACCTGAACCATAGCATTATAAGGCGTCTTGTGTTCGCTCAGGTTCTGCCCTTCTGCAAAGGCAAAAAGAGTGATGTTGCCTGCATCATTCTTCTGGATGATCTTACTTACCACCGACCCTTCTGCATAGCTTACCGATTCTTTTAATGTGTATTTTTTTGATTTTTCAAATGTATTGTTAGCCATAGTTTCCAAATGTTTAGTATTATAATTATTGCTTTTTGAAAAAAAAGTTCCGGACTCAAAGCATCAACAGGTTCCGGAACTTCAGGTTTTTATCTGATTTATTTTGACTGTTTTTAACCCACCATCAGCTCAATATCTTCATCAACAGTTCCGATTCCAGACAGCCCAAAATTATCAACCAGCACGTCTCTTATTGCCGGTGATATAAAAGCGGGCAGGGTAGGGCCCAGGTGTATATCTTTTACCCCCAGAGACAGAAGAGCCAACAGAACTATCACGGCTTTTTGCTCATACCAGGCTATATTGTAGACAATAGGAAGCTCGTTGATGTCGCTGAGCTCAAAAACCTCTTTTAATTTAAGTGCAATAACTGCAAGAGAATATGAGTCATTGCATTGCCCGGCATCCAGTAGCCTTGGAATGCCTCCAATAGTGCCAAGTTCCAGCTTATTATAACGGTACTTGGCACAGCCGGCAGTCAGGATAACGGTATCTTCCGGAAGTTTTTCAGCAAATTCCGTGTAGTATTCCCGTGATTTCATTCTCCCGTCGCAGCCTGCCATCACAACAAATTTTCTTATTGCCCCTGACTTAACCGCTTCCACGATAGGTTCGGCCAGCTCTATTACCTGGTTATGGGCAAAGCCACCTACAATTTCTCCAATCTCTATCTCTACCGGGGGAGAGCATTTCCTGGCATGTTCAATTATTTGCGAGAAATCTTTTGGCTTTCCGTCTTTTCTGTCAGGAATATGAATACATCCCTCAAAGCCGGAATTGCCGGTTGTGTATATCCTGTCAATATAATTATCTCTCGGGGGCACTATACAATTGGTCGTAAACAGTACGGGGCCGTTGAAAGTTTCGAATTCTTCCTTTTGCTTCCACCATGAATTTCCATAATTGCCAACAAAATGTTCATACTTTTTAAAGGCAGGATAATAATTGGCAGGCAGCATTTCACTGTGGGTGTAAACATCCACCCCTGTTCCTTCAGTTTGTTTCAGCAATTCTTCCATGTCTTTCAGGTCATGACCGCTGATAAGTATTGCCGGGTTTTTTCTTACACCGATATTCACCCTTGTGATTTCGGGATTACCATATGAGGCGGTATTTGCCTTATCAAGCAGGGCCATCACTTTCACACCGTGCTCACCACATTTGATAACCATGTCAGTCAGTTCAGCAGCACCTGTTTCATCATCCAGGGTAGCAGCAAGGGCCCTGTGGGCAAATTTGAATATGTCTTCATCTTTGTAACCCAGTACAAGCGCATGATCCCCGTAAGCCGCTATCCCTTTGAGACCGTATGTCAGCAGCTCCCTCAAAGATCTGATATCTTCATCACTGGTATCTAATACCCCTACCTCGTTACTCTTGCTGAGGATCAGTTTTTTATCCTCCTCCCTCCATGTGGCCGGCTCAGGTAATGTTTCAGGGAGAAGGTCATTTGATCTCAGATCATTTATAAGTTTTTCCCTCAGTGGGTAAGAGCCTTTGATCTTTGCAATGATCTTATTCCTGTCAAAATTACCGTTTGTTATTGTTACAAATAAGGCCTCAAATACGTATTTGTTTGCTTCCTCCGTGTCTAAACCCTTTTCTCCTGCTATATGAGCCAGCCATGAAACTCCTTTGGTAACATATACCAGCAGATCCTGCAGGTTTGCCACTTCATCGGTTTTTCCACATACTCCTTTAATTGTGCAACCGGTGTTTTTAGCGGCTTCCTGGCATTGAAAACAAAACATATTCATAATCTCTTCTTTTAATTGGTTATTTTATTTGTGCTTATTTATAAGATACATATTTTATTCAACTTTGTAAAGGATACTGGATAAACATTTCTTATTGTTTTACCGGCTCCAGTCATTATTTTACCGGGTTTGCCGGTTTATTGTCTGCCGTTTATACCCATTCTTCACTCAGTATATCACCCTTTATACTTACAACAGTCTGTTTTACCGGTATAATTCTTTCAGCCTTTGCCTGTGCAGCCTGTACAATATGAAGCAGTCCGCCGCAGCATGGTACCTGCATGATCATCAGTTGCAGTGTATTTATCCCGGCATCATCAATAAGTCTTTTTATTTTATCAATGTATATCTCGCTACCCTGGTCGAGCTTTGGGCAGGCTATTGCCAGGGTTTTCCCTTTAAGATATTCCTGATGGAATCCGGGCAGTGAATAGGCTACACAGTCTGCAGCCAGCACCATGTCTGATCCCCGGTAATGTGATGCCGCAGGGTTAATAAGATGCATCTGCACCGGCCAGTGGTTAAGCTGCGACTGCATATCTTCACCAGCCATCCTCGTATCTCCCGGGATAGTGAAACTTACAGCCTGTGAGCCCGGGCATCCGCCCCCATTGCCGCCGGTGCTGCATCCTGCACCGTGATTGTGTACCTCCGAGATCACTTCTGCGATATCAAAATCAATATCTCTTTTGTTTTCTTTAAGATAAGATACAGCCTGGCGCAAAAAGCCATCCTCATTATGATCCTTTAAATGCTTCATATGTGCAATAATGGTATTCTTCCCTTTGGCAGTCATTAATTTCATTACTTTCACCTCATCATAAGGCTCCGCTTCCCTGTTTTCTATGCTTATTGCCCCTTGCGGACAATGACCGAGACAGGCTCCCAGCCCGTCACACATAAGATCGGATATGAGCCTGGCTTTGCCGTCAATGATCTGTAAAGCACCTTCATGGCATCCCGGTACGCATTCGCCGCAACCATCACATAATTTCTCGTTTATTTTAACTATTTCTCTTTCCATCCTTATAATTTTTACATTACAAAAATATATGTAGTTTTGCCAACAAAATGTATCATATGTTACAAAACAAAAGATATCAGGAAAAATTCCGGGAAGAAAATCTCATACCTCCCTGTAATGATGAATGCAGTTATTGTTTTCTTAATTATACTGATGTGTTGTCTGAGAATTATTTATTCAGGAACCTTTCCAGGAAAGAGATAGGTAAAATTATACGCAAGGTGCATCACCAGGTCAGAAAGTGTAAAAAAGGCGATGTGGTTGCTTTCGAGGGCGATTATTACGATAAACTGATCATCATCGTAAAAGGATCCGTAGTAGGTGAGATGATGGATTTTGAAGGCAGGGTGCTGAGGGTTGAACAGCGTAATGCACCGGAAAGCGTGGCTACGGCCTTTATTTTTGGAGATAATAATAAATTGCCGGTTACCATTACCGCAATGGAAGAAACACGGTTATTGCTGATCCCTCGTGATGACCTCATGAACCTGTTTGCAGAGAACAAAACAATATTGCAGAACTATCTTGATATAATGGCTAACCGTGCCCAGTTCCTGAGCAGGCAGATGAAATTACTCGGACTTAATTCCATTAAAGGGAAAATTGCCAATTACCTTTTGGAGCAGGTGAAAAAGCAGGGTAGTGATATTATAAGGATGGAACATTCCCAGTCTGAGCTTGCAGAGATGTTTGGTGTTGCCCGTCCCTCAATAGGCAGAGCCATGGGAGAATTGAAAAAGGCAAACTGCATAAGTACAAGCGCCAAGAATATCGAGATTATTAATAAAGTCAGGCTCTCTGAACTTCTTCGCTAGGGCCCTGGCAGTATTTGCCGGCGTTAAGCAGTGCTTCAGCATTCTTCAAAAACACATTCTTCACCTTCAGTCTCAAACTCTATTGTTGCATGATTGATATTCAGGCTATCACAGGTTTGCCTTATCCTGGATTTCATATCCTCCTGGATTTCACAGGGAGCATCTTCAGGTAATACAACGTGAACGGTAAGAATATTATTCTCTCCGTCAAGCGACCAGATATGAAGGTCGTGAACGGTAAGTAACCCTTCAATCTTAAGGATCTTATTTTTAACTTCGTCATAGTCTATTCCCGGGGGTACTTCCTGCAGCAGCACCCGGAAAGTTTTCCGGAGATTTTTGTAAACATTATATAGTACCCAGATCGTGATGCCTATCGAGAGCAGGGGATCAAGCACAGGAGCATCTGCAAATATCATTATAATGCTGACAATAAGCACAGCTATCCAGCCCAGTACATCTTCAAGCATATGAAGATATACAGCCTTTTCATTAAGCGACTTTCCTTTTTTTAATCTCAAAGCCGCAAAACCATTTACCGCTACACCAAGTATGGCAAGATACATCATCCCCTTTGCATTAACTTCATCCGGGCTTAAAAGTCTTTCAATACTTTCCCTGATAATAAAAATTGCTCCTATGAGGAGCATTACGGAGATGAACACAGCTCCCAGTAAAGAGAATCTTTTATATCCATATGTATACTTCCTGTCTCGTTCCCTGTTTGATACTTTCTGGAGGTACCAGGCCACTGCAAGTGAAACAGAATCGCCAAAATCATGCAGTGCGTCTGACAGAATGGCGATACTGTTTGTTATAAGACCTCCGATTATTTCAATTACAGTGAATCCGAGGTTCAAAAAAAAAGCAAGCGAGATATGGCGTGTAGTATTTTCCTTTCGTTCAGCCATTAAGGTATTTTATTAACAAAGATACTCAATCTCTATAAACATGGCTGCAGGGTGGCAGGTTCAAAAAGTATTGTTTTTTTTTCGTAATAGAGGACTATTATAAATTTTTATCGTCTTTAATGAGATAATAAAACCAATTCATATGTTAAAGACCTATCTGAAAGATATTTTTATATCAATTCGTAAAACGCCTGCTAACTCAGCTATAAACCTTATCGGTTTAAGTGTGGGCATGGCAGTGTTCCTGATGATAAGCGTATATGTTATATCAGAATTAAAAGTTAACAAAGACCTGACCAATTATTCCAGGATATACCGGGTAGCCAAAACCAGCACAGGTTATCAGGGCACACCACCAAGGCTGGGCGAAGTGCTCAAGACTTCACTGCCGGAAATGAGTGCTTTCTCCAGACTGACTTCCGGGGGTAGCAATCACGTAATAAAGGTTGATGATGTACCCCATAACCCAGGCCAGGTTGTATATGTTGATTCTTCCTTCTTCAGGATTTTCGACCTGCCCTTTAAATACGGTGATCGTGGCAGCTGCCTTGAAACACAATTCAGCATGGTGATATCCGAAACTGTATCTGACAGGTTATTCCCGGGAGAAAACCCCGTAGGTAAAATAGTTAAGCTGAATGGTAAATATGATGCTGTTATTAATGGTGTTGTACATGATCCGGGCCAGCACAGTCATATTGAGGCTGATGTTTTCATTTCATTCCAGACCTTGCCGGTGATCTACAACTGGCCTAATCTTTATGATTGTTTTGGCTGTTATAACTACCAGACCTTTGTCATGTTCAGTCATGATATTGATCCGCTTCAAATAGAAGAACGAATTAATCAGGTTCTGGTCAGCTATAATGAAAAAAACTCTGCTCAAAGATTTTATGATGAAAGTTTTGTCCTCGTTGATTTGCATGATGTTTATTTTGGCATGGAACAAAGCCCTTCTTTCAGGAAAGGAAATTTTATGCAGTTAAAAATCTTTTCAGCGATTGCCATACTGATCCTTGCAATAGCTGTTTTTAACTATGTCAACCTTGCCACAGCACTGTCAACGGTACGTATGCACCAGATGGCTCTGCGAAAAGCCATTGGTGCCGGAAGGCGTAATCTGTACATACCGATTATTGGTGAAGCAGTGCTGATCTCCCTCGCTGCTCTGATATTCGGCCTGGTGATAATAAAATTTGCCGGCCCGCTTTTTAACAGGGTGCTCGGTTCAGATTATGATATTAATATTGCAGGCAATCCATGGCTCCTGTTTATTATTATTCTGGGAGCCATTATTACTGGGCTTGTGGCAGGTGCATGGCCGGCTTTAATGATCGCCCGTATCGACTCCGGACGATCGCTGCGCGGGATACTGGGTAATTCATCCTCAGGGAACCGTACCAGGCAGGGACTTACTGTATTTCAAATACTTGTTTCAGTAGTGCTTATCGGATGTACTGCAGTAATATACAAACAGCTTAGATATATCAGTGATGCTGACCTGGGTTTTGATAAGGAAGCACTGGTATTTATGTATACAAATGACGAAATTACCGGCCACAGTCAGGCTTTCAAAAATGAGCTGCTGAAACACAGCGGTATTGAGAATGTTTCATATTCCTATGCCAGTTACCGTACAAATAACGAAAAATGGGGTATGGATTTCCAGGATGAGAGGATTCAGCTGCATATGGAAATTGTAGATGATAATTACCTGGAAACGCTGGGACTGAAAGTCATTGAAGGACGAAACTTCAGAGGAGAGCAGGATAGAGGAATGTTAATAATTAACAGGGAGGCGGCCAGCTCATTTTTCGATGAAAATACCCTGGGTACCAGGCTTAATGGACCCGATGGCACAATGGAAATTGTCGGGGTCGTAGAAGATTTCAGGTTCCTTACCTTTGATAAAATGGTCGAGCCTATGGGTATGCTTTACAGATCCGGAGGAGGAAGCCTTTGCAATGTGCGGCTTAGCGGAGTAGATGTCAACGGAGCATTAAAGCATATGGAGAATACATGGAAACAGTTTTGTGTTGAGTATCCTTTCGATTATCACTTTGTTGATAGATTATATGCAGACCGCTACAGTAAAGAAAAAAATATTGCCGGGTTGCTGGGGTTCTTTTCCATAGTATCCATATTAATTGCTGCCCTCGGTATTTACGGACTCTCTGCTTTCAGGGTAATGAAAAGGGCCAGAGAGGTGGGTGTCAGAAAAGTAACGGGCGCTTCAGTTACTGATGTGATAAGGAGCCTGACCTCTGACCTGAATATGATTTTTCTGGTATCAGTGGTGCCCTCCTTCCTGCTGATCTTTATAGTAATGAGTAAATGGTTGTCCGGATTTGCATACCATGTAAATATACCGCTGGTGGTATATCCATTGTCTGCTGCTATAGTCTGGCTTATTGCTATGCTCTCCACTATGGGTAAGACAATGAAGACTGCACGCATAAATCCTGCTGAGATATTGAGAACAGAATGAAAAAAATGAGTTTATATGTTTTTAACGGTCGGTTCAGCTTCATTCTGAACCGACCGTTTTTATTGCTAAAATACCTTAAATGCCGGGGGGCGTAGTGATATAAGCGCATGTTTAGCTATTTTTACCATTTTATACAGCTGTGATGATAATAGATTCACATACACATATCGGCCATATTTTATATCCTGTCGGGAAAAACAGGGTCTCTAACCTTCCTGCTGAACAGTTGATTGAGGCTATGGATAAATATTCCATCAACCAGGCTCTTGTTTCCAGTATAGAGGGTGCAGAATTTGATTCGGAGAAGAATCCTGCCCCACCCGGTAAACAAATACCACAATTACAGTCATTCAAAAACCTGGTAAAAATAATCAGGCAGCATGATGGTACCCTGCCAGGGAGTCCAGGGCTGAAAGCCCTTCTCTGGATCAAACCCCACACCGAAGATGTCACCCCCGCGCTGGTACAATTCATTGAAGAAAACAGGGACTGTATTGCCGGTTTTAAAATGCATCCGGCCTTGTCAAATATGTCATTCAGGGATGAGCGCTTCCTGCCTTATCTTAAACTGGCCGACAATCTTAGTATGCCCGTTCAGGTGCATACAGAGAATGACGGAAGGTCTGATCCTGCCTTTGTGGAACAGGTGGCAGCAGACTTTCCTGGTCTTGACTTCGTAATGGTGCATATGGGACTAAATACCGATAACACTGAAGCAATCCGTATCATCAGGGATAATGCTAATATCTATGGTGATACCTGTGAGGTTGAGATCGATAATGTATTTAAGGCAATGGAGGTGTGCGGCTCAGAAAAAATACTCTTTGGCACTGATGCCATTGTTCACGGAACAGATACTTATAAAGGGTACCTTCCCCTTATCCATGAACTCAGGAGCAGACCAGACAAAAATGATGCTGATAATATTCTTTATGAAAACTGCCTGAGACTATTTGGCTGAGATATTCTTTCTGCGGAAAAAAATCCTTTTTGTACTGGATTTCAGATGCAGCGTGTAACTCATGTATTGAGCATGTTATCATCAGTATCAGGAATACATTCCCTGATTATGAAAGCAATGATCGTATAGTGCTTCTCGGTTCTGATTTAAACCGGAGGGCACTTAAGAGGCTACTAAGACAGGATTGCAGCATAACTACCTGTTTTTATCTGCTCTCCCTCATCTGTTGAACAATATCTGGTAAGACATGACTTACAGCCCGGATCACAAAGAGATTAACAGGCGAAGGTTTTTGCCGGGCCCCGGCACAGCCGAAGTGGCTGGCGGGCATATCCAGAGTTATTCCTTCTCTGTTTTATTTTATCAGTTTATGGAAATGCTCTATATTACTTTGATCACCTAGTATGTAAATGATATCACCCTGCTTTAGTATTTCCTCAGGTTGAATGTTTGTTAACATTTTATTTCTTCGTTTGATGCCCAGGATGTTTATTCCATATCCGGCTCGCAGATTCAATTCTTTAAGAGGTTTTTTTAAAAATCTACCACTGTCAGTGTTCATTGTTAAACATGTGATGTTGAATTCTTCTACTTTTTCCGTCCGGTATGTTTTAGGACGTTTTAATTCGCCCTTGAATAATTCATAATTGTCAGCCCTCACCTTATCAATAAGTTGGTCAATATCGTCTTCAGGAACAAGGAAGTTTTGTAAAATATTGTTGAATATTTGTATTGACGTTTCAAATTCTTCAGGAATCACTTCATCAGCTCCTAAGGCTATTAATTCAGGAGTTTCTTTTACATACCTGGTCCTTACAACCAAATAGAGTGAGTCTGAGTATGACCTGATATTCTTGATGATAGCTTTAGTTGCATTGTTATCCGATATGGCTATTACTACTGCTCTGGCATTTGAAAGATGTACCGCTTCCAGAATATGGGTCTGTGTTGCATCACCGAAAATAATCGGCAATCCCTTTGTCTTTTCACGTTTAACCGTATCAGCGTTCATCTCAATAACGATAAAAGGAACATTACTTGAGGCAGCTGCTTTAGCCAGGTTGCTGCCATTTATTCCGTATCCTATAATAACTAAATGATTTTCCAATTCATGTTGGGTAATATCTCCGCTTACTTTTTCCGGAATAAATGATCCATCAATCCCAAGTTTCTTTGAAATCCCAATAAACATGCTGGTAATCTTTTCAGAGAAAATTATGACAAACGGGGTCAGGATCATTGAAAGAATTGAAACGGAGAGAAAATACTGGTTGGTTTGGGTATTGAGTAAATTGTGTTCAATGCCCGCTTTTGAGAGAATGAATGCAAACTCCCCAACTTGAAAAAGCGATAAACCGGTCAAGAGAACTGTTCTCGTCGGGTATTTCAGAATGGCAACCGCTATTGCGGCAATGGACGATTTAACGAGAAATACAATTATTACCAAAAGCAGGATGACAGGTATATTATTCAGAAAAAAGCTCAAATCCAATAGCATGCCCACAGAAACGAAAAAGAAGCTGGTAAACAGCTCCCGAAAAGGCAGGATGATGCTGGTGGCCTGATGGCTGTATTCTGACTCGGAAATGATCAGACCTGCAATAAATGCTCCCAGTGCCAAAGACAAGCCTGCTTCTGATGTAAGAAAGGCAATTGCAAAACACAGAAAGATGGTAACCAACAGGAAAAGTTCTTTACTGTTTGTTTTGGCAACGGCATGCATCAGCTTTGGTACAATATAACGTGCGCTGATGAACGTGATTACGATAACAATTGCAGACTTTATAAGTAAAGGAAAAATGCTTGCTGTCAGATCTGTTGACTCACCCGCGATTAATGGTGTAATAAGCATCATTGGCACCACAATGATGTCTTGAAAAATTAAAATTGCCAGGGCATTTCTTGCGTGTGGTGCTGAAATATTCTGCTTGTCCTGCAGGGTTTTTAAAACTATTGCTGTGCTCGATAAAGAAAAAAGAAAACCTACAAAAACTGACTCGTTCCATGTATTACCCAGGAGGTAATAAAAAAGTCCTGCTACGAGTACAGTAATGCCTACCTGAAAAAAGCCCCCAATAAAAACAGTTTTTTTGATCGACATTAATTGCTTAATAGACAACTCCATACCTATCACAAAAAGCAAGAGTATTATTCCAATTTCTGACAAAATTTCTACCTGCTCAACAGCTTTTATAAGACTCAAACCATAGGGTCCGATAATTACTCCTGTTAGAAGAAAACCGATTATTGAAGGAAGTCTCAGTCGTTGAAGTACAAATACAATTACGGCCGAAAAACCTAAAAGGATAATTATGTCTTGTAATAATGGTAAATGCATTAGCTGTTCCTGTCTCTGAGTTCTTCTTTAATT
>P_1C_Sed_2_UnCtyDRAFT_1000428_pt1 | contig 12932 bp, 6 predicted proteins | sample Pon1CUnioCityCA_4_FD_10229 | JGI IMG/M metagenome (IMG submission 10229) | reverse complement strand
CATCCTTACCTGCTCTACGATCAGCTGGAATGGGAGGTTCCTGTCCTGGAACACTCCGATGTATACACCCGGGCCCGGATCCGCTGGATGGACATGCAGGTGACAGCCGACCTGATCGGGCAGATCCTGGAAAAAATGCCGGAAAAAGGCAGCTTCAAGACACCCACTCCCAATGCCCTGAACTGGCGGATACCCCTGGGTGAGACCTATGTCAAGGCAGAAGCATCCCGCGGAGAATATGGGTACTACGTGGTGTCCGACGGTTCACCCTATCCCAGGCGCATCACCCTGAGAGGCCCCAGCTATACCCACGCCATTGCCCTGCTGGAAAAGATGCTGATCGGGGCCGACGTGGCCGACGTGGGAGGCATCATGGTATCCCTGCAAACCTGTCCGCCGGAAATAGAAAGGTAATTCAACAAACTGGATCAAGCCAAAAAGAAACCCACGATGAGCAAACTAAAAGATATTTTAAGCCCCTTTACTGCCTGGGGCAACGTGATCAAGGATCCGGTCACGATAAAAGATCCCATCAACGACCGTCCCGGGGCCGCACGCTACAGAGGCTTTCACCAGAACGATATCGAGGAGTGCATCGGTTGCGGTGCCTGTGAATCCATCTGTGAGACAGGAGCCATCAAGATGGTGCCTGTCGAAGGTGTAGAGGCGAAGGAAGGAGACAGCGGACTGCGCCCCGAGGTTGACTACGGCCGGTGCTGCTGGTGCGCCCTGTGTGTCGACATCTGCTCGACCGGCTCGTTGACCCTCTCCAACGAATACATCTGGGTTGACGAAGACCCGGAAGTATTCACATTTGTCCCGGGGATAGACAAGAAATCCTGGGACAACCGTCAGGAAGGCTGGAAAAGACCCGGGCCCGATTATGAGCTCAACATCAAGGAACGTGTTCAGATGCCCGAGCTCAAACCCGAAGAGCGGGAGGATTCATTCGTGGAGATTGTCAAGGGATACTCCCGGGAACAAGCCATCGCCGAAGCCGACCGTTGCATCGACTGCGGTCTGTGCCAGGCCACCTGCCCGGCCCATATGGATATACCTGACTATATCCGGGCGGTAAGAGAACAAGACCTGGAGGAGGGCTTCCGCATCATGTACAAAACCAATCCCCTGCCCGAAGTATGCGGCCGTATATGTACACACAAATGCGAAGATGTTTGCGCCATGGGCCATCGGGGCGATCCCATTGCCATCCGCTGGCTGAAACGCTACATCGCCGACAGCATCAGCGAAAAGGATTATGCCAACGCCCTGCAGCAGGAGAACCCCAAGAATAAAGATAAAAAAGGCACCGGCCTGCATGAGAGCCGCAGTACAATGATTCCCGGAACCGACCACAAAGAGGCCTATCAGGCCATCGACCTGCTCAGGGAGTTCAGCAAAGGCCAAGAGATACCCGTGGCAAAAAAAATCGTCGTGATTGGCGGTGGCAACGTGGCTATGGACATCACCCGAACCCTGGCACGCCTGCAAAATCAAAAATACGGGGAAGTTAACATCATCACTACCTCCCTCGAAACAGAAGAGATCATGCCCGCCGACCAGGAAGAAATAGACGAGGCCCGGGAAGAAAAGGTAACCCTCAAACCTGGCTGGGGCCCGCAAAAAATCGAAGCCGACAACGACCGCATAAAAGGCTTGCACGTACAACGCTGCCTATCGGTCTTTGACGAAAATGGCCGCTTCAATCCCAAATTCGACGAGAACAATACCGACTTTTTTGAAGGCGACATGGTGGTGGAAGCCATTGGCCAGGGAATGGATATAAGCTACATCTCTAAAAAAATGCGGGACGGACTTGACTTTACTCAGAGAGGCCGCCTGAAAGTGAACAACTTCTTTCAATCCAAAAAGGAATGGCTGTTTATCGGAGGTGACATCATCCAGGGTCCCGATGTAATCCACGGCATCGCCAACGGGCACAAAGCCGCCAGAGGCATCGACAAGTACCTGAGAGGGGAGCTGGAATACAATGCGTAAATGAGTGAATGAAAAAATGCGTGAATGCTTGAATGTAAGAAATGCTTAAATGATTAAATGCTTGAATGCGTAAATGATTTAATGATTGAATAAAATATTTACAGATTTAGCGCATACTTTATTGGAATTTAAGAGTTATTCAATATTAAAAGTAACAGAATAAATGTTTTCATTAAAGGCATCTAAATACATTTCTAAGTTTGGTTTCCATATATGTAATCATTCAAGCATTTTTTTCATTCACCCTTCAGTATTCTTTTTTCTTTTATTCAAGCATTTAAGCATTCACGCATTTAAGCATTTCTTCAATAAAACCAAAACACACCTGATATGGCCGATTTAACAACCACCTACATGGGTCTGGAGCTCAAAAACCCGCTGATCGTGGGCAGCTCTGAGTTGACCAACCGAGCCAGCAAAATAAAGAAGCTGGAAGACGCCGGGGCTGCTGCCGTCGTGTTAAAATCCCTGTTCGAAGAACAAATCATGATGGAGGTAGATGCCCAACGGGTCAACAACATGTACGGTTCCTTCAACGATGTCGAAAACTATGTGTCTTTTTATACCCGCAAACACGACCTGGATGAATACCTCAACCTCATCCGGGAAGCCCGGGAGAAAGTCGACATCCCGGTGATTGCCAGCATCAACTGCATATCGGCAAGCGAATGGGTCGACTTTGCCCGCCAGATAGAAAAAGCAGGAGCCCATGCCCTGGAGCTCAACATGTTCATCATGCCTAACGACCCCCAGTTTGACGGTCAGGCCATCGAAAAGATCTATTTTGATGTGGTGAACCAAATAGAAGGAGAAATCAACATGCCGGTGGCCCTCAAGCTGGGTACCTACTTCTCGGGGATGGCCAAAACACTGATCGACCTGTCCAAAACCTCCATATCCGCCATGGTTCTTTTTAACCGCTTCTATTCCCCGGATGTCGACCTGGAGAAGGAAGAAATCAAAGCCTCCCATATTTTCAGCCATCCCCACGATGTGAGCAATACCCTGCGCTGGATTGGCATACTATCAGACCACGTGGACTGCGATTTGTCCGCTTCTACCGGAGTGCACGACGGATACACGGCACTTAAAAACCTGCTGGTGGGGGCTAAAGCTACCTATGTGGTATCGGCCCTCTACAAAAACGGACGCGATCACCTCCAATCCATGCTCGAGGAAATGGAAAGCTGGATGGAAAAGAAAGGCTATCAGAGCCTGCCGGATTTCAGGGGCAAACTCAACCAGGCCAATATCTCCCAGCCCATGATGTACGAGAGAGCCCAGTTCATGAAATACCACTCCAACTATAAAGATGCAGACTACTAATCAGTTAGCATGTCCTAAAACATCCGTTCCAATTTTCCTGCCATCGCCGGTCTGAACAGCCTATAGCTGTATAAAAGGAAAATTATAAGAAAAAATCAGCTTTTCAGGTGAACAAATACCCCTTAAAATGCATATACAAGGTATAAAAAAAGGAAATAGTTTTCTTTTTTGTACTTTAGCAATGTGGATATTTAAATAATATATAGATGAGACCTTACCTTGAAGAGTTGATCAGTGATATGCAGGAATCAGAGCGAAAAGCCTGCAGGAAGAGAGGGGAAGGCGGTCTGACAAAAGGCAAAGATTCCTCCCGTATAGAACCTATGTTTCTGTCGCACGAGGATCTTTACAGCAACCCCAGAAAGCTTGAAGATATTGTAGGCATACCCCAGGCAGCATTCCCCCCTGCCCACTTGTTATCCCTTAGGGAAAAAGCAGTTTTGGCAAAATCGATGGAGGGTCTGCTCAATTCATGGAATTTCCACCCCGATTTTCCGGAGAAACTGCCGTGGCACATGCGCTACAAGCATTTGCGGGCCCTGTGGAAGAGCGAACAAGTGTATACAGGGATGGGCATCAACTACATTGACGTTTGTGATTTTAACGAGAGCCATTGCCCCTTCCCCAATCATTGTGCAATGTGCAATAAGATCCGGGAGCAGGAGAAGCTTTACAACAAACTGATGCAAAAATCCAACAATCCCTACCGGAAAAAATAATTCCCGCCTCGCCAAAGTTTCACCAACGGGTTCATCCGTTCCATCCCGGGTTTATTTCTTAGGCAGGAACCACAACACATGACCGCACTGGTCACACACATAATTTTGAGCTTTCCGGTTGGCCCAGTCCATTCCAAAAAGGGTTAGTCCTACCGTGTTCATGAGGGTAGTACGTGTCCAAAACAGTTTATACCCGCATACCGGACAAACAAGCTTATTGCCCAGTACCTGGCGCTCTTTTGCAATCTTTTCTTTTGGCATATATTGAGTCTTTAGAATTTTTCTTGTCATCCATCAGCCTTCGAAGCTACCTCTGCCTGACCAGGACGCCCAGGCATTCACGCATTTACGCATTTCTTTCATTCATACCTCAGCGAATGCGCCGGGTTCTTCCTGGCTGCGCGAATGGTCTGATAACTGATGGTTACAAAAGCCACCAACACGATGATCAGCAGTGTTCCGATAAAATCCAGGGGCTGCAGGGATACCCTGTAAGGATAATTGTTCAGCCAGTTGACCAGGAAGTAGTAGGCGATGGGCCAGGAAACCACCAGGGCAATCAAAATCAGCCGCAGGGTCTCTTTGGCGATCATCTGAACGATTCCGCTCACCGATGATCCCATGGCCTTCCGTATGCCAATCTCCTTGGTCCTTTGCTCCGCGGTGAAGGATGTCAGACCAAACAAACCCAAAGAGGCAATGAAGATGGTTAGGATGGCAAAGGAAATGGCCAGGCGTGAACTGCGCTGCTCTTCCTGGTAAAGGCTGTCAAACTCATTGTCCATGAAAAAGTAGAGCATGGGATCGTTGTTGGAGAATTCTTTCCATTTTGCCTCTATCCGGCCGACCGTAGAAGAGAGGTTATCCGGGGATACCTTAACCGTGTAATATCCCCAGTAAGTACTGTCTTCCATGGGCAGGATGACATAGGGATTGATGGGTTGATGCAGTGAGCGGGTATGAAAGTCTTTGACCACCCCAACAATCTTATAGGGTTCCATTTCCATTTGCCCTTCACTCCCACCCGGGCGCAAGATATTTTCATTAAAGGGATCTTCAATGGGATAATCTTTCAGGCTTTTCTCATTGATCAGGCAAACGCGGGAGTCTGAGTGGAGGTCTTTGCGGAAATATCTACCCTGTGCCAACTCGATTCCATAAACATCCAAAAATTCCTCATCGGCCCAGTTGGTATCAAAAACGTAAGTCTCATCTTTGGGCTGGCTCTGAATTTGATAGGCATTGTTGTTATTGGGATAACCCGGTACCATGGTCGAATGGCTCGAATTGACCACACCGGCCAGCTTGTTGACTTCATCCTTAAACACACCAATCCGGTCGCCGAGGGTACCGATGCGCCGGATCACCATCAGCTGCTGCTTGTCAAAACCCAGGTCCTTGTTCAACATATAGGTTGTTTGCCTGGATATCACAATCGTTCCCAGGATCAGGGCGGCAGAGATAACAAACTGGGAGACCACCAGGATGCTGCGGATACGTTTGTTTTTGGCCCCCGATTTCAGATCGCCGCTCAATACAGAGGTAGGCTGAAACGAAGAAAGATAAAAAGATGGATAGCTGCCGGCCAGCAGACCGATGCCCAGGGCTAACACCAGCAGGATAGGGATATAATACCATTCCTTCAGATAATTGAGCGTAAGCTGAGTATTAATCAGGTTATTAAAATAAGGCAGCAACAGTTGTACCAGGATCACAGCCACGATCAGGGCCAGGAAGCTCATCACCACCGATTCCACCAAAAACTGCCGGATCAGCATCCGCCGGGTGGAGCCGGCCACCTTCCGCAGACCAACCTCTTTCGACCTGTTGGAAGCACGCGCAGTAGAGAGGTTCATGTAGTTGATGGAAGCGATCACGATCAACATCAATGCCACGATGGAAAAGATATAGATGTACTTCCTGTCATGAGGGGGCTTCATCCCGCCTTCGATCTTGGGATTCAGATGTATATCGGTAAGGGGCTGAAGGTGGTAACCATAACGGTTGCCTTTTTCCAGGAATTCGTCAAAGGAAAGGCCTAAAAAGTCTTCCAGGATCGGACCGGCGTATTCACGAAGCAGTTCGGGAAACTTATCTTCCACATTCCTGGGGGAAGCATTTTCAGAAAGCAGAAAATAAGTGTTCAGGTTGTTGGCAAGCCAGTTCTGGTTTTGGGACCGGCTGCTGGTCACAAACGAACCCACCATGTTGCACTTGAGGTGGGAGGTCTCCGGCACATCTTTCATGATCCCGGTCACCTCATAGTAGGTGTCTTCATTGCCAATCTTGATACTCTTACCCATGGCCGGTTGGTTGCCGAAGATCTTACTGGCGGTGGTTTCAGATATCACCACCGTATGGGGTTTGGTCAGGGCCGTGTTGGGGTTGCCCTTGATCATGGGGGCGGTAAAGACATCAAAGAAGGTGGAATCGGCAGCGACAAAGGCATCTTCCACGAAGGTGCGGTCGCCGTGGCGGACCACCGTCTCGCCCCAGGCATTCAGGCGTACGGCCTGTGTGACTTCCGGAAAGTTATCCTTTACCGTAAAAGCCAGGGGTGCCGGTGTCCAGGCTCCCAGTATTTCCTGGTTGTTGATCTTACCATCCAGGTAAACACGGTATATACGCTCTTTCTTCTCTTGATGCTGATCGTAGCTCAGCTCACTGAATATATAAATAGCGATCAGCATGCTGCTGGCAATGCCAATGGCAAGGCCCAGGATATTGATGAACACATACCCCTTTTGCCGGCTGATGTTCCGCAGGGCTGTCTTAATATAATTCTTGATCATGGCGTTATCTTTTCAAGATAGGACGCCTGGGGCAACCGGTTGGTTACAGAGGAAATAAAAATTTGTTGAAATAATAACAAAATAACTGATAATCAATATCAACCCAAAAATTCAACCACAGTAATCCACCAAAAGCCGATAATTCAAATAAAGGAACTCTGGGAGTGGATCGGTGGGAGGTGTGACATTCATTTTGCATCTCTTACAAAATCGACCTCCACCAGCATAATCTCGGAAAAGGAGGAGGTCTTTACCGGTGGGCCCCACCCCTGGGCACCACTAGTGACAAAGAAATGGGTATTCCGAATTTTCTCGTGTCCCCAACTGATGCGGTAGATGGCTTCGGTGATGTAGTTCAGGGGCCAGAGCTGGCCGTGATGGGTATGGCCGGAGAACTGTACATCCACATTGTACCCGGCTGCCTTTTCCAGTTCGAAAGGCTGATGATCCATCATCAAAAGGGGCAGGGAACCGGAGGCCTGTCTCATCAGCTCCCCCATGGAATCGCGGCTTTGTACATGCCGGTCTCTTCTGCCGGCCAGATAAAAAGAATCTTCCACCTTTATTACGGTATCCTGCAAAAGCGTGATGCCGGCATGCTCAAAGAAATCGATGTCCCCTTCGCGGCCATAATGTTCATGATTGCCTTCCACAGCAAAAACACCATATTCCGCTTCCATCCTGCTGAACACTTTTTCAAATTGCCTGAATTTTGGGGTCTCGCGGCCGGATTCCAGGATATCACCCACCAAAAGAACCACATCCGCATCGGCTGCATTCATCTTATCAACAAACTGCCGGACAAAGCCCACCCGGGTTTGCTCACTCAAATGAATGTCCGCTGCCATCGCCACCTTCAAGCTTTTCAGCTTCCCTTCCCCCTGGGGCACTTCAATCGTGTAATGCCGGAACCGGGTATTCTGAAAATTGTGAATCCCGTAAGCCATAAAACCACCTGTGACAAGCAGTACCAGGCTCAAAACAATGCCTCTCAATCGAACCGTTTGCATTCTTCCCGGGGTGGTAAAACCTATTGCCCTGTTCAACAGCACGATCAGGTCGACCACCAAATAAAGCAAAAAACCATACAGCAGCACCGGCAAATAGTAATATCCGGCCATCCTGATTATCCGGGCCGGGAAGAAGGCAGAACCTTCCCCTATCATCATGGATAGGGGGAAAAGCAGCACCAAAGCAATGAAAATGACTGTAAACAGAAGCCGTTTAGAGCCTTGAGAGAAGGCCCTCTTCATATGCCCATAAAGATAAATGTTGGGCAAGAGATAGATCACAAGGAAGACAAAGCGAAAAGGCCCGGCCAGAGTGAACCAGACCGTGAGCGCCATACCCATCAATAGCCAGGGAAGAACAACAGTTGAGGGATACCGGTGCTCCTTAAGGGGCATCACCTTTCTCAAAGCACTGTCGTTTCTGTTGCTTTGGTATTGAAACCAGATGGCAAACAGGGCATGAAAAAGCAGGAAGAACAAAATGGCAGAGCCATAGCCTAAAAACGGATTTTTCTGCAACAACCCGTCGCTCAAGGCAAAGCGATGCACCAGGAAGATGTTGACAACAAAAACGATAAGAGCGCCCAGGTATCCGGCCCACTTGCTCAGCCGAGCCCGTTTTGTGTGCCCCGTATTGGAAAAATTCCGGAACAAAAGATAACCTGCCGGCAAAGGGCCTGCCAGCAGGGTGGTGATCAATATCTGGGGTTTTGAAAAAAGTCGTCTTTGTTGATTTATCTCCATTGTTTTTCTTCTTTGGCCTCCGGTAATTTATCTCCACGATCCGGAGGGTTTCCTATTTATTATTCCTGACAAAGGTAAACAAACCATCCGGGTTCATTCGTAAAAATCTTATTTATGTTTTCCACTTCAGGGGCATATAGAATTGCACCCATTCCCACCTTGTTGCCTCATTCCCAGTGTATATGGCTCTACGAACGGACGGGTTGCTTCCGGACCAATCCTTTCACGTCCTCCAGTATCATATAGAGGCTGGGGACGATCACCAGGATTATACCCGTGGCAAAGATAATACCAAAGCCCAGGGAAATAGCCATCGGAATCAGGTAGCTGGCCTGACGGGAGGTTTCCAGTATGATAGGGGTTAATCCTCCGAAAGTGGTGAGCGTAGTCAGTATGATGGGACGGAACCTGCGTATGCCTGCCTCATGGATGGCCTGGAACACGGTATGATCCGACCTTCGTTTGTTGGCATAGTCGATCATGATCAACGAGTCGTTGACCACCACTCCGGAGAGGGCAATAACCCCCATCAGACTGATCAGTGAAAGGTCGTAGCCCAGCAGGATATGACCGATTACGGCTCCGAAGATGCCAAAGGGTATGGCACCCATCACGATCAGGGGTTGCGCGTAACTACTAAAGGCGATAGCCAAAAGGGCATAGATCACCAGCATGGCCATAGAAAAGCCGCCCCAGAGGGCCTGGGTGGATTCGCGCATCTCGGCCTGGCTGCCTTCAAAGCTCCAGGTGATGCCGGGATAGTCGCCCCGTAATTCGGGCAATACTTCTGTCTGGAGGGATGCCAACACACGGGTGACCGCATTCTTGGGTTCCACATCCATACCTACTGTAACCACCCGCCGGCCATCACGGCGATTGATGCTGGTGAAGGCTTCCCCTTGTTCCAGGCTCACCACATCCATAAGAGGTACTTCGGTACCTTGGGGGGTTTGTATCACCAGATCTTCCAGGTGGTGCAAGTCTTTACGCTGCTCGCGGGGCAGCTTGACACGCACCTCGATCTCGTTGGTACCTCTCAGCTGTCGCATGGCAAGGGCGCCATAAAAGGCATTGCGTATCTGGCGGCCCACATCGGAAGGTGTCAGACCCAGGCTACGTCCTTCGGGCAAAAGCCGGAAGTCAAACTGCGCCTTGCCCTTGTTGTAATTGTCGTTGACATCGCGGGTTGCCTCGAAAGATTCCACCTTTTCGAAAAAAGACTGGCTGGCCTTCTCCAATACATCGATGTTGGAATGGCTCAGGTCGACGCTGATGTCCTGCTGCCAGCCCCCGGGGCCGCTCTCGGCCTCAAAGGTGATCTGGTCTACCCCCTCGACATCACCGATCTCATCGCGCCATAGCTCGATCACCTGCTGGGAGGTCATATCGCGTTTGTCCGGATCTTTCATCACCACCTCCACATCAATGAAGCTCTGCCCCCGCACGTTAGTCTTGATGCCTTCGGCTACCGCCCAGAGGTTGTGCTCATCGAACATACGGTATGTCGATTCGGTGATCTGATGGGCTACCTGGGCTGCCTGGTCGGATGTGGTACCCACTGGCAGGGAGACTCCGGCTTCTATTTCATCGGCAGCCACCTCCGGCATCATGATGATGCCCATATGATCGCTGTATCCATAAGCCCCTACCATTAGCAGGGTGGCCAGGGCAATGCTCAGGGTGATGTAACGGTGTCGTAAGGTCAACTCCAGGAAAGGCCTGTAGCGTCGGTCAACAAACCTCTTAAAGGCACGGGCAAAAGCTTGTTGCCAGCCCTCCAACTTAGACATCAAGCCGGAAGAGGCTTTTCTGGAGGTATGTCCCAGGTGGGCCGGCAGAATAAACAAGGCCTCAAACAGGGACACGGCCAGCACCGTGATGACCACGGCAGGCAGGGGCCACCAGAATTTACCGGTTGTACCGGGAATAAAAAGAAGCGGAATAAAAGCGATAATATTGGTCAAAATGCTGAATATCACTGGCTTCGATATATCCCGCACCCCGTCTATAGCAGCCTGAAGCAGGCCCTTCCCCTGCTGGCGGTGCTCGTAAATATTCTCCCCTACCACAATGGCATCATCTACTACGATCCCCAGCACCACCAAAAAACCGAACATGGAGATCATGTTGATGCTGATGCCAATGGTAGGAAGGAAAAACAGGCCGCCAATGAAGGAGATCACCATGCCCATCATCACCCAGAAGGCCAGCCTGAAATTCAGGAACAGGGCCAGGATCACCAGTACGATCAGGATGGCCAGTACCCCGTTTTCAGTGAGCAAGGACAAACGTTGCCGATAATCCTCGGCTCGGTTGCTATCGATGCGGTATTGAACCCCGGGAGGCAGGGATGCTTCAAAGCTCTTCATGATCTCTTCCACAGCGGCTGCAATCTTCAGGGGCGATTGCTCGCCGATGCGATAGATCGAAAGGCTAATGGAAGGCTGGCGGTTAAACTGTCCATGAAAACCGGTTTCCTCAAATCCATCGGTGATATCTGCCAGTTCCTCAAGGGTGACGGAAGCTCCCGATTCAGAGGTTACGACTTCTATGCTGCCAAATTCCCGTGCCCATTGCTTACGTTCTTTCATCCGCAGGAGGATCTCCCCGGACTCCGTCTCCAGGGCACCGGCCGGTATGTCCTCGCTGGATTGTACAATGATGTCGGCCACTTCCCCCAGGGTCAGACCATATTCGCGCAGGGTGTTGCGGGGTATCTCCACATGGGTGACATAATCGGGCACGTTGCCGATCTCTACCTGGGTGATGGATTCGTTGCTGAGCATGCGGTCGCGCAGCCGCTCAGAGAGCTTGCGCAGACTCCAGATATCGGCATCACCGTACAAAACAATCTCCATCACATCCCGTTGGCGGGATTGCAGACGTACTTCCGGCTCTTCAATGTCATCGGGAAAAGTCCGGATCCGGTTCACCGCCTGGTCAATGTCCTGAAAAGCTTTCATCCGGTTGGTGCCGGCTACCAGTTCTATGCTGATCGACCCGGCACCTTCATATGCCGTGGAAGTGACTTCCTTGATGCCCTGCACGCCACGGATGGCCTCTTCTACAGGCAACAAGATCCCTTTCTCCACCTCGCTGGGGGCGGCACCCGGATAAACAACTGATACTTCCACAATGTCCAAAGCGAACTGTGGAAAAACCTCTTTCTGCATGTTGTAGGCCGTCCATATTCCACCCCCGATCAGAATCAGCATAAGCAGATTGGCAGCGATGGAGTTACGGGCCATGTATGCCATGGGTCCCTTAAAGCCTTTTTCCCTTGTATTGTCTGTGTTCGGATGATTGTCCATCTATACTACTCCTCCCGGTCATGGTTTATTCTTGTGTTATGAAATGGTATCTGCTGGCTGCTGGGTGTTCCCAGTCGTATCGCCTTCCAGGCGAAGCGGTGCTCCATCCACCACTGTCGAGAGATTGGTGGTCACAACCTTTTCCCCTTCAGCCAACCCCTCCCGGATATAAGCATATTGGTCGTTTCTAAAAATGATCTCCACATCCCGTATGTCCAGTTCTCCATCGTTCATCACCCACACTGTTTCGTTATCCCGCACATAGGCCCGCTCCAGGCGGATGACACCGGGTATCTCACGCGCCCGGATGTTGGCTTCCACGAAGGAACCGATCATCAAAGACGGCGCATCCTGGTTTTCCTTTTCGTAACCCAGCGGATCCGGCACCGAAACCAGCACCCGAGCCATCCTGGTCCGGTTTTCCAGGGAACCCACCAGCTTATAAAGATGTCCGGCACGGTATTCTCCTGCACTCCAGGCACTTCGATCATGAATGCGTACCGGTGAACCTTTAGCCGTGTTATCCTCAGGGAAGGTAAGCCATCGCAGCTTCGAGAGGGGCACCGTAGCTTCTACCCAATAGGTATCCATACCAACCAGTCTACCCAGGTTATCACCCGGGGAGACCTGCGAACCCACGTTGACGTTGCGGCTGAGAATATGCGCATCAAAGGGGGCTCCGATGGTGGTTCGCTGTAGGTCCAACTCAGCCTGGTCGACAGCTGCCCGGGCAGCTTCTACCCGGGAACGGGCTGAATTAAGTTGGGGCTTACGCAGGATCAACTCTTCCTGTTCCTGCGTAAGATTTTCATTGAGCAACTGATAGTCCTTCTGAGCCACATTCTGACGACCCATCTCTATATTAAGATTCGCAACGGCCTGACGCAGCTCGCTTTTTCTCTGTTGCAACACATTCCGGTAATCGGCCGGATCGATCTGCAGCAGCATCTCCCCCTTTCTCACATGCCCACCAGGGGTGAAGGCTTCCGTCCGCCGCATGACCTCTCCGCTGATCCGGGGACTGAGGACGAC
>P_1C_Sed_2_UnCtyDRAFT_1000427_pt1 | contig 12933 bp, 12 predicted proteins | sample Pon1CUnioCityCA_4_FD_10229 | JGI IMG/M metagenome (IMG submission 10229) | reverse complement strand
AGGGGTGTCACCATGTCCTCGACGGCGTAGAACACCTGGGCCGCGATCCGGACACCGGCGACCGCCCACAGGCCGACGCAGGCCATGATCAACATGGTAGCCGTCTGCGAAGTGTCCTCTGCAGTGAAGCTGCCGTGCTCATAGATCAGGTGGATAAGGGGGGTGGAAATCACGGCGAGTCCTACTGAAGCGGGTATGATGATAAAACCCACTAATCTGAGCCCGAAGCTCATGGTGGCCGCCAATGCCTCCGAGTCCTTCCTGCCCGCCTGCTCGGAAAGGAAGGGAAGCACGGCAGTGGACACCGCCAAGGTGAAGATGGCATAGGGAAATTCGGTAAGCCGGGTCGAGTAGTAAAGCTGGCTCCTGCCTCCGGCAAACTGGGTCACGAAATAGGTTGCCACCAGGGTGTTGATCTGGATGATGCCCATTGCAAAGGCGGACGGGACCATAAGGGCGCCGATCCTCCGCAGGGCGGGATGCCGGAAGTCGAGTCCCGGCCACTTTCCTTTGCTGACCCTCCACAGGAACGGCAGTTGCAGTATAAGCTGTGCCACTCCTCCGGCCAGCACTCCTATCATGGCGGAAAGGCCGGATTCGCCCAGCGGGCCGTGAAGCAAGACCACCGCGGATATCCAGCAGACGTTCAGCAACACGGGCGCGAAGGCGGGCGCAAAGAAGTGTCGGTAGGAGTTGAGGACCCCCATGGATATGGCCACCAGCCCGATGAGGAAGAGATAGGGGAACAGCTCGCGGGTCATGTTTGCGGCGAGTTCGAACTGTCGAGGAATGGCCTGGTACTCGGCGGAGGTAAATAGCGCGGTTATCTCCCGGCTGAACGTCATTCCCAAAGCGGTCAGTGCCGCAAGCACTACAGTCATAATCAGCCAGAAAGTGGCGGCCAGTTTTTGTGCCTCTTGTTCCCCCTGCTCCTGCCTTATCTTGGTGAAGACCGATATGAAGGCTATGGTCAAAGACCCCTCTCCCACCAGCCTGCGGAGGAGGTTGGGTATCATAAAGGCCACGTAAAAGGCCTCGGCAACGATTCCGGTGCCGAATATGAAGCTCATTACCATGTCGCGGACAAGACCGAAGACCCTGCTTAAGAGGGTTGACAATCCGATGACTCCCGCTGACCTGGTTATTTGTTTTTCTTCAGACATTTTTCGGTCAAGGCTTGTCCTGCTTATATTATTACGAAACGGAAATGATGCCGGGCCTCCGGCGCTACTTGACATGTCCGCTTAAACAGCTAAAATAGTTTATTCATCTTAATTAGGCAAATTGTATGGAGGTATGGAATTGGCTCATCTCGCTGACGCTAAGAAAAGGCTCAGGCAAAACGAAAAGCAAAAGGCCCACAACAAACACTATCGGTCCTTTTATCGCAATCGTATAAAGAAGGTCAAGGCGGCCATCGAAAACAAGGACGCGGAGCAGGCGGAAGCCATGCTTAAAGAGGCCCGCAGCGCCATTGACCGCGCCGTGACCAAGGGAATCATCCACCGCAATACGGCGTCCCGTTACAAGTCCCGCCTCTCCCGGGCGGTCCGCAAGATGAAAGAATCAGAGCGGGCGGCCTAGGCAAAGCTTTATCACGGTACGCTCGAACATAATGTCCTTGTCCGCGGCAGTGCTTTTCAACTTGAGGTCCAGGTTGGAAAGCACGGTGGCGATTTTTCCGGTGTCCGGGCCTTTGAACTTGCCGGCCCGGGGCTTGTAGGTCTTGGTGAAAATGTAAGGGTTCAGCTTGAGCTTTTTCGCGACCTGCGAGTCGGACATCCCCTCTTCCAAACATTCTTGTATCTGCCATATGGTACGGAAATGTCGGAGCAGCATGGCAAGAATCATGAGCGGCTCCTGCCTCTCTTCCCGCATCCGGCGGTATATCTGTAGCGAAGCCTTTATGTTCCGGTCTCCCATGGCGTCGGTAAACTCGAATATCTTGCCCTCCCGAATGTCGGCCACCACCTCGGTAACGTCGTCGGCCTCGATGGTCTGCCGCTCGCCTATGAAAAGACAAATCTTCTCGAGCTCCTGCTCGATGCCCTTCATGTCCGAGCCGGTAAGGTCCATGAGAAGGCGGACGGCCTCCCTGCTGGTCCGCTTGCCTCTCTCCCGCGCCATCTGGTCGATATGCGCCGGCAGCTTGTCCATGTAGGGATTGGCGAAGCTGACGGCCATGCCCGTGGAGCTCACTGCATTGACAAGGCTGAAATCCTCCTTGCGGGCGCCCTGTCCTTTCAAGGACAGGTTCTGGGTGACCAACAGCAGCACGGTGGAGGAGTTGGGCGCCTTTACGTACTCGATAAGCCGCTCCCTGTCACTGCCCCGGGTCTCGTCCACCCTTTTGAGCAGTACAAAACGCCTCTCCGTCATCATGGGAAGGGTCTGGGCGGAGGAGAGCACTTCGCTTATTTCGGACTCCTTGCCGTAGAAATAATCGGAGTTGAACTCGGAGAGCTCCGGGTCCACCACTTTCTTTTCCAGCGCTTTCACCGCCATGTCCATTGACCTGACGTCGTCGCCGTAAAAAAGATAGACCGGGTACAGCTCTCCCTTTTTCAAGGAACTCCAGAAGTCTTTGGGGTAGGTTTCTTTCATGGTGTTACCGAGTATAAACCCGCGAAGAGGCGCGGGCAATCATGGTTTATAAGGTAATGGCCGGAGATCAAAAGGAGTCCAGAAGCAGACTCCGGACCGACTCGGAGACGTCGCGGCAGACCTCTCTTAAGGCCACGGCCTTCTGGCGTTCATTGTTCAGGTAATCGGGGCCCACCGGGTAGTCCTCGGAAGCGGTGATGTCGCCCGAACTCCACACCGTGCTGTCGGTCTCGGGAACAACCAGCCGGCATCGCGCTTGCAAAGAAATCTTCTCCACCAGTACCCTGCCCTGTTTCGAGTAGCTCGAGGGGCGAGTCCGGAGCTTCTGAAGCCGGCAGCGCAGCTCGGAGTCGGCAACACCGGGGCCTGCCAGATTGATCCTGCCGTCCGACTGGAGGGTCTGTTTAAGCTCCTGCGTAAAGGTGTCTTCAAGGCCGGCCTCGATGGTGCGGTTTTCGGCAAGGGGTATGAAGACCGTCTTCAAGTCCGCCGGCAGTGACTTCCCGCTTTCCTTGACCAGTTTGTAGGAACATCCGGCAAACAGGAACAAGCCGATTACAAACGCTGTAAGCAGTATTTTACTTTTCATGGGTGTTTTCCGAAATCCGGCCGGCATGGAGCGTCATGATCCCGTCTGCGGCCTTCCCGCGGGCGTGGTCCGGACCTTTTCGATGATTTCGCCCACCGTGTCGTAGCCGAAAGGCTTGATCAGATAATCGTCGAACAGGTTTCCCCAATTGCTCTGGTTCGACTGGGAAGTAAAGGCGATGACGGGTATGGAGGCGGTAGCCGGGTTGTCGCGGATTTTCTGGGTCACCTCGATACCGCTCATGCCGGGCATAATGATGTCCATGATGATCACGTCGGGTTTTTCCGCGTCGATGATCTCGAGGGCGTCGGGACCGCTGGAGGCCACTTCCGTTTCATAGCCTATGGACTCCAGGTGGTCGGAAAGCGCCTGCAGTATCATGCGGTTATCGTCAACTATTAAAATTCTGGCCATACTATCGTACTAGTTTACCAGTATATTTTCCCAAGTGTCAATTTATTGCCTTTGCAAACAGCCTATTTTCAGGAGAAACGCCTGATATCGGCGATGGCTTCGGAAATGGCCGAAAAAGCGTCCTCCTTACTGCCTCGGGCGCCGAAACGGACCATAAGATACAGCTCGGTGGCCTTCCGGAATTTACCCGCGTAAGGCCCGCCGTTCTTTTCGACCCTTGCCGCCAGCTCGAGAGGAGTCTCGGGAAGGCCGCGCCTGATGCCTTTTTTAGAGAGGGCGCCCAAGAGCCTGGCGTACTCCTTTTTCAAGGCGTCGGTCTCGGCCTCCCGCCCGCGGGGACCGCGCTTTTTGCGGGCCGACAACATCCGGACAATAACGACCAATGCGATTGCGGCTAGAACATAGGCGGCAACGCCGGTGTTGACGAGGTATCTTCCCGTCTGTGTAAAGTAGGCAGGCAGCCGCGCCAGTACCCTGCCGGCGCGTGCCGTGCTGTCCCTTGCCTGGAGCGCCATCATGTACTGGTCGTTCAGGCTGAGGTCCACCACGTAACGGTCCCACCGGTACTGGACGGCGTCCTTTATGTCCTGGAGCCATTGCATGGTTGAAAAGCCTGAAGCGTCTCCACCGATAGGGGTAGGGTCTACAAGCAGCCAGTCCCGGCCGGGCGGAAGATAGACCTCGACCCAGGTGTGGGCGTTTTTCTGCCGGACCCGGTAATACTTCTCGACGGGGTTATAATCTTCCGCCAGGTATCCGGCGGCCACCCGGCAGGGAATGCCCTCGCTGCGGAGCATGATCGCCATGGCAGTGGAAAAGTACTCGCAGTAGCCGCGTCGGGAGTTGAACAGAAAGTCGGATATGGGGTCTTCCGCTTTTTCGGAGGGGGTGTTAAGGTCGTACTCGAACTCTTCGTGGAAAAACTCGCGGAGGGCGAAAATCTTGCCGCAAATCGTGTCTTCACCCGCAGTGACCTTTGCAGCGAGACTCCTGGTCCTTTCCATGCCGGAAGGAAGCTGCAAGTATTTGTTCATCACCCCCCGCACTTCGAGGCTTCCGGCGCCCCCATATTCTTTTTCGCAGACGGTCCTCCCCTGAGGAGAAGGCTCCGACCAGGCGGTGTAATTGATCCGGTCATAGATGGAACCGCCGTGGGGAAGGCCCAGGTAACCGTTGCGATAGATAAGCAGACTTCGGAACCTCTGCGGCCGGCTGATGGTCTTCAGCTCGGGTATGGCGAACAATATGTTGGAATCGATGGGCTCGAGAATTATCTCCTGTTTGATCACGTCATCCAGGGACCCGATTTCTTCAAAGGACATGGTCCGGCTTCTGCCGAAATAATAGAACTTTAATGCGCCCCTGCTGTCGCGCCACCCTCTGCCGGTATAGAAGTCCAGGGCATTGCCCCGAAAATAAAAGGGGCCCGAGCCTTCGGCTACGCCTTCGAGCTTGACCCGCATGACCATCGAGTCGCTCTTCATGATGTCGCCTACGCTTCCTAAGTTGACCTCTTCGGAGTAGCCGGTGACCCGGGTGTGGAGGCTGGTGCGCCAGGCAAAGAAGCCCCGGCCCACCCGCGGCACAACCGCGAATATGACGGCGCCCACCAGCAGGATGACCAGGGTCGAAATCCAGGGCAGGCGATAAAAGCGGGGCGGAAGCCGATAGGAGGAAGGGGGCTCCATCTCCCGAGAAGAGGCGCTTTTTTCTTTCGCAAGCAAGTCCCTTTCACGGTCTTCAAACTTCCGGGCGGCGTCCTCAACCGACAGTAGCATGAGGAAGGTCATGACAAGGCCCACAAAGGCGATGAGCAAAACCAGAAAGGACATGGAGATGGTGAGAATGGTGGTGGCGCTCACCAGCAGCAATGAAAGAAGAATGATTACAAGCTCGTCGCGTTTCTTTTTGCGGTTGAAGTACTGGATGAAAGTGACCAGTATCAGGAACTTGAGGAGCCCGTGAAAATAAGACTCGAAGCCCCCTCCGGCAAGGAACGCTGAAAAGAGGCTGTAGAAAAGTCCTGCCAGGATAAGCGAGCTCCATATCCAGCCGGAGATGCTTCTTAGCCTTTGTTGAAAAAAGAGCGCGGAAACAAAAAAGAGGACGATTACGGCAAGCTCGGAGAGTCTTGCTTCGCCGCTCGCGGGCACGCAAAGGTAGGCGCACGCGACGATCAGGAAAAGGGTAATGTCGGAGGCTTCTTCAATGGAATGGCCTTTTTTGGGGGGAAGCCTGAAGTACATAATTATTTACAGCATCTGCCTCTCGTAAATCTTTTCTCCGCAGTTGGTGCATATTTCGGCGTCGGGCAGGTTGGGATGTCCGCAATTCTTGCAACGGACCATCTCGCCTCCATCCTCCGGCGCGTCAAAGGTCATTCTGGAAAGCACGCGGCCGCATTTGTCGCAGAACTTTCCCGGGTCTTCCTCGTACTCTGTGCCGCAAAATTCGCATTTAATAACAGGCATGGCGGTCCCCTACAAATTTCTCTGGGTAAGGTTCAATTAAAATTTAATATAGCACCGGCCCGGGTTTTTGACAAGCCTCGGTTTGAGCTTGACAAGTCCGGTTTGCAATAATTTTTTACTTGGTATAGTATGTTAGATACAGATTTTTCTATTAGGTAGCGCAAGGCGAAATTAGAAGCAAACTAGGGTGCTGGGGGTAAATGCTATGGGCGAATGCGAATCAATGGCTTCGTTGGTTGAGCTGATTGCAAAGAAGTTGGTAGACCATCCTGAATCTGTAAGCGTCACCGAAGTGAGCGGCGATTATTCCTGTGTTGTCGAGCTTCGGGTGGCCAAGACCGACATCGGCAAGGTGATCGGGAAGAAGGGGGCCCATGCCCAGGCGATCCGCACTTTGATGATGGCGGCGTCAGGAAAAGACGGCAGACGCTACATACTGGAGATCCTGGACGAGTAGCTTCCTCGCAATTCCACATCTCACAGGGTAAGCCATGAAGTTTGTCCAGGAATATTGTTCCATCTGCCAAAAGAGCCTCGCCATGCCCGTGGTCCAGGAAGAAGAGAGCCATCCCGGTCTCATCTGGATCCGGTGCCCGGTCTGTAACGAGATCAAGCCAATCGAGGCCGGTCCCGAAGACATCAAGACCGAATCAAAGAAAAAGCCTTCGGCCCCGAAAACCGAAGATGACAAAACAGAATCACAAAAGCGGGTGGTCCGGCATTACCGCTCGGGAGAGAGGTTTGCAAGAGGAGAATGGATATATCACCCCGAGTGGAAAGACACCGGTCAGGTTGTCGAGAAATGCCAGTCAAAAGGCGGACACGACGTGATAGTCGTTGATTTTGAAAAACTGGGGAAGAAAAGGCTCGTAAGCAGGTTTACCGGCTGATGGTAAAAGACAGCGACCGTTCGACGCAGATGCTGAAGACAAGGGGGAGCGGAGATGGCCAGACAGGACGAGTTCTGGGTACGGTTTTGGGGGGTCAGGGGAAGTCTTCCTACACCGGGTCCTGAAACCCTGAAGTACGGAGGAAACACCTCCTGCGTAGAGATTCGGGCCAAGGACAAAATCTTTATCGTTGACATGGGAAGCGGCGCCCGCCCCATGGGAAAAAAGCTTGCCGATGAAGCTCCCCTCGACGTCAACATCCTCATATCCCACTATCACTGGGACCATATCTGCGGAATACCTTTTTGCGGAATCCTTTACGACCCCCGAAACACGGTCAACATCTACGGAGAAGGAAGAAGAAAAAAAGGCCTAAAGGCCATTCTCGGCGGACAGATGAAATACCCCTACTTCCCCGTAGGACTGGACGTGTTCCAGGCCGACATCAAGTATCACACCATTGACGACCGGACAACTCTCGATTATGGAGACGTGACCGTACAGACCGCCCCCTTGAACCATCCCCAATCCAGCCTGGCCTACCGCGTGAGCTACAAGGGAAAATCCGTGGTCTATTGCTCGGACAACGAGCACCAGGATGAAATGCCCGACCAAATGGCAGACCTCATCAGGGGATGCGACCTCCTGATCTATGACGCGGCCTATACCGACGACGAGTACACCGGCAGGACCGGCTCCGGCTCCAAGATAGGGTGGGGGCACTCCACGTGGGACGAAGCCATAAGAACGGCCAAACATCTCGAGGTCGACCAGCTCTACATCTTCCATCACGACCCCATGCATAACGACAAAGAAATCGACAGACTCGTCAAAGAGTGCAGAGAAGAGTACGACAAAATCTGGGCATCCCAGGAAGGAAAGGTCGTAAAACTGCTCTGAGAAATCCGGACCGTTCTTCATCTCCCGAGTGAAAAATCCGCGCCGCCCGTATAGCAAGCCATAGGGGCACCCATCAGCTCATTTCAGGTCTGGAGCTTTCAAAAATTTTGCAACATGAGAGAAGTCCACAACGAAAATATGCCTTGCAAAAGCGACTCCAAAAAGCAATCATATCTTTTACACTACATTAGATACCTGCACGCCCCACGTTTAAGTTTGCACAGGTGTAATGTAAAATAATGGTATCATCCGGAATAAACTTACTTGCCCTGGTCAGGCAATAGCACAATCCTGAAATTAGTTAAGAACGGCCCCCCGGGCCGCCCCACGAAGCGGGGTCGAGGTCCTTGACAAATTTCAGGATTGTGCAAGGCTGGATTTATGGAGAGGGAGAAAAATGGCNGGCGCCATATAATACTGTCGCGCCTCTCGCGAACAAGTATCCTTGGTCCCACCTGGGGGCAGGAACTACATTTTTCCCCCTCCCCATAAAAAACACGGGCCTGGACTGAAAAGTACTCTTAATCCGGATGAACCTAATAATGGTTGATATTTGCCGGCGATTGCTTTCGGGCCGCTGCCGGTTGCCGGAGGGTTTCAAATGAAAGAGAACAATCCGCTGACCCACATGAGAATAGCGGGCGCCATGATCGCGGGACTGCTCCTGGTCGAGCTCGCAGGATTTACGCTGTTCGGGGTCTCCTACAGTTTTTACGATATGGCGCTGTCGCTTGTTGTGGCCTTCAGCCTGGCGCTGGTTTACTCGCTGGCGGTCTGGCCGGTCTTCAAAAAAATCAATTTGAAAAAGGAGACGGGCGCACGGGTGACCAGCCTTGTGGCAAGCCTGGCCATAACGGGCCTGGCAATGGTTTTGTGGCTGCACGTCAGATATCTTCGGCCCGCGCCTCCGCTGTGGGAAGGGGTGACCGCGATCATATTTTTCTTCTTGCTGGCCGGGCTTGGCGCCATGCTGTGGGTATACCTTTCTCGCGGAGACCCCCATCTCGCCAACATCCGCTTCCGGGCGCTGGCGCCGGTGACTGTGATAGCGGTTGGTTCCTACTCGGTGGTTTCTCAGACGGCGGACAAGGTCCATTACCGTATCATTGCCGTCTTCCTCATTTTTGTGTTTTTCATTCTGGCCTATTACCTGCTTATCAGGCTGATGTGGAGAGGTCGCCGCAAGTTTTTGGAAAGGTGGGGCGCCTTTATCCATGTTTCGGTCATTATTGTGGCGGCCCTGGCCGCTGCAAGCGGCGGGGGNCTTAAATATTACAAGGCTTCAAGGCCCGCAACTGCTCCCTCCGACGCTCCGCCCGTGGTCCTCATCAGCATCGACACTTTGCGGTCAGATTACTTGAGTTCATATAATAAAGATGCGGCCCCTACCCCGGCCATGGACTCGCTGGCAAAGGACGGCATACTTTTCAAACACGCGGTGGCGCCCTCTTCGTGGACCGCACCGTCGGTGGCCTCCTTTCTTAGCGGGCTCGACCCTACCGCCTGCGGAGCAGGAAACCTGATCCCCGGAAAGCCCCATAATTACACCGGGCCCTTGCCAAAAGCGGAAACCGTGGCCGAAATTTTCCAAAAAGCCGGATACAAGACTGCGGGGGTCGTCCATAATTACTGGCTCGACAGGAGCAGGCGTTTCGACCAGGGGTTCGACCATTACGAAATGATAAAAGGAGGAAGGCGTGACTCCGGTTTTATGGTCTATAGGGCAAGCCGCCTTTTTAAAAAAGCAGTGCTTACTGATTGGGATGGAGACGCAGATCAGCAGACGGCCCGTGCTATCGAGATACTTGAAGACCGGGCGCCGGGACCTTTCTTTTTGTGGATACACTATCTGGACCCCCACCAGCCCTATACCCTGCACGAAAAATACAAGCCAACCGTCAAGCCCGGTCCCATGACCGTTTACATGGCGCAGGAGGTGATGGCCGTGAAAATCCGCGCCAAGATGTTCGGCCTCCGGGAGCAGGACAAGGAGTATCTCCGTCAGAGATATGAAGGAGAGGTCAGGTTTACCGACGACCAGGTTGGAAAGCTTTTTAACTGGCTTAAAAAGAAGGGCCTCTACCGCAAATCTCTCATCATACTTACTGCAGACCACGGTGAGGAATTCTGGGAACACGGAAGCTTCGCCCACGCCCATTCCTTCCACAAAGAGGTGGTCGAAGTACCCCTGATAATCAAACTGCCCGAAAACCGACAGGCCGGCGCCAAAGTCGAGAAATGGGTGGCATTGAAAAGAATTGCGCCCACCATGCCGGATGCGGCAGGCATCTCGGCTGAGATTCCCTCACAAAGCCTGCTGCGGGAATTGGAGGAAAATCCGCCCCCCGCCGATGAACGCTTTTTTCTCTCCGAAAAAGTCATCTACGGTCTGGACAAAGGCGCGGTCTTTGACGAAGAAGGTCACAAAGCCATATTAAAAGCTGACGGCTCCGTCTCCTGTTACGATCTTCAAAAAGACCCGCTTGAAGAAGACCCTTATGACCTGGAAAACTGTCCTTGGCCGGAGGACGCCGAAGGTCCCGTCCAATTGTTCGAATCTCTGCGCAAAAAAGACCTGGAGACCTTTAAAAAACTGGGAGGGGAAGAGGCCGACCCGGGCGCCATACCACAGGACAACATGAAAAAGCTGAAGGCCCTGGGCTACTTCTGATCGCCATGGAAATGGTTTACTACATAGGTCTGCCGGTTGTTGCCGCAATTGTCCTCTTCTTCGGCATCCATTACTGGATGGCCAGGAAACGGGCCGAGCTAAGAGAGTCGCTCCAGCAAGACTTGGCCATGACGCCGGGAAACATGCTCATTCCCCCGCAAAAAGCGAGCTTCAGAGGCGCAACCGAGAGGTTCGGCAAGATCAAAAACGACGGCGCCGCGTTTCTGACCTCCAAGATGTTCGTGTTCCGGCCGCTTATCGGCAAGACCGTCATCAATCTCGAAAAGCAGGAAATCAGGAGCTATCGCGAAGACGTCTGGTTCCTCACCACCCGCCACGGCAACAAAAAGCATCTTGTCCTTCAACTTAAAGACGGCACGGAGGTCGGCTTTTTCGTGGCGGACAACGAACAGTGGAAGTCCGCCTTGAACAAAATTATCTGACCCAAGTCCAAGGTGTTCGCCTGCTGTCTGCCCGCAATCGTTTTTGTGGATGATGAAAGGCAGGCGAGGCGCCAGGCTCCTGCCCTTTTGGTGAGCGCCACTTTAATCGCGATTACAGTCGCCCGCAGGCAGCTTATGAATTTTCATTTGCTCGGCAAACAGCATTTATTGATATTGCCCGGCCGGTCTTTTACATCCGCACCTCTCCCGCACACGGACGCAAGCTTCCGTAGTGCGCCACCCCGGTTGATTGCCCGTTGCCCTTATTCCGCCCCTTGTCGGCTTTTCATCTGAATGGCCTCCACCCCTTTCGACTTGCTTTGCCGATATGTTATGATTTGATTGTCTTTGCCGGAAAGGAGGCGAAAATTGAGTGGAATAGATTTCGACCCGGAACTTTGCTTAAAGTGCGAAGGGGTGGACTGCCTTACCCGCTGCCAGTACATGGACTTCGAGGTTGAAGAGGCCCGTCTGGAGAGGCAGAAGATCATTGACGGACAGAACTGCCGGGCGCTGCGCGATTGCGTGACCTGCTACGCCTGCGAGGAATACTGCCCCTATGACAACCATCCCTTCTACCTGATCGTCGAGCGTCAGGAAGAGCTCGATATACCTCCCGCGCCCAAGCCCATCATCAAGCAACAGATCAAAATGATGGCCCCCCGCGGCAAGCTGGCCCCTAAAAAAGTCGCGCCGCCGGTCATCAACATGTGCTTTTTCCCCATGCTCACGCCGACCATACAAGGCAAGCTTTACGAGGGCGCTTCAACCATGGTGGGAAGCGACATCTTCTGCAACATCATGTGGCTCCATTTTGCCGGCAACTCGGTGATACGCGAGCGGCTCCCCCAAATGATCGAGAACATCATGAGCTATTTCCTTCGCGACAGCGGCGTGTCCGAGATGGTCTGTTATCATGACGAATGCTACGGCACCTACACCAGACTGGCGCCCGCCTTCGGCATCGAGGTCCCCTGGAAATCCGTACATCTCTTCGAGTTTTTGGCCAAGCGCCTTACCGGGCTCAAAAAAGACATCAAGCCCTTGAAAACCAAAGTCGCCTATCAAAGGCCCTGCTCGAACCGGCTCGTGCCGGAAACACAGCCGTGGACTGATGAGATATTCAAGCTGATCGGCGCGGAAAAGCCGGAGCGGGAGTACGAGGGCGAGAACGCCTTGTGCTGCTCCATGATAATCAGGGGCCACCAGCGACAGCAGCTTGCCGACGATTTGCAAAACCGGAACCTGGACGACATGGAAAAGACCGGCGCGGAGTACTGCGTTTTCAACTGTCCCATGTGCTTTTTCACCATGCGGGAGATGGTCCAGGAGAGGGGCATAACTCCCATCCTCATGAGCGACCTCTGCCGGCTGGCACTGGGCGAAGGACTGTGGGGGTGATGACTATGGAAGAAGTATATAAAGAGCTGGTTGAAATCGTGGGCGCGGACTTTGTTTCCGACCAGGCTGAAGAGCGCTACATGTACTCCCGCGACCCGGGAACCATGGGTCCCGCCGCTCCCGACCTGGTGGCCATGCCGGGTTCCGCTGAAGAGGTGAGCGACATTATGAAGCTGGCGTCGTCCCGGGGCGTGCCGGTGGTACCCATGGGAGCGGGGCTGGTGCTTTCTGGCCTTTCCCGCGCCCTGAAAGGCGGCATTGTCCTGGACCTTAAGCGGCTGGACAAGATAATCGAGGTCAACGAGACCTCCCGCTACGCGGTGGTGGAGGCCGGAGTGTCGCAGGGGATTCTTCAGTCCTACCTTAAAAAACATCATCCCGGCCTTAAACATTCCGTGCCTGATGCGCCCCCCATCGCCACCATCGGCGGCAACGTGCTCATCCACGGCTCGGGCCACTTGAGCGCCGCGGGCGGGTTCCATTCCGAAATGTTAAACGGCCTGGAAGTGGTCCTTCCTACCGGCCGGGTCGTCAAAACGGGGGCCTGTTC
>P_1C_Sed_2_UnCtyDRAFT_1000426_pt1 | contig 12954 bp, 14 predicted proteins | sample Pon1CUnioCityCA_4_FD_10229 | JGI IMG/M metagenome (IMG submission 10229) | reverse complement strand
AACGAACGAGGTCGAAATCAAAACACAAATACAGTTCGATTTTCTGATATGCTCGACGAAATGATGGACAATGCATTCTCTTGGAGTAAAGGTACATTTATACCCGAACTTAATGTCTTTGAAACAGACAAAGAGTTCGAAATAACCGTTGCTCTACCGGGAATGAGCAAATCCGATATTAATATAGGATTTGAAAACAATACGATTACCATAAGCGGTGAGCGCAAGCTGACAGAAGAAGAAGGCACCAAGTATCATCGCATTGAAAGCCGATTCGGCAAATTTGAGCGCTCGCTGCCACTACCCAATGTTATTGACGAAGAAAACATCAGTGCCACCTATGACAATGGCGTATTAACGATTACGGTACCCAAATTGAAAGAGAAAGCCGGTAAAAAGATTGAAGTGAATTAATAGGAACCGGCCTACTTATTAAATAAAAAGCCGCGGTTTCCCGCGGCTTTTTTTATTAATTTTATTTTAATTAGGAGGTTTCCTTCTTGGATTCATCCTCCCTTCTCTTCTTAACTTGGTCAATTACGACCGGAATAATGAAGAACAGCGATGCAATAGCACTGATAATTATTGTTGTTAAGTCTATATTCATTGTTCAAAACTGTTTTAAATGTAGCGTTCTGATATACCGACTCCATTGCTTTTACAAATTTCGGTTATATCAATTTATGTTTGATAAGGCTATCAAGGTATTCTTAGTTCAATAGCCAATTGTATACTAAAACAGCTATAGAAAAGAGTGGAAGGGAAAAATATATTTTAAAAGGAGAGGAGATCGATCTACTAAATGATAAATCTGCAGATAAACAGTTGTCCAGTTTTCTGCAGCTAATGCCATAAATTTATGGCTTGCCGACTTTTCACGCTCCTCCGCCGAGAGCAGAGGTAGAGGAATATTGGATACACTTATCCCGCTTTCTACCGGATGGTAAATATTAAAGAGGTTCGGCTGTGAAAAGGGATGTGTAGAATGCCCTTTTTCTTCTTCAGCAGGTGAGACAACTCCAACCCTATTCTCTGCTAGAGGCTGAGCTTGTACCAGCGAATGGCTGAACAACCCGATGGCAAAAATGGCCAACCATATGTTATACAATTTCCTCATCAAAGATAANATACAAATAACATCACCCGGTTNCAGTACTAATATTTTGGAGTTCGGAGTTTTTCCTTTTATCCCTTTTTATAGCTCTGGATGTATTTTGGCGGTACATAACTCGTTAACCAAATACTTTTCTCACTTTCGGATTGAAAAAAGTCGTAATCATTGCCACTCATTTGTCCCGCGAATACCACAAGGATCTTCGGTTCTCCATGTCGCCCACCCACATTACGCGCTTCATCAACAGTGGTGGATAGATGCACAAAATTTCGACTTCGGGCTTGAATGCCATCCTCCCAAATCGATAGTACATTATCGCGAGCCGTTCCATGATAAAGCTTCTCGGGTGGGCTTTTTGGGGTTAGCTGTAAATTCACGGCAACAGAATGTCCATATCCCGCCCTGATGTATTTACCGTCACTGCTCAAAACAAATCGCTGCTTCGAACTGTTTTCAATGATTTGTTGAATAGCATCCTGATCTAAATTTCGTCCTTCATCTTGAGACTTTTTAATCAACTCAGATACCTCCGCCCAGCCACGATCATCCAGCTCCAGTCCAATATCTTCAGGATGATGACGTAATACATAGCTCAAAAATTTACTGAGTGCTGTTATATCCATCTGTTACTCTATATTTAATACTCTGGAATACAGTATAGCCCTTTCATTTTAAGTTATTAATAGATATATAACGTTTCGCTTTATTGGCACTAACACAAATTTGTAGATGATTATGGAGCAAGAGGTACAGGAATTTTCACTTCGGCCAAAATCAAAATGGGGGATGGTCTTTTTGTTTTCCCTGGTTGGCGGCCCCATGCTGTATGCTGCATATCTCAATTACAATGTAGGCGAAATACTTTTTTCGGTCCTGATGGCAATTCTATTTCTACTGTGGGCTGTTGTTATAATAGTTGCCGTTGGATATAAAATTAAATTAACAGACACTTCTCTTCACCGACAGGGGTTAATATCACCAAGNATTATTGATTTTACAGACGTAAAAGCCATCCACTTTGGGTCTACATGGTCTAACTTTTATGTGGAGTCGGAGGATAAAAAGATTTTTTTTGGAAAGGATTTNAATAATTATGAACATATTTTACAGGGCATTGTAAACGAGGTAAGTGAAGTCAAAGACCTTGAAGAGGTTGATCTGCTTGGTGATCCAGATAATATCGAAGAATACGTAAACAATTAGCACTCGCTGCCTTGTATCAATATAACCCTACTGAAAATCCCACCTTAGGAAAGATTGTTTCCATCGTAATGTCATAGTTCACACTTCCGGTAAGATGTACAAAGACACTACTTTCGCCGTATTCCGAAGGAGGCGCCAGCACTGCAACGGTCCGCAGACCTACTGAACGCGTGTAGAAGTCATCAGACGGAAAACAAAAACCACAGTCTACATTCTCGATTCCTAAATATTGGTATTCTCTTTGATAGGTAACTCCTACACTTACTCCTGTGGCAGGGCCGTTTTTAATTCTTTTTTGAAGGATAACCTGTCCGGCCTCAGAATCGGGTAATACCATAACTCCGCTTACGTACCAATCCTTATATAGACGAAGCGTTACATCAGCCCCCAAACTACCCCCAACTCCTATCGAAGCAGAAATGCGATCAATCTTGTCAGACATAAATATAAAATTCGTCATAATCGCTGGGAGAGATTGATGGTTGTATTCTGTNTCCGTGCTTCCCATCCCCTCTTTTTGGGCGTAATTGATTACTGCACTTTCAGAATAAATATTATTAGTTATTCCTGCCAAACTATGACTGTACCGCGCCTTATAGGTCTCCCCATTGAATGTTTTTTTCTCTTGGAACATTAGCATCTCACTCATTGGACTGTGTACCGCACATCCGGAAAAGAAGATAGCTGAAAGAAAAATGGTTAGAGGTACACCGGTTCTGCGTAGAATCATTTTTTAAGCGCCTTTATGATAGGATTATCTCTACACCTGATGATTAAAAGTCTATTACTTTATAAAACCATTGACAAATAAAAATCCCCTCCTGAACGAACAGAAGGGGACCTAACGAGTTATCTATTTACTTCGAACTTAGTTTTCAACTGCTGTTTTTTCGACTTCAATTTCCACATCAGGACGTTCTTGCTGTTGGCCTTTCAAATACTGATTAAACCATCGCATCATACGTAGGTTATAATCGTAACGCGCCGTCGCATTGCGATTCCCGTGTCCTTCTCCGGGATACAATACCAGACGAACCGGAGTGTCGGTTCGTGTTTTAATATGTCGATACAGCTCGTAAGACTGACCCGGATCAACGCGTGTATCTTCTTTTCCATGCATAATCAACAGGGGCGTATCTGCTTGTCCCGCGTAATAAATAGGGCTCCGCTCCAGGTATTTCTGATAATTCTCCCAAATACGCTGGCGGGTATGAACCAGATAAAGCTCTTCGGGGATATCGCTGGTTCCCCATTTTGATATGTTATCGCTTATACCCACAAACATAACTCCTGCTGCAAAACGGTCGGTGTACTTTGTGGCCATCCAGCCGGTAGCGTACCCACCATAAGAACCTCCGGTGACACCTACTTTATTATCATCTACCAAGCCTTCATCTACCAACTCATCAACGCCGGCAACAATATCGTCAAACTCTGCTCCGGCCAAATCACCCTGACTGCTCTTGGCAAATGTTTCTCCACGGCCGGTACTGCCTCGATAATTAGGATAAAAAACGAAATAATCCTGTGCAGCTCCAACCTGTCCGGCATCAGAATAGTTCGTTACCCAAGCATGATTGTAATGCGCTTCGGGTCCACCGTGTACAGTAGTAATCAAGGGATACTGTTTCCCTTCCTCATAATCAACAGGATAGACCAAAATGCCCTGCAGCTCAGTACCGTCATCGGCTGTCCAGGTGATCACTTTTTGCTCACCTAATTTTTTCTTATCCAACCAAGCATTAGTGTTTGTCACTCGTTTAACATTATTACCAGCTAATTGATACAACTCTCGGGGATGCGTCGCAGAACTTGCTGCAAAAACAGCAGCTCCGGTTGAAGCTCGGTCAAAAGAGGAGAGGTTAGTCTCACCTTTACCAACAATAGTATTCATATTCGACCCATCGGCATTGATACTGCCGTATGTTGACCAAACTCCTTCGCTACTTAGATAGTGGAGTTTATTATTTCCAGTCCATTTAAACTGCTCGAACATACCCTTGTACTGTGGCTTCAGTTGCGTAGGCTCTCCACCATCAGCCGAAACAACAAATAAGCGTCCGGCTATGGTATCATGAATATCAGCACCGGCAAGCATTGCCAATTTACTTCCGTCCGGGCTCCAGCTAATTTGTCCTAATTTGCCTTCATGATCTACTTTCGCAAGTACCTTTTTGCCTTCATGATCTACAACTTTTACTTGCTGCTTCATATAATAGTCATCAACCATCGGAGTAGGAGACACTGCTATTGCCAGTTTTTCTCCATTGGGGCTCCACTGCATTTGATAAATTGATCCTTCAACTTGTACATTGGTGTGGTCCGTGAGCCGGCATATCTACATTCGCCACATACCCGCGCCGCTGCTTGAGATTCTCTTCGTAAACTTCGGGATGATAGGGTAGCGATGACCGCTCAAAAGTAATTGTATCTTGGGCCATAAATGCGATATGACTCCCATCAGAAGCCCAGTCATAATCTCCGATTGCAGTCTCGAAGGAATAAATTTTCTGGGCTTCTCCTCCATTCATCGAAATTTCGTACAGGCTTGTCGTTTCATCCGAGGACCGCTTTCCCAGAAACGTAATGGTATTGTGATTGGGGCGAAAAGCAATATCACTAACACTCATCGTAGTCACATAAGGAATAGAGTTACCCGTGGCCAGGTCCGAAAGATACAAATGATAGCTTGCCGGCTTATTTTCCTTTTCGGGGTCGGCTTGCTTCTGCAGGGTATAGATTGCTTTATCTCCGGATGGAGCAATCGCAACCTCATTTACCTGCTGCATCTTCGCAACATCTTTTGGGGTTAATCCCTGATCCGATTGTGCTGCCAATGGCTCTACAACTATAAAACAGACCATTAGTACAAATAATAATGGTTTTTGTAATGATGATGGTATCATACTTATTCTCCTATTTTTGTTGATTATTTTAAGGATTTCATAAACATGTCGGCGTACTTCTATACAACATGGAAATGGTGGTTTATTGTTTCTTCAATAAACTGTTTTTGAAAATTCTATTCTTCAGTGCCATGCTCAATATCAAAATCTAACGAAAAACGACTGCCAAAATCACCTGAATCTACCTCTAATTTTCCATCCAGTTGAGCAGTCAATGTGTTAATGATTGTCATCCCCAGCGATGGTTGCTGTTCAATAGCAAAATCCTCTGGCAATCCAATACCGTTATCCTCTACTTTTAGTGATATTTGACCCTCATTTTTTCTGATCGAAATATTAATTTGGCCTTCATCGCTGCCTTCAAATGCATGCTTATAACAATTTGTAATCATCTCGTTAAGCAGTAATCCGCAAGGAATGGCCTGACCTACGGTTAACCGGATCGATTCCATATCCGTATTCACAAGGATATTCTTTTTAAAATCAGTCATCGAATTCTCAATCATATTAAGCAGGTCATCTATGTACTTATCAATGGCAATTTCCGAAAATGTTTCTGAGCTATAAAGCTTTTCATGTACCATCGCAATCGACTGTATGCGGGACTGGCTTTCTTTAAGCTTAGCCAAAAGGTTTTCATCCTCGGTATTAAACACCTGCATCTGGAGCAATCCCGATATTATTGCCAAATTGTTTTTTACCCGGTGATGAACCTCTGCCAGCAATGTTTCTTTCTCTTTCAGAGATTTTCTTATCGTCTGCTCGTATTTTTTGTGATCGGAATTATCGCGAACATAGGTAATGAGCCGTTTTTGCCCGCCCATTTCATAAAATGAAGTGTGAATTTCGGTTGGGACCTTCGTCCCGTCTTTCTTTTGGTAGATCCGTTCCCAAGCTTCATCACCTGTTGTAGATATACCGGCATAGCTCTCAGGCTGCTTGCTGTGAAATTCTTCGGGAGTCAGATCCAGCACATGCATTCCAATCAACTCTTCCCGGGTATAGCCAAAAAGCTCACAGGCCCGTTTATTACACCTTAAAATTGTTCCATCGACATGAATTTCAAAAATAGCATCGAAGGCCATTTCAGTAAACGTGCGATGTCGTTTTTCACTTTCCGCAAGCTTCCTTTCAGCTATTTTTCTCTGCGTGATATCACGATTGATGCCCACCCAAAACTCATAATCTCCATCATCAGTAGGAAAGGGGGCCATATCCAACTCAACCCAGTAAGGAGTACCATTCTTTTTGTAATTGATAAACTCTTCCCGCAGCGATTCTCCTCTCTCAATCTTTCGATTAATTCGGCTCAACACCTCTTCCGATGTTCTGGGCCCGTGTAAAAAGGTGGGCGTTTTATTAATGATCTCCTCCGACTGATACCCGGTAAAATGTTCAAAAGATTTATTTACAAAAACAATACTCGAGTTCAACGGATCATCTTTTGGAGCCTTGGTGATGATCACCATATCATTCAAATTATCAAGCGCAAGCTGCTGTAGCTTTTCACGCTTCTCCAAATTAAGGTGCTGAACCTTTTTGCTTTTATCTGCTTTAGCAAGTACACCTACGAATTCCTCTTCTCCTTCGTTGGTAATCAATTCCACCTCATCGCGCAACCAAAGATAATGTCCGGATTTATGCTTAACACGATATTTGATTGGATGGGAATGACCCGGCTCAAGATCAGCTAAGATTGAGACTACTGATTGGCGATCCTCCGGATGAATTTTACTTAGCCAATTAAAATCCTCAGCCATTATTTCTGATCGGGAATACCCTAAAAGACGGCTGACATTGGGGCTAATATCTACATAGGGATAGTGGTCATCGTTCTCCCGATGGTAGTATACGATTGAAGTTTTTCCCAGCAGCTTTTCAGGTCTAAGTTTGACCTCACTACTGCCATTTTCTTCGTGACTCATTAAGCCTGAAGGTCTGTTTACATTCATTTGCCAATACTATTAAAATATGAAAACTATTGTAGAAAAGCGGATGATGTTTATGTTCCTTAATCGGTTTTGGTTATTGCTTTTGATGATCCCCAAAATATCAATACCATATACCAGCTAAACAATACGCTCAGAATTTATTTGATATGGGAAATGTGAAAATAAACATGTGGTCCGGTCCGCGTAATATTTCCACGGCCATCATGTACTCCTTTGCACAACGCAGCGACACCCAAGTGGTGGATGAACCTTTCTATGCGCATTATCTGCTGCAAAGCGGGGCCGAACATCCCGGACGTGCAAAAGTGCTCGAAAGCCAGCCAAAAGATCCTTCAGTTGTCATGCAAAACCTGATGGCAACCGGTACGAACACAGAGGTCTTGTTTGTCAAAAATATGGCCCATCACATGATCAAAATGGATGGCATTCTGGAGCAACTTTTCGATGAATTTATCCCGATATTTTTGATTCGTGATCCTAAAGACATGCTGCTTTCTCTTGATAAATCACTGTCTGAGCCCTCACTGCTTGATACCGGATATCAACAATTGCTCGACCTTTTTGAAACCGCTGAAAATAATAAGCTACCTCTCATCGTGCTCGATTCAAAAGAACTTTTAGATGATCCTGAATTTGTTTTATCAGCATTGTGTGAGCAGATCAGCATTCCATTTGAGAAATCCATGCTTTCATGGGAACAGGGACCTATTCCCGAGGACGGCATCTGGGCTAAACATTGGTATGATAAGGTCCACCGGTCTACAGGGTTTAATCCCTATACTCCCAAAAATAAACCTCTGTCTGATCGTCTGGAACCGCTTTATGAACACTGCAAGGCGATTTACGATAGGTTGTTTGCACATGCAATTAAAAGGTAGTCTTAATAATCATTAGTTCGTATTAAATTATGGCCACACACCCTACCATTCCCGATCCCCGAAATAAAGACATACAAGTTTGGATTAACGGCAAACTCTACGATCGCGACCAAGCCAATATTTCGGTCTTTGACAGCTTAGTACAAGGTGGTGATGGCGTCTGGGAAGGACTGCGTGTCTACAATGGCAAAATATTCGCCCTCGATGAACACCTCGAGCGACTGCAAAATTCTGCCCATACCATGGCTTTCGATAACGTACCATCAAATAACGAAATCAAAGAAGCTATTTTTGCCACGCTTGAAGCTAACGGTATGCGCGATGAAACACATATTCGGTTGACACTTTCGCGCGGCAAAAAAGTAACTTCTTACATGGATCCACGGGTAAACCAGTACGGACCAACACTCATTGTCCTGGCCGAATGGAAACCGCCGATTCATGATGATAAAGAAGGCCTCCAATTAGTTACGTCCTCGATACGCCGAAATCCACCGCAGTGCATCGATTCAAAAATTCATCACAACAACCTAATCAACAATATTCTGGCTAAAATTGAGGCAAACGTTGCCGGCGTAGATGGGGCTGTCATGATGGATATCGAAGGCTATGTATCTGAAGTGAATGCCACAAACATCTTCTTTGTCAACAAAGGAAAAGTGCTTACTCCTTATGCCGATAGCTGCCTGCCGGGTATCACGCGCAGTATCGTCATTGACCTGTGCAAAGATAATGGCATTCCCGTGGAAGAAAAACGAATTAGTATGGCTGAAATGTACTCCGCCGACGAGTGCTTTACCACCGGCACCATGGGCGAACTGGTTCCCGCAGTGGAAATTGATCAGCGCATAATCGGCAACGGTACAAAGGGACATATAACCGAACGGTTGCAAGAGCTACACCGGCAGCGCGCCGAAACAACTGGAGAACCCCTTCCTTTTTAACAGAAAATCATCTCGATCATTTTGGCAGCATCACCCGACATATCATTTGAGAATGTAGCCTTTGGTTTTGAAAATGAGCGCATTGTAACTGACTTCTCATTTAAAGCAGCTCCCGGCCAACATACCTTGTTGAAAGGAGAATCCGGTTCCGGCAAAAGTACGCTCCTAAAACTTCTTTTAGGATTTTATAAACCGCAAAGTGGCACCATTTCAGTTAATCGCAAAACATATGATGCCCAAAAAGTACGCAAACAAACAGCTTGGCTACCCCAGGATTTAAATTTGGGAGCCGGCACGGTTTCTGAGGTTATGGACAAACCATTTGAATTTGCAGCGAACCAATCCAGCCAAAACAAAAACTTTGAACAACATCGGATTCGTACATTGAAAACTTTAGGGTTGGCTCCGGACATTCTAGACAAACAGTTTCGCGACCTTTCCACGGGTCAACGGCAACGCGTGGGATTAGCACTTTGTCACCTGCTTGACAAGCCGCTCCTTTTGCTGGATGAGCCGACTTCGGCACTAGATGAAGCATCTAAACAAAAAGCCGCAGAATTGCTCCTTGACAGGGAGCATACCGTAATTTCAACTTCACATGATCCATTCTGGGTTGCCCAAGCAGATAACATCATAGGACTCTCGTAATGGAAATTATAGATCTCACATGGACACAGCTGGGAATCGGTTTTATTATCATGCTGGTTCCGGCTTATATTTTGTGGAAATATCGAACCGGGCTCAACAAAAAGCTGTTAACTGCCTCGGTACGGATGGTGTTGCAGTTGCTTTTTGTGGGATATTATCTGCAGTATCTGTTTGAATATGATAATCCCTGGATTAATGCTGCGTGGATTTTTGTGATGGTGGCCGTTGCAGATTTTGCCACGATTGACCGCAGTGACTTAAAACGCAAGTGGTCGGTAATTTTACCCATTTTCGGAGCAACCTTCTTTGGCATCATCGTTATCGATCTCTTTTTCCTGGAAGTGGTAATACAGCTCCCAAAATTGCTGGCGGCACAATATACCATCCCCATAACCGGAATGGTACTGGGTAACTGCCTGAGAAGTAACGTTATTGGAATTAATGCCTTTTATTACAGCTTAAATGAGCATCAGGAACGCTATCAATTTTATTTATCATGCGGGGCAACACGATCTGAGGCGGTACATTCATTTTTTAGTGATGCACTCCAAAAATCAGCTAATCCCACATTAGCTTCGATGGCCACCATCGGCCTTGTCTCTCTACCAGGTATGATGACCGGGCAAATTTTAAGCGGCAGCTCTCCTCTTATTGCCATCAAATATCAAATAATGATTATGGTTGCCATCTTTTCAGGTACCATACTGTCGGTGTATTTAGGGATTCTTTTCACCAACAAATTTGTTTTTAAAGATACCGATATGCTGGACGAGACCATCTTAAATAATTAATGCGTCTTATCACTGGCCATTATCGTTCTGTCACATATTTTTTAAATCAAGCCCCGAGTTTTATAGGTTGGTTCCAATAATCTCAAAAGACCATAAGATTATGAAGTTTTTAAAACCACTTATCATACTTCTTATAGTAAGTTTTTTTTCGACAGTAATGAGCTGTTCTACCACCAGTACAACAAATAAGGATAATAGACAAAAGACGACTCCTGAAAATAACTGGACCCTCAAGGATCATCTTCAGAGAAGTGCCAAAGCAAGAATTACTGGAAGTCCGGGTAGTGAGCGAGTTATCATCCGTGGTATAAGTACTACTAACAGTCCCACAAGCCAACCGTTATTTGTTATTGATGGGCAAAAAGCTGGACGAAACTTTGCTAATGTCTCCGAAATGTTATATCCCGGTGAAATAAATTATATCGAAGTTCTTCCTCCATCACGAACAGCACGATTTGGCATGGAGGGACATTTTGGGGTTATCCTTATTCACACAGATTAATGAATAATATCCGATAACATACTAATTTTTATTTACTTAATTGCTGACAAATAGCTATACTGATAAGTACCTAATATTCTTAATCCAATCCCACCGTTATGAAACGATTAAACTTAGGTATATCGATAGGATTATGTGTGCTATTGCTTGGTTCCTTAGGATGTGCTACTACCAGCCAACAGTCTAACCAGATACAATCCCAGGAATATACCAATTATTGGACGCTTGAGGATTTTTTGCGTCGTGCCAGCAGCGTACAGCTCAATGGCAGTGGTGACAATATTCATGTCATCATACGAGGTCATAAATCAATTAATAATCCCACGGCACAACCACTGTTTGTTGTCGACGGTCAAAAAGCAGGGCGAAGCTACTCCCGTGTTTCAAGTATGTTTGCTCGCGGCGATATCGTCTCTGTCAGGGTTCTTCCTCCGGGTTCCTCTGCACAATACGGCATGCAGGGACATTATGGGGTAATAGAGATAGAGTCGAAGTTTTCGGCTAACCAAAACTCCTAAAACAAAATCGGTAGAACATAGCCAAGCTTTTAAATACTTCCGTATCAATTATTTTAGTTCTGGGAACTACTAATAGTTAGCTCTTTAAGTACTCGTCCGACGCTCAAAAATGAAATTCCCTGCTGTTGCGTAGTGCTGATGTTAACCGCTTCAATAATCGGAGGATAGACAGGTTCTTGCGAGTGCCATCGTACCAAGAAGTTAGCCCCGACACCGCCACGCAAATCTGCTTCTTCAATGACATAGGAGGTTGATGCCAAGGGCCTAATTTGCTCTGTCGAATCAACATACTGTTGAATTAGCTTACCTTTCGAATCATAATAGGCTACTTCAGTGATTGTAAAGGGGCGATACGGGTCTGCATTCCGAATACTTAGTGTTGTAGTAAGATTAAATGTTTTCTGGCGATTTTGTTGGTAGATATGCGAATAGACAGGTATATAAACCAACTGTCCCACACTGCTTTTCTCTCGGTTAAAAACTTCGGGCTCCTGTTTTAATGCAACAGAACCCTCTTTTTCCTGTTCAACAGCCGGATTTGATTGCTCGTTAACAGAAGGGGATTCCTGTTTAGAAGCACATCCTCCCAGCATAATGCCAAAAAAATGCTTTTAAAAGTACTAATCTACATACGATATAAATATATTTATCGACCTTCAGTTTTGCTTCAAATTCATTTGTTATGTTTGAGCTGCTATGAAATTACTAATCATCGAAGACAACGAAGATCTGCTGCAAAATATACAGACGTATCTGAAGCGTGAAGGATATATCTGCGAATCTGCAAAATCGTATTCCGCCGCTTTCGACAAAGTAATGTCGTACACCTACGATGTGGTACTTATTGACATTATGATTCCCGGCGGTTCGGGCCTACAGGTTTTGCGGGAGTTAAAATCCGTAAATCCCGAAACCGGAACCATCATCATATCAGCAAAAAACGCCCTGGATGACAAGGTAGAAGGACTCGAGTTAGGTGCCGATGATTACATCACCAAACCGTTTCAACTGCCCGAGCTTCATGCACGAATTAAAGCCGTAAATCGCAGGCAGCAGCGCGACGGCAAGGAAATTATTAATGTGAATGAGATCGCCATTAACACCAAAACGATGGAAGTTACCGTCGATGGAGATCCCGTAAACCTTACGCCTAAGGAATATGAATTGCTGCTCTATTTTTCATCGAATAAAAACCACGTACTCTCAAAACAAACCATCGCTGAACATCTTTGGGGCGATTACGTCGATCATCTCGAAAACCTCGATTTTGTATATCAACACATTAAAAATTTACGCAAAAAATTAGAAAATGCCGGTGCTGAGGACTATATCGAAAGTGTTTACGGTATAGGATACAAATTTAAAGTTCATTAATTACCATGAAGCTGATAACAAAATTTGTTCTCATTTACCTTACGGTAACTATTATTGTGCTGGGTATAGCGGGTTTTGTATCCTACCACGTTATAAAGGACGAACTCGATAATGAACTAAAGTG
>P_1C_Sed_2_UnCtyDRAFT_1000425_pt1 | contig 12979 bp, 15 predicted proteins | sample Pon1CUnioCityCA_4_FD_10229 | JGI IMG/M metagenome (IMG submission 10229) | reverse complement strand
TTTCATGTGCAGCTCTTCGGATTTTTTGCCCAGTTCCCTTCCCCTGAATACCTGCAGATAGAGGATCTTTCCGGCAATGAGCAGGCCGAACAGCAGTATGAAAACATATACCACACCAACACGCCACAGTATGTCCTTTTTCAATGGCATAGATTAATCCTCCTTATCAACAACTATTTTGCGGGGCGGGGTCACCGACTCCTCTAGTCCCAGATCTTTTTGGCGGATCAGCCTGATCACCTCCGACTGCTTGCTCAGGTGCATCAGCTCGGCCGAGGTGGATATGGCCTTGGCTCTTAGCTCTCTTACTTCGTCCTGAAGCTTTGAGTTTTCCCTGACAATCTTTTCCGCGTTGTAGCGGTTGCCAATGTATATGAACGCCAGCAAGGTAAGGAAAAGGATGTAGGGCAGTTGCCGGACAACCCGCTCGCGGGTAAGCAATGAACCTGCCAGCAGTCCCTTGAGTGTGCCTACCCGCTTGAGTTCCTTGCGCTCCTGCGTTTCATCAATGAATTCGATATTTTTCCGCTTGTCTGTCATCCCTGTGACTTTTCTGCTATTCTCAGTTTGGCGCTTCTTGCCCTGTTGTTGCCCCGGACTTCCTCCCAGGAAGGGGTGATCACCTTTTTGTTGATCACCCGGAAAGGGGTTTCCATGTTGCCATAAAAATCCCGGACGGGTTCTCCCTCGAAGTTCCCGGTTTTGGTGTAATTTTTGACCAGCCGGTCCTCTATAGAATGATAGGAAATCACCGCTAATCTACCCTGTTTTTTTAGCATTTCCTTGCTTTGAACAAGAAAATATTTCAGGTTCTCTACCTCGTGATTGACCTCTATTCTAAGGGCCTGGAATATCCTGGCCAAAAATTTGTTCCTTGTCTTCTCCGGGGTCTGGCTTTTCAAAAGATCCACCAGCTGGCTGGTTGTTCGAATGGGCTCATTCTGCCGGTAGTTCATGATGGCATCCACGATGGAACGAGTTTTTCGTATCTCCCCGTAGTTTCGGAAGATTTCCTGAAGCCGGGAGGGAGCATATTCATTCAGCACGTAGCTTGCCGTAAGGGAGGCTTCCTTGTCCATGCGCATGTCCAGGGGGGCCTCGAAACGAAAAGAGAAACCCCGCTCGGGAGCATCCAGGTGATGCGATGAAACCCCCAGGTCGGCCAGGATGCCATCAAGCTGATGAAACCCCAGGTATTTGACAAAATTTTTCATGTACCTGAAATTGTGCTTGATGAAGATCAGACGCCCGTCATCGAGGATGTTGTCTTCTGCTTCCAGGTCCTGATCAAAAGCAATCAGCCTGCCATTATCCAGTTTTTCAAGGATCTTTTTGCTGTGTCCGCCACCCCCATATGTGGCATCTACATAAATGCCGTTGGGGTGGATGTTTAAGCCTTCGATGCTTTCTTCCAGCAGAACAGGTTGATGATACATGGCCGCCCTCCTTTCTTAACTTTCTTGACTCGAATTGCCCATGATCTTTTCAGCCAGCATGGCAAAATCATCCTCCGGCTCTTCCACCTGCTCATACAGATGCCTGGCCCAGATTTCGATTTTGCCGTCCTGTCCGGCCATGATCACTTCTTTGGAGGCTTCCACCAGCTCAAGCAGCCTCTTGGGAATCAGCAGGCGGCTGTTTCCGTCGAGGGTGAGTTCAGCCGTGCCCCGGTAGAAGTTTCTCAGAAACTTGTTATGTTCCTTGTTGTATGGATTGATCCTTTCGCGGATCAACCGGTTTTGCCGCTCCCATTCTTCAAAGGGGTAAAGTACCAGGCATTTCTCGAAGATGTCTTTCTTGACCACAAACCGGTCTCCGGAAACAGAATCCATCTGCTTCTTAAATGCGGAAGGGAGCGTCACCCGTCCCTTCTCATCGACCTTGCACGTGTAATCTCCTATAAATGTGGCCATACACTACGCCTGAATTAAATGTAAATATAAAGAAAATATTTCCACATGCAACCACTTTAACCCATTTTTTACCACAATGTTGAAAACTTTTGTTGACAGGGGGTAGCGTTGTCTGAATCGTGAAATTTGCATACAGGACCAAGATCCTTTGAGGATTGGTGGTTTAAAGGAAATTTATTATTTTTACCCAGCTTAAAACCGGAGCAGGATTTATGAGTGATGATAGAACATCTGCAGGTAAGATTGATGTGCGGGAAGTCTTCAGGAAGAAGAATCCGAAACTGGCCCGGCTCATGCCCGGGTTTGTCCTCAGGTATCTGAAGCGCATCATTCACGAGGATGAGATCAATGAGGCAATGCCAAAGCTCAGGCACCTGGAGGGACTGGAATTTGTCCAGGCCGGATTGGATCATTTTGGTATCAACATTCGGTCCTATGGCAAAGAACATATACCCCTCGAGGGCCGTTTTATTTTCGTTGCCAATCACCCCCTTGGCGGGCTCGACGGGCTGGTTTTTGGCAAAGAAGTGGGCGAGATCTTTCCCAATGTCAAATTCATTGTCAATGACATCTTGCTGAACATCAAAAATCTGGACCCGATTTTTGTACCTGTAAACAAGCACGGAAAGCAGTCGACCGGGTATGTCAGAAAGATTGAAGAGACCTACCGGAGCGATGCCCAGGTACTAAATTTTCCGGCCGGTTTGTGCTCGCGCAAGATCAACGGGCAGATTGTGGACCTGGAGTGGCATAAGAGCTTCATCAACAAGGCAAAAAAACACCAGCGGGATATCATCCCCGTCTACATCAGCGGTAGAAACTCAAACTTTTTCTACAACCTGGCCAGGATCCGTGCTTTTTTGGGCATTAAGGCCAATATTGAGATGCTTTACCTGCCCAACGAGATGTTTAAACAACGGGAGAAAAATATAGATATCATCTTTGGCAAGCCCATTGATTACAGGGTGCTTGATAAACGATTCACTCCAAGGGAGTGGGCTCAGAAAATAAAAAACCATGTTTATCAGTTGGGGAATGACAGAGAGAAGGAATTCATTCCATAGCGATGAGTAAGAATTGAACCGTTTGGTCCATAAAACATAGAACATGCAGGATATTATTGAACCGGTAGATAAGGCTCTTCTGAAGGAGGAATTGAACGAAGGGCGTTTTTTGCGCCATACCAATTATGGCAAGAATGAGTTATACATTGTCACCCGGCATGATTCGCCTAATGTCATGAAGGAGATCGGCAGGCTTCGGGAAGTCACCTTTCGCGCTGCCGGTGGCGGAACGGGCAAGGAGATAGACATTGACAAGTTCGACATCAGCGAAGATCCCTACCAACAGCTTATATCCTGGGATCCGAAAGAAGGCGAGATATTGGGCGGATATCGATTCAAGATATGTGGTCACCAGACTCTTCCTGAAAGCCTGGCCACGTATAAGCTGTTTCATTTTTCGGATGCCTTCACCAGGGATTATTTACCTTACACCATAGAGCTGGGGCGTTCGTTCATACAGCCTACCTTTCAATCGACGGGGTCGGGGCGTAAGACCCTGTATGCCCTGGACAACCTGTGGGATGGTCTGGGAGCTCTGATTGTTTTGAATCCGGATCATCGCTATTTCTTCGGGAAGGTAACCATGTACCCTCATTTTAACCGGCAAGCCCGGGATATGATCCTCTATTTCCTTCATAAGGAATTTGACGATGCACGGGAACTGGTGCATCCGAAGGCTCCGGAGCAGTTGACCACTGACAAAGGGGAGTTGCAGAAGATTTTCCAGGACCATTCCTATGAGCAGAACCTGAAGGTCCTCTCCCAGGAAGTAAGAAAGCTGGGGGAAAACATTCCGCCACTGATCAATGCCTATATGAACCTGTCGCGGACGATGAAAATTTTCGGCACAGCCCTGAACGAGTCGTTTGGCAATGTAGAGGAAACCGGTATCATGATCACCATTGAGGATATCTATCCCAAGAAAAAGAAACGTTACATCGAGACCTTTTCCCGGGATAGCAAGAGGGATGGTTAATAAGCTCTTTTATCTTTTCCTTCGATAAAGTCGATGAAGGATGTGTTCACTACCTTGTTGCCTCCCGGGGTGGGGTAGTTGCCAGTGAAGTACCAGTCGCCTTTGTCATTGGGGCATGCCTGGTGCAGGCCCTCAATCTTTTGATAAACGATTTGTACTTCTGCATGGATGTTGTCTGCTTTGAGCAGGCAGCTGATCTTATCCGATATTTCCCGGGTGGTAAAAGGTTTGTAAATATCTTTTACATGGTTGACCACCTGTTCCTTGGGCAGGTTCTCCTGTTCCTTTGATTTCTTGTATACCTCGTTGATGACGTTTTCCATGCCCCTTTCCCTGAGCAGGCTGATGGCAGCCTGGAAGGCTACGAAATTGCCCAGCTTGGCCATGTCGATGCCATAGCAGTCGGGGTAACGGATCTGGGGCGAAGAGGATACGATCACAATTTTTTTAGGCTCCAGCCGGTCGAGGATCTGCAGGATGCTTTCTTTCAGGGTGGTGCCCCGTACGATGCTGTCGTCAATGACCACCAGGTTGTCCACCCCTTTTTTCACTATACCATAGGTGATGTCGTAGACGTGACCGACCAGGTCCTTACGCCCGCTCTCCTGGGCAATGAAGGTGCGCAGTTTCACGTCCTTAACGGCAATTTTCTCGGCCCGGATCTTTTTGGTCAGCATCTCTTCGAGGTAAGCCTCGTCGAGGACCTCTTTGTTTTTGAGAATCTCTTTTTTCTTTTTGTCCAGCTGGTATTTCTCCAGGCCGTGGAGCATGCCATAATACGCTATTTCCGCTGTGTTTGGGATAAACGAGAACACCGAGTTTTCCAGGTCGTGGTCGATGGCATCAAGGACTTCCGGCACCAGCAGTTCTCCCAGTTTTCGTCTTTCGCGGTAGATATCCTTGTCGCTGCCGCGGGAAAAATAGATGCGCTCGAAGGAGCAGGATTTTCGTTCCTGGGGGACACGGATCTCTTTTTCGCCGACGGTGCCGTCTTTCTTCATGATCAGGGCGCTCCCCGGGGTCACCTCTTTTACCTTTTCGGCCGGTACGTTCATCACGGTCTGGATCACCGGCCGTTCCGAGGCAGCTACCACCACCTCGTCGTCTTTGTAATAATAGGCCGGACGGATGCCCCACGGGTCGCGCATGACGAAGGAATCGCCATGCCCTACCATGCCGGCAATGGCATACCCCCCGTCCCAGTCTTTGCTGGATTCCTGGAGGATCTTGCTGATGCTGATGTTTTGAGCAATCAGGTCGGATATCTCCGCATTGGTGTAACCCTCGTTCTTATAGTTGCGGAACAACAGCTGGTTTTCCTCATCCAGAAAATGACCCACTTTTTCCAAAACCGTCTCGGTATCCGAATAATCCTTGGGATGTTGGCCCAGATCGATCAACAGGTTAAACAGCTCGTCCACATTCGTTAGGTTGAAATTGCCGGCCAGCACCAGGTTTCTGGACCTCCAGTTATTCTCCCGCATCACAGGATGCACGTACTCGAGGTTGTGGTGACCGAAGGTGCCGTATCTCAGATGGCCCAGGTACAGCTCCCCGGCAAAGGGCAGGTTTTCCTTGGCCCACACCGGATCTTTGAGAAGCTCCGGGTTGTTTTGCCGGACGATGGCGTGTCTTTCTTCTACCTCATCGAAAACCCTCTTGATGGGTTGACTTTTGTTGGTCCTTATGCGGTGGATGTATTTTTTACCGGGGGGCAGGTCGAATTTCAGGTTCACGATACCGGCGCCGTCCTGCCCGCGGTTGTGTTGCTTCTCCATGAGAAGATACAGCTTCTGCAAGCCATACATCCAGCTGCCATACTTGGCCTGGTAATATTCCAGCGGCTTTAAAAACCGGATCATCCCGATGCCGCATTCATGCTTTATTTGATCGCTCATTGATTCCTCCTGGTGTCATTGTCCAATTCCGGAAAATTGATGTGATCGGGTACGATGAAAGCTTTGGGGAATACATTCTTGATTTCTTTCAGTGATTTCAAGGCCTCGGCTTTGGTGCGGAAGTCCCCCACGTACACCTTGTAATAGGGCTGCACATAATTCCGGTAGATGGGTGTATTGGAAAAATTCTCGTAAAAACGGGTTTTGTATTCTTCTGATTCTTTGCGGGCATGCGTGCCCAAATCTGAGTATATTCGTATGCGGTAGCCCTGAGTTCCCGGATTTTCTTTGTTTTTGGCAATGTGTTTGCCGACCAGGTCCCTGACCACACTGTCCTGCTGAAAGGTGATGTTGCCCGCACTCTGGCTTCGTATCCGGTCAAAGATGTCGCCCCCCTTGCCCCTGGATTGCCCCATGGAGGCTACAGAGAAGAGCAGGAAGATCATCATAAGCAACTGATGTTTCATACGATTATCTTTTATTTAATAATTTGGCCGTATGGAACCCCCATGCTTAATCATGTCCTTGTTGTGTAAGTTCTTGCATGCGGGTTTCATTCCTATAAAATTCTATTAACGTTCTGTATTTAAATCAAATAGTCTCGCATTATTTAAGGGTTGAGGAACCCTCTGCCATGGAACCCGCATGGTTTATTCATGTCCTTGTTGTGTAAGTTCTTGCATGCGGGTTTCATACCGATGAAATTTATGTAGGGTCTTGTTACAAAACTCATGCCGGCGGTTCATTATTGTTCCTAATCGCCGGTGGCTTTATGGACGAGCTCCCTTATTTATGGGCCCAAAATTAATCATTTTTTCAGGCAACTCGTTTACTGCAACCCATATATTAATTATCTGCTGAGCCTGAGCCGCTTTTTTTGCGAGAAGGGAACCTCTTTTTTATAGAGGAAAGATCTTGTTGTCAGGGTGCCGTCTATGGATAGGTCTACCGATCCCTGCCGCATGATCTCCATAATGCTGAGGTTCGAATCGATGAGATCGGAAAAGTCCATTCCCAACTTAAGCTGGTGCTCCTCATCCGATCCGGCCGTCAGCTTGATCTTATCGTTGCTGGTGATCTTACCTGCCCTGGTTTCATTGATGTAAGCTTCTGCCTGAATCCGGGTCACTGTGATGCTCCATATGTTGGGATTTTTGATGGGCAGGCTTATTTCCAGGTTCACCTTGCTGCCCGAAAGGGAAGCTACTTTCAGGTCGCTGGGCCTGCCAACCTCTACCGGTTGAAACGTTCGGCAGCCGCCAAACAGAACAACCGCCAGTATTGCCCATAGGGTTATATTTCTCATTTGCATAATAGCTTGATTAAAATATTGATTTCCAGCTTAATAGTGACGCGTTGTTTGCGTGTTTCTATGCCTTCTGCCATGGACCCCGCTTTTTTCTTGCCTTCGGTGAGCTCACCCTCATGCGCGGGTTCGATCCCTCTCCTTGTTATGAATTTTGTTGGATGGAGGGTTTATTGGAGACAAAGATAATTCATTTTCTCTTCTGCCTGAAGTAATCGATCAGCAGGTTGCTGCATTCATCTTCCATAATGCCTGACGATAATTTTGTTTTGGGGTGCAATACGTCCAGTTTCTTGTTGAGGAACCCCCGCTTGGGATCTTCTGCACCATAAACAATACGGGATATATGGGTCCAGTAAGCTGCCCCTGCACACATCGGACAGGGCTCAATGGTGACATACAAGGTACACCCTTTCAGGTATTTGGCGCCCAGCTGGTTTGAGGCAGCCGTGAACGCCTGCATCTCAGCATGGGCCGTTACATCGTTCAACGTTTCTGTCAGGTTGTGCGCCCTGGCTATGATCTGCCCGTCGCAGGCAATAACGGCCCCTACCGGCACCTCGTCGCGCAACATCGCTTTTTTTGCCTCCTTAATGGCCTCCTTCATGAAATATTCATCGCTGAGCATAGATCCCCCGGTTTTTGTTCGTCGGTGTAAAAACGATTGTACTTATATCGGCCTGCAAAATAATAAAAAAACACGGGCCCGGGCATGGCTCGATCGGAAGATTTGCTTCATGCGGGTCTCGATTATTCAGCCGCCGGCCAATGAATGAACAAATTGCATTTGGATCTGTAATCCGGGTGCGCATGGAATGTTTTTTTAATCCTGATAACCTGGATCGGGTATGAAGGAAAAACCGGATTACTATTACCGGCAGTCGGCCGTTATTCCCTATTACCTGGAAGACGGACATGCATCAGTCGTCCTTGTCACCACTAAGAAAAAGAAGAAATGGACGCTGCCCAAGGGCATTGTTGAGCCCCATCTCAACCCGGCTGAATCAGCCAGAAAAGAGGCGTTTGAGGAAGCCGGCCTAAAAGGAGATGTTGATCAAAGGCTGTTTGATCGCTTTGAATATGAGAAATGGGGAGGGACCTGCTATGTCCAGGTTTTTCTGATGAAGGTTACCCGCTTGCTTTCCAGATGGCCGGAAGGGCAGGAGAGGGAGNGACAGCTTTTTGCCCCCTGCCGGGCCCGTGAGCTGATCGGGAGAGAGGAAATAAAACCCGTGCTCACCAAATTTTGTGCGCATCAGGAGCACCTGACGCTGTAATAGTCGGCTGGCAGGGGATAAAAAATATCTTTCCGGCCTCGCAACGTTGCCTTTAATAATTTCATCTAACAATAAAAAATGATCATGAGCAGGATTCGAAACAGGTCGGGATGGCTAATGCTGTTGATATTCTTTGTGTTGTCGGCTATGCCGGGTTGTGAGCAGGAGAAAACGAAGATGGTGTATACGCTGAAAGAAGCCGACAAATTGCCCGCCGAAGTATACCAGGTCTATTCTACTCTGATTGACCGCCAATATATAGATCAGGATTATGTTATGATCCAGCAGGAGACCGACACGACAACCTTCCCGCAGGCATGTCAGCAGATGCTGCACAGCGATACCACCGGCATTAACCAGGCAACGATTGACAGGTATCTGCACGGGAATAATTTCTCCAAAAACCTGGGAGACAACTTTGAAACACAGGTCATGGTGAGGCGGATTACGCGGGAAGAGTTTGACTCGTATGAGAGCTGGGATCGCTTTCACGAGAAATATCCCGGGGCCGAGGGATTAATCCGGCTCTCCCTCCCCGGCTTTAACGAGGATACCACGAAAGCTGTATTTGATTATGCCTGGCATACCGGTTATGCCACTGTTAAGAACTACCTTGTTTTTTTCGAGTACCGCGATGGGGAATGGCAAATGGATGCCCACGAGCCGGTATAACCCACAGAAGTGATTACTCATCGCCTTTTTTGCGTGTGGTGCCGGGTTCGAAGAGCAATACCTGTGCCTCATCAATAGCCACGGGCTTATGCAGGGTCCCACGGGGGATGATCACCATGTCCCCTTCCTCCAGATGCATGATCTGATCCGGCAGTTCCATCTGAAAAGAGCCCTTGATCACCAGGAACATCTCATCCTCCGTTTCATGCCTGTGGGCATGAAATGCGCCATGGAACCGTGCAAGTTTTACCTGTTGGCCGTTGAGCTCACCGATAACCCGGGGATCCCAGTAATTGCTGATCTTCTGAAAGGCTGTGTGGATATTTGTCTTTGACAACATTTTTTTTGTAAATTTTTAATTCAGATTCCGTGTTCTCTTGCCTGGCAAATTGCGTTCGGCCATTTATTTTCTGGTAGGAAGGCCATTAGAACACCCGGGTTGTTTAGACAAATTCTAAATAAAGGGGGCGGCCCGAAAAAATCAATCGAAAATTTGGCCGGTCCGTTTTNATAGCCTTATTTTGGTATTTGAATACTTAATTATTTAATCCTTTTTCTAAATGAAACGAAAGATAATAAAAATAGATGAGAGCAAGTGCGATGGTTGCGGTCTTTGCGTACCCAACTGTCATGAAGGGGCATTGCAGATTATTGACGGGAAGGCGCGACTGATAAGCGACTTGATGTGTGANGGGTTGGGAGCCTGCCTGGGCCATTGTCCCCAGGGAGCCATCACCATGGAGGAGCGCGAAGCCGAACCGTATGATGAACAGGCCGTGATCCGGGAGATGATGCCCAAAGGCAGGAATACGGTCATTGCTCATCTGAGTCATCTTAAGGAGCATCACGAATTCGGCTATCTCAAGCAGGGCGTTCGTTACCTACAGGAGCACAGGGATGAGCTGGATTTCGACCTGGACGAAGCGATTGCCCGGGTGCACGTTGGTAAGGCTCAAAAAAAGGAACCGGCCATGGCCGAAGCCCATCATCATGGCGATGGCGGTTGCGGAGGCGGTGGCTGTCCCGGCAGCCAGGAGGTATCCTTCGAAGAGCCGGACATCCGGGAAGAGGAAGCCCCGGCTACCCCCTCGCAGTTGAACCACTGGCCCGTGCAGATGCACCTGATTAACCCCTCAGCAGCTTGTTATCAAAATGCCGACTTGTTGCTGGCAGCCGACTGCGTGGCATATGCCATGGGCGATTTCCACAGTTTCCTGAAAAACCGTGCCCTGGCCATTGCCTGCCCCAAGCTCGACTCCAACAAGGAGGTATATGTGCAAAAGCTTATAAGCCTGATCAATGAGGCACAGATCAACACCATCGCTGTCATGAAAATGGAGGTGCCTTGTTGCGGCGGTCTCTTACAACTGGCCCAGATGGCTCAGTCCGGCGCCTCCAGAAAAGTGCCTGTAAAGGCCATGACCGTCGGTATAAAAGGAGACCTTATTAAAGAAGAATGGATATAAAAGATAAGATGCAGTAAAAATCAAAAAGGAGGAATCGAATTATGGACATGAAAATGTTTTGTTATCAATGTCAGGAATCCGCAAAAGGTACAGGATGCACCATCAAGGGTGTATGCGGAAAATCCGATGAAGAAGCCAATCTGATGGACGCTTTGGTCTACGTGATCAAGGGCATTTCCATTTTTTCAAAGAAAGCCCGGGACAAGAAGCTCGATTATGACAAGGCAAAAGTCGATCGTTTTGTCTTTGAAGGGTTGTTCTCTACCATCACCAATGCTAATTTTAACAAGGATGCGATCACTGAGTACATCCGGGAAGGCCTGGATATTCGCAACGAGCTAAGACAGACCCTCAAAGAACAGGGCACTGAGTTTAAAAACGAAGAGTTGCATGATGCTGCCACCTGGCAGGCTTTCACTCAGGATGAGTTCCTGCGCAAAGGCCAGGATGTGGGTGTGCTGGATACCAAAGATGAAGACATCCGTTCCCTGAGAGAACTGGTGACCTACGGCGTGAAAGGTATTGCTGCATATGCTGAGCATGCCTGGAACCTGGAGCAAAAGAATGATGATATTTACAATTTTATGCAGGATGCGTTGGTAGCTACCACTGACGACTCCCTGAGCTCGGACGACCTGATAGGCTGGGTAATGGATACCGGCAAGCACGGTGTGGATGTGATGGCCCTGCTGGACAAAGCCAACACCACGGCCTATGGCCATCCTGAAATTAGTGAGGTCAACCTGGGCGTACGCAATAATCCCGGTATACTGATCAGCGGCCATGACATGAAAGACATGGAAGAGCTGCTGGAGCAAACCAAGGATACGGGAGTAGATGTCTATACCCACAGCGAGATGCTTCCTGCCAACTATTATCCTGCCTTCAAAAAATACGACCATTTTGTCGGCAACTATGGGAACTCATGGTGGAAGCAGAAGGAGGAATTTGAAACGTTCAACGGTCCCATCCTTTTCACTACCAACTGTATTGTGCCTCCGGCCAAGAGCGCTACATACCGGGACAGGATCTATACTACCGGCGCCTCAGGACTGGAAGGCTGCACCCATATACCGGCCCGTGAAAATGGCAGGCCCAAGGATTTCTCGCAGATCATCGAGCATGCCAAAAAGTGTGATCCACCGAAAGAAATTGAAACAGGTACCCTTGTAGGCGGATTTGCCCACAATCAGGTTGAGCAGTTGGCCGATAAGGTTGTAGAGGCGGTCAAATCCGGAGCCATTAAGAAGTTCTTTGTTATGGCCGGTTGCGACGGCAGGTTCAAGAGCCGTGAGTACTATACCCGTTTTGCCGAGCAGTTGCCCGAGGACACCGTTATCCTGACGGCCGGATGCGCCAAATATCGTTACAACAAGCTGAAACTTGGTGATATCGGAGGCATCCCCAGAGTGCTCGATGCCGGACAGTGCAACGACTCTTACTCGCTGGCAGTGATTGCCCTGAAGCTGAAAGAGATCTTTGAGATGAACGACATCAACGAGCTTCCCATCGAGTACAACATAGCCTGGTATGAGCAAAAAGCCGTGATCGTATTGCTGGCCCTGCTTTACCTGGGTGTGAAGAACATCAAGCTCGGTCCAACCCTGCCTGCTTTCCTCTCACCCAACGTGGCCAATGTGCTGATCGATAAGTTTGGTATCAGCGGCATCCATACCGTTGAGGAAGACATGCAGGCCATGCTTGCTTAGGAAGCATTTTCGTCCATTATTATATGTTTCACTTTGGTGGTCCCCCTATTCCAGGCGGGACCATCTTATAAAAGATACCCTATGAATACTTTACATATCAAGGAAGCGGAAGCAAGAAAGAACCCTCATGGGGTGGATGCCCGAAAGCTTTATGATTCGGAACATGCTATGGCCACCCATATCACCCTTCATCCTGGCGAGCAGCTCAAGCGGCACATCACCCCCGTGGACGTATTTTTTTATGTACTGGAAGGCACCGGTACCATTGAGATTGGAGATGAAACCCGGGAGGTGCAGGCAGACACCCTCATTGACAGCCCGGCCAGGATACCCCACTGCTGGTACAATAAGAGCGAGGCTATCCTTCGCGTTTTGGTTGTGAAGGTACCCAAGCCAAAGGAAGGGACAAAGGTCTTATAGCACGGGCCATCCTAGTCAAACAGCAGGAGGCTGGCGGCCATCACCGCCATACCAGCTATCAGGCCGTAGATGGACAAATGGTGTTTGCCGTATTCCCTTGCTGCCGGCAACAGCTCATCAAGCGATATAAAAACCATGATGCCGGCCACCGCGGCGAAAAGGATGCCAAAGAGCAGGGGTGAAAGGAAGGGCATCAGAATCAGGTAACCGATCAGTGCTCCTAACGGCTCGGCCAGGCCGGAGAGAAAGGAGTGGGTAAAAGCTTTGCGTTTGTTGCC
>P_1C_Sed_2_UnCtyDRAFT_1000423_pt1 | contig 13006 bp, 16 predicted proteins | sample Pon1CUnioCityCA_4_FD_10229 | JGI IMG/M metagenome (IMG submission 10229) | reverse complement strand
CCGATTCATTGGTGATGGTACCTAATGTGGTCCCTTCCACGATTACTGAGGCATAAGGAAGGTGCTCGCCTTTGCTGTTTATTATATGTCCTTTGATTTGTGTTTTGGCCTTGTCGCCGTTGGCGAAACTGATCTGTGTGGCAATGAGTATAATGAGAGTGAAAATGATCTGTACGCGCTTCATATTGGTTGCTTTCATAATTAGGACTGGATTCACGAATTCAGGTACGGAATGTATTTTTCATGGATGATCTCCACGATCAGTCCGTCTTACCTGAAAAGAGGTTTGATGGGAGCCGGTAAAACCGGCAATACAGAAATTATGAAGCAGGCGGTGCGCGTCCCGGATAATGGACCTGTGGGGCTGTATATAAGAATATGGTTGACTGAATACTCCTGAAAACCGGTTTGGAGAAATTCAGCATAACAAATGCAAGGGCAATAAAAGGGAACAATACTTCCAGGTTCTCCCAGAACACAATTTGGGCTTTGTTGTGCTGGTGTCCCGGAGATGATGACGAATCAGAGGAGGCACTGTGGGGATGGGAATGTGTGATGATGTGCCCGTTGATCTGGTGGGTATGCTTATAGAAGGCCTCGTTGGCTACCAGCAAGCATACAAACCCCATCAGCAGGAATGCAAAAGTTTGCTTTGTTATACTTTTAACATGATTCATCGATGGCAAATATAGAAATCTTTTTCATTCCATCGGCTCCCTATATGTAGGGATTTTTTTAGAGAAGTATCACTTATCCGCTCATCAGATGAATCAGGGCATATCCCACCCCTGATATGATCAGCGATGCAACCAGCACAGGCACCAGGTTCTTTTTCAGTACTCCCTTGAAATTGCTTATTCCGGCTACGGCGGCTGCGGCAATGATGTTGAACAGGCAAACGGCATTGCCCAGGGAGGCCCCCGCCAGTTGGAGGCCCAGGATGATTTCGGGCCGGATGCCCAGGCTCATGGCGGCGTTGTACTGAACAGACCCGAAGATGATGTTCGACACCGTGGTACTGCCGGTGACAAAAGCCCCGATGATGCCAATCAGGGGGCTGAAAACGGGGTAAATATCGCCTGCCCGGACAAAAATCCCTGCAAGAGCATCGATCATCGACGGCATGCTGTCTCCGCTGTTGAGCATCATCTGTGTGATGGCCAGGGAAGGGAACAATACCAGGAACACGGCAACTGTTTTCGATACTACCGGCTTCAGGTTCACCCGGAAATCGTTTACCCGGTATAGGGCAAAGGCTGCTGCTATGATAAAGGGTATCAGGGGCGAGCGGAAAGGCTGAAGCGATGCGTTTACTCCGGTGCCATAGATGGAGGTGAAATTCACCTCGTAGGCCAGCAGATCACCAAAGGCCGGGAAGATCTTGGGAAGCAGCAACAGCACCACCAGCAACAAGTAGGGCATCCAGGGCTTCCATTGAAAGGATCTGTCCCTGAAAAGAAATGCCCAGGAAAAAACGGCCATGAACACGGCGGCTATGATGCCGGTCAGCTCACGCAGAAAGTAGGAGGCCAGCACATAAGGAATGAGAATGGCCAAATACAGGAGCCAACCCGAAGGGGTGACCTTTGATTGGGTCTCCTGACGGAGGTACCTGTATATGAAAAAGATCACCACAAATCCCGATACCAGGATGGCCAAAGAAGCATACAGGTATACACTCCCTACGGCTGCAGATGAGAGGTCCAGGGGGATCTCCAGTCCGGCAATCACCGGGGTGCCCACGGCACCCGATATGGCAAAGAACCCATCGATCAGCAAAACTGCAGCAATAGACAACACAGGCGAAAAACCAATGGAAATGAGAATGAGCGGTACAATGGCCCCGGGTGTGCCAAATCCGGCCACGCTTTCGAAAAAGGCCGTCAGAAACAGGGCCAGGAAGAAAAACCGGAAATTCCGGTCGGGGTGGATGCGCGAAAGTGAATCCCTGATACCGTCCAGGTATCCCTTTTGTTCCATGATATGGTATAAAAACACCGCCCCGAAGATGATCATCATGATGTTGAGTGTGCCGACAAAAGCACTGGAAAGGGAGGCGAGAAAGGTGACAATCCTGCTTCCCATTGCGAAGAACAGGATGGTGGTGACGATAAAACCCACATAAATGCCACTCCTTACTCCTTTCCAGAGGCTGATTACCAGCAGGGTAAGGATAGGAAGAAATGCAAGCGCGGTGAATGTAGAGTCCATACAATCAATTTATTACATGCAAAACAAAGGGCGAAGAACATTTTTCACGGATGCAGGATTCTTCTACAAAAAAGCGGGGGAAATGTTGACAACATTTTCTTGCTGTTTCATGAAGAATGTTTCATGTTTCATGTTTGAGGTTTCACGTTGTTTCAGCTTGCCCGACTGGGAGGGGCAGAGTTTCAAGTTTCAAGTTTCGGGTGTAAAAAAAGCCATCCGTTTTAAAACAGATGGCTTTGTTGATATCCCAAGCTGAAGGTTATGTAATTTCCTGGTTAATCATGCGAATGCTCATGAAAATACGCATCCTCAAATTTATCCACCGTGTTTCTTAGTTTTTCGATGTATTGTAGGTCGGTGGTCTGTTTGGCTTTCATGGCATAGACCAGGATCTCGTGCAGCAGCTTAAGATGGGTGACATACTTCTTGTGCATTTCCTCATTCTCAGGATCTACGGGTTTAATCCTTTGATGCAGAAAATACTGGCTGACGATGTCCTGGATTTTGTTGGAATGATCCTCTTTGTTGGTGATCCAACGGACCAGCTGGTTGTAATTTTTATCGCCTTCCTCGGAAAGCTTGTTGATTTGATTCATCGATTTCTCGAGGGTGCGGATGTGCTCTTCAATTTGTTCGATCCTTAGCGAGTCGCCATAGATGCCACATGGGATCTCGCAGTGTGCTTGTGCCGATCTGCCTTGCAAAACAAAAAACAGGGCTGCTAATGCTACGGAAAATAAAATCTTTTGGGTTTTCATAATGCATTCTTTTTATGGATTTATATTCATATTTTCTTCTATCGTAACAATTTATCCTGGAAATGGTTTGGTGAATCCGTAAGTCGATGTCTATCCGTATCCGGCAGAAGAGGCTCTGCATTTATTATATTGTCATCATTGAGGTGTTGACACGTCCTGCATTTATTCATATCTTAGAAGATGCAACAAAATGTGCGATTAATTGGCCGGCAAATGATGAGAGCGATAATTTTTTTGGCAGGGTTCCTGATGTTATCTTTAATGAATAGTCCAATCATGAGCCAGGATACTTCACTTTTGAATCTTTTACCTTCCGGGGAAGGGGAACTAACCATTGAATCGGAACAGATCATCGAAAGCCGGGAAGATTTCTATGCCTATATCAATGGGGGTGCCGAGCTGTACCTTCATTATGGCTTTAAAAAGCTGGGTAAGCGGACCTATCATTTAAACGGGGATAAGCAAATCAAAGCAGAGGTTTTTGATATGGGTGCCCCCAAAAATGCATTCGGTGTCTTCTCCTATGCCAAAGATACGATGAATGCTCATATTGGTCAGCAGGGACAGTATATCGGGGGGTCGCTTATTTTCTGGCAGGATCGTTATTACGTGTCGGTCTTTGCCCGTCGTGAATCCGAAGCTGTCAAAGAATCTATATTGGAGATGGGAGAAAGGATAAGTCAGTCCATAGGTACGAAGGCCCCGTTACCAGGTATCTTTCATATTATACCGGAGAAAGGCCTCATGCAGGGGAGCACCTTTTATTTTCACCACCATGCCTGGCAGAACAAGTATACTTTTATATCCCATGATAACATCTTTCACCTTGACCCGGACACCCAAGCGCTCTTGAGCCGCTATAAGGCGACACCAAGGCCTTACCATCTGCTGGTGGTGGAATACCCGGAATTGAAAGCTGCCAGGAAGGCATTCAAGACCAGCACCCGTGCTTTATCGGGGGAGCTCAGGAAAAAACAGGTAGTGAAGGACGAACAGGGGCGTTGGATGGGATGCGACAGGAAGGAGCGTTTGCTGGTGTTTGTCATGGATGCCCCTTCGTCAGAGCAGGCCAGGTACCTGCTGGATAAGAGTCTGGAAAACTATGAACAGTTGCCATAAGAGCTACCGCTAGCAGAAAAAGGGGGAGTATGCGGAGAACAGGCAGCACGGGAATCGTTGTTTATCAAACCTTTTACTGATATGACTCTCAAGAAGCTTACCCGTCGTGAAGCCCTCAAGAGCATTGGTTTGGCTGCAGCCGCCAGTTTTCTGTTTGGGAGCCTGCCCTGGAGGGCATTTGGCCGTAGCCGGCCGGAAAAATCGAAAGTCGTGTTAATACGGGATCGGGATCTGCTGGACGAATCCGGTAATATCCGGCGATCTGTCCTGGAGAAGATGTTCGACCGGGCTGTCCTGGAGCTTACAGGCGCCAGTGACATCCGGACAGCCTGGGATAGTATTGTCAAGCCCCAGGATATCCTGGGTATCAAATCCAACGTGTGGTCCCATCTATCTACCCCTTCCGGACTGGAACAAATCATTAAACAGAGGGCCATGAGCTCCGGAGTGGAAGAAAGGAACATGGCCATCGACGACCGGGGGGTGCTGGATAACCCGGTGTTTAAAAAAGCTACCGCCCTGATCAATGCCCGTCCTATGAGAACACACGACTGGTCCGGGGTGGGTTCGCTGATCAAAAATTACATCATGTTCCACCCCCGACCGTATGAGTACCATCCCGACAACTGTGCCGATCTGGCCAGATTATGGGAGAAACCTATGGTGAAAGGAAAGACCCGGCTGAACGTCCTGGTTATGATTACACCCCTGTTTCATGGGGTGGGGCCACACCATTTTAATGACAAATATACCTGGCCCTACAACGGGCTTATCGTGAGCTTTGACCCGGTAGCCGCAGATGCTACAGGGCTGCGTATTATTCAGGCCAGACGCAAAGAGTATTTCGGTGAGGAACGCCCCATCAGCCCCCCTGCCAAACATATCCGGCTGGCCGACACCCGACACCGCCTGGGCAATGCCGATCCGGCCCGCATAGATCTCATTAAACTTGGATGGCAGGCGGACATCCTGATATGAAAAAAGACCATACCCGGCGCTCTCTGGTTATCTCCTATCTCAGCCTGCGGCGGACGATCGGAATCCTTGGCATCGCTTTTCCCATACTTCTGGCTATCGGGTATGTCATCGCCGGGGGGGAAGGCATCCGACCTTCCATTAGTAGTTACTATCATACTCCTATGCGGGATGTCTATGTGGGTATATCATGCGGGGTGGCTCTATTTTTGTTTACATACAGGGGCTACGATTTCCGGGATGCCATCACCGGAAACCTGGCAGGTTTGTTTGGCCTGGCAGTAGTTTTCCTTCCTGCTTCAGATACATGGATTGGAACCATCCATGAAATTGTGGCCCTCTTGTTTTTCTTTACCCTGGCCTATTTTTCAATATTCCTGTTTACCAGGGGTACGGGTTTTCCAACCCGGAGAAAACGCAGACGCAACCAAATATACAGGACTTGCGGATACATCATGGTGACATGTACCGTTCTGGCTTCTGTATATACGGCTTTTCCCAGGCTGCAGCTTTTATACTCCGATTATCATCCGGTGTTTTGGTTTGAAACGATAGGTCTTTGGGCTTTTGGTTTTGCCTGGCTTACCAAAGGAAAAGTGCTGCTCCGCGATGCCGAAAAATACTATGTTCCATTGAGGTTGTGATTTGCCGCAAAAGCGGTAAAAGAACAAAACCGGCCAGTGAGCCGGTTTTGTTGAATCATCTTATAGGAGGGTTATTGTGCTCCTACGATTTCCGTTTGTACATTAAAATGCGGAGGTTCCTGGAGGTGCCGCTTGACACTGCACATGTTGGCAGCCTTGACCACGGCATTTTTGTACTTCTCCGGAAAATCCTCCGGCAACCGGATCTCCAGGTCTATCTGATCGATCAGTCGCGTGGAACGGTTGAAATTCATTTTTTGTACGATCCGGATGTTGTCCGTGGACAAGCCCCGCTGATCACAAAAGTTCTTTACGAAGATACCTGCACAGGTGCCCAGGGATGCCAGGAATAGATCAAAAGGAGAGGGGGCCGAACCATCACCGCCTCCCTGCACCGGCTGATCGGTCTGTATGTCGTGTCCGTTCCATTTCGCATTTACCTTCTTGTTTCCATCAAAATACACTTCCATATTCATAATTCACGCTTGTTTTAAATTAAAAAATCAATATATGTTTATTCCTTCATACAAAAATGTTGCCAAAAAGTTGAACGGCCTGGGGGCTGACAAGATGTCGAATGGTTCATTTTGTTCTGTTTTTTTTGAAAAAGGAGGCTTGCTTTTGCCCTCTTTTTGCTTTTTTTGTTCTAGAGTTTTCCAATACCCTACTTGTTCGTTTTATTCAAATAAGAATCCTATGAGAACAGCCATTGTTTATGCGTCAAGCCACGGCACCACCGAGAGGGTGGCGCAAAAGATTCAGCAGGGCCTGGGTGAAGATACGGTTCAGCTGTTTAATCTGAAGAAGCACAAAAAATTTGACCTCTCCGGCTATGAGCAGGTTATCCTGGGTGGATCCATTCATGCCGGGAGCGTTCAGAAACGAATGCAGAAATTCGTGGATAACCACCGGCCCGAACTTCTCGAGAAAAGGCTGGGACTCTATCTCTGCTGCATGGATGAAGACAGGGCCCAGGAACAGTTCAACAATGCCTATCCGGAAGTGCTTCGTTCGCAGGCCATCAGCCAGAAGGTTATGGGAGGTGAATTTCGCTTTGACAGGATGAACTTCATCGAGAAAGCAATGATCAAAAAGATCGCCGGCGTAGACCAGTCGGTATCAAAGATCAATGAGGATAAGATCCGGGAGATGATCAGCGAGATGCAAACGAGCCATTAACAGGATGCTTCAAGTTTCAGCCTGCCCGACCGGGACAGGCGGAGTCTTGATTTTCATCTTGTTTGAGAAGTTTCAAAAAACAAATATGTATGCGATTCATGATTCACGCTATAGCCGTTTTCGTTGCCATTGCCATTTTGCTTGCTCTGGCTATCCGCGCCGGCCGGGCTTCACAAAAGAACCGGCTGAACAATGATGTAGAAAAACTTTTTGAACAATCCGGATCTTTGACGGAAAAAACCTTCCGTTATGATCAGCTGGAAGGCCTGCCCAAGCCTGTTCAGCGGTATTTCCGCCATGTGTTGCCAGAGGGTCAGCCTTATATCAGCTATGTGCGTTTGAAGCACAACGGTTGGTTCAAGACAGGAAAAGATAAAAAGGCGATGGACATTAAAGGGAAACAGTATTTTACTGCAGAGCAACCCGGTTTTATCTGGGAAGGCAAAACTTCCATGTTTACGGCCCGGGATATGTACCTGGACGGGAAGGGGAGTCTTACTGTTCATCTTTTTTCACTGATCCGCATCGCCCATGAGAAAGGGCCCCGCATTGACCAGGGAGAACTTCTTCGTTGGCTGGGCGAGAGCGTGTGGTTTCCTACCAACCTGTTGCCCAATGAGCACCTAAAGTGGCTGCCCATCAATGATCACCAGGCCAGGCTCAATTTTAAATATCAGGATTTGTCGGTTTACTATATTGTAACCTTTAATGAAGCCAACGAGATTGAGAAGATGGAGACCGAGCGATATATGGGCGATGAAGGACTCATGCCCTGGGTTGGCCGGGTAAGTGAATATCAAGAAGTGGAAGGAGTGAAAGTGCCCTCTGTCATCGAAGCCTCATGGATGCTCGAAGACGGGAAGTATACCTACGGTCGCTTTCGGGTAAAACAAATGCAGTATGATAAACCAAAACCCTTTTAAGAGTGTTTCAGGTTTCATGTCTCACGTCTCATGAAGAGGTTTCACGTTTCAGGTTTCAGCCTGCCCGACTGGGACAGGCGGGGTTTCAAGTTATCTAAATACAATGCCTTAGTTTTAAGGTATATATTTGTTGTATCGCAATCATATTTGAAGAACTGGCCTTCGATATCTCAAACAACCTGAAACATGAAACGTGAAACCTGAAACACTCTTAAAACAACTTGAGACATGAGACCTGAAACATGAAACGTTTATAAGTTTGGGCTGTAGACTTTGATAGGCCGGGATTTGCCCCGGAGCCTCATTTCTTTGACATAGCGGTATCGTTCGGGATTTTTCAATTCCCCCACGGTACTCTCTGAGATGAGAATCTTGCCGGGATCGGCCGATTCCTCGATGCGATAGGCTGTATTAACCACATCACCCACCACGGTCCAGTCTTTGCGATCCTCCGAACCGATGTTGCCCTGAACCAGGTTGCCGGTGTTGATGCCAATGCGCAGATCGATCGCTGGCAGATCGAGTGTATTCAATTCATCATTCAATCTTTTCAATCCGTTCTGCATCATATCCAGCGAGGCATCGACGGCATCCCGGGGATTGGTAAACAAAGCCATCACCCCATCCCCCAGAAACTTATCGATATCCCCGGTGTGGTTGTGGATGATCCGTGATGTATGGGTGAAATAGGCATTGAGCATCTCCACTACCTGTTCGGGTTCCTGTTTCTCAGACATTCCGGTGAAATTGACGATGTCCATGAACAGGATGGTCAGGTTGCGGTTGTAGGCCCGGATGTTATAGCCTTCATGGTTGACTGCACGAATCACTTCGTTGTAGGTGGTTTCCGAAACATATTGCCGGATCACCCGCTTAAAACGCTCTTCTATCTGGTGAATCTTCTCTTCGGCCGAAGTGTCCCTGAAAACCTCGATGGCACCAACGGGATTGCCATGGCTGTCTTTAAGTGGGGTGATGTGGGTAGATACAGGAATTCGGTGCCCCTGCTTGTGTTGGGTGTACAGGCGAAAACGGGTATGCCTGCCCTTGTCCATCACCTCTCTCAATTGATCGGCCTTAGGATGAACCGTTTCGCCTTCTTTATTCTTCATATCCATCAACCCGTTCTGACATGTAGAATCTGTCATTTCAGCGGCAGTATATCCGGTGATGCGCTCTGCCCCCTCGTTCCAAAAGAGGATTTTCAGGTCCTTGTCTACAATATAAACCCCGTTATAGATGGCGTTAAGCCATTGGCGAGTTTCCTCTGAGATGAGCCGGTTGTTGTTTGCAGGCATAATACCTTTCTGTTTCGGGGGGAATATACATAAAATTCCAATGCATCCTGTTTGCCCGGAGAGGATTTTTATGGTTAAACATGTCCCTGATGCGAAGGTTCCTCGATGCAGGTTTCATAAGGTTATCTTTTATTTAATAATTTGGTCTTATGTAACCTGCATGTATAATCATGTCCTTGTTGTGTAAGTTATTGGATGCAGGTTTTATTTGTTCTGAAATTTATTACCTTTATGATGTTTAAATCAGCCGGGTTAATATTCTGTTTGTTTGGTAATTATTATTGAACCCCTCAATACTTTCTTTATGAAAAAATACCTTTTGATCGTTGTTTTCGCATTGGCAGGTGTTTCAGCTTCTGCCCAGTTTGGCGTGAGTTATCATCAGTCGAGTATTCCCAATCTTGGGTTCAACTTTGAATACCAGGATCGATATTTCGCGGAGTTGCGTTTTGGCCCCAACCAGTATTTTGAGCACCTGGCCCTGGAGCTGACAGCCAACTATATTTTTCTGAATAAGGAAGATTATGATTTTTATGGCGGTATAGGAGGGCGAACCACCCAGCTTGAGGGATTGGTGATACCTGCGGGTGTCAACATCTATCCTTTCGACAATAAAAATTTCGGGTTTCATATAGAAGCCGCCGCACTCCTGGGGGAAACCTCTGTTCTTAGGGGGAGCTGGGGCATCCGGTACCGTTTTGGGGGAACCCGCATCCCTTCGCCACAAAAGGATGAATGAACCGATCCGGCCCCTGCTTCAGGTATACATACGAAAGCTGTTGAGCAGGTAAACTACCTGGCGGGTACTGCCCTGAATGGTTTTCACAGGGTTGTCTTCATGCATGAAATTGGAGAAACCCGGAATGGCGGAGGACTGTTCCGGGCTGATCTTTCTGAATCCCATCGACCAGTCGGGGAACGCCCGTTTTTTGATGGGTTCTTCCAGAAGCTTCACCACGTTGGTGTGGCGGCTGTCTTTTTTGATGCGCTCGAACAACTCCTGGATGGTCTGTTGTCTACCTTCAATGACCTGAATGAAACTGCCGTCATTATGAAGAAGCAAACCGGTTACCTGCTGCTGCTCATTTTTGGATCTCACTTCCTTCAAAAGCGACTGCAGCTCGGCCTCCGATAATTCTTCGCTGGAAAAACTGACATAAACGATGTGAATAAGATCTTTCATGATCCGAAGAACTTTGTTAGTTTCGTACAAAACGTATAACTCTTAAAAGGCATAAATGTTCGTTGAGGATGTTGATATACTGAGAAATATAGTGCATTATGCCCTGCATTTTCTTTTACCTGGTGTAGTGGCCGGGATTTTTTTTCGTTCCCACTGGAAGACTGCCTGGCTGATCATGTTGGCCACTATGCTGGTGGACCTGGATCATCTGCTGGCGGATCCTGTATTTGCCCCGGGTCGGTGCAGCATTGGTTTTCATCCGCTTCATACGGGCTATGCCATTGGCGGTTATGGTATCATGCTGGTTTTTTCGCGGTTGCGCCTGGTAGCATTGGGATTGCTCCTGCATATGGCCACCGATTGGCTGGATTGTCTGTGGATGGGGAATCCAGCTGCACCCTGGTAAAGTGGGGATTAATCGGGTTTTGCTCTATACGCTAAACCTTTTTCAGGAAACAGAGTCTTTTCATACAGCATCGATGTATTCATCCTTTATAAAATTTCTATTATGATAAAACTTGATGGCCTTTATCCGCCCCTGCCCACTTCTTTCGATTCGCATGAACAATTGGATACCGGTAAGATGAAGGCAAACATAGAGGCTCTCAGCCGCTATGATCTGGCGGGATTTTTGGTGCTGGGCTCCAACGGCGAACTGGTCAACCTGACGGATGAGGAGCGGGTCCGGGTATACCGGGATACCCGTAAAGCCATTTCCTCCGATAAACTTATGCTGGCCGGCACCGGTTGCCAGTCGACCCGTCAGACCATTGCCCTGACTCAGCAGGCTGCTGAAGCCGGAGCCGATGCAGCCCTGGTGCTCAATCCTTCTTATTACAAGGGTCTGATGACACCCGCAGCCCTAAAGGCTCATTATTTTGCCGTTGCCGATGCTTCACCCATACCGGTGATCATTTATAACATGCCTGCCAATTCGGGCATGGACATGGATGCAGCCACGATCACAGCGATTGCTGCCCATGAGAACATCATCGGATTGAAGGATTCGGGAGGCAACCTCACCAAGATGGGGCTTATCCGGAAGCAGGCCGGCAAGGATTTTCAGATACTGGCGGGTTCGGCCGGGTTCCTTTTACCCGGCCTCTCGGTGGGCGCCATCGGCGGCATCCTGGCCCTGGCCAACATAGCTCCCGAGCATTGCCTGCGGGTTTACCATAGTTTTATCGATGGAGACATGGAGGCTGCCCGGGAGCATCAAATCAATATCATTGAGCTAAATACGGCCGTTACCCGAAAATGGGGCGTTCCGGCTCTGAAGGCAGCCATGGACCAGGTGGGTTTGTACGGAGGCCCTTCCCGTAAGCCCCTGTTGCCGGCTGACCAGTCTGTCACACAGCAGCTTGCTGCCCTTCTCAAAGAAAACAATGTTCAATTCTAAAGATACCCCATATGAAACCTGCATCCTGTAACCTTCACAACAAGGATATGATTATGCATGCAGGTTCCATACGACCAAAGTATTAAATAAAAGATAACCGTATGAAAGCTAGAAAATTACTTATGATTCCCGGTCCTATTGAGTTTGAACCGGAAGTGATGCAAGCCATGGGCACTCCTACTACCAGCCATGTAGCTCCCGACTTTGTTCAGTCTTTTGGCCATGCCCTGGATATGATGAAAGAGGTATGGATGGCCCCTTCAGGCCAGCCTTTCGTGGTTGCCGGCTCGGGCACCCTGGCTATGGATATGGCGGCAGCCAACCTGGTGGAGGATGGCGACAGCGTTCTGGTCATTTCGACCGGTTATTTTGGAGAGCGTTATGCCGATTTGCTGAAGCGCTATACCGGGCATGTGGATGTACTCAGGGCAGAGCAGGGCGATGTGGTTGGCATCGACCGCATCGAGGAGCAACTCAAAAAGAAAAATTATAAACTGCTTGCCTTTACCCATGTTGACACCTCCACGGCAGTATTGAATGATCCCGAGGCTATCGGTCGGCTGGGTCGTCAATATGGTGTGCTTACCGTGTTGGATGGGGTGTGTTCGGTTGCCGGTGAAGAGATACGCCAGGAAGAGTGGGGCATTGATGTTGCTTTCACCGCTTCGCAGAAGGCCATTGGTGTACCTCCCGGCCTGGCTCTGCTGGTGGCCTCCCCGCAGGCTATGGAGGCCTGGAAGTCCCGTAAGACTCCCGTTCCCAATTATTATGCCGACTGGACAAACTGGCTTCCCATCATGGAGGCTTATGGCAACCGGAAACCCGCTTATTTCGGTACTCCTGCGGTAAACCTGGTACAGGCCCTTGAAGTCAGCCTGGAGCTCATTCTTCGCGAAGGAATGGAAGACCGGTTTCGGCGCCACCGGAATACGGGGAAAGCCTTCCGCGAAGCCATGAAAGCCGGCGGATTAACCATGCTCCCCTCACACGAGAAGGTGGCAGCCAATACCCTTTCCGCCCCGTATTATCCGGAGGGTGTCGAGGGCAAAGAATTTCTCCGGCAGGTCAATGCAGGGGGCATCATCCTGGCAGGCGGGCTCCTGGCAGATATCAAGACTCAATATTTCAGGGTAGGCCATATGGGGGCAGTCAACCGAAATGATCTGCTCGCCACGGTCGGTGCCATTGAGACGGGCCTGCGCCAGTCGGGTCATCCGGTGGAGGCAGGCCTCATGCTGAAGGCGGCCCAGCAGGTGCTGGATGAAAAGTGACGGGAGGGGTTCATGAAACCCTCCTTATCTCTTGCATTGCAGCCTG
>P_1C_Sed_2_UnCtyDRAFT_1000421_pt1 | contig 13008 bp, 9 predicted proteins | sample Pon1CUnioCityCA_4_FD_10229 | JGI IMG/M metagenome (IMG submission 10229) | reverse complement strand
ACGTCTTGGTTGTCGGGGCGGGCGGAGCGGGGTTGTATGCGGCGCTGGAGGCCGGGAAGAAAGCCAGAACAGCAGTTTTTTCAAAAGTTTATGCAATACGCAGCCATACCGGCGCGGCCCAGGGCGGTATCAGCGCCGCTCTTGGCAATGTGGAGGAAGATCGGCCCGAGTGGCACGCCTACGATACGATAAAAGGCGGAGACTACCTGGTAGACCAGCAGGCGGCGCTATTGATGGCCGATGAAGCCGTACAGGCCATATATGACCTGGAGAATCGGGGACTTCCCTTTAACCGGACGGCTGAAGGCCGGATCGATCAACGCCGGTTCGGCGGCCACACCCGCAATTTCGGTGAAGCTGCCGTGTGCCGGGCCTGTTATGCAGCGGATCGGACCGGCCACATGATTCTGCAGACCCTTTACCAGCAGTGCATTAAAAATGAGGTCAACTTTTTTGACGAGTTTCAGGTTGTGGATGTTATTCTGGAAGGAAACCGTTGCGCCGGTTTGGTCGCTGTTGCACTGGCAAGCGGGCAACTCCGGATTTTCCGGGCAAAGGCAGTTGTTTTTGCCACCGGCGGTTTTGGCCGCATTTACAAGATCAGCTCCAATGCCTATGCCAATACCGGCGACGGCCCGGCAATCCTGGCGCGGCGTGGTGTGCCGCTTGAAGACATGGAGTTTTTTCAGTTCCACCCCACCGGAATCAAGGATATGGGCATATTGATATCCGAGGCGGTCCGCGGTGAAGGCGGCGTTCTGCGCAACAATTCCGGGGAGCGTTTCATGGCGCGTTATGCCCCCGGCCTCCTGGATCTTGCGCCCAGGGACATGGTATCAAGGGCGATTATGACCGAAATCAAAAACGGGGCCGGCATACGCGGGGATAAAAAAATCAATGACTACGTGTATCTGGATGCGACCGGCATCGGCCGGGAGACCCTTGAGAACAAACTGCCGGAGATCTCAGGTTTTGCCAGGACTTACCTGGGTATTGATCCGGCCGAGCAGCCCATTCCGGTGCAGCCCACGGCCCACTACGCCATGGGTGGAATCCCCACCGATGTTGACGGCCGGGTGCGAAAAGACGGGCAGGGCAATTTTTACGAGGGCCTTTATGCAGCCGGGGAATGCGCCTGTGTTTCAATTCACGGGGCAAACCGGCTGGGCACCAACAGCCTGCTGGATCTCGTCGTTTTCGGCCGCCGGGCAGGTGTCAAAGTTGCGCAATACGTCAAGGATGCGGATCTGCCGGAAATTAAGAAGGACGCGGCGGAGTTTGCCGGCAAGCGGATGGAAACTCTCACAGACGGCCAAAAGGGGCCCAACCGGGCGGATATCAGCGAATCCATGCAGGCGGCAATGATGGCCCGGGTGGGCGTTTACCGGAGCGCGCGGGAGATGGCGGAAGCAGTTGCAAAACTGGCCGAACTCCGGGAGCAGGCCGGCGATTTGAGGGTTCAGGACAAAAGCAAGGCGTTTAATACCGAATTGTTGGAAGTTCTGGAGCTTCAGAATATGCTGGACCTTGCCTACATCACGGCGGTATCGGCCAATAACCGGGAAGAAAGCCGGGGCGCGCATGCCCGGGAAGATTTTCCGAACCGAAACGATGACAAATGGCTGAAACATACCCTGGTTCACCTGGATGCGGAGAGGGTGAGAATTGACTACATGGATGTGGACACGTCCAAGTGGCCGCCGAAGCCGAGGGTTTACTAGAAGGCCAGGCATTATTATATGGACATGCGCATGCCGGGATAAATGCCGGTGATGGCAATAAAAAATGGCCAGGATGAGTGAGAAAATAAAGGATTGGACATGAAACTGACTTTTGTGATCCGGCGGTTTAACCCGGAAACCGATCAACAGCCATATGATCAGGAGTATTCGGTCTCAGCCGAACCCACGGACCGGATCCTGGATGTGCTAATGCATATCAAGCAGCATGCGGATGGTACCCTTGGCTTCCGCAAAAGCTGTGCACACGGGGTGTGCGGGTCCGATGCCATGCGGATCAACGGAAAAGACCGCCTGGCCTGCAAGACCCTGGTGCAGGATGTGGCCGATGCCGACGGGGCCCGCATCACCATCGAACCATTGCGGTATTTCCCCCTGCAACGGGATTTGATCGTGGATCAGTCGGATTTTTTCGAAAAATTCAAGTCGGGCAAACCTTACCTCATCAATGATGAGCCGGTTTCAGAAAAAGAGCGCATTCAATCTCCCGGGGAGCGCATGGCCTTTGACGACCCCACCAATTGTATTCTCTGCGCCGCCTGTTTTTCCGCCTGCCCGATCCCCGAGGCCAACCCGGAGTTTCTTGGGCCGGCAGCCATTACCCAGGCGGCACGGTTTAACAAGGACAGCCGCGACAGGGGGTTTAGCGCGCGTCTGCCGGTGTTAAACGATCCCAATGGCGTCTGGCCCTGCCAGAATCACTTTGAGTGTACCCGCGCCTGCCCGCGGGGGATAAAAATCACCCGGCTCATCAATGAAACCAAACGGCAAATTACGGCCCACCAGGAGGCCGGCGGAAAGGATTGAGCGCATGGCCGGCCGTCTGCTTTACTTGCAGCAGAATTGATGGTATCGTTTCAACAAAGTCTTGACATTACCTCTTTACGAAACGATCGGCGGCGGATCCTGCGGCTATGGACAAACCTTTCTCAAAGAGTGAGCCAACATTTCGGTCCCTGGTGGAAAACTCGCTGACCGGCATATATATCAACCTGGAAGAGCGGATTGTTTTTGCCAATAAACGATTTGCGGATATTTTCGGCTACACGGTGGATGAAGTTGTCGGCATGAATTTTCTTGATTTCGTCCACCCGGAAGATCGCCCCAAGGTGGCTGAGATCCATTGGAAGCGCTTAAATGATGAGGCGGCCCCGCCTGAATATGAATCCCGGGGGTTGACCAAGACGGGAAAAACCATCTGGATCAACCGGCGCAATACCCATATCGAATATGAAGGCAAGGCCGCCATACTGGGAAATATGGTGGATATAACCCGGCACAAACGCCTGCGGGAGAAGCTTGTGCAGATGGAGAAGCTCGCTTCCCTGGGCACATTTACTGCAGGGGTTGCCCATGAATTGAACAATCCGCTTAATAACATATCAGGCTCCCTGCAAATAATACTTGAGGAGTGGGATAGCGGTGATGAGGAGTTCAAGAAATCCCTTCTCCATGATGTGGAAGCACAGGTGGAACGGGGCCAGAACATCATCAAGGCGCTTTTTGATTTCTCCGGTACCGATGTTTTGGACATGCAGCCGGTCAGTTTTTGCGCCCTGGTCGAAAACGCCGTAAAGGCGATTCAATCGGATATCCCCGATGGCATCCGTCTTGATAACCAGGTTCCCGAAGAGATCACGGTCAGTCTTTCCTATGAACATGTGCAGCAGATTTTGATCAATCTGATCCTAAACGCGCTGCAGGCCATGGAAAATGAGGGCTGCCTGCGCATTTCGGCTTATCATGAGCCCGGGGAACAAATTTTCTGCTTTGAGGTGGCGGATACCGGCAAGGGAATTGCCAGGGAAGCGTTAAGCAAGATTTTTGACCCGTTCTACACCACCAAAGAACCCAGCAAGGGGACGGGGCTGGGCCTGTCCATCACCCACGGAATTGTTCAACAGCACGGCGGCACCATCGAGGTGTCCAGTCAGCCGGGCGTGGGCTCGAACTTTACTGTTTGCCTGCCGCAAGGCGATCCCGGGCCGCCCGAAAATTATAAAGATATTTAGTCTCCTGCCGCGGATTAACCGTTTTTGGTCTGAGCCCTGAAACCCCCTAATCCGTTTCCAGCTTGTAACGTTTGATTTTTCGCCATAGGGATACCCGGTCAATGCCCATGATCTTGGCGGCCTGGGTTTTATTGCCGCTGGATTTTTCAAGCACCCATTGAATGTAGCGTTTTTCCTGCTCCTCCAGGGTGGGCGGGCCGTCCGGGTTTTGGCGATAGGTTTCAAGGGAGAGGTTGCGGATGTCCTCGGGCAGATTGTCCAGGGTGATGCGGCTGCCGTTTTGAAAGGCGACTGCACGCTCAATAACATTCTCCAGTTCGCGTACATTGCCCGGCCAGGCGTATTGGCAAAGCAGCCGCATGGCCTCCTTATCGATCGAATGAATGTCCTTTTTCATCGCCCGGCATTTTTGTTCCAGGAAATAATGGGCCAACAGCGCAACGTCGTCTTTGCGCCGGGCAAGAGACGGGAGTTGAATGGAGACCACATTCAGCCGGTAGAACAGATCCTGCCGGAAATGCCCTTCTGCCACATCCTTATTTAAATCCCGATGGGTTGCTGCGATGAACCGCACGTCCGTGCTGATGGGATTCACGCCGCCGACCCGGTAGAAAATTTTTTCCTGGATCGCGCGAAGGAGCCGGACCTGCATGGAAAGGGGCATATCGCCCACTTCGTCTAAAAAGAGTGTACCCCCGTCCGCGGTTTCCAGCAGGCCCGCTTTTTTCTCCCCGGCGCCGGTAAAGGCCCCCTGCTCATGGCCGAACAACTCATTGGCCATCAGCTCGTCGGTAAAGGAGCCGCAGTTGAAGGCCACAAAACGGTTTTGTGCCCGTGTGCTCAGGTGATGAATCGCCTTGGCGGCAAGTTCCTTGCCGGTTCCGCTCTCCCCTAACAAAAGCACATTGGTGTCTGAAGGTGCGATTTGGCGGATGGTTTTTTTCACTTCGAGCATCACCTGGCTGTTGCCGATGATGAAGGGAACTTCGCCGGGACTCTTGATTGCGGCCTTCAGCTCCCGGTTTTCAAGCAAGAGCCTTCTTTTCAGCAGGGCTTCAGCCACAATTTTGCGGACTTCCTCAATTTTGTAAGGCTTGGCGATATAGTGGTAGGCGCCTTTTTTCAAGGCTTCGACCGCCGAGTTTACCGTGGCATAGCCCGTTATAAGGATTACTTCGGTGTCCGGGAGCAGTTCTTTGGTTTTTTCCAGCACCGCCATGCCATCAATGTTTTCCATTTTCAGGTCGGTAATCACCAGATCCACCGAACTTGTCTGCATTAATTCAACGGCGGCGGCGCCATTGTCAACGCAAACGGTTCGGTAGCCCTGTTTTTTGAGGATATGGTCCAGGTTCTTGAGTGCAATGGCTTCATCTTCAACAATCAAAATGGTCGGGGCGGCGTCCCCTTCCGTCTGACTGCTGGTCTCATATGTTTCGGGCGGCTTTTCGTTCATTGGAGCTGCACCTGCTATGCGGGATTTCCATCATTTTCCATGCATATTATCGAGGAGGCACGGGCAGATAAATATAAAAGGTTGTGCCGACGTCCTCCTGGCTTTCCACCTCGATGCGTCCCCCGTGGTTTTGGACGATACCGTGGGAGACCGAGAGCCCAAGGCCGGTTCCTTTGCCCACCTCCTTGGTGGTAAAGAAGGGGTCAAAAATCTTGTCCTTGTGCTCAGGGGCGATCCCCTTGCCGGTGTCCTGGATCTGAATCCATATTTCGGCCTTTTCGGTATCTTCTCCGGCTTTGATGGTGAGCCGGCCTTGATTGTCCATGGCCTGAACCGCGTTTAAGGTAAGATTGATCAACACCTGCTGCATCCGACGGAAATCCATTACCGTATGCAGCGTATCGCTGACTTCAATGGCAACTTCAACCGAACCGGGCATCTCGCCCTTGATTAATTTGAGGCTTTCTTCAACCAGGTTTCGGATGTAGATCGTCCTGGGTTTGAAGCTGCGCTCCCGTGAGAACTCCAGCAGGGCGCGAACGATGTCGCGGGCACGCTCAATCTGCGTCTCGGCGTCTGCCAGTATTTCTTTGTTATAGGCGGGATCACCGTCTTCGAGTTCTTCCAGGGCAATTTGAAGCGATGTGGAAATATTGTTTAACGGGTTGTTCAGTTCATGGGCCACCCCGGAGGTCAGCGTACCTAAAGAGGCCATCTTTCGGCTCTGGACCAACTGTTCGTTGCGCTTGTTCACCTCGCTGATCATGGTGTTTAAGCTTTGAACAAAGGCGTCGAATTCATCGTTGGTGTCAAGTGGCGGGATTTTTTCGTAATCGCCTTCGGCGATTTTTTTCACCGCCCGGCCGATATGGCGAAGCGGCCGGTTGATGCGAAAGATTAGAAAAAAGGCAACGGATGCCGAAAGCAGGAAAACGATAAAGGCGCCGAGAAACATGTAAATGCGCGATTCCCGGACTATGCGGTTGACGCTCATTCGCTCCTGCCGGACCATTTGCTCCAACTCCCGGGTAATTTTTTGGCCGAGTGCACGGATGGTGGCCTGGGCCTCTTTGCTGGCAGCGGTCGCCTCGCGGGTCCTCTCCCCGTAATGGGTATTGGCATGCCTGTTTTCAAGGGCTACAAGCGAGCGTTTGTATCGCTGCAAATCCTTGCGGTAGGCGGACAGATCCTGGCTGGTGACATGCGCCCGGTAGGTATTGATGATATCGGTTATTTTATTTTCCGCTTGACTGGTATAAGTGATGGCTTCTGCAAGGTCCTTTTTGTTGAAGTACAAAAAATAGTTCTTTTCATAACGGCGGGCCTCGAGAATGGTGTTTAACAGCTGATTTTTTTCGGATATGATATCAAACTTCAGTTCTAAAACATGGTTTCGATAGTTGCTGATCAGCCAAATGATTCCGCCGAGCATCACCAGGGTGATAAATGCGATGGAAATCCGTTTTTGAACACTGATATTCATAAGTTCCTATTAGCTGTAGGAGGGCGGGACGATTTCGCAGGCGACATTTTCAATGCCCGGAATCTCAGAGATGGCGGCTGAAATTTCACTCGCGATTTCCTTCTTCATGGATTCTTTGAGGTATGTATCGGTTTTTGGATTCGTATAGCCGGTTTTGCGGATGCTGTGAGTTTCCGCGTGAATGTGCACGTTGCCCCTGTTAGCCGTCACCGTCACCTTAAGGCCCGGCTTGCATGTGTTTTCAATGGCGGCCAGGATCCGGGTTTTCAAGGCGAGATCGGCAACCGCCTGCCTGGATTCCGGAGTTGCCTGAAAGGCCCCCATTTTTGCGGCATGGCAGATCATCTCGGCCGCCTCCCCGATATCCATGCTTTTTATATTGAGTACCATATCATAGAAAAGCGGGTTTGTAATATCGGTTTTGTACAAATAGTGCGCCCATCGGGCCCGATTGGTATCCTCGGCCGTGATATGGCGCATTGCCTCCTTTTCCGAGGTGTTTTGTTTCTGCTGCATAAAGGCGATGCGGTCGGCCATGTCGGCAATGATTCGCAGGCTGAACACGTGTGAAATTTCGGGCAGCAAAAGGTGCGATGCGTGTCCGTGGTAGACCAGGGCGTCATTTTTGACGTGTTCCAGCAGCATGGCCTGGATATAGCAGAGGTATTGCTCCCTGCCCCGGGTCAACCGCTCCAGTGTGGAGGGGGCGTCATGGATCGATTTGATCAACTCCTTTTCCGGAACATGATATACCTGGTTGGCTTCTTCAATGAGGGTCTCCCGGCTCAATACCTTATAGCCAAGCATGTCGCCAACTTTTTCAGCAACTTCTTTTCCATGGCTGAAGCATCCGCGGGATATGGTAATGATGGTCATCGAATTCCTCCGTCTTTTTAGAGATAGGTTTTTTTATCAAATGCCATAGAAAAAATAGAGAATGGTAAGTTCGACGGTCAGAAACAAAACGGTCATGCCTGCCCCCGCCTTGGCATAATCCATGGTGCGGTAGCCCCCGGGCCTCATTATCAGGGCATTTACCTGGTGCGTGGGCAAAACGAAGGTGTTTGATGCGGAAAGCCCCACCACCAGGGCAGCCATTCGCGGGTCGCCGCCGGCCATTAAGGCCATGTTCATGCAAAGCGGGACAAGAAGAACGGTTGCCCCGACATTTGAAATTACCAGGGTGAAAAACGAGGTCATGAGCCCCACCACGGCCAGCAGCACAATAGGGGCGGGATCCCCCAATAGCCCCAGCACCTGCTCGGCAATAAATGCAGCAGTGCCGGTTTTTTCAAAGGCAATGCCAAGCGGTATCAGGCCGGCAAGGAGGAATACGGTCATCCAATCAACGGAGCGGTAGGCCTCGTCAATTTTCAGGACGCCGGTGATGATCATGCCTAAAGCACCGGACATCAGGGCCACGGAGAGCTGCATTTTAAGAAAAATGACCTGAAACAGGGCAACCCCCAGCCAGAATAGGGCCAGCTTTGATTTCTGGGGCCGAAGGATTTCGCCTTCCAGCGGGGTGGAAAAGGTGAGCGAGCGGGGCTGGGGATAGTTTTTCAGGATATGAAACCGCTCCCATGGCCCCTGCAGCAGTAGGGTGTCGCCCATTTGGAGGCGGATGTGGGTCAGCCCGGAATAGTAGATCCGGTTTCCTTTAAACAGGGCGACCGGGTTGACGCCAAAGAGCTCCTTGAAATCAACCTCGCTCATGGTTTTGCCGATGAGCTCGGAGCGGGGCGATACAATGGTCTCTGCCAGCCCGGCGGTGGTTCTTGAAAGGGTTTCCGCAAATACGTCAAGCGCGGGTTTGACCTGCCAGCCGAGTTCCTCGGCCATTTTTTCGACATTGCGCTGTCTGCCGACAACTGCGATATCATCACCTGGGGAGATGATATCAAAACTGCGCGGCACAAACCGTTTATCCTTTTTGGCCGAAAAATTGATCGCTACCACGGTGACCAGGTACTTTGTCTGTATGTTTAGTGAATCTAATTTCTCAGGGTCTCCTGCGCCTTCGGGGACATGGATTTCGAAAATATTTTCCAGTACCTGGTAGGCCTGGATCAGCGATGAGGTGACGCCTTCGTCGGAATCCCCGCCGCCGGCCGGCAGGATAAAACGGCCGAAAAGTATAAAATAGACAATGGCGGTGATGAGCAGGCAGACGCCGATGGGGGTCTGGGTGAACAGGCCGAAGGGTTCGAGATCTTTTCCCCCGATGGTCATGAGGTCATTTAACAGAATGGTGGGACTGGCGCCGACCAGGGTGAGTGTTCCGCCGATAATGGCGCAAAATCCCATGGGCATGAGAATACGCGATACCGGCAGGCCCACGCGTTTGGCAATCCGCTGGGCGGCGGGGAGAAAAAGTGCGGCAGCCCCGATATTCTGCATCAGGCTGGATATCAACCCCACGGTTCCGGCAATCAGGGTAATGATGCGATTTTCGCTTTTTCCGGCAAGCTTGATGATGGGCCGGGCCACCTGGTTCATGACCCCGGTTTTGTCCAACCCGGCGCCCATGATGATGACCGCGATAATGGAGACCACAGCGTTGCTGCTAAGCCCCACGAATGCATCCTGGGGGGAGATCAGGCCGATGATCGGCAGCAGCACCATCATCAGGATGCCCACCACATCCACCCGCACCCATTCAAAAACAAAAAGGACAATCACAAAGACCAGCACAATCATGGTCAGGATCATTTCAGGGGTCATGTCAGCTATTTCCTTTCATTTTCATTTTCAGCCTGGAGGTGATGGTCTTGCGAAAATGCGGCTATATCATTCTTTATTCTCGTGCCGGAACCAGAAGCAGATCCCTGCCGCAGCAAGCACAAGCGCAAGCCCCAGAAAAAAATTGAATTCCATTTTTTCTCCTTTTCAGGAGGCCTTCAATGGCCCCTGAGTCCCTGTGGTTGGACCTGGCAGCACCGCCACAGTGCCGCCACTAAAGGCAGAAGGGATGCAAAAACAGGATCCCGGCATCTTTTTTTTTGAACGCAAAGAGCCATGATCCTGTTTACGGGCCGCTCCCGCCGATGGAAACTATACCATTGAATAGACGTAGAGCTGTTTGTCCGGCCGGTTTTCATTTTCAGGCCGTTCGGCAGCCTGCTCTTCTGCAGGCTCGGATACCACGAATTCAATGGTCCCATATTCCTTGCTGGCTTCCTGGATAGCGGAATCCGTGTCGCCGAACTTGACCGCGTGTGTGAAAGATATGCCCATTTGATGGGCCGCCTCCTGAAACTGGCGGGCGTTTTCGCTTGCGCTTGCTTCAAATTCCTGGATTTTGTTTTGGGCCGGGGCAAACAGTTTAATCGTCTCCCGGGGAAGCGGGGCCACGTTCAGGGCCAGAATCTCGTAGGACATGCGCTGGGCCATTTCAAGGGCGTAGTCGATTATCCGCCGGGAAAAGCTGCTGCCGTTTCCGATTACCAGGAGAAAGCCGGGCAGCTCCGCCTGTTGCTCCTCGGGCATGGCAGCGCTTTGGAGGGTTTCACCGGCTTCGGCAAATGTGAGCGATTCCTGGTATTCATCCATTTTACTGCGAGCAGCGCGGGTTTTGTTTAACATCCGTTTAAATAGGGATTTCATTGGACTCTCCTGTATCGCTTTTTTTCACTGTCGTTATTTTTGTTCCTGGCCATTGAAGCGCCGGGCCACCAGGGGCACGGATAGTTTTTTCCGCAGCCCCGGGGTCATGAATTTGCCGTCGTAGATTGTAAGCACAATATTGCGGTTCTGGTTCACATGCCTGAGGATTTCGCGTTCCGTCTCCCCGGCTTTGACCTGTACCCGGTATTTGACATCGGTTCTGTCCGTATCTGAGAGCAGCTGGTGTATCTGTGCGGAGGCTTTATCCGCAAGCCGCCTCGCTGTATCAAAGTCTCCGGATTCGGCAAAAGCGGCAGCGACCATCGTGTTCTCAAACATGTCCCTGGCCCGGTAAGCCTGCCTTTGGATGTTTTTCAAATGCCCGGCATAAGTCGATGGGTCGATGACGTGCAGGATGTTCAGCTCAGCCTTTATCCGCCGGCAGAGTTTTGCCGCATAGTCGACGAGCTGCTGGTCCGGACGCATGCCGTCAATGGCCAGTAATACCTTTTCCATGAGGGCACCCCGCTCATAAGGGTTTTATGGGTTTCATCGGGCGAAAATTGCTACATCTGCAGACGCGGTCGGTTATCGTTTTGTTTTTCCGGTGCTTTGCGAGCCCGCCGCTTGGCTTTCGGCTGCTCTGTATCTTCCAGTATATGGACGGCCGTGTTTTGTTCGTTGCTTTCTGCAAACGAGATTGCTGCCATCAATCGATCAAAACGATTCAGTTTCTGAAAAACTTTCATTGTCGTCTCCTTGCTTTTATAAGCGGTTTTAAGTAAATAATTACTTGCCGACAGAAAAAGCAATTGCTGTGCCAGACATTGGTTCTTGCTATAACCATTTGTTATTAATGCTTTTTTTCAAGTTACGGGTTGCGCTGAGGTCTTAGTTTGGCGTTGCTATATGCAACAAATTTGATGATTGCAAAATTTTCAATTAAATACTAAATAGTTATAGGTGTTACAAAAATACCGTCATGTTGCATAATGCAATAGCCTGTAACCAAGGGGCGGAGCCGGCGCCTAACTGCTTGCAAAACCGGGCGGCTTGCTTTTATACTTATGTTGTATTGGTCCCGAGCGAACATCCGGCTTTTTTGTTTCGATCAAAGCGGCCGAAATAAATGCTTTTCATTCAGGCGCAGGGTTGTGACCCTGATGCGGGAGACAGTCCATGGCAATTTTCAAGAAAGGTGAAAAAAACGGGGAGCCCCAAGAGCTGACAGAAATCGAGGATTTGCGCGAGAAGGTCAGGGGCGCGAAGATGCCCGGGCGTGTCGTGAAAATCGCCATGAAAGAGCTGGACAAGATGGCCAAAACCAATTCTTCGTCCGCGGAATATACCATTGCCTTAAATTATATCGACTACCTCCTGTCGCTTCCCTGGAATACGTCCACATCCGATAAACTCGACATTAAGCGGGCTGAAACTGTTTTAAACGAGGAGCATTACGGCCTGGACGAGATCAAGGACCGGATCCTGGAGTACCTGGCTGTCCGTATCATCAAGCTCTCCCGCACCTATACGATCATGGTGGTGGATGACGAGGAGCGGACCCGCAAAAACCTTGAGCACGTGTTGACCCGCGAGGGATATGAGGTCATCACAGCGGAAAACGGTGTCAAGGCCCTTGAAATCCTGGTCACGACCGGTGTTGATGTAATTATCACGGACCTGAAAATGGATGAGGTGGACGGGATTCAGGTGCTTGAAAAGGCCCGCGAAAGGGACCCGCGGGTAGAGGTCATCGTGATCACTGGTTATGCCACGGTGCCCAACGCGGTGGAGGCCATGAAAAAGGGCTCTTTCAATTACATCACAAAGCCCTTTAAGCTGGAGGAAATCCGCTCCACTGTCCGGCAGGCGCTGACTAACAAGACCCGCCAGCTCCGGGCCAAGGGCCCGATCCTCTGTTTTGCCGGCCCCCCCGGCACCGGAAAAACATCGCTCGGTATATCCATCGCCCACAGCCTGGAAAAGGAATTTGTTCGCGTATCGCTTGCCGGCATCAAGGATGAAGCCGAGATTCGGGGCCACCGCAGAAGCTATGTCGGTGCCATGCCGGGGCGCATCATCCAGGAAATCCGGCGGGCGGGAGTCAACAACCCCGTGTTTATGCTGGATGAACTGGACAAACTGGGCCAGGAGTTTAAAGGCGATCCGGCCTCCGCCCTCCTGGAAGTGCTCGATCCCCAGCAGAACGCCAATTTCGTCGACCATTACCTGGATGTTCCCTTTGACCTGTCCACCGTGATGTTCATTGCCACCGCCAATATCGTGGATCACATTCCGGGGCCGCTCCTGGACCGGCTGGAGGTTCTCTATCTTTCCGGGTATACGGAAGAGGAAAAAGAGCAGATCGCCTTTCAGCATCTTATCCCCCGCGCCATAAAAGACAACGGACTGGAATCCTACCCGCCTGAGTTTACGGAAGATGCGGTGCGCAGCATAATCACGCAATACACCCGGGAGGCCGGCCTGCGCGATCTTCAACGCCGAATCGACTCCATCTGCCGCAAATGTGCCCGGGAGATACTTTCGGAAAAGGAGAAGCACCCCGTAAAAATCGACCGGGATACGGTGAGCGCTTACCTGGGACCCCGCAAGTATTTTGTCGAACTGGCCGACGCCGGCGGCAAGGTGGGCATCGCTACGGCACTGGCATGGACGGAGGCCGGCGGAGAGATCATTTTCATTGAAGCCACA
>P_1C_Sed_2_UnCtyDRAFT_1000420_pt1 | contig 13012 bp, 12 predicted proteins | sample Pon1CUnioCityCA_4_FD_10229 | JGI IMG/M metagenome (IMG submission 10229) | reverse complement strand
CGGCCATTGGTGTCGCAACCCTGCTCAATGATGGCATAGGCGATACAATCCGTGTCAGCCTGACAGAGGCCCCGGAAAAAGAACTACCCGTTGCAGAAGCCATTCAACATTATGCTTCCGCACGCTCTTCGAACGAACAGCTGACGGACCTGCCTGAAATGCCCTTTGATCCGTTTCATTACAGCAGGAGAAAAACCAGGGCGGCAAAAAATATCGGCGGAGAAAACCCACCGGTAGTCGTGGTCAAAAGTAAGCCGGATGCAGCCATACCCCCTTATCTTACCCCGGAATATCTTTTGCAGGAATCCCGGCCCGCCGAAATAAAAGAAGCATCGATACCGCTGATCGTGGCAGCAAAAGATTGTGCTGGGAGACCCGAAAAACAAGTTTGCTCTCCTCTTTACAGCAGCCTGAGCCACTACCTGGAAGACGGGCCACAAGCCTCGCCAGGCCTTTGTTTTGTCAGCACCACCCTACAGGAGGCCGGCATGCTTCCGCGGCTAAAAGGAGCAAGCAACACGGTCCTGTTGTTGAGTTCGGAAACCGGCCATCCCATGGCGGGGCAACGGCTTTTCATCCTCGAGATGATGCGACAGGGAGTAGATCTGCCGGTGATCGTTCACCAACGATACAGCGAAGACGATCCCCAAAAGTTGCAGATAAAAGCGGCTTGCGATGCCGGGGGCCTTTTCATCGACGGGCTGGCCGATGGCTTGTTAGTGGAAAATGAGGGTCCCGTCGATACCAACGACATTCTCCAGCTCTCTTTTGGTATCTTACAGGCTGCCAGAAGCCGTATTTACAAAACCGAGTTCATCTCCTGCCCGGGATGCGGCCGCACACAGTTTAACCTCGAAAAGACTGCCGCCAGCATTCGCCAACGCCTGGGTCACCTGAAAGGACTAAAAATTGCCGTGATGGGCTGCATCGTCAACGGCCCGGGCGAGATGGCCGATGCCGACTACGGGTACGTGGGCTCCGGACCTGGCAGGGTCACCCTCTACCGCAACCGAGAAGTGGTCAAACGCAACCTACCCGAAGACCGGGCTGTGGAAGAGCTGATACAGCTCATAAAGGACTACGGCGACTGGAAAGAGCAATAAGAATAAATGNCACGGCTACTCCGCGCAGCGGAGCCTTCTGTGCTCTTAGGTTTCCTCTTAGGTTTGGGAGAACCATTGGATGAAAGACCCATAATTCTTATGTGTCCTGATGTGCCTTATGTGGTTGCATTCTTATGCGTTTTATCTTACCACAGAACCCTTCTGTGTTTTAGTGCCGGGTTGCAGAAAAGTGAGGTTGCCTTCGGCATCTTCGGCCATCAGGATCATGCCCTGGCTTTCGATGCCCTTGATCTTTTTGGGGTCCAGGTTTACGGCAATGCTCACCTGCCGGCCTTTAACCTCTTCAGGGCTAAAATGCTCAGCAATACCGGCAACAACAGTCCGCTGGTCCAGACCGGTATCCACCGTCAGCTTCATCAGCTTTTTGGTCCTGGCTACTTTCTCGGCCTCCAAAATCTCGCCGATGCGTATGTCGAGCCTGGTAAAATCATCAAAGCTGATGTTCTCCTTGGCCGGCTCCACACCCCGTTCTTCCTGTTCTTTCTTCCTGCGGGCCTCTTTGAGCTTGTCGACCTGCTTTTGCACAGTTTCATCCTCTATCTTCTGGAACAAGTGCTTGGGTTTTGCCACTTCGTGTCCGGGTTTCAAAATGTCGGGCTGTCCTGCCAGTTCCCAGTTGAGCTTTTCAATATTCAGGAAGCCTCTGAGCTTTTCGGCAGTAAATGGTAAAAAAGGCTCTATAACGATGGCAATGCTTGCCACCAGTTGCAGGGAAAGGTTCATGACGGTAGCAACGCGCTCCGGATCCTTTTCGTAGAGGCTCCATGGTTCGGTGTCGGCCAGGTACTTGTTGCCCAAACGACCCATATCCATGGCCAGCTTAACGGCTTCCCGGAACTTATAATTCTCCAGGCGATCTTCCAGATCCTCTTTTATAGTGGAAGCCCGTTGTATGATCTCCTTGTCGTAATCGGTCCATTGCGTGATCCCGGGGACCTGCCGGTTGAAATATTTTTTTGTCAGCACCAGGGCCCGATTGACAAAATTGCCCAATACCGCCACCAGTTCGTTGTTGTTGCGGGTTTGAAAATCCTTCCAGGTAAAATCGTTGTCTTTTTGTTCAGGAAAGTTGGCTGCCAGGGTGTAGCGGAGCACATCAATCTTATCGGGGAAATCCCTTACAAACTCATTCACCCAAACGGCCCAGTTGCGGGAGGTGGACAGCTTGTCCCCTTCCAGGTTCAGGAATTCGTTCGCCGGGACATTATCCGGAAGAACGTAGTGGCCATGGGCCTTCAACATGGAAGGAAATATCAGGCAATGGAATACAATGTTGTCTTTCCCGATGAAATGGATCAGGCTGGTGTCTTCATCCTGCCAGTATTTCTCCCAGTCGCGGCCGGTTTCTTCAGCCCACGCCTTAGTAGCTGATATGTATCCGATTGGGGCATCAAACCATACGTAAAGGACCTTGCCTTCTGTGCCTTCCACCGGTACAGGAACTCCCCATTCCAGATCCCGGGTCACTGCTCTTGGGCGCAGCTTCTGATTGAGCCAGGATTTACACTGGCCGTATACATTCGCTTTCCAGTCCTCCTTGTGGCTGTCTATCCAATCCTCCAGCCATTCCTCCTGGTATTTATCCAAAGGCAGGTACCAGTGTTTCGTTTTTCTGAGCTGGGGATTATTTCCGGTAAGGGCAGAGACAGGATTGATCAGCTCTTTGGGACTCAGGCTGGTGCCGCACTGCTCACACTGATCACCGTAAGCCTTATCGTAATGACAGTTCGGGCAGGTCCCTACAATATAACGGTCGGCCAGGAACTGGTTTTCCTTTTCATCAAAAAACTGTTCCTCTTCCTTTTCTATAAACTCCCCTTTCTCATAGAGGGTTCTGAAGAAATCGGAAGCGGTTTCATGATGCAGGGGATCGGAAGTACGATGGTAGATATCAAATTCAATGCCCAGGTCTTTAAATCCCTGGCGGTTGATCCCATGATACTTGTCCACGATCTTCTGTGGTGAGATACCCTCCTTGCGGGCTCTCAGGGTTATCGGCACCCCATGCTCGTCGGAGCCACAAATAAAACCCACGTCTTTTCCCTTCAGCCGAAGATAGCGAACATAGATATCGGCAGGCAGGTAGGCTCCTGCAATGTGGCCAATATGCAGCGGTCCGTTAGCGTAAGGCAAGGCGGCTGTTACAAGATATCTTTTAGGGTCTTTCATATTATCGTTTTTGATCTGTTCGGAAATGCTTAACTTTATCCGGCAAATATAGTGAAGAATATTTTGTTTATAATAATCAGTTCTCTATCTGTTCGTAAACCTGTAAAAAACATCCGCCATGACGACCAGAATGACCACACCCCCTCCCCTGGAAGAGGGTGATACTGTTGGGATCGTAGCTCCCGCACGCAGCATCAAACCCGAGGAAGTGGAACCGGCAATCTGTATGATTGAAAGCTGGGGCTTATGGGTAGTTGTCGGTCAGAACCTCTACAAAAAGCATCATCAGTTTGCCGGAACGGACCGGGAGCGGGCCGCTGACATGCAGCAAATGCTGGACGATCCCAACATAAACGCCATCCTCTGTGCCCGGGGCGGATACGGGACCTTGCGGACGCTTCAGCTGTTGGATTTTCATCATTTTGCCAAACACCCAAAGTGGATCATTGGTTTCAGCGACATCACCGCTTTACACACTTACGTCAACCAGCACCTGCACATCAAAACCCTCCATGCCCAGATGCCGCTCAACTTCCCCAAAAATCAAGAAGAGACCCCTTCCACCCAGCTCCTCAAGAGGGTGTTGTTTGGCAAACTGCTTAGCTACTCCTGGATTCCCCAACATCCCTACAAACTGCAAGCAAATGTATCGGGCATACTCACCGGAGGCAACCTTTCGGTGCTTCAAAGTATGGCCGCCACGCCTTATGACATCCAAACCAAAGGAAAAATCCTCTTCCTGGAAGATGTAGACGAATATCTATACCACATCGACCGCATGATGATGAACCTGAAGCTTTCCGGAAAGCTTGATGCTATATCCGCCCTGTTGCTGGGGGGGATGACCTCGATGAACGACAACACCCCTCCTTTTGGAAAAACAGCTTACCAAATCATATACGACATCATGGAGGACCTGGACATTCCTGTTATTCCTGATTGTCCGGCAGGGCATATGGAGGAGAACCTTCCCCTGGTCATGGGCAACCATATAAAAGTAACGGGCAGAGACAAAAAGATCAATATAGAATTTGCTGACTAAACATCATTTTGGTGTAGCTGTCGGGTATCTGAAACAGGCTGTCGCTCAACCGGTCCGGATTAATCTGCCTGACAATCATCCGCTCCCGTTCATCCCTTACCAGCGTCCTTTCCACCGTGAGCATGGGGAAATACCCCTCCCGGCCGGGTATTTGGACAAAGAAACGGTGGGCTCTTGCGTTCTGCCTAAGCAACATCCACAGATCGTTGAAGAAGGTATAATCGGTTTTGGTCACCCAATAGGCAATCTCACTGTTCAGCTGCCGGTTTCTAACCCTCCATTGATAACACTTATTGCCATTGATCATACGATAATTCCGGGTTTTAATCACCTCAAACCCCTCATCGAACCGCTCCTCATCAGGGGCAATGCTTAAAGGACGGTAAAGCTTCCTCTCGGGATCGACCGCTACCAGGGACTTCTCCCTGAGATCCACCAGCAGGGTTTCCATCAGCCGGCCTCCCTTCCGGTCGTATTGATCAATGCGAATACGATTGTTCTTAATATAATAATGCAGGTAAGTGGTATCGTAAAAGGTTTTCTTTACAAAGGTGATGCGGCCCTCAAAAGGATTGGCGCTGGCAACCGTCCCGAACAAAACCAGCATCAGCAATACTGGACTTTTTCGCAGAATTTGCATAAATTTACTTCTCCTGTTCATGCGATCTGTTGTTCGAATTGCCATACCCGAAAGTTTCAAATTCACGATGGAAAATATTCACAAAAAAAGTGAACTGGCCCGCAAAGGAGAAACCCTTTCAGCGCGGCATCTTGAAGGTCAAGGGCTTCGCATTTTGAAAAAAAACTGGCGGTTCAAACACAAAGAAATCGATATCATAGCCGAAAATGAACGGTTTTTGGTGATTGCCGAAGTAAAGACCAGAAGCGGCGACTATGGGGTTTTGCCCCGGGAGATGGTGCCTCCCCGCAAACAAAGATTTCTGATTGCTGCTGCCCGGGCATTCATCGCGAGCCATAACATACGGAAAGAATGTCGGTTCGATGTTGTCATCGTATATCTTTCGGCCGACAGCCAACAGATCGAATACATCCCCGATGCCTTCCAGCCTGGTCTTTAAAAGAAACCACACAAGAAGAGATTTGAACCACATTCGGCACTCAAAGACACTTAAGAAGAAAAATAAACACACAAGGTCATTGAAGCCCTTCATTCGTACGGGCAAAAATGCAAGCAATCACATAAGAAGCTCCGCCTGCGGCGGAGCATTTGCGTTATAACCCTGGCTGCTAAAAATCCTTAGCAGCAGACAGAAAGCCAAAAGGCAACGATCCCAAAAATCTTGTACGGCGATTGACGGATTACAGAGGCGGATTTTTTTTACCCGGACAACAATAAAAATATTAAATTGAGCCCAATATTAATCCTGTTGCATTTCTTAATGTCAAAACCAGATAAATCCTTACGGCCATGAAAAAGTTTGTCAATTTCACCTTGCAGGGTTTGCTTTTTATTGCACCCCTGGGGTTGACCCTCTTCATTCTTTACAACATATTGAAGTTCATGGACGGGTTGCTCCAGCCTTACATACGTGAAATCTTCCAGGTAAATATTCCCGGCATAGGTGTTGTTGCCATCATTCTTTTGTTGGCCCTGTTAGGTTTTGTCGGGCAAACGATCATTGCCCGGCCGGTAAAGGTTACTTTTGCCAAGCTTACCGAACGGATCCCTTTTTTGAAGCTTCTTCATTCTGCTTTTAAGGATGTTTTTACCGGCTTTGTGGGCAAAGAGGGCAAATTCAATCAGCCGGTGCTGGTAAAGGTAAACATGGTATCGGAGCTGGAGAAGCTGGGCTTTCTCACTCAGGAAGATGTGTCTAACCTGGGGGTTGAAGGAGTCAAAGTGGCGGTTTACTTTCCCCACTCCTACAACTGGTCGGGCGAGCTGTTTATCGTTCCGGCCAAAGATGTCCGCAAAATAGACGGTCCCCCTTCAGAAGTCATGAAATTCATTATATCCGGAGGCGTATCAAACTTTAACTATAAAAATCCAGACTATGAGAAAATTGAGTAACATTTTAGCGATCAGCATCCTTCTTTGGGGAATCTTTTCAAACCCAGCTTTTGCGCAGACAGAGCAGGCCGAGGGTTATCAGTTTACCGACCGTGTCAGACTGGAGACTTCTTCGGTAAAAGACCAGCACCGTTCAGGCACCTGTTGGTGTTATGCCACCGTCTCCTTCCTGGAGACCGAGCTGCTTCGGATGGGCCAGCCCGAATACGATCTGTCGGAAATCTACCTGGTGCGACATGCCTATGAGCAAAAAGCCTGGGATTATTTGCGGTTTCATGGCCACAACAATTTCAACCAGGGAGGTCAGGCTCATGACGCCATGATCGAGCTGACCCAGCACGGTATCGTTCCGGAGAAAGCTTATCCCGGACTGGAATATGGCACCAAAAAGCATGTCCATGGAGAGTTAGTCTCCGTGATGACCGGTTATGTTAAAGGAGTGGAAGACAATGGCAGGAGAGCCATCACCCCGGCATGGGATGAAGGATTCAACGGTATTTTGGACGCCTACCTGGGGAAAGTGCCGGAAACGTTTGAATACAAAGGCGAAAGCTACACCCCCACAAGCTTTGCCCAATCCCTGAACATCGATTCTGACGACTATGTAGAGCTGACCTCCTTCACCCATCATCCCTGGTACAAGCCATTCGACCTGGAAGTGCCGGACAATTGGGCACACAAAGATTATTACAACCTGCCCCTGGATGAGCTGGTAGAAGTGATGGATAACAGCCTGCAAGAGGGATATTCAATAGTATGGGACGGAGATGTAAGCAGCAAAGGCTTCTCCCATGGCAATGGCATTGCTGTGGTACCCGAAGATGAGGGAGCCAGCTTCAAGGATAAACCGGTGACCGAGATGCACATCACCCAGCAGTACCGCCAGGATCAGTTCAACAATCAGACCATGACCGACGACCATCTGATGCACCTCACCGGCATTGGTGAAGATCAGAACGGATCCAAATACTATCTGACCAAGAACTCATGGGACAGCACCGGCAATGCCTACGATGGCTTTCTTTATATGTCGGAGCCTTACATCCGCCTGAATACCGTGGCCATCATGGTTCACAAAGATGCGATCCCTGAAGACATCAAAGAGAAACTAAACCTGTAGATTTCAGGTTGCCGTGGGGGCAGCGGGGGATGATCTGTCCATTGACCCAATGGATGCGTGAAACAACTTTGGTCACATGTCGGCCAAAAGGTTACATCCACGAATGTCGCTGTAGTCGAAGCGTCCCAGAACTTCAAAGGAACCATTGGGATGTAGCTTTCCGATATCTTTTGTTTCAATGAAGGGGCAGGAATGGAGGTTAGCCAGGTCGATGATGTTGATGCCCCCGCTTTTCCCCGGCGGCACCCAATGAAAGGGATCATAATAATCGCGGATCCATACCCTCATCCAGGGCGGAGTCCGGAACTGACCCCCGCCATTGGAATAGGCCTGAGACAATAGTTCGGCCATGCCGTATTCTGAATGGATCGATTTCAGATCAAAGCTGCTCATCAGCTTATGATGCAGCTCTTCCCTGGTTATCTCTGCCCTGCGGCCTTTCATCCCGCCGGTCTCCATCACGATGGTATTCTTCAGGGGCAGGTGATAGCGCTCGGCCATCTCAAGGAGGGCAAAGCTAACGCCCAGCAAAAGGGACTTCTGTCCTCTCTCTTCCAGCTCCCTGAGCTTGTCTGCCAGGCTGTCCAAATCGTCCAAAAAAAATCCGCTGTCGGGATGGGCCCCTTCCCGGATGAGCTCGTTGACCATAAGAATCAGTGAAGAATCGGGATTGTCGGCATATCCCGGAAGGAGGGCCAGCAGACAGTAATCCCGCACAGGTCCGTAAAATTGCTCAAATGCTCTTAAAAGACTTGTCCTGTATATATCCAGCCGGTGGATGTAATGGCTGCTCCTTTCCATTCCCGTGGTACCACTGCTGTGAAACACCTTCTCCCAGGTCTGGTCGCCCGCCAGGATCCGATGATTCTTGAACATTTCCACGGGCAGAAAAGGCACCTCGTCAAGCCGCTGCACCTTTGAGGGCTCCACTTTCAACAGGTCACAAAACTGCCGGTAGACCGGATTTGTTTCGTATTGATACAGAAACGCTCCCCAGGCTGCCTGTTGAAATTCCTCCTCCGAACCGATGTCGAAGATCCTCTGCTCTAATGCTCTTATCTCAGGAAGCCCGGAGTCTTTCTTCATTATTGACTAAGATGTTTCCGGAAGGTGTTGCCGATCTCTTTAATCACTTCTTCATCCATATCAGGGGCATAAATCCTGATGACGTTGATGTCCACCCCATGCTTGGAAAAATGACCCAAAGCCCGGTCAAAATTGGGATGTTGAGTCTCCTGCTTCACCTTCTGGGTGAGTCTTTCCAGTTCCTCCCAGCTCAGTTCCCCGGAGATCTCCAGGTAACCAATCTGCTGGTCATCCAGGTCAACAAAGATGCCTTCCTCTATCTCTTCAAGATGAAAAAATTTGTCAATCCTTATCAGGGCATGATCATGGATAGAACGCGCGGAGGGCATCATTTTAATCCCGGCATATTCATAAGCCTTCACCAAAACCGGCAGCTGGCTGGTTTCTACGTTACGCAGGCGGATGGCGTGGTAAGTCTGGTCGCCAATGATGATATCACCCAGGGCAGAAGCCAGGTCCCCGCCAATCTGACCTTCGGCCGAATGGGCTGCTATCTTAATATCCTGATCCAGCCTGTTGGATTGAATGGGGAGGTAATAAAATTTCACAAAATGACTTTTATGTCGAAGATGGGCCTCTGGAAAAGGATCGGCCGATTCCAAAACCATATATTTCTTCAGGGATTTGATCTTTGCATTGCGAACGTATTCCCGTTTGGTAATGGAACCCGATCCGCTTAATACATTGCTGGTTGCCATAGAGTTTCCTAATTGTGTTCATGTTTGAATAAAACGTGAAATATAGAGATTATTATAGAAAAATAATACGGACGGCGGGAATTATTATAATTTTTAAAACGACAAAAACCGTCCCGCTTTGGCGGGACGGCATAAGATTGAGAGGTCATTCCTGTAAGGTTATTCACTGCGGTACTTGCAACACATAGGTAACGCGGAGTAGGCCTTATCGGTAGCTTTCCGTTCGCCGGTATCATGGCCGGCAGCTGCTATTTGCCGGTGCACGTTCATGAGGTCGGTCTTTTCCTTGTCATAGACCAATGTAAGCTTCCGGTTTTTTTGTTTCCACGAAGCTTTTTTGACACCGTCCACCTCTTTCGCGGCCGTTTCAATGCGTTCTTCACACATGCTGCACAGGCCGTCCACCTTAAAGGATGTTTTGCTGTAATCGCCCTGAGCAAGGCATTCGGTCTTTTCTTTCTTGTTCTCCTGGGCCTCTGTTTGGGTTGGCAAAGCCAGCACAAAGCCCAGCATTATAGCGACACTCATAACAACTGTTTTCATAATCACTGCAGTTTAGGTTTAACAATAGTAAATTTTATCTGGCGGCGTATGCTGTTGTATGTTGAATCAATCGAGCTGTCTTCTTTTCAGCCGCAGGCTGTTCATGACCACAGAAACGGAACTAAAGGACATGGCTGCACCTGCTATCATAGGATTCAACAGAAATCCGTTAACCGGATACAACACACCGGCAGCAATGGGTATGGCTATCACGTTGTAGAAGAAAGCCCAAAACAGGTTTTGTTTGATGGTTTTCAGTGTTGCTCTTGACAGGGCAATGGCAGAGCGGATCTTTTCCAGGTCGCCTTTCACCAGGGTGATCTGGGCGCTTTCGATGGCTACATCGGTACCTCTGCCCATGGCTATGCCAATATCGGCCTGAGCCAGTGCGGGTGAGTCGTTGATCCCGTCACCCACCATAGCAACCTGGTGTCCCTGGCCCTGAAGCTTCTTCACGTAAGCCAGCTTATCTTCGGGCATGACGCCGGCCTGATAATGGTCGATGCCTGTTTGGCGGGCTACCTCCCTGGCCACCTGCTCGTTATCACCTGTCATCATATGTACTTCAATGCCAGAGGCTCGTAGTTCGGATATGGCATTCACCGATGTGGGCTTGATGCTATCCTGGATCATGAACAGCAGTTTGGCTTCTCCGTTGCGAGACACATATACACGAGTGGCCATTTCAGCCTGGCCGCTCTTTTCCTCCTGCGCAAACGCATCGGGAATCCTTACCTCGTGCTTTTCCATAAGAGCCTGATTGCCTATGAGAAGCTCATCGTCCTGATGAGTAGCGCGGATACCCTGTCCGCTGACATAATCAAACTCATTGATATCGTATCCATTTTGGGCATGCTGGCCCAGGTATCTGTTGATGGCTCCGGCAAGGGGATGTTCCGACTGGGACTCGATGCTGTAGACAAGGTTCAGAAGCTGCTGGTCGGCCTTTTCACCGGCTTTCTTCATCTCACTCACCATCGGTTCGCCAGTGGTGATGGTACCGGTTTTATCGACCACAATGGTATCTATTTTATTGACCTGCTCCAGCACCGAGGCATCTTTAATCAGGATACCATTTTCTGCACCCTTTCCAATGCCTACCATAAGGGCTGTAGGTGTAGCCAGGCCCAGCGCACAGGGGCAGGCAATGATCAGCACGGTAACCAGCGTTACAAAAGCATAAGTCAACTGGGGTGAGGGACCCACCAGGTACCATATAAGAGCACTGACAATGGCAATGCTTATCACTGCCGGGACAAATATAGCAGCAATGCGGTCGGCCAGCTTTTGAACAGGCGCCTTGCTGCCCTGGGCTTCACGAACCATTTGAATGATCTGGGAAAGGACCGTGTCAGATCCAACCTTTTCGGCACGAATCCGGAAACTACCCGTTTTGTTCAGGGTGGCGCCAATGACCCTGTCGCCCTCTTTTTTCTCGACAGGCAGAGGCTCACCGGTGATCATGCTCTCATCTACTGCTGAATAGCCCCCGGTGATCACCCCGTCTACAGGTATCTTTTCGCCCGGGCGGATCAGCACCACATCATCAACCTGAACCTGATCGACCGGCACTTCCATCTCTTCTCCATCACGCTCAATACGGGCTGTTTTGACCTGCAGCCCCATCAGCTTCTTGATGGAATCCGAAGTGCGGCTCTTGGCGCGGGCTTCAAAATAACGGCCCAGCAGAATCAACGAAACGATCACTGCCGCCGCCTCATAATATACATGCGGCGTGATGCCCCGTGATAGCAGATATTCCGGAAAAACGGTATTAAAAACGCTAAACAGAAAGGCCGCCCCCGTACCCAAGGCAACCAGCGTATCCATGTTGGCCGTTAAATGCCGCGCCTGCTTCCAGGCTATCTGGAAAAACTCCCTTCCAAACCAGCCAATCACGGGCAGGGTCAGGCCCAGCATGATCCAGTTGGCATAGGGTATACCGGTAAGGAACATGGAAAGCACAAAAACTGGAAAGGAGAATGCAATGGACAGCAGGGCCTTGTTTCGTGCCTGCCTCAGTTTTCCTTTCTCCTTAGCCTGTTCCTCGTCCAGATCGGTCTTATCTTCAATCACCAGGTCATAACCAATCTGCCGAACCGAGTCCTTCATTTGACTGGCAGAAACGGTGCCTTCATCATATTCTACCAAAACAGACTCGTCGGCAAAATTCACCTGCGCCTGCTCAACGCCTTCCATGGCTCCCAGCATGCTTTCTACACTGCTTGCACATGATGCACAGTGCATATCTTCAACTTTGTAGCTGCGTTTGATCATGTTTCTGCTCCTCCTCTAATTCATGAGTTCTACGGTATAACCCGCTTCACTGATGCCCTTTTCAATGGCCTCCTGGATTTCTTCGGTGGAAGCCGTATCGGTTACCACTTCCACTATCTTGTTGGGGCTGTTTAAATCCACATCCCATGACCGGATGCCCTCAATATTATCCATATAAGGCTTGATCGCATACATGCATCCGGCGCATTTCAAGTTGGTCTTAAACCGTAGTGTCTTCATATCATTTATTTTTAATTGTTCTGGATAATCTTTTCACGACAAAATAACCGAATACCGCGCCAAATGTTTTTCAAAATTTTTGGAGACATTTATACAGTTTGTATGCTGGTTATATCGAATCGATGCCCTCCTGATCGGTGCGGATCTTATGTACTTCATCCACAGGGGTAACAATGATCATCCCGTCGCCGCTATAGCCTGTGCGGCCATGTTCCCTTATGGTGGCTATCGCATCTTTCAGGTCGCTGTCGGGGATCAGAAGTTCCAGTTTAACCACCATATAAGCATCCACGAAAGTGTACTTGTCGCTGATGTGCTCTTCTTCCCGATCCCGGTATTTACCTGTTCCCTCACATTCCACCATGGTCATACTTGTGTAGCCTTTCTTCTCGAGGGCCTTGTAAACGTCCTCAGTCTTTCGCTTTCGGATATATGCTTTGAGCAATTTCATTCGTATAAAATTCTATTAACGTTCTGTATTTAAATCAAATAATCTCGCATTATTTATGGGTTGAGAAACCTCTGCCATGGAACCCGCATGGTTTATTCATGTCCTTGTTGTGTAAGTTCGTGCATGCGGGTTTCATACGATTATCTTTTATTTAATAATTTGGCCGTATGGAACTTACCATGGCAAAACAATCATCTTCTTTTGTGATATTAATGATTTTTTTGTCATGG
>P_1C_Sed_2_UnCtyDRAFT_1000417_pt1 | contig 13043 bp, 11 predicted proteins | sample Pon1CUnioCityCA_4_FD_10229 | JGI IMG/M metagenome (IMG submission 10229) | reverse complement strand
CGACAAGTGCATGTACTGCGCCGAGCACCGGATTCCACAGGTATACAGCCCCTGCTCCATCGGCGGCGGCACCGTTCCTGCGAGCCATGCCGGACAGATCGTGGTCGCCATGTCCGAGTCCCTTGTGGGCGTGGTCGCCAGCCAGCTCATCAACCCCGGTACCTGCATCATCATCGGCGGTGTGCAGTCCATCCTGGACATGCGCCGTTCCATCTACTCCTATGGCGCGCCCGAGCTGGGCATACTGAGCGCGGCCTGCACCGAGATGTGCAAGTTCCTGGGACTGCCCATGTACTCGACTTCCGGTTGCACCGACACCAAGATGCTCGAGCTCCAGTCCGGCATCGAAGCCGCGGTCTCGATCCATGCCGCCATGATGAGCGGACCCAACTTCGTGCACGACAACGGATACACCGAGTCGGGTATCACCGGTGACGTCTATCAGACGGTACTGGACGACGAGATCATCGGCATGGCCCGCGTGGTGGCCGGCGGAATAGAAGTGAACAGGGAGACCATGGCCACCGACATTATCAACAGCGTGGGCCCGGGAGGTCATTACCTGGAAGAGGACCACACGATGAAGTGGTACAAGAAGCACTGGCGTCCCACCTTGCTTGACCGGAACAGCTATGAAGACTGGGACGTGATGGGACGCTCCACCATGAAAGACCGGGTCATTGAGAAGACCCGTGACCTTATCGAGAACTTCGAAGGCCCTTCCGCACGGGTGCCTGACGACGTGAAAAAGGACATCCAGAAGGTACTTGACGAGGCGGAGGAGAGGATCAGAAGTAATCCGGCGTAAAACCTTGAGCATTTTCTGAATCCTCGGCTCGTAAGCGGAGGACCGTGTCATGCTGGAAAAAGAAAGTTTTATAGAGCAGATTCGGGACATGAAAAAATCCGGAAGCGGGAGCGAAAGAATAGTCCTGGGCATCGATACCGGCGGTACCTATACCGACGGGGTGCTCATGGACTATTCGTCCCGCCGGATCATCAATTCGGCCAAGTCCCTGACGACGAGAAAGGACCTTACCAAGGGCATCAGGAAAGTCATTGATGCGCTCAAGATAAGAAACCCCGAAGAGGTCGCCTTGGTGGGCATATCGTCCACCCTGGCCACCAACTCGATCGCGGAGGACAAAGCACGGGAGATAGGTCTGGTCCTTATCGGTTACGACAAGGACCTGGTGACGACCTATGACCTGGAATCAAAGTTTTGCACCAACCATTTTCAGTACTTCCAGGGCGGGCATCTTCATCAAGGAGAGGAAAAAGCGCCCCTTGACCTGGAAGGAATAAAAAACTGGGTCAGAAAGAAAAAGAAAAAGGTGGACGCCTTTGCCGTGTCCAGCTACTTCAGCCCCTTAAACCCTTCCCACGAAGAGCGCACCAGGGAGGCCATCAAGGAGATAGTTGACCTTCCGGTGGTCATGGGCAACCAGATGTCCACCAAGCTCGACTCGATAAAAAGGGCCACCACCGCTTCGGTAAACGCGGCCCTGGTGGCGGTAATGCGGGAGTTCATCGAGGCCGTAAGAAAGGCCCTCCGCCAAAAGCACATAAAAGCGCCCCTCATGATCGTAAAGGGCGACGGTTCCTTGATGCCCTATCACGACGCCGCTCACAAGCCGGTCGAGACGATCCTTTCCGGGCCTTCGGCCAGCGCCATCGGGGGCCACTTTCTGACGGGGACCGCTTCCGCCCTGGTAATCGACGTGGGCGGGACCACCACCGACCTGGCCCTCATCAAAGACGGACGCATGAACGTGACCGAAGAGGGCGCGAGCATAGGCAACGTGGACACCGCGGTGAAATCGGCGTCCATTCGGACCACATGCCTGGGATGTGATTCCCGCATTTCATTTGACCAGGCGGGAAACCTCCAGGTGGGTCCTGACAGGGTCACGCCGCTTTCCAGGCTGGCCTCCCAATACCCGGACGTCGAGCACAAGCTGGTTTCTTTGAAGAAAAAGCGCAAGATCGCCTGGAAGGCCTCGGACCTGCACTTCTGTTTCCTGGCCAAGAACTACTCTCCGGAGAAATTGCCCAAGGAACAGGTAATGCAGCGCAAGGTGGTCGAGATACTCCAGGAAGGCCCGGCAAGTATTTCCAAACTTCTTCGCAAGGCCCACGTCCATCATCCCGTACAGCTTTCCATGGAGCCCCTTATCAAAAAAGGGACCATCGAGGAGGCCGCACTTACTCCAACTGATTTGCTGCACATAAACCGGGAGATGGACCTGTGGAGCAGGGCGGCGGCCAAACAGGCCATGCGGATTTTCGCCTATTTGAATAACCGGGACCCCGACACCTTCATAAAGGAAGTCATGGACAATATTGTCGCCAGGATTTGCCACGAGGCAGTGGTGTTTCTTGCCGGCCAGAGCGGACTGAACTCACTGCCCGAGGAGATTGTCGACGACTGGGGTCTGTGGTTCTTCAATCGTTCTCAGGACGACGGCGACCCCTTGTTGGAGACCGTGATAAAAAGCCGGCTTCCCCTGATCGGCATCGGGGCACCTGCCGCGGCCTTTTTGCAGCATGTTGCCGAAAAGCTCCAGACGAGGTTCGAGCTTCCCGACCATGCGGCAGTGGCGAACGCCGCGGGAGCGGTCGCCGGCTCTATCATGGTGGAAAGAGAGGCCCTGGTATACCTGCAGGAGACCGAGGACAGTTATACCTACCAGGCCCGTATAGAAGAGATGATTAAGGAGTTCAAGGAGGCGGAAGAGGCCCAGGACTGGGCGCTTGCAAACGCCCGGGAGCTCGCTAAAGAGGCGGCCTTGGAAGCCGGCGCCATAGATCCGGTAGTGACGACCTCAATAAGGACGGAAGGCTCTTTGAGAAGAGTCAGCGCCTACGCCGTGGGCAACCCCGAGATGACGGGGAACCAGATGGCGGAGGACACCGTATCTTAAAGGGCATGGGGAGCCAGATATTTTGGGCGAACATCCGGAAGAAAAGCCGGCGAAAGAAAAGGCCGAGACCGGCTCTGCGGAAGGGCCGAAATGGATCATCGCCTGCGGTTCCATGGAGCCGGAGATCATGGCCTTTCACCCGGAACAGCACGGCATCATGGTGAAGTTCCTGGACCAGAACCTTCACCGGACGCCCGACCTTATGCCGGAGATAATCCAGGAGGCCGTAGACGCCGTTAAGGCCGAGGCGTCCATGATAGTCCTGGGATACGGTCTTTGCTCGAACGGAATTGCGGGTGTCAAGGCGCCCGGCCAGGGACTTATCGTGCCCCGCGTGCATGACTGCATCGCTCTGTTTCTGGGGTCCAGGGAAAAGTACCAGCGGGCCTTCAGCGATAATTGCGGGACTTATTACCTGTCCCCCGGTTGGGTCGCCGAAAAGAAGGACCCCCTGGGCTACCTGGAAAGCGATTACGTTCCCCGCGTGGGCAGAGAGACCGCGGAATGGGCACTGCGGGAGGAACTCAAGCACTATACCCGCATCGCGCTCATTGATACGGGAGTAAAAGACGTTGTCCCGCTCCGGGAACGCGCCCTCGAGAACGCCCGCTTTCTGGAAAAGGACTATGACGAGGTCAAGGGAAGTAATGATTACTTCAAGAAGCTGTTGTTCGGCCCTTACAATGATGAGGACTTCCTTCATATAGAGGCCGGTGAAGTGATTACCCAGATGCCGTTTCTGGAGTAGCCCGTACAGCTTGATTAAAAATTATAAAGACAGAAAGGAGAAGAACATGACAGATAATGACGCCAAATCCGTTGAGGTCACCAGAGAGTATTACAATTCCACGGACGCCGACAATTTTTACTACACTATTTGGGGAGGCGAGGACCTTCACCTGGGGATTTACGATTACCCGGAAGAGCCCATCTTCGACGCCAGCCGCCGGACCATTGACCGGATGGCTTCCAAGGCGGAGGACCGGCTGACTTCGGACATCCATATTCTGGACATAGGCGCGGGATTTGGAGGCACCGCCCGTTACCTGGCCAAGACCTTCGGCTGTAAAGTCACCGCCCAGAACCTCTCCGAGGTGGAGAACGAGCGGGACCGGAAGATGAACAAGGAGCAGGGTCTGGACCACCTGGTGGACGTGGTTGACGGCAACTTCGAGGAACTGCCCTTTGAAGACGCGTCCTTTGACGTTATCTGGTCGCAGGACGCCATTCTTCACAGCGGCAAGCGCGAGCAGGTAATAAAAGAGGCCGCCCGCGTGCTGAAGCCAGGAGGGGACCTGATTTTTACAGACCCCATGCAGGCCGACGATTGCCCCGACGGAGTACTGGACGCCATTTACGAGAGGATCCATCTCACTTCCCTGGGGTCTCCCGCTGTTTACCGTGAAGCGGCAAAACAGGCGGGACTCAAGGAGATAAGCTTCGAGGAGCTGACCCCGCATCTTACTCAGCACTATGGGCGCGTGCTCCAGGAGACCGAGAAGAATGAAGAAGAGCTCCGGAAGGTATGTTCCGAGGAGTACATCGAGCGCATGAAAAAAGGACTTGCCAATTGGGTAGACGGGGGAAAGAAGGGACACCTCTGCTGGGGGATCTTCCACTTCCGTAAAGAGTAGTCAAAACCGGTCTTGGCTTATAACGCCTTGGCTCTCGTTCGTGCAAAAACGGAGTACAAGGCGTTAAGCGTCTTGGCCCCCCGAATGCGTCAAGCTTTCGGACACACGGTTTGACCGAACAGCAGGATCATTGTAATTAGAGTCCATGAAGATAGAAGCAAAAAACCTTATAAAAATATTCGGCCCTAATCCCGACTATGCCCTGGACATGATCAAAAAGGGCGCCGGTAAGACCGAGGTCATGGAGAAGACCGGCCACACCGTGGGCATCTATGACGTGTCTTTCGGCATCGAGGAAGGTGAGACCGTAGTGGTCATGGGTCTCTCCGGCAGCGGCAAGTCAACTCTCATAAGATGCATCAACCGGCTTATCGAGCCCACCAGCGGAGAAGTGACCATCGAGGGCGAGAATATCATGGGCCATGACCAACACGAGCTTCGGGAACTGCGGCGCAGGAAGTTCGGAATGGTCTTCCAGAACTTTGCTTTGTTTCCACACCGGAGCGTTCTGCGGAACGCGGCCTATGGTCTCGAGGTCCAGGGAGTTCCCAAGGATGAAAGGGAAGAAAAGGCACGGGAGACCTTGAGCATGGTGGGCCTGGAAGGATGGGAGAACCAGATGCCGGCCCAGTTGAGCGGAGGAATGCAGCAGAGGGTGGGCCTGGCCCGCGCATTGGCAGTGGACCCGGACATTCTTCTCATGGACGAGGCATTCAGCGCCCTGGACCCTCTTATTCGCCAGGACATGCAGGACGAGCTTATCAAGCTGCAGGAAAGGGTCCATAAAACCATCCTTTTTATTACCCACGACCTTGACGAGGCCTTAAAGATAGGCGACCGCATCGTGCTCATGAACGAGGGCATGGTGGTACAGACCGGGACAGCGGAAGAGATACTTACGGCGCCGGCCAGCGATTACGTCGAGCGCTTTGTTGAAGGGGTGGACAAGTCCCGCGTTTTGACGGCCCAGGCGGTGATGAGGCGCACCCGGGCGGTGGGCTTTGCAAACGACGGCCCCCGCACCGCGCTCCACCGCATGAAGGAGGCCGGTATATCCGCGCTGTTCGTGGTCAAACGCGATTACACCCTGATAGGTGTGGTGTCCGCTGAAGAGGCCGACCGGGAGACGGGAAAGGGCAAGACATTGCAAGACATCTGCCGTCCTGTGGAGAACATGGTAGGCCGAGAAGAACCTCTCAACAACCTGATTCCCGTACTGGCGGAGACCAGTCAGCCGGTGCCGGTGGTGGACGAGCAGGACCGGCTTTTGGGCGTGATAGTCAAGGGCAGCCTTTTAGGCGGACTCGCCGAAGCGGGGGGACGCTGATGTCTTATGAAATACCCAAATTCCCGTTGGGAGACATAATCGAAGCGGGCATAAACTTTTTTACCGAGCACTTCAGCTTTGTCACCCAGGCGATAAGTAATTTCACGGAGAGCGGGTATGACGGTGTGGTCGAGTTTTTGACCACTTTGCCTCCGTCCGTTGTTGTTCTTGTCATTACCGCTATCGCCATATATCTTGGCGGCCTCAAATTGGGCCTTTTTATCGAGGTAGGGCTGGCATTTTGTTACAACCTGGGCCTGTGGTTCCCGACCATCCAGACCCTGACCCTGGTTATTATTGCCACCTTCGTCGCCGTTTCCCTGGGACTTCCGCTGGGAGTGTTGGGTGCGCTGTCCAAGGTCTTTTACCGCATCATCATGCCGGTCCTCGACTTCATGCAGACCATGCCCGCTTTTGTATATCTGATACCAGCCATTCCTTTCTTCGGTCTCGGGGTGGTTTCGGCCATGTTCTCGACGGTGATCTTCTCCATGCCTCCGGCCATCCGGCTTACCATACTGGGCATCCGGGAGGTACCTGTTGATTTGATCGAGGCCGCGGACGCCTTTGGCTCGACGCGCATGCAGAAGTTGTTCAAGCTCCAGCTTCCGGTGGCCACCACCACTATAATGGCGGGAATCAATCAGACCATTATGCTGGCATTGTCCATGGTGGTCATTGCCGCCATGATCGGCGCCCAGGGGCTGGGAGGCGTAGTATGGAAGGCCATCCAGAGGCTCGAGCCCGGACTCGGTTTCGAGGGCGGCGTGGCCGTGGTCATACTGGCGATGGTGCTCGACCGCATCACCCAAAGGATCGGAGAAAAAACCAAAACCAGCTAAGAGAAGAAGGAGTAAAGCCATGAAAAGAAAAATCGTCTTCCTTCTGGCCTGTCTCGCGGTGACCGTACTTGCGTTCACCGCCTGCAATTCCGGCAATGAAGGCACAAACGACAAAGGAAAGGCCAAAAAACAAAAAAGCATCAAGCTGGTGTACGTGGAATGGTCAGATGCCGTGGCCAGCACCAATGTAATGCAAATCCTCCTCGAAGACATGGGCTACAAAGTCGAGACACTTCCCGTGTCCGCGGCAGCCATGTGGCAGTCAGTGGCGACCGGCAACGCGGACGCCATGGTGGCAGCGTGGCTGCCTACTACCCATAAGCACTACTATGAAAAGGTCAAAGAAAAAGTGGTCAATTTAGGTCCCAACGTGGAAGGGACCCGTATCGGCCTCGTTGTACCCAAGTACGTGACCATTGACTCAATTGCCGAGCTTTCCGAAAACGCCGGGAAGTTCGACAACAAAATCATCGGCATCGACCCCGGCGCCGGAATAATGAGTTCCACCGAGAAGGCCTTGGAGGAGTACAACCTGGACAATATGAAGCTCATGGAAGGAAGCGGGGCCACCATGACGGCGGCGTTGAAAGGCGCCATTCAAGACAAGGAATGGATCGTGGTAACGGGGTGGACGCCCCATTGGAAGTTTATTAGGTGGGACCTGAAGTACTTGGAGGACCCCGAAAAGGTCTACGGAGAGGCCGGCCACGTGGACACCGTGGTCCGAAAAGGGCTGAAAAAAGACATGCCCGACGTTTACAAGCTCCTGGACAACTTTCATTGGGACGTCAAGGACGTGGAAAGAATTATGATGTGGAACCAGGAGAAAGGCGCCGACCCCTACCGGAACGCCAAGAAGTGGGTAAAGGAGAACCCGGACAAGGTGAAACAGTGGATGCCTTGATCTCTTTATAAAGTTTCGGAATTAAACCGCCGCCCGGCGATTTCGTGCCGCCGGGTGGTTTTGTTTGCGCGCAAAAAAAAGCCGGAGGCTTCAAAAAGCCTCCGGCCGGGTCCTTTCTTCACGATGCGGGTGTGGTAGTCGGTTACTCCTTGAACCTGTACTTTTCCCGGGCGCCTTTTTTCTCTTCCTCTCTTTCTTCCAATTCTTCCTGGGAAATGACCGTGCAGAATGGACTCACTGTCCCGTTTTCATACTCTTCTTCGGTGATGAGCTCGCAACGGGGGTCTTCTTTGCAGGATTCGACATCAGTGGATTTACTGACTCCTTCGATTTCCCATCTCTCATACATGCTCATGATGACCCGCTCGCCGATTTGGATTTCTTTGTTGGACTCGGTTATGAGCGCCACCGAGGTGTTGGGTTTGGGGTCCAGTATCACGGCTTTGCCGATGATCTTCTTGGGTATACGGACGTAGTCCTGGCTGACGGGGTCTTTGATGAGTTCGCAGGGCTCATAGATATAGAACATATGGCCCCTCTTGACGTTGTCATTGGTGCCCACGTCCAGGTATACAATGTCGTTGTTGCCCATAAGTTGTTTGCGGCTCTTGCTGGCGATCACGTAACCTTTCAACTTTTTAATGCTGGTCGGCAACACATCCAGCTTCTTCTCCAGAGGCTCGGTATAGGATATCAGTCTGTCCCCATTCGTGATCTCGATAAATGACTCGGCGATGACCGCCTCGGAGACCTCGGCTTCCACGTTGGTCAACTCTATAATACCGAGATGGACGACCTGGTAGCCGATCTTTTCACCGGTCACCGGATGGTGGACCGCGATGACCTCGCCGGTACCGGCGTCGCGCAGAAGCCTGATGGCGGTCAACTTGTCGCCCTCTTCCTTGTAGCCGGTTTTGCCCAGATTGACGTATACCTTGTCACCCTCGCCAAGCAGTTGCTTGTGCTGGAGGTTGTCGATGATCTTGCCGGAGGTCTCCAGCTCGTCGGTGGAAACAAACCCGGTCGAGCCCATGTACTGGTAGCGGATTTCCCGTTTTTCCGTGGGCGGAGGAGTATAGACTGTGCCACCCTCTTCGGTAGGCATCTCTTCCTGGATGACCACTTCCGGGTAAAGATAGAGGATGTCTCCGGGATAGATAAGATGGGGGTTTATGACCACCTTCGAGTTTCGCTCCCATATCTTGGGCCAGTAGTAGGGGCTGTTAAGATACTTGGCGGCGATGTCCCACATGGTGTCTCCGGTCTGGACGACATAACCTACCCGCAAGACGTTTCCTTCCTGCAGCCAGATCAGGTTCATGCTTTCCAGGTCCGGCTTCATGTAGACTTCTTGAGGACCTTCTGCTGCCGCGGTTTCTCCCGCCATGGGCTCCATCATGTCCGGGTCTTGTAAATCACTCTCCATGCCGCTCTCCTGGGCATGGCCCTGGCTGACCAGGAATACAAGGCCGAGCATTAGGGCCCCCGTCAAAAACCTCTTCAGAATTACCCGCATCATTATTCACGACCTCCTTGGTTTTGCGCGACCATCGAAAATACCTACGGACAGCAGGAAGAAAGCTTGTTTTCCGCTTTCTTGGCCGCCTCGCTGAAAGGATATAGTACCTTGACCTCCCGAAGAACGTCCGCTGCCTTGTCGGTGCGGCCCATGTCCACGTAGCAGACGCCGACAACGTAGAGGGAACGGGCGGCGTAGCTGCTGGTGGGATGGTCTTCGGTAACAATAGAAAGATACCGGATGGCCTGGTTGTACTCGCCCTGCTGATACAGCTCTTCACCAAGCCGGTAGGCCACTTCGTCAATGTGGGACCCGCCAGGATAACGGTCAAGATATGACTTCATCTTGGTAACGGCCTTGCCGCCTTCGTCCGCCTTCCAAAGCGACTTGATTTCTTCGTAAAGCTCCGTTTCCGAGGCCGAGGGTTCTTTCTTCGCAGGGGCGGGTTTTCTCGATGCCATTGCCGGAGGAGAAGAGGTCGCTGACCTCTCGCTTTTCCCCTTCTTCCGGGCCTCGGTCTCCGGGTCGGGAGGAGGAATGTAGTTGGTGCCCTCCAGAGGAGTGTTATGCTCGACAAGGGCCACGGTATTGCCATGACGCTTCTCGATAAGTACCTTGCCTCCCCGCCGGCCGGCTTTTTTGGCGGAAGAGCTGTCACGGGCGCCTGTCTTGCTTTCTTTGTCCGGCGAGATGCGGACAACGTCAAGATCGGGGACGACGCTCGGCGAGGGACCCGCGTTGGCCTGGCCGCCGGCGACGTAATGTCCGCTGTCCTGGCCGCTGTAGACCGTGTTCACTCTTTCCGTGATGATGTCAAGACGCCGCTCCAGATCGGAAACACGTTCCTGCAGGTTTACGTTTTGTTTTTCCAGTTTTTCGAGTCGGTTAAGAAGTTCCTTCTTGGAAGGGCCTTGGAAGGGATCAAACGCTCCAAGGGACAGGAAGGACAAGATTAGAACCGCCAATACCGCAGTCCGCGCTTTAGTCTCCATTTTTTCAGCCTCCGCTTTCGATTCCGCGTAACCAGCGTTTACTGCAAATTAATTAACCACTTTAAAAAATAGCATCCAAGTTACCGGTTCAATTATGTTAATTATATGAAAAATACAAAAGAATGTCAAGTTAAATAAGTCATTAAATCCGAGAAATTGAAAATTTAAAATAACAGACCGTACCTCGCCTTTCCTAGCGGCCTAAAAAAGCGCTTTTCCACAAAGAAAAGGTCCTTTTAACGAGGCCCGCAAGCGGTCTTATAAAGTAGCGAAGGAAAGTCGGATATGATGCCGTCAACGCCAATGTTGAGCAGACGCCTTATATCGTCCTCACAATTCGCGCCCCAGGGTATTACCCGCACTCCTTTCCGGTGTTGCCGCGCAATGTATTTCTCCGTGACCTGGCCCGGCTGAGGATGTTTGGAAAAGGTCCTTGAGAAAACACCGAACCAGGCCCGCCGCAAGGCGAGTATGGAGTCGGACAGGTAGTTGAATCCCGTGCGCAATGAAGGCTCCAGGCTTTGGACTTGTTTGATTATGACCGGATTGAAACTGGAAATGATCGTCTGGTTCAGGAGGTCCCTTTCCCGGAGCAGTTTGATCACCATCTCGCTCAGCTTTTCGGAAAAGGGGTTAAGCCCCTTGATCTCGACGTCAAGGACCATGTCCTGATAGTTGTCGAGCACATCTTCCAGGCGAGGGACCCTCTCTCCTTTGAAGCGGGGGTTGAAATGAGAGCCCACGTCAACTTTGCAAAGGTCGGGGAAGCTCATGTCGCTGATACTCTTTTTGTCGTGAGTGAGGCGTTCCAAAGTAAGGTCGTGGACAACCACGGGAACGCCGTCGCTGGTCAGCGTGGTGTCGATCTCGAAGCCGTGCATGCCGGCGTTTCGGGCCGCCTCGAATGCGGGCCAGGTGTTTTCGGGCGCCTCGCCGCCGGCTCCCCGGTGGCCGAGAAGAAGAGGGCGGGGAAAGTCCATCTTGACCGTTTTCAGTCCTCTACCTCGGCGATGAGTTCGACTGCCACCGTCGCATTGGCCGGAAGCTCGGCCACACCCACGGCCATGCGGGCGTGTCTTCCCCTCTCGCCAAGCACTTCCACCAGCGCGTCGGAGGCTGCGTTGACGATTTGCGGCTGGTTTGTAAAGCCGGGCGGAGATGCCACGCTTCCGGTCATCTTTACTATCTTTACGACCTTGACAAGGTCGCCGATTTCGTGTTCCAGCACGGCCAGGGCGTTAAGGGCGGCCAGCCGCGCCGCTTCCCGGGCGTCGTCCATGCTTATGTCGGAAACCGGCTTTCCTGTGAATTTCATCTCGTCTCCCCAGCGGGGAAGCTGTCCGGAGACGTATACCAGGGGGCCCGTCCTTTGCGCGGCAATGTAAGCCCCCATCGGCAATGGAGGCGGCGGAAGCTCGATACCGCTCCTACTGTTTTGGTCTTCTGTCATTTTATACCTCCGCAACATGGCCCGTCGTCATGCTTTATAAAAGGCAAACGCAAGGTCCTGAGTCGAGTTCAGGCCCCAGAATCCAGCTTATTACTTTTTCGCCCTTGCATCAACAGCCTTTATCGCTGTATTGTATTAAGAAGGTATCAAACCGTTGTATCAAAATTTTCAAGGAGGACCCAGGATGAAAAGTTTCAAAGTGATAGCGCCTGTAGTTTTGTTCATTGTTCTCGCGTTTTGTTTGAGCTCCTGTGAAAAGTCGGCCACCGCCAAGAACGATGATGCTTCCACAAAGAAAAATGAAAAAAAGCCGGAGAAGAAGCTCGATGAGGCCGGGCTTTGGAAGAAGGCGGAGGCGGAAGGCACTATCAAGGCCTATGACGATTACATGACTTTGTATCCGGACGGCAAACATTCGGACCAGGCCGTAACGAAGCTGGTCGAGCTATGGGGGGAAAAAGTGAAAGAGTTCAAACCAGAAGAGATGAAAGATTTCAAAGCGGTGATCGAGACCAACCGGGGAATAATCAAGTTCAAGTTTTTCCCCGAGAAGGCCCCCAATCATTGCCGCAACTTTATCCGGCTTGCCATGTCACATTTTTATGACGGGCTTATTTTCCACCGGGTGATCGAAGGTTTCATGATCCAGGGAGGTTGTCCCGACGGCACCGGCACCGGGGGTCCCGGCTACAATATAGACGCCGAGTTTAACGACATTCCCCACAAGGAAGGCACCGTCAGCATGGCACGTTCCCGGAACCCCAATTCCGCGGGGAGCCAGTTTTTCATCTGCCTGGAAAGAAAGCGTCATCTGGATGGCAGCTATACCGCGTTCGGACAGGTCACCGAAGGATTGGACGTGGTGCAAACCATCGGCAAGGTGCAGACCGGAGACCGCGACCGTCCCGTCCAAGAGCAGATCATGGAGAAGGTCTATATCGAAGGTCTTTGATAAAACTGAAAAAGTCCCTTGATTTTGGATTTTTATAAGAATAGGTTTGACACTTGAAGCGAGGTGTTATATCGTTGATAAAGTAGTTCTTTAGAGCATAACAGGGGTGAAGATTTTTGTCCCCCCCTCCAAGGCCATGCCATAAAATCCAATGACTCTTGTGAAGAGAGGGCCGCCATTTCGGTCGGCAAAGGAATGTGGCGAGTTGGACGCAAAAGAAGGGAAGGACAGTTCAAGCACGCGCTTGATGCAAGACAAGGCATTTCGGGGTCTCAAAATTCTTGGGGCCTTCAACGGGTCTTTAGTGCGGGTGGCGTCGGTTTCTGAGCTTTGCAGTTCCTTGTGCGAGATCGTGGTGGAAGAGGGCGGTTATGTTTTCGCCTGGGTCGGCTTTGCCGAACACGACGGACGAAAAAGCGTCCGCGTTGCCGGCAAAGCCGGACATGACGCGGGCTACAGCGACAGGGCCGACATAAGCTGGGCGGATACCGAAAGGGGC
>P_1C_Sed_2_UnCtyDRAFT_1000416_pt1 | contig 13060 bp, 10 predicted proteins | sample Pon1CUnioCityCA_4_FD_10229 | JGI IMG/M metagenome (IMG submission 10229) | reverse complement strand
ACGTCCAGGTCAATAAGCTGTGTTTGTGTACTGGGGATGCGGAATCCGCGTTGGAATGATGCTCTGATATTATGGTTCTCAGCAATGGTGAAAACGGCCGAAAATCGAGGACTGAACTGCCCGTCAAAATATTCATTTTTATCATATCGGAGCGATCCTTGGAGATCTAACTTCTCATCAGCTAATGTTTTTGAAGCCTGAACATAAGCCCCGAACTCGTCGATATCGAACTCTTCTCCATTATCCTGCAGCGCAAAAAGAGTGCCTTCTGAGTTTAAGTCATATCGTCGAACATTACCTCCCACGATAAGCTCTACAGTAGAGGGATCAATAATATCAGCGAAGTTGTATTTGGTTTCGGCATGCCATAATCCTGTTTTTTCGATAAACAGTGCACCTCCTTCAGCAATCGAGGTACTTCTTAATTGATTTGATAATGATTGAAATTGTTGACTACCAGGTTGCGCCTGAGCTTGATTACCTGCTACACGTGCCTGTGCATGGGCCTCTTCAACGGTGGCTCCCTGGGTTCGAGCGTTAGCAAATGTTTGAAAGTAGGCCGGCACAAAAGTTTCTACGTTGATAAGTGTTGCCAAAGTATTTGCGGCATAAGTATCACCGGCATCTTCTTGGGTAGTATAGGCGCGTACGAAGAAGTTGGGATTTTTGACCTCGAACTTTGCTGTCCAGATATTAAAATCATCCAGTACAAAGCGGTCATTGGCTGTATATACAGAACTGCCGTTGCCCCAGTTGAACTGCCCTAACATCTCATAGTTATCGGTTAAACGATAGTGAAGGGCACCGCCAAGTTTTAAGCTTTCAGAGGTGTTGTCTACGAAAGATGATTCCGGAAAACCGGTGGGTGTAAAGGCACCGGCCTCACCGTCAGGCAATAAATTTCTAATAGCGGCTACATCTTGGTTGCCTGCAGCAATCTGTTGGTCGGCAATTTGCCCGATTGTCAGCAGCTGATTCCCATATACGTTTACGCCGTTGTAGACACGATTACCGTTTCGGGAAGTAGCTCCGCGTTCGACTACGCCATATGTGGCTGGACCTCTGTCACGGGTATCCTGAGCTACAAAGTCTTGAGCCCGCAAGTAGGAGAAGTTGAATTTATAAGCAAATTTGTCGTTTATGGCGTTGGCGTAACGCAGACCATATTCTTGGTATAACGAGGGGTCTTCAACATTAGAATCGAAGTGGTTGGCTCCCGTTTTAACCTGCGCAGAAAGTCCTTGATACTGGAACGGACTTTTACTGTTGAGCAGAAGAATACCGTTTACAGCATTCGGTCCATAAAGTGCTGAAGCAACACCCGGGATGAGTTCAGCACTTTCAAGGTCAAGCTCAGGAATACCCACGACATTTCCAACGGGGAAGTTTAAGCCCGGAGCCTGATTATCAATTCCATCGATAAGTTGAACAAAGCGGGTATTGCCATTGGCGTTAAAACCACGGGTATTAATAGATTTAAATGTAATACTCTGTGTACTAAAATCCACTCCTTTTAAATTGGCAAGGGATTCATAAAAGCTCGGCGAAGCAGATTGCTGTATACTTATCGCATCTAATTTTTCAATAGAGACGGGCGATTCGAGTATATTTTCTTCTACTCGGGAGGCTGATACAACGACTTCATCTCCTACGATAGCAGCTTCGGAGAGTTCAACTGTTAAATCGGTTACCGAGCTTTCGGTAATTTCTACTTCTTCGGTTTTAAAACCGACCATTGTAAAAACAAGAGTTAGCGGCGGAGCCTGCTGCACGGATAATGAAAATTGTCCGTTTGTTCCAGTTGAGGTGCCCACTACTTTGCCTTTAACACTTACATTTACGCCACCGAGTACGGAACCGTCTTCAGCATCTACAACGGTACCCGATATTTGTGTTTGAGCGTATGCCTGTGTGCTAATTGCCAAAGAAAATGTGAAGGCCACCACCAATGCCAATGATAACTTTTTTAGAATTGCTCTGTTCATATACATGTAGTTTTAGTGAAGGTTTAAAATAGAGGGAGAAAGTGCATAGCAACTGTAGATATCTGACATTAATGAATGATCTATTTTGAGTAAGCCATACAAATTCCGATCCCTTATACTAATTATTGTGATCAGTATATATTTTTAAAAGAATTCTGATCCCTTTTTCCTTTTAAAAAATGTAATGAAACCCTGAAGTACATAAGAATATTAAGTACTAAATAACGAAAAGCGGAGGTATTTTAAAAATTTATGGAAGAACGATAAAAGATTGAAGAAATCAGTAAAAAATATGGGGAGTTATAGGACGNTTTCGGGAAAAACCTCTTCGGCACCATGAGGGGGATTATCCAGNGTCCACGTTTCAAAATAGAAGTGTCGNTCTGAACGCATACGCTTATTATTAATACTAAAAAACCGTAATCNGTCCCCAACTAATGGCTTCAGTGCTTTGAATAAAGGAGCATAAATGTTTTCCTCAGAAAATAAATGGAGATCATAACCGTGATGGGCCGGTTCTTTGTATAAAAGATAGGCTCCTGATTCTATTACTGTTCTTATTTCATCTTTTTTATGGCCTACCTTTGTTTCTTCATCGATAGTCAAGGTATTTAAATCTATCTCAGGTAACGGGCCACTGTTTGAAATTACCAGGGCTTCACCAATATGGATGGTTTCCAAACCTTCTACTAAGGAATCAAAGGATTTATTAGAAGTAGATGTAATCTGATTATTCCTGAAGACAGAATCGAGCTTATGTAGTATTTCATGACTTTTGGAAAGAACGTCAATTCCAAATTGTTTTGTATCAAGATTTGTGCCGGTGATATAAAACTTTGAATAGGTGGGATCCGGCTGCATAAAATCTTCGAGTGTAGCCTCTACCTCTTCTTTAGTCTTGTTTGCATTGCGTTTGGCGAGCTTATCCAGCCGAAGGTCATGATTGAAGAATAATTTAAATATTTCCATAAAAGTGATGCCTGTTTTGTATTGCCTAGAAGGTTTTATCAGAGGTAAAAGATACGTAATACCCATCACGCAATAAACTCAAATAAAAAAGCCCTGTTCCGATAAAACGGAACAGGGCTTTAAATCTCATTTTTTTGGCTTAGATCATCGTTGCAATTACAAGAGCAACAACTGACATAAGCTTAATCAAAATATTGAGTGAGGGACCTGAGGTATCCTTGAATGGATCGCCTACCGTATCACCAACAACCGAAGCTTTATGAGCTTCAGAACCTTTTTCAAGCATTTGTCCATTGAACTCATAACCTTCCTCAATCATTTTTTTGGCGTTATCCCAGGCACCGCCGGCATTCGATTGAAACAGGGCCATTAGTACGCCAGAAGCGGTAACTCCGGCAAGCAAGCCACCGAGCATTTCAGCACCGCCAAGAAAACCGAAAGCAACGGGAACAACAACAGCGAGTACACCGGGAGCTACCATTTCTCTGAGTGAAGCAGTTGTAGAAATGGCAACACATTTTTCATATTCCGCTTTGCCAATCGCTGTTTCAAACGTATCCTGATCTTCTTGCGACCAGTCTTCGAGCTTGGTACCTTCGTTGCGATTCATAGCATCAAGACCAGCACGCAGTTCGGGGATATCATTAAATTGACGTCGTACCTCTTCAATCATTGACATAGCTGCTCGTCCTACTGCTTTCATGGAAAGCGCAGAGAAAAGGAATGGTAACATAGCTCCGATAAAAAGCGCACCCATCACTTTAGGTTGTGTAATATTGATACCAGTTAATGCAACCTCGTGCGTTGCATTATAAGAGGTTATAAATGCGGCAAACAAGGCAAGTGCAGTAAGAGCAGCAGAGCCAATAGCAAAACCTTTACCAATGGCTGCTGTAGTATTACCCACTGCATCAAGTTTATCGGTACGATCTCGAACCTCACCGGGCAGTTCAGACATTTCTGCAATTCCGCCGGCGTTATCAGAAATAGGGCCGTAAGCATCAACAGCCAACTGTATACCGGTGTTTGAAAGCATACCAACCGCTGCTATAGCAATTCCATATAATCCGGCAAATTCATATGATGCAATCATTGCAGTGGCAATAATAACGATGGGAATAGCGGTAGAAATCATGCCTACACCTACACCGGAAATAATATTGGTTGCTGCTCCGGTCGAAGATTGTTCAACAATAGATTTGACGGGACCAGTACCAGTTCCTGTGTAGTGTTCGGTAATAAGGCCAATAAGCAAACCTGCTGCAAGTCCAAAAATCGTGGACCAGAAAACACCCATACTCGTGATGGTCAGTTCGTCACCAAAGATAGTGGTATGCGCCCAGCTTTCAGGAAGCATCCACTGAATTAAGAGGAAAGATGCTACCAACATTACAGCAGCAGAAACAAATTCTCCAATATTAAGAGCTGTTTGGGGATTACCGCCTTCTTTAACACGTACAAAGAAAGTTCCCAATATAGAAGTCAGAATTCCTGTTCCGGCAAGAACTAGGGGAAGAAGGACAGCAGAAAGTCCGTTAAAGTTATCCGACCATTCGGGATTTGCCATGAAAGCAGCGCCTAGCACCATCGTACCAATAATAGATCCTACATAAGATTCAAAAAGGTCAGCTCCCATTCCAGCAACATCACCTACGTTATCTCCAACGTTATCGGCAATGGTAGCAGGGTTCAAGGGATGGTCTTCGGGAATACCGGCTTCAACTTTACCAACAAGATCGGCGCCCACATCTGCTGCCTTGGTATAAATACCACCACCTACACGAGCAAATAATGCGATGGAAGAGGCTCCAAAAGAAAAACCGGTTACAACCGCCAGTACTTTGTTGACACTTGCGGCCGACCCGGTTCCAAACATGTCACCAAATACAAGGAATAAAACACCAAGACCGAGAACACCTAATCCAACAACACCAAGACCCATTACGGAACCACCGGCAAAAGCGATTTTAAGGCCTTCGCTAAGACCGCTTCTTGCAGCATTAGTTGTACGAACGTTTGCTTTAGTAGCAACACGCATGCCAATAAAACCTGCAAGGCCTGAACAAAAAGCACCTATAACAAAGGAGACTGACACAAGCCAGTGCGATGTTTGAGCATTAGCTGTAACAGCCAACAAGATTGCTACAGAAATTACAAATATGGACAGAACTTTGTATTCAGCTTTCAGAAAAGCCATAGCTCCACGTTGTATGTGAGAGCTAATTGTTGCCATTTTTTTCGTGCCGGTGTCTTGCTTATTAACCCAAGACGATTTAAAAAAGGTATACAGTAGCGCAAGTACACCACTAACCGGTATTAAGTAGGTTATTAAGGTATTCATGTCAGCTTTAGTTTATTAGTATAAGTTAGTAGTCGATTAGTTAAACTTGTTCATTGTCTGATCGATACCCTCCCTGACGAAACAGAGAGCGGCATCTATCGCATTGTCCAAGGTTGATTCTATAGTTGAACGCTCATCATCAGAAAAGGAGGAAAGTACATGCTGTACTTGTTGTCCTCTTGGAAAGTCATTTCCAATCCCGATACGCAATCGAGGAAAAGAATTTGTCCCTAATTTATTGATAATATCTTTTATTCCGTTATGTCCGCCTGCACTTCCGCCCGGTCGTAAACGAATAGTCCCTACATCAAGATCCAGATCATCATAGCAAACCAGGCAGTTGGCAACATCTTCTTTATACCAATTTATGGCCTGACGTACGGCATCCCCGCTGTTATTCATGTAGGTGGTAGGTTTGACCAAGTAAATAGAATGTCCTGCATGATTTCCTTTTCCCACATGAAAAGGGCCTTTTCCAGGCCCCATTCGTACTGACAATGACGATGCCAGCATATTAATAAATTCAAAACCTATATTGTGACGTGTACCAGCGTACTTACTCCCGGGATTTCCCAGACCAATAATTAACGGCATAAAGCAGTTACGCTGGTTTGATCAACACTATTATTCGGTTGTTTCTTCGTCGCCTTCGGTTTCTTCGCCTTCTTCGGCTTCCTCACCTTCTGCAGCTTCTTCGCCTTCTTCAAGTGCCTCTTCGCCTTCTTCGAGTTCTTCTTCAGCGGCTTCTTCGGTAACAAGGGAAGAAGTAAGCAGCGCTTCGGATTTTGGAGGACGTATGGTTACCAGCGTTCGGCCAAGATCATCGAGAGGAATAATTCCTTCAAGCTCGAGATCACGGACGTGCAGAGAATCACCAATTTCTAATTCACTAATGTCGACGGTGTAAGCTCCAGGAATAAGATCAGGCTTAACGCGGATGCGCAAGATGTGCATCGGTTGGAAAATACGACCGCCACCTTCGGTAACACCAACAGGAGTACCTTCCAGTTTAATAGGAACACTCAATGTTACTTTGTGATCCTCGGCCATGACATAAAAGTCGGCATGGACTGGACGATCGGTCAGTGGATGAAATTCTACCTCTTTGAGAAGGGTTTTGTACTCTTCGCCATCAACAGTAATGTTGAGTATCTGACGCTTGCTTTCGCTCAATATTTTTTCAAATTCCAGCTCATCGATCGAAAAATGTACATTATCTTCAACCTCAGGTCCATACATAACACACGGCACACGCATGGCATCCCGAAGAGCGTCAGCGGCTTTACGGCCTGTTTCTCTAATTTTTCCTTCTAAATCTACTACTTCTGGAGTAATCATAATCCTAAAACGTTAATTTAATCGTCAAAAAGTGCACTTATTGTATCGTTGGTGTGGATACGCTGTATTGCTTCAGCAAAAATTCCCGCTACGCTCAAAACCTTGATCTTGCTAGAAGGTTTACGAAGCGGTACCGTATCGGTAACCAACAGTTGATCAATAGGTGAATCTTCAATTCGTTGGTACGCAGGTCCAGATAAAATCGGATGCGTACATGTTGCTATAATATTTAGTGCTCCGCGATCTTTCAGTGCGGAAGCTGCATTTGTTAGTGTGCCTGCTGTGTCTATAAGATCATCAACGATCAGCACATTCTTGTTTTCAACTTCACCGACGATATTCATAACCTCGGCTACATTTTGTTTGGGCCTCCTTTTATCAATAAAAGCAAGCCGTGCTCCTAAACGCTTAGCATATGCTCGAGCCATTTTCAGACTTCCTACGTCGGGAGCAACAACGACCAAATTTTCAATTGGATGGTCGCTAAAATAATCAATGAATAACCGGCTGGCATATAAATGATCAACCGGAATGTCGAAAAATCCCTGAATTTGTGCTGCATGCAGATCCATTGTCAAAATACGATCAGCTCCAGCTTCAGTCAATAAATTTGCCATAAGCTTAGAGGCAATCGAAACACGAGGCTGATCTTTACGATCTTGTCGGGCATACCCAAAATAGGGAATTACAGCAGTTACTCGCTTTGCTGAGGCCCGTTTAGCAGCATCCAGTAATAATAGTAACTCCATGATGTTGTTGCCCGGCGGCGGTGTGGATTGTACCACGAAAATATCTTCGCCGCGAATACTCTGCTCGTACTTCACATAGAGCTCGCCGTCTGAAAACGGCTTGATAGTAACTTCACCTAAGTCTGTACCGTACTTTTCAGCAATAGCTCTTGAAAGAGCAAGATTGCTGCGTCCGGCAAATATGGCTAAGGGAGTATCCAACGAAGCGGGTTTTCAGGAAGTTATAAAAATAGAAAAGGATGGCTTTGAAGTCATCCTTTGTAATTTGTTGCCCGGGGAGGACTCGAACCCCCACTGACGGTACCAAAAACCGCTGTCCTGCCATTAGACGACCGGGCAATTATATGCCTTTTTCAACAGATGCAGATGATATGAATTTACACGTTCTGAATCAAGAAGAAATTACACTTTTAAAAACTTTACAATCCTGACAGTTGCGAGGATGGCAGTAGGATCGCAATTGGTATACAGATCCAAGTTTTTGTTTGTATAGGGAGGGGGAAACATCCGTATTATTAAATAACTTGAGCACCGAGGAGGGAATATGGGCCTCATGTTTTTGCCAAAGCGACCAGCAATCATTTCTCAGCTCTTCTTTTAAAAATAAATTTCCTAAAAAATACATTGATGGCAAAAACACAGTTCCAAAAAGAATAGAACCTCGTTCTTGGCCTATACCGGGTTTTGTTTGGATTTCATCGAGTAATATTTTCCACAATTCTTTGGGATTAGTTTGTAACCATTGTTCGAAAGGGCGGCGATGGATTTGCAAAAAAAGTTCTGCTCCCTGTTGAATACGGAGCCGTGGGTGGTTGCCCGGCCGGCACCCTTTATGGTTCCAATGAATAGATTCTTGAGTGTTATCCTTATACTCTTCATCGATTCCCGAACGTTTTAAAGCACGTATGCGGAATGCATTTTTTGAAAGTGATTTGATATTTTCTTTATAGAGAATGTTAGCCAGTACCCGCATTTGATGTCGATTGTGAGAAATCCCGAGGCCATCAAAAAGGCCGGTAATGAACATTTTTATCCATGCTCGGGATGGAGGTAGTGAGGCATCATAAAAAGCCAGAAGATCATTTACCTTTTGTTCAAAATATTCTTTGTGAGCTTTTTTTAATTGTTGGGCAAAGGCTTTTTCTGATATAAAAGTAAGTTGACCTGCACAGGGCAGTTCGGGTTTGCTTTGGTATTGCTCAAGGAATGACTGCAATGGTTGTGAGAGAAACGGGGCTAAACAAAGTGTGGGAATTTGCGTTTCATCCCTTCTGCAGCTGTGGCTTTCAGTAGAATTAAAAACGACATGCAGAATAACGTTGTCATAATTGGGATCGGTATGGTGGCTGTGAGCCTTCCAGTCGGATAGCGACCAATGGAGCTCAATATTTCCAAACCAGCGCAAATTGCCAATAGAAACTTCTGCGGATAAAAAGTCGGGACCATCTGACTTATTAAGTTTCCCCGTATTGTGTAACCATACTTCTTGGCCATCAATTGTTTTGAGATTACGAAAATTGAAACGGCGTTTTTGCCAGATCCAGTGCAGCAACTTCTCATGATATGGAGAGGCTGACTTACTCATTTAAAATATTATCATTGCTTAATGGGATGGTATTGGTAGCTTCATAAAGGTTCGGGATGTTTTGCTGAATACCCTGGTGGATATTGTTACGAAGATTCTGAAGTTCCCGAGAGCTTTTTCGTTTGGCCAAATAGCGTTGAATTTTCGCCCACCGGTTCAACTCCAAGGCGTTATCTGACAGCCAGGCTCTATTTTGTGCTCCCTTATTGGGTGATAACAGAAGACCAGCAGCCAATCCTCCTAAAAATGAGGAGGTAAATATCAGAAAGTTTGTTTTACGACTCATAATGAACCTCTCTTTTCTATTTTTTTATTTGTTTTAACTATTAATAATGTACAAAGCTGTATGTTTATTATAAATTGTTTGCAACAGTATATTTCTAATAAAATTAAGGATCAAAGTTAATGAACTCCGGATCAGAAATAGTATTGATGAACAGGGAGCGCATTTCGCGATCTCTGAACCGAATGGCACACGAAATAGCAGAGCACAATGTAGATGATGCTTCCATTGATCTTTTTGGAATCGATGACCGAGGATACGCCGTAGCAAGGGCCTTGCAGGATATTTTAAATCCCATATTTGATGATAATCTACGACTGTTCCAATTAAGGCTAAAAGGAACAAACATAGATCCTGATTTAGAAGATATTAAACTACAGGAAAGTCATTACCCGGTTATTGTAGATGATGTTATTTTTTCGGGCCAAACAATGTTTCAGGCATTGAAAATTATTTCAAACCATATGAAACCTTCAGAAATTCATACTGCAGTATTGGTTGACCGCGGGCATCGCAAATTTCCCATAAAAGCAGAATTTTATGGTATGGAGCTACCTACAAAATTGGATGAACATGTTTCAGTAGTGGTAGAAAATAAACNGCTGCAAAACGTTACGCTCACAAAATCTTGATTAGTGAAACTTTTATGGGCTTAAAAATGTCCATATATTCTAGCTGAAAATTTAATTATGAAGGTGATTATACCCCAAATAAATATTATGATAAAGTACCATTCTTTTATTCTCTTCCTTGTTATTACTGCTTTAATTAGTACCCCGGCTTTAAGTCAGGAGGCTATTGAAATAAGTCGACTACTTGAAAATGATAGTGATATTTCTGTTAGGGACATGTCGAATGTGAATAATAAAGTTGTGGTTTCGGACACGCTTAGAGGGTGGACCGTTGATTGGGTAGGCGGGCTTAATGGTTCCCAGGCTTCTTATGATAATTGGAGCCAGGGTGGTGTAAATACCATTAGTGTTACTGCTTCTACTGTTTTTAATGCGAAGTACCGAAAGGGTAAATTTGCTTATGCATTGGCAACCAACTTTAAATATGGTAAGTCGCGTATAGAGGATGAGGGAACACGGAAAACGGATGACCGCATTGCCATAAATAATAAGTTTAGTTACCTCTTTGATGATGAACGGTGGAGTGCTTTTGGGAACATCAATTTTAGTACACAGTTCGATCAGGGATTTGATTATTCGACCGATCCTCCCACAGTGATATCGCGTTTTTTTGCCCCGGCATACTTTACGCAGATTGGCGGTATCGCATTTCAACCTGAAGATTATTTTACTGCCGAGGCAGGTTTGGCGATGAAGGAAACCATTATTTCTGATACAGATTTGTCCACACGCTATGGTCTTGAGCCGGGCGAAAGCTTTCGTTTTGAGCCGGGTTATTCCTTAGCCATGAACTTTGAAAAGAAAATCGTATCTAATGTTAGATTAATTAGCTCCGTTGAAACCTTTACGAATATGCAGCGCCATATAGACAATACTGATGTTAATTTTTCCAACGAACTGATAGGGAAAATAAATAATTATCTCAATATGTCGTTTCAGTTTGTGATGGTGTATGACAGTGATTTTTCTCGCGAGCTGCAAATTAAGCAGGTACTTTCTGCCGGACTTTCGTACAGTATTCTTTAATGCAGAATACTTATAAAATAGTATCTAAATAAAAAAGCCCCGATTCCGGGGCTTTTTTATTTTATGTGAGGTTGTTTGAACAGATGCTATTCCACATCAAATTCTATGCCTTGGGCCAGCGGCATTTCATCGCTCCAGTTGATGGTATTGGTTTGTCGGCGCATATAAGCTTTCCAGGCATCCGAGCCGGATTCGCGTCCGCCACCGGTTTCTTTTTCGCCACCAAAGGCACCGCCAATTTCAGCACCGCTTGTTCCAACATTGATATTGGCAATGCCACAATCAGAGCCGCGGGCACTTAAAAAGGTTTCAGCTTCTCTCATATTTAGTGTAAACATGGAAGAGCTAAGCCCCTGCTTAACACCATTATGCTTGGCAATTGCTTCGTCGATATCACTATACTTAATTAAATATAAGATTGGAGCGAACGTTTCTTCCTGCACAATGTCATACTCATTGTCAGCAATTACGATAGCAGGATTCACATAATGTCCTCCGTCAAGTTTTTTCTTTTCCAGCATTTCTCCGCCGTAAACAAGTTCACCGCCTGCTTCTTGAACCTCTTTGAGGGCTTGTTGCATACTATTGGCTGCTTGCTCATCAATAAGCGGACCTACCAGTGTATCTTCATCCAGCGGATTACCAATATTTACATCTTTGTAAATATCGACCAGTCGTTCTTTCAGTTGGTCAAAAACGTCTTCGTGAACGATAAGGCGTCGAGTAGAAGTGCAGCGTTGACCGCAGGTTCCTACGGATCCAAAAACGGTTGCCCGGGCCGCCATTTCGAGGTCGGCATTTTCGGAAACAATGATGGCATTGTTTCCACCAAGCTCAAGAATTGTTTTTCCTAGTCGAGCACCAACGGTTTTGGCTACTTCTTTACCCATCCGGATAGAACCGGTTGCCGAAATGAGAGGAATGCGCTCATCTTCTGTCATCCATTCACCAACTTCGCGTCCGCCGGTCACGAGGTTGAAAATTCCCTCGGGTAAATCATTGCGTTTTAATACTTTTCCAATAATATTTTGAACAGCGATACCGCACAGAGGCGTTTTTTCAGATCCTTTCCAGATCATTACATTTCCACAGATGGCAGCAATCATGGCATTCCAGCTATAGACAGCAACCGGAAAATTAAAGGCCGAAATAATTCCGGTAATACCCAGTGGATGCCACTGTTCGTACATACGGTGTCTGGGTCGTTCCGATTGCATCGTTTTACCATACAGCATACGGGATTGGCCTACGGCAAAGTCGCAGATATCAATCATTTCTTGTACTTCTCCAAGACCCTCTTGGTAAATCTTACCCATTTCATAGGTGACAAGGCGTCCAAGATCTTCTTTATGCTTGCGCAATTCGAGGCCTATCTGGCGAACAATTTCGCCACGCTTCGGAGCGGGTGTCATGCGCCATTCTTTAAATGCTTCCTGTGCTTTCGCTACCACTTTGTCATAATCTTCACGTGAGGTTACCGTGGTGTCAGCTATTTGAGAGCCGTCAATTGGCGTATGGCTCGATATGGTTTCTTCGCTTCCTGATCCGAAATAATTTTGCCCGGTACTTGTACCCAGGTTTGTGCCTTCAATACCTAACTTTTTGAGAAAATCCATAACTTTGGCTTGGTGATTTGTTAAATTTTGATATTAAAATAAGGATCATTTTCATGATATGAAGCTTAGTCCATAAATAATTTTAATCTGATATTTTAGTCGGCTTAATTCAAAGGAATTCCAATATAAAAAAGAACTAACCAGCTATACATTGAATTTATCAACGGCATCTAATCGTCAACAGACCCTTCTTCGTAAATTAAATCGTAAAAAGTATCGCTACAAAGAGCGTCTTTTTTTATTGGAAGGTGCTCGTGCTGTGAAGCAGGTAATAGCGAATCAAGAAATAAAGATACGTACGCTATTTTTTGATAAAAGTCAGCATTATTGGGAGCAAGCTGACTGGCGAAGGACGGCTGACGAATTGGAGGTAGCGACATTGTCGGAGGAGCTGTTTATGGAAGTCTCGGATACCGATACTCCGCAGGGCGTATTGGCGTTGTGTAAGATGCCTTCAGAAGTCACCGCTGAGGAGTTGGCTGAGCAATCAGGATTGATTATTGCGTTGGATGGATTGCAGGATCCGGGGAATTTGG
>P_1C_Sed_2_UnCtyDRAFT_1000415_pt1 | contig 13065 bp, 17 predicted proteins | sample Pon1CUnioCityCA_4_FD_10229 | JGI IMG/M metagenome (IMG submission 10229) | reverse complement strand
CAAGGTGTACTACAAAGAAGATATGAATATCGATTTTGTGGTCGAGGATATCCGTAATCTAAAATACGGAAAGGAGTTTGATATTGTAGTCAGTATCGGATTGATCGAGCATTTTCCTGATGACTACAAGCACGAGGCTTTTGAAATGCATCGACGGTTCTTAAAACCCGGCGGCTACGCTATTCTCACCACTCCTCGAAATCAGCTTCGGAGCAAGGCATTTTATACTGTAATGAGCGACTATATGAATTATGGTTACCGTGAGCTGATGGACGTTCAACAGATGGGGTTATACGCCTGGGAACACGGATTTGATATCCTGCGCGCCGGATATATCAAAGCCCACAACGGGCTTATTTGTAAGGTGCGTTAACTTCCTTCCGCCTTAATAATCTTCACCGAAGTTGCTACTAGATTATACTCTTTACCTGACATTTTCATATCGTCAGGATCTGCGCCGGCATCTTCTGCGTAATGCTTGGCCTGATCTTCAGAAAGCTCCTTAACCTTAAACACGCCCATTAACTGCACCTTCGAACCGGCAGCATCTGTTGGAATAAAGAACTTGTAATCCTTGAACGTGACGTGAATGCTTTGATCTCCGGCTGGAAGAATAAAAAAACACCCTTTCTTTTGGCATACCTGTTTTATAACTCCCTTCGTTGCCAATTTCTGACCTTTAAATACATTACTGTTTCTGACAATATATGCCGGGGCAAAAAACCGGGCATCTTTCGGGAATTCACTGCCATAAACCTCATAATTCTCTCCCGTTTCTACTGGCTTTGAAAGCTGTATGTTTTTATCTGCATTTTGGGCAACAGCGATGTCTGTTAAAAATAATATTCCAACTATGATAGCAGCTAGATTTTTCATGATCAGATTTAACATTTTTTGGTTAAAATAGTGGCGAAACAATTTCACAAATTTCTTCAAGCACTTTACGATGCTCTTCGGTCATTGAGTCTTTTGTGTGCGAATCAATATCCAGCTCAGCAACGAACTTGCCATCTTTTTTAACGGGCACCACAATCTCAGCTTCAACATGCACGCTGCACGCCAAGTAATTGTCTTCCTTACTTACATCCTGAACCACAAAAGTTTCATTGGTTTCGGCCGCTTGTCCACAAATTCCTTTCCCAAAAGGAATACGTGTATGGTCAGTTTCTTCTCCTACATAAGGGCCAAGCACTAATTCACGATCGGCCTCGGGGTCAACAAGATAGAATCCCACCCAGTCGAAAGCATCAACCTTTTGAGCCAACAACTCACAGATTTGCTGTAGTTTTTTATCACGTGATTGACCCTCACGATCTACCATTTTGCTAACAGTACCAACAATCGATTCGTAATTTTGTCCTTCTTTTTGCTTCATCAATATTCTATTAAGTGCTTTAAATTTGGAATCTAAATCTAAGATTAAATTTAACATTTGAAAAGGGCCATTCGTTGGGAAAAATGGTTCAACTTTTATCCACCTTTTCATATCTTTGGAGTCTATGTTTGAAGATTTATTAAGCCAAAGCAACGTTTTTACTACTTACTTATCGGGAACCACTACTCTTTTTATTGCGGCCTTCACCTCTATTATTTCGGTTGCTAATCCTCTGGCAGCCATGCCGGTATTTGTTTCGCTAACTGATAACAATACCGATACTGAACGAATCTATGTTGCCAAGAAATCATCGTTCTACATGTTTTTGGTTCTGATCATTTTTCTTTTAATCGGAACCTATATTATGAGCTTCTTTGGAATCAGTCTGCCGGGAATCCGTATTGCGGGCGGTCTTATTATTTTACGCGCCGCCTATGCCATGTTAAATCCAGGCGTATCAGAGAAAAAAATATCAGATGAGGCACAAGAAGCAGCCAAAGAAAAAGAGGATATTTCTTTTAGCCCCATGGCTATGCCCATGTTATCGGGGCCCGGAAGTATTGCAGTCGTTATCGGATTGGCTTCACAGGCTGAGGGAATTTTTGACTTAATCATCATGAGCGGTGCCATTATACTTGTAGCTCTTATTTCGTACGGCGTGTTACGCCTAGCTCCCTTTTCAGCCAAGTATATTGGTCCCACCGGGATGAATGCCATTACCAGAATGATGGGTTTTATCGCAATGGCCATTGGGGTTCAGTTCATCTTGAATGGAATTTCTAAGTTTTTTGGGGTTTGAGAAGTGAAAAATAAGAACTAAAAGGCAAATGGATTTATACTAATTATCTAAACCACGCTCTACTTTTGCCATCTGGCAGCTGAAACCTAACATCTGCCTCTCACTTATGATCCTGCCTTTCCATAATCAGTCGCAATCCATCGAGTGTGAGCATAGGATCAATCACATCAAAGTAATGGGTATGTTCGGCAATGTTTTCAGATAAGCCTCCCGTAGCGATCACTTTTGCCGATCCCCCCATCTGTTCTCGCATCCGGTCTATCAACCCTTCGATCATACATAAATGGCCAAGCACCAATCCCGACTGCATAGCCTCCATTGTGCTGCCGCCAATAACCTGCTTTGGGGGCTCTAGCGGAATCTGCGAAAGCTGGGCGGTTTTCCCCACTAAGGCATCAATGGTTACTTTTAACCCTGCAGAAATAGATCCTCCAATAAGTTCGCCCGGCTTTTTTACCGCCATCACCGTTGTTGCCGTACCAAAATCTACAACAATACAGTTATCCTGAAACAAAGCATAAGCACCAACCGCATCAGCAATAATATCGGCACCTACACTTCGTCGATTTAGACGCTTTATAGTCAAGCCTGTCTCAACATCCCCATCCAAAATCAATGCTTTGGTATGTGATTTTTCTTCAAAAACCTCGTTAATCGTCTGTGTAAGCTGGGGCACTACACTGCTGATAATAATCTGATCAAATCTGTTAAACCCCAGGTCAAAATCACTAAACAAACTATTAAAAAGCACCGCATATTCATCAGCCGTTTTATCGGTATCGGTCTGGATCCTCCATTGGTGTTTCCATTCTCCATTTGAAGAAGCTCCGATAACAATGTTACTATTCCCGATATCAAGAGCGAGTAGCATATTTCCACATTGATTTGGTTAATATTATCAAGCAGCTAAAATAGGAGGGCTCTTAACTACTTCAAAATTTGTATTATATCATCTTTTCTGATATGCTCTCTTCAGCAAGCAACTGCAATAAAAGTATATATCATGGAATCAGCGGATCGCCTGCTTCGATTATTTGAATACGACAACTGGGCTAACGAACAAATTCTGTTGAGTTTACAAGACAATCTTGGTTTTGAGGGGGCTCAAAAAGCTGTTAAATACTTTGCCCATATTGCCGGTTCCCAGCAAATGTGGATGAATCGTATCAACGGTAAACCATTGGATGATATTAAAATTTGGCCCGATTACGGATTACCGGAGGCACTTCAACAGCTGAAAACATTAAATCAGCAATGGAAAAAATTGATAGCAACTAACAATAACAAGTTGGATAAGATCATCGCTTATACCAATTCAAAAGGAGCTCCTTACGACACTTCTCTTTCAGATATTTTATATCATGTGATCATTCACGGTCAGCACCACCGGGCACAAATTGCTAAATTGTTACGAAATGCAAACATTGACCCGCCGGCCACTGATTTTATCTTCTTTACTCGTGCGAATTAGTATATTCACCCTTTCAAAATTAGAACTATAAAAAAAGGCTCATAGTTTGAAATTTATAGAACAGGCACTTAGCGCTTTTTCAAGTTTTATGTGGGGCATGCCGCTCGTTTATCTGCTGGTAGGCGGCGGACTCTTCTTTCTGATTTATTCACGCTTCGCTCCCTTCAAATATTTTAAACACGCACTTGATATTCTTCGCGGTCGGTATGATAATCCCGACGATCCCGGCGACATCACTCACTTTGAGGCCTTGTCGAGTGCACTGGCTGCAACTGTTGGCATGGGAAATATCAGCGGTGTGGCAGTAGCTATCTTTATGGGCGGCCCCGGCGCTCTTTTTTGGATGTGGGTCAGTGCCTTTGTAGGCATGGCTACCAAATTTTTCACCTGTACCCTGGCTATTTTATATCGGGGCGAAGATTCCGAAGGCAAAGTGCAGGGCGGTCCCATGTATGTAATACGTGAGGGACTCGAAAAAAAGTGGGGCGACAATTGGACTTACCTTTTTAAACCTTTGGCTGGAGTTTTTGCACTTGCGGGTATTTTTGGACCTCTTCCCATTTTTCAAGCCAATCAGCTGACACAAATCCTGCGGGACAGTATCTACATTCCTCAAGGCTGGGTTACTGCCAACGCACATATAGGCGGTGATTTAATTACAGGACTTGTGCTAGTTGTATTGGTCTCCATCGTTATTTTTGGCGGTATTACGCGTATTGGAAAGGTTACCTCTCGACTTGTGCCTGCCATGGTTGTCATTTATGTAAGTTGCGTAATTGCTATCTTGGCGGCTCATATAACTGAAATTCCTCACTATCTCGGATTGATTGTTACTGATGCTTTTACCGGTAAATCTGTGATGGGCGGAGCCGTTGGATCATTAATTGTCATCGGGATACAGCGCGGCGTGTTCTCCAACGAAGCCGGGCTCGGTACCGAAGCACTGGCTCACGGTGCTGCAAAAACCAATGAACCGGTCCGTGAAGGATTGGTTGCCATGCTCGGTCCTGCCATTGATACGATTATCACTTGTACCATGACCGCCCTTGCCATTCTGGTCACCGGAGTCTGGAAGTCCACCGAAGCAAATGGAGTTACCCTTACCCTAAATGCGTTTAATGAGGCCCTTCCCGAATTTGGCACATACCTGCTCGTAATCTGTGTGGTATTTTTTGCCATCAGCTCGATGCTTACCTACTCGTATTATGGAACCAAGTGCCTGGGTTATTTGATTGGTGCCGATAAGCAACACTGGTATAATTACTTTTATGTGGCTTCCATCATATTTGGATCCATAGCCTCTATTGGCGCTGTTATTGACCTTATTGATGGCATGTTTGCCCTGATGGCAATCCCCACGATGGTTTCAACCATCCTGTTAGCGCCCAAAGTCAAAGAAGCTGCTACCAGTTACTTTAGTCGCATTGATACGTTTGAGACATTTGAGTAATAAGGGCAACTTACTTTTACCGATGAGAAATCGATCATAAATCTATTATATTCAAGTAAATTCAATTAACAACTGATTATGGCTGATGTCATCCTTGGTATCGATCCAGGCTCGCGTAACACCGGCTATGCTATCCTCACCGAGGAAAACAACAAATTGATAGCCCTGCGCTGTGACGTACTAAAGATGGCCCATATGGATGACCACTCTGATCGGCTGCAATTCATTTTTGAGGAAGTATCTAAGATTATCGCTTCCTTTAATCCCGATACCTGCGCCGTAGAAACCCCCATTTATGGGGTTGACCCCTTGGCGATGCTCAAGTTGGGACGTGCCCAAGCAGCGGCCATGCTGGCTATCACTAATCACGATATTGGGGTTACTGAATATTATCCGAAACAAGTAAAAAAGTCGATTACCGGAAATGGCAACGCCAGCAAAGAGCAAGTGGCCTTTATGCTACGAAAAACTGTAGATCTGCCTGATGAAAAACTATCCAAAGACGCCACTGATGCATTGGCTGTGGCATGGTGTCACCTGATGAAACAAAACAGTTTTAACCGGCAGGCTCCTGAATCCCAGCAGAAAACACATCAAAATAACAGCAAATCGAGCTGGGCGGATTTTGTAGCAAATAATCCAGACCGAGTAAAAGATTAAATTTGATGTATTGTTTAAATTCCAATAGGTCGGGATAGGCTTTGGTTCAAAATCTAAAAGCCTTTATTTAGAACCTTGAGAGATCCTGAAATACATTCAGGCTGACATAGAATCCTATTTACTATTGATGAAATCCGTTTTATAAATGATTGCATATTTAAAAGGTACCGTCCACAAAAAATCACCGGAACAAGTTATTATTGATGTCCGTGATGTGGGCTATCTGCTTGAAATTTCCAATCAGACATATGACAAGTTACCGGCTCAGGACGAAGAGGTGGAACTTCTGGTTTATCATCATGTAACCGACAACGATCAGCGGCTATTTGGTTTTGCTAATCAAAATGAAAAAGACCTTTTTGAGCTTCTGATTACTGTTAAAGGTGTAGGTCCAAAGCTTGGACTTACTATTCTCTCCGGATTACCTGCACAGCAAATAACAGGTGCTATTGTGCAAGAGGATAAATCTGCATTATCAAAAATTAAGGGTATCGGTAAAAAAACAGCTCAGCGCATGATCCTTGAGTTAAAGGATAAAATCTCTGAGATGGTAGACGCTACTTATTCGCCGGACGGGGCGACAAGTATCAGCAGCAATGTCAAGGAGGAAGCTGTTTCTGCTCTACAATCTCTCGGCTTTAAAAAGCGGGACGCCGAGGAATCCATTGAACTTGCAGCCAAAGGGGAAGATTTTGATGATAATGTACAGGAACTGGTTAAAAAAGCCCTTTCTCAGATGGATAAATAAGTTGGGCCTGTAGTTTTATTGCTCATTATATACCTATACTGCCTTTCTATCAAAAAAATAACAATTATTTAACAGGCTTACTGTTTCAATTGCGAATGGGGCTTTGTACTATTGCTTATTAATATATGAGCAATTCTTTACTTATCATTAGTTAATATAGCAATCAATTTTGAGCCGTGTCTGACAAACAAACCATCTTAGTAGTCGACGACGAAGAAGATCTACTTGATTTAATAGAATACAATCTTAACAAAGAAGGATACAACGTCCTGAAAGCCGAAGACGGCAAAGAGGGTATAGAAAAGGCGCGAAAGCACAAGCCAAACCTTGTGCTCTTAGATATCATGATGCCTAAAATGGACGGCATGGAGGTGTTGGAACGTATGCGCGCCGATAAAAACCTTAAGCATATTCCTATTATCTTTCTGACGGCACGTGGGGATGAAAAAACGGAGGTTGAAGGCTTGGATAAGGGTGGAGATGACTATATCACCAAACCCATCAGTACTACCAAATTGATCTCACGTATTAATGCCGTATTACGACGATTTGAAGAAACAAGTCAGATGACGGACAAAATTGAGGTTCATGACATCGTCATCGATAAAGATAGATATATTGTCACAAAAGGTGACGAGGAGTTCCAAATGCCACGAAAAGAGTTCGAGCTGCTATACTTTTTAGCCAGTCGAAAAGGCAAAGTTTTAGATCGTCAAACCCTACTCAATCAGGTTTGGGGTAACAATGTGTATGTAGTCGACCGAACAGTAGATGTTCACATCCGAAAAATTCGAGAAAAGATCGGAAGTGAGTATATTGAAACAGTTAAAGGTGTCGGTTACAAGTTTAAGGAATGAGAAAAAGACCTTTTCAACATTTATCTCTTCTTGCATTCCGCAGTGCCCTCTACTCAGCTCTGTTAATTGGCACTGCAGCAGGTGTTTCTGCTAAATTTTTGCTGCACCTCTCTCTGACCAACGTATTACTTACCGGCGGCGGAACCTTCGTGTTATCAGGATGTATTGTTTACTTGGTTATTAACAATCAGCAGTTTTCACGTCTGAAAGTGCTCAATCAAATCAATAAGAATATCCTAAAAAAACGGTTTCGGGACTATGACGAACTACAGGCGAAAAACCACGATGAGCTTGACTACCTGATCAAGCAATCAGTGCGGGCCAGCAAAACTGTAGAGCGTGAAATACAACGTCTGAATAGAATTGAAAATTATCGCAAGGAGTTTATCGGGGACATTTCTCACGAGCTTAAAACACCCATATTTGCAATACAAGGCTTTATCGAAACACTGCTAAACGGGGCTATTGATGATGAGAAAGTGAACCGTAAATTTCTTGAAAAGGCGATGCGTAACGTTAATCGTCTTATTTACCTCACCAAAGATCTGATGGAGATTTCTAAGCTTGAGACGGGTGAATTAAAGTCTGATATCCAAAACATCGATCTCGAGAAGCTGATCATTGAGGTCGTTAATAATCTTCAATACAAGGCTGAAAAGGCAGAGGTAGTACTTAAAACAGACATCCCGAACTCATACGCGGTCAGTGCCGATCGTAACCAAATAAAACAGGTTCTTATAAATTTGGTCGATAATGCCATCAAATATAATGTTGAAGGGGGTAAAGTTACGGTAGGTGTAAAGCCATGGGAAAAAGATAAAAATCGTGTATTAGTGTATGTAAAAGATACCGGCATTGGTATCAGCCAGCAGCACATTGAACGCGTAACCGAGCGATTTTTCCGGGTAGATAAATCTCGCTCTCGAGAGGACGGCGAAGGCACCGGCTTGGGACTGGCTATCGTAAAGCATATTATTAAGGCTCATAATGAAGAACTGTTTATCGAAAGTACCCCAAATGTCAGCTCTTCATTTAGTTTTACACTCAGCAAAGTTGATCGTGCATCTACAGAAGCCGAACGAACCGATTAAGTCCCAAGAAATATTCTAATGAATAACTCGGAAACCACCATCCTATTTTTGATAACCGGTCTCATTACGGCCTGTGGATCGCATGAAGCAATGCCTATTCTACAGAAAACACGGATGAAGGTCGTCAACAAACAATATCTTGAGGCAATTTTTGCTGCCGAAAAAATTGTAGAGCATTACCCTGATACCCCTTTTGCAGAGTCTGCCCGAGATATTATTCATCTTATTAATAAACATCACCTCGACGAAGAATACACTGTTTCCGTTTAAGGGCAGAATACTCCGGCAAAATTTCTTTCAAACTTATTCGGATTTTCGATACCTTCCCTTTCCAAATTCATCAACAAAAACCTCCAATTACTTTTATGTTACATGCCGTAATTATGGCCGGGGGATCGGGCACCCGTTTCTGGCCACAAAGCACTGAAGCTCATCCCAAGCAATTTTTGAATATTTTCGGCGATCGCACCATGCTGCAGGAAACCGTTGACCGCATTAAACCGCTGGTTTCTGCCGATCGCGTCTGGGTCATTACCAATGACAAGTATGTAGGTTTAGTTCAAGAGCAACTCCCTGATGTACCGACTAACAATATTGTCGGTGAACCGGTGGGCAAGAATACCGCTCCCTGTGTTGCAGCGGCAGCCACACTTATTCAGGAAAAAGACCCCGATGGGACCATGGTTGTACTGCCTGCGGATCATTTAATCGGCAAGCCCAAAACATTTTTATCTATTTTGGAAACAGCAAAAGCCAAGGCTCAGGAACCAGGTGCCCTGGTAACCATCGGTATTAAACCCGATCATCCCGAAACAGGCTACGGCTACATAGAGTTTGATGAAGATACTTCGAAGGAGATAAAAAGCCACCCAGTCAAAATGGTAAATCAGTTCCGTGAAAAGCCTGACATCGAAACAGCAAAAGAGTTTATCGAATCGGGTAATTTCTTATGGAATAGCGGGATGTTTATCTGGAAGGCTTCAACCATTCTGGAAAAATTTCAGCAACACCTGCCTACCATTTTTGATGAAGTGGAAAAACTAAAGTCTTCGGTGGGGACGGCTAATCAAAAAGAGGCTGTTGATGAATTTTACTATGGTTGCACTTCCATTTCCATTGACTATGGGATTATGGAACAGGCCGACAGCGTGTATGTTGTTCCCGGCTCATTTGAGTGGAATGATGTGGGAAGCTGGAGGGCTGTTTATGACTTAAGAGCCAAAGATGAAGACGGCAATGTCATTCAGACAAACACTTCTGCCACCGCTGATGCCAAAAATAATCTTATCCAAAGCAGAAGTGACAAGTTGATTGCACTTGTGGGCGTTGAAAATCTAGCGGTCGTAGAAACGGACAATGCCATTTTAGTTTGCGATCTGGATAGCTCTCAGGGCGTTAAAAAAGTAGTTAACAAACTTCGAAAGGATGATGAACTAAAGCGATTTGTGTAAAGAACTATTTTACTCAATCGTAAGTGTCAACTGGTCATACGCCAAGCGCACATGATCAGGCAATCGCTTGTTAGACTCCTCATGGTTTACGTATGAGTTCATATGACAGAGATAGGTTTGCGGGATATCAAGCTCGTTGGCAACATCCACTGCCTCCGGTATTGTCATATGCGTGGGGTGTTCCGGCTTCCACCGCAAGCCATCCAATACCAGTACTTTAGAACCGCGAATCCGTTCTTTCGTTGCATCGGGCAGCTTTTTGACATCCGTAATGTACGATATATCATTGAGGCGATATCCCAATACCGTAACTTGGCCGTGGACCGCCGGCAGCGGGGTAATTTTCAAATCCCGAAAGGTAGTGGCATCACTGATTTCCTGTAGATCGATATCCGTTGCTCCGGGATAACGATTGGGACCAAACATATACTCAAAGCGACGCCGAATGGCATCTAAACACTCAGAGCTTCCATATACCGGAATAGTTTGCTCCTGCTTATAACAAAACGGGCGCAGGTCGTCGAGCCCGGCAATATGATCCATATGCTCGTGCGTAATCAGTACCAAATCAATTTCCGAAAGTCCCGCACGAATGGATTGCAGACGAAATTCTGGTCCGGTATCAATAACAACAGACGACTCTTCGGTTTGTATCCATGCTGAACAGCGCCAGCGAATATTGCGGGGATCTCCATCGATTTGCTCTTTGCCAAACCCCCCGGCAGTTGGGACGCCCATCGAAGTTCCGGTACCCAAAAACGTTAACTTCATCGTCTAAATATCAATATCCATTTCTTCAATTTCGCTGTCTTTGTACTTATCAAACCGATCCCATAGTTCCTTCAGCTGTTTGCGTACAACCGGCTTGATATAAATATCCGTTAATTCCTGCTCTTTATTTTTAAGAACACGGGCCAGCAAACCCACCTGTTGCTGCTCGGGTTTCTTCTTATTTAGAACTACCAGCTTCTGTCCTTCCATTACGCAGGAATCTCCCCGAAAGGTTCCCTTTTCCTTGCGGATAGTATACCCCAGTTGTTCAACAAGCTCTTCAAGTTCTAAGATNAGTTTTTCGGTTTTCATGAGTTTAAAACGTAACCCCTATTTGAACACTGTGACCTTTCAAGTCATAATCGTANATATCGTCTTCGATATCATATCTGCGCAAATCATACTTATAACCTATCGATAGCCCCTTGTCACCAAATAANCGNTCTATNTACAGCTTNCCGTGGGCATTAACAGTTCCAATCGATCCTCCAAANAACCCGCCCGTTGCAAAAGAAAATCCATAGGTGGGCACTGCTCCTAACTCAATACGAACATTTTTTGCAGGTCGCCAAACACCATTTATGCCCCCTCCCGCTGCAAGCATCCCAAATTGGAACCTACTAACCGTAGGAAATATTAACGATCGATCACTTGTAATATTCGTATATCGCGACGCAATGCGAAGGGGAATTTTAATATTTACTTTGGAACTTCTATATACATTAAGCCCAAAGTCATAATTTCCGCCTGTATGAAAATATGATGCATCGTCGATGCCCGTTATTTTACCCCCTACCGAAAGATACAGGTTAAGTCCTACTGTATTATATCCGGCTATTATTACAGGTCCGTCATATTCAAAAATCCCTTCCATTCCTTCTCCATTTGAGTCTCCTCTAAATGAAGCTTCCATTGATTCAATGCCAACAAATACTTCGGATAGCGGCCTACTGTATCGAGGTCCCGTCTCACCTACCGAAAACATCTGGGCCTGTAACTGATTGACATTTACAGTCATCAGAACAAAAAGAGCCGATAAGAAAGAAACTAAGATTTTATATTTTTTTTCAAGAAGCAGGGAATTCTTTTTTGTAGCTTTACATTTCATATATATCATCCTTTAAATGAGTACAAAATCTATGAAAACCGCAGGACTCTTAATAATTCTTTTATCAATGTCATTATATACTGCTAATACAACCACAGATTCCGTTTACGAGTTCAAAACTACAAACATTGACGGAGAAGAAACATCCCTAAATAAATATGAAGGGAAAGTTTTACTAATCGTCAATACCGCTTCGGAGTGTGGTTATACTCCACAATATGAAGGTCTTCAGGCATTATATGAAAAGTACAGTGACGATGGACTTGTAGTATTGGGTTTTCCCGCTAACAATTTTGGCGGACAGGAACCGGGAACGGATGAGGAAATTAAACAGTTTTGTAAGGTGAATTATGATGTTGGCTTTCCAATGTTTTCGAAGATATCGGTTAAAGGGGACGACCAGCATCCATTGTTCTCATATTTGACTACCACCGATAATCCTGATTTTACCGGTGCCATTAAATGGAATTTTGAGAAATTTTTGATCGACACGAACGGAAAATTGGTTCATCGCTTTCGAAGTGATGTTAAACCACAGAGTGATGAGATATTAAGGGCAATAGAAAAGGAATTAAACAGTTAGATATGATGTATCCCTAATACATCCCATCACCATCCCGATGGAGGGCCGTAACTGATACTTGCGGTCCTCCCTTTTTTATTTAATTCAATAAATGTGATGTGAGCAAAAATTCAGGTATTCGAACATTTATTATTTTCCCATCGTCCCGCTCCATAGTATAATACCCGCGCATACTACCACGATATGATTTTAGCACACAAAAGCTGTTGTATTCATGCTCAGAACCGGGCTCGATTGTGGGCTGCTTACCAATTACTCCTGCTCCATCAACCTCGTGGTCTTGTCCACTGGAGTCTTTAATTTCCCAATGCCTTCGTAACAATTGAACCGACCGATCTCCCATGTTTCGAATGGTAACGAAGTACACAAATACATGTTTATCAACAACAGGGCTCGATTCTTCTTCTAAATAGGTAGGCTTCACCTCAACACTAATGTCATGGGAAACCTCAACAAATGTGGGCTGATACATAAAATAAATTGACTTAATTTACTTCTATAGTAATAAAATCCCCCTGTGAATCAAAAGATCAAAAATTGCATAAATTATGCTTGACATAAGAGTCAAAAGGTCGTTATATTTGGGCTCTCATTTGGTCCGGTAGTTCAGTTGGTTAGAACGCCTGCCTGTCACGCAGGAGGTCGCGAGTTCGAGTCTCGTCCGGATCGCTTTCTTGTAAGCCCCTGGCTCTACTCGGGCT
>P_1C_Sed_2_UnCtyDRAFT_1000414_pt1 | contig 13086 bp, 11 predicted proteins | sample Pon1CUnioCityCA_4_FD_10229 | JGI IMG/M metagenome (IMG submission 10229) | reverse complement strand
CCCCGCCGTATCAGCGATGAAGCAGCACAGAAGGATTGGGGCTGGCAGCAGCAATACGACCTGCAAAAGATGACCAGCGTGATGATCGAGCAAATACGGAAAAAGATGGGCAAATAGTAAGCATGATACCGGAAGGGCTGGATTTTCCGGCCCAATCGCTTCAAGGAGTTGATTTTCCGGTTCTGCCGGCTTAAGCGATCGGACTGGTTCACACCGGTGTTCTGGCAGTTCATTCTGGCATTTTCACGATGTTTGTTTTGTAGCCTGTCTTTTTGAATATTTGTCGAATCAGCGGCAGGTGCTTTCCTTTATAAAGGTGCTGGTCGCTGACATACAGTGCGTAAAGCAGGTCATACCATTGCGGCTGTTTTTCAGCTTTGTAAAGGGTTTTCTTCATATATTTCTCCCGCCTGCTGAATGTCTCTTCCATGTTTTTCATAGCATGAACCACCAGGGTGTCGGAGACGGAGGCTCCGGTTTGTTGCCTCAGCTTCCACAGGGGATGTGTAATAAGCATGCCCGATTGATGGGTCATCTCGATCTGGGTGGTACAGCGTTTGGCCCGTTCCACATTGATCTTATATAACTGGCGCATGGCCTCTTCGCAATCCATGGAAGGGTCATACGAATCCTTCAGATCCCTGATAAAATCACTGAAGTAGTATTTGTCTTGCGGATAATGGACTGTTTGGGAGGCATCTCTTAACAAAGGGTTGGGTAGCATCCCTTCGCCTATTACCGGATAATCGGCGATGGTTGCCGTAAAATATTCCATCAGCCCGTTATGGACCATCGTAAAGACATTGCCAATGCGCAGGGTATCGTCGAGCTGGCAAAAGGCTCTGTGCCCGACTTCGTGGTAGATGACCGTGGGCGATACTTTTTTGCGCGGATCTAGAACATACTGCCCGGGATTGCAATTGAAATAATCGCCCAGGTAGAGCTCCAGCTGCCGGAATCTTTTCTTGCGTGTAAAGTTGGTCAGGTCTCCGAACCATTTTTTATATTGCCTGATGGCTTCAATGGTGTGGTAGGCAGAGAAGATGGCATAATACTCCGGGGTATGGGGCTGCAGCCGTATTTTTCCATTCCGGCTTTTGAACTGCAGATCCAGGGGAGTGCCGTGCAATTCTTCCAGCTCAGGAATACCTTCTTCGTATGTGACTGAATCCAGCCGGTAGACATGCAGGGAGTCAATCCATGGATGATGAATCTGCAGCTGATCGTTCAGGAAATCGACCCGAACCGGTCTTTCTGTGAGCCGGCCATCCCGGTGCATCAGAGTCAGGGCCCTGTATGGTTTCTGGGCAGGGGCCTCCCCGGCTGGCAGCATAAACAGCAACAATACCAGGATGTATGAGCGAAGGCGATGGCTGAACATATCTTTTTGCATTTAACCCGTTTTTTCAAAAGCAACCGCTTTAAAAATACGTTAATTTCAATGGGTTATTGTCAAACGCTGTTAGAGAACATACGTCAATTTTTCGTGAGGCTTTCAATCTTATCCGCTTCTATTCTGCTCCGGAACTTCAATCGGGTGCCCAGCATCGATCCGGCCTTTAGAGCATGATGAACCTTGTGAGTTCTTACTTGTAGTATGACCTAAAAGGTGGAATCATGAGCAAGTACTTTGGGATCTTTTTAATGGCTTTCTTCTTTTCCATGGAAGCGTCGGCACAATTTATTCAACAGGATGTGATTGTCGGCACAAACAAGTACGGCATGAACCAGGTGTTGGTGCAGCCCATTGATGAGAAGGGACACTTTGAATTTTCCGGGCTGGCTTTTTTTAACCGGTACTACAAGGGATCCCTTCAACATCTGGATGAGGTTGGCGTACAGGGCATCGTGTTCTGGAAATTCACCGATGATCTGGGTGTTGGACCGGGTCTTTATTACAACAGCCCGGTAGGGATCATGAAGAAAGTGGCTTTTGAGTATACTTATTTTCAGGAGCATTTTTCATTCTTTATCAGTCCGGGTGTCTATCACATCGATCAGCGCATGGAGGGCGATGCTTTCATGCAGCTGGAATACAGGATACCGTTCAATTCACTATGGAGCCTTTCCGTACAGCTTCAATCGCTGGCTGTATTTAAAAAGTTCAGGGAATATACCCGGGGCTACCAGTATTTTCGGGTAGGCCCCCGGATTACAGGTACGTTTGAGTTTGGCCTCTCCGCCGATTTCGACCAGTTTGGCCCCTCACCGGTGAGAGAGACCACGGCAAGCTATGGTCTCTATGTGAGAAAAATATTCCGTTAATCTTTCCATAATGCCGGGAGGCCTTCCTGATGGCTCAGTCTGGCTACCGGATAGCGTCCGATGATGCTTTTTGACCACTCGGAATGGGTAAAGATATATTCCAGCTGGGCCGTATGATCCCTCGCAAATTCAGGGTCCTCCTTCTTCTTTTTCTGGTATTTGTTCTTCAGTTCGGGGTGGTTTTGCAGGTACCGGATGGCGTTTTCTTCGAATGTGACGCCCGGATTGTTCCAGTCCCTGCGTTCGAGGCAGGGGTCAAAGAAAGCCCACCGGAAAAAGGAGTCCTTTCCTTCCGGCTCAAGCATCTGTACGATGTAGTTGTTGTTGATCTGGTTGACGGGTACGATGTAATCGCCCTTGTAGTAATGCAGCTTTTCCTTCTCTTTTCTCACTTTGACCTGCGGGTGATAATAGCGGCCATTGTAGGAGCTGTTGTAGTTTTTATGGTCGGTAATGTAATAGGATTCCACCTGTAGGGTGGTGTCCTGGTTCAGTCGCTGCATGAGGGTGCCGTTGATTTTCATCCGGTGTATCACATGTCTCCAGGCTTGTGGAATAATGTAATAATCCGGGGCTTTTACCTGTTGTGTTGCAACGTAATGGCTGTAGAAGGGAATGCTGTCTTCGTAAGGCCGGGAATGATCGTATCCGGTATAGGACAGGCCGGTCAGTTTGCTGGTTACCTCACCCTTTCGATAGCCCATGAAGTGCAGCATCCGGTGTTTGGTGGTATCCAGGCGGTAGTCAAGGGCATAGGTTTCTTTCTGACGGGTTTCTTCCCGGGCCTTTTGCCTGACCTGTTTGATGGTGCCGGTATGATTGCTGGTGAAGGCGGCCAGTTCGGTGATGAACTGATAGACCGACTTGACACGGTCAGCAAAGGGCTTGTAGACATGATTCTCGGTCATGAAGCCCAGCGAGTTGAACAGCCCGGCATAACCGGTAGAAACACGGGGCGATTGCAAATAGGAGACGATGCCGTTCTCGGGATTTCGGTTGTTGAACATCACATAGGGGATCATCTCGTAGGGTCCTTCCCTCATCCCCTGGTAAAGAGCCGGCAGCATCGTATCGCGCAGGAAACCCTCCAGCACAGGAGGAAAGGTGCTGGGCTGAACCGGTATCAGGGTGATGGTGTGCTGGTGATCCGATCCGTTGGTGGTATGGGTATCAAGGAATACATCGGGTTGCCACACCTGGAAGATGTTGGCCAGGCTTTGTGCGTTTCGCGAATCCTGCTTGGCATAGTCCCGGTTCAGGTCCAGGTTTCTTGCATTGCCCCTTCTCCCGCTCTCAACGGGTGTGGGCTGGTTCGAACGGATATAGGCCGTTCTTTTCAGGGCCCCGCCCACTGAATACACCGGTACGATACAAATCACGGTATTGTCCAGGTATCGGCCCATGTTATCCTTGTTCAGCAGAATGTCATTGGCAAACTGCAGGCTGGCATCGATGCCGCAGGGTTCGCCGGGGTGCACACCATTGTTGATCAAAAGTACTGTCTTGCCTTTCTTATGGATGGAAGCCGGATCAAAATCTTCCTCCTGGGATAAGACAAAGAGGTGGAGTGGCTTGCCCACATCGGTGCTTCCGTATTCGATAAGACGGGCTTTAGAGAAGGTCTTGTCCAGCTTCTTGTACATCTCGATGGCCTCGGGATAGGAGACCGATTGGTTCTGTTTGTAATTCAGCTGTATGATGTCGGAGGAAGGCTGATTGTTGTTGCAGGAAGGGACAAAGAAAAAAACAACAACGGCAAGCAATGCCAGCTTGCAGAAACGTGCAAATGGGGACATAACGGTTTTGTTTGATTGATAAATAGGATATGACTATTGGAAGAGCCGATGGTTTAGCGGTTCTTTTGCAGATCTTTTTCCGTGGTCCTTATTTCCGGCAGGTCGGGTATGCGGAGGATCCTTTTTTCTCTTTCTGGGTTTTTCTTTACCATTATCGGGATGAGCGGGTATATAGGGAACAAACACAATGCCCGGGTGGGAAGGAATTTTTGGGGGTTTGCCGGGCACAGGGGGTTGATGCACCGAGGTTGTTTGCCGGGTGCTCTGACAGCCAATGAAGAATATGGCCAGTAATAATATCAATCCCAGTTTTCTCATATCTTCATGTATAGTACAAATATTGTTCCAATAACGTTTTTTATGCTCAAGGATTGTTCCGGTGTGTCATAATTAAATATTTCGGCGCCAACAGGGGGTCAGGATGCGATTTGTTTCTGAATCCAACCACTTAATGTTTGGGCAATGGCCCGGGGGTGATCTTCCTGAAGATAATGCAGGCCTTCTCCGATGTGTTTCGTTTCCAGGTTCTTGATATGGTAGCGGCACCATTTGAGGGTTTCCTGGTTGATGATAGCCCCTGGTGTGGCATATATNAATAGTTTGGGTATGGATGTTTGCTGAAGCCAGGAGCTGTAAGCCCATACGATGCGGTAGGTTCTGGCAGGCCTGCCGTTGATGGGTATTTCTCTGGGCCACATCAGCATTGGTTTTCTGGAGGTTATGTTCCGGAAGGGTTCCTTATAATGGCGCCATTCCTTCCGGCTGAGCTTTCTGTAGATCAGTCGGGGCATGATCAGGGTCAGGAAGGCATTTAAGCCATAAATCAAAGCCTCGCCGATTATTGGCATCCGCAGCAAGCCGAAGCCAAGGCGGTATTGCCACTTCAGACTACCCCAGCTCCAGGGTTTCACCAATCCCTCCATCCAGGCCATGGAACGGATTTTTTCCGGATGGTTCATGGCGTAGTAAAAGCCCAGGGCCGATCCCCAGTCGTGCATCACCAGGTGGATCTCTTCCAGTCCGATCGTTTCGATGAACCGGTTCAGGAAGTGGTAGTGATCCTCAAAGCGGCAGGGAAGGGGTGGTTGGTCTGAAGCCCCCATGCCCACAAGATCGGGTGCAATGCATCGTCCCTGTTTTTTTAATTGAGGGGTGATGTTTCTCCAAAGGTAGGAGGAGGTGGGATTTCCATGCAGCAATAGGATCGCCGGTCCTTTCCCTGCATCGACATAACGCATGCGCACACCGGCAACGAAAAGGGTTTTCATATTATGCATACTGCCCGTACTTTTCCATCGAGTATACCCGGATGCCCGTGGCCTGACCGTGGAAGCGGTACTCTTCCTCTACCAGGTAATCCGCCAGCAAGTGGTCGGGTCCGCCATTTTTTACATATTGACGAAAGGAACGGTAGTGATCTTTGCCCGCCATGCGTTCCACCATATGAATGGCAGCCCGGGCAGACATCCGGGCATGGCCATCGAACATATAATCGACAATGATCAGGTGCCCCTCGTTTTGAATGATCCGGGCCGCCTCTTTTATGATCTGCCTGGCCACAGCGAAAGGTTTTTCATGCAGGGCAAAGCTTATGATGCCCAGGTTAAACCGGTTGTCCTCGAAATTCATGGCGCTGGCATCCATCTGTTCGCAGGATACACCGGCGGATCCTTTTCCTGCCTGGAACAGCATCGATTGCGACAGGTCCACTCCGATGATGTTATCAAACCCATGACGCTTCAGGTATTTTAACTGGTTCCCCGTGCCGCAACATATGTCAATGATCTGTTCCGGCTTCAGGTTCTCAACGATTTGAACCACCTTCTTGCGTACCCGGTGCATCACCATATGCAACAGCGGATCGTATACCGGTGCCATTAATTTGTATTCATCCATGAGGTCCTTTGTTTGAGAAAATCTACTTTACCCTTTTAAACGAAAGGGCTATAATTTTGTTGAATATAAATATTTTATAAATTTAACAGAAAAAACATTCAAAAAAGGAGGAAACCATGATATTCAGAGATCTTGGTGACAGTGGAATCGAGGTTTCAGCCATTGCCTTTGGTGCCTGGGCAATAGGAGGATTTATGTGGGGCGGAAACGATGACAAGGAAGCCATACGGGCCATTCAGCATGGATACGACCTCGATATGACTACCATTGATACAGCGCCGATTTACGGGATGGGGTTGAGCGAAGAACTCGTTGGTAAAGCCATTCAAGGTAAGCGGGAACGGTTTCAAATCCTGACCAAATTTGGCATCAAATGGAAAACGAAGGGAACCCGGGAGCAGTTTCGTACCCAAAAAGAATACGAAGAACTGATGAACCAGATTTACCTCTCGGCCCGCAAAGAGAGCGTTATACAGGAATGTGAGGACAGCCTGAGACGCCTGAATACTGATTATATTGATTATTATCAGCATCATCGCCCGGCAGAAGATGCGCCGGTGGAAGAAGTGATGGAAGCCCTGGAAAAACTGAAAGACCAGGGGAAGATCAGGGCCGCGGGTGTGAGCAACTATAGTATGGATCAAATGAAAAAGGCCAACAAGCGTTTTCGCATCGAAACAAATCAGCTGCCTTATAGCATGGTAAAGCGGAATATCGAATCGGATATCATTCCGTGGGTTTTGCAAAATAACAAGGGGGTGATTGCCTACAGCCCGCTGCAGCGAGGGGTTCTCACCGGTAAGTATTCGCCCGGCAGTCAGCTGGCTGAAGGGGATCACCGCAAGAACTCCAGCTATTTCAAAGCGGATAATATCCGAAAGATCAATGATTTTCTTGGTAAAATCGAACCTGTTGCCCGGGATCACAACGCCAGCCTGGCTCAACTGGTCCTATACTGGACCATCCACCAGCCGGGCATTACCATTGCTCTTGCAGGAGCCCGCAATCCCAGGCAGGTAGAAGATAACGCCCGGACAGCAGACATTAGCCTGAGCGACCAGGAGATGAAAACCATCAATAACTACCTGGAAAACCTGGAACTGGATATGCAGTAAGGGCTGGGGGCATTTCCCGGCTCTCTTTTATCAATATTCCATGGTGGAAATAAGCAATCTTATCCGCGGCATTAGTCCAGGGGTTGCAAGCCAAACAAAACAACAAAAACAAATAACTATGATTTACAACGAATTAGGCCAAAGCGGCATTGAGATATCCGCTATTACTTTCGGAGCTTGGGCTATCGGGGGATTTATGTGGGGAGGTAGTGACGAGAAACAAGCCATTGGCGCCATCAGAAGAGGGTATGACCTTGGGGTCACCACCATCGATACAGCCCCCATTTATGGCACCGGTTTAAGCGAAGAACTGGTAGGCAAAGCAATTAAAGGCAACCGGGAGAATTACCAGATCTTCACCAAGTTCGGTATGAGGTGGAATAAGCCAGGTTCCCAGCAAGAATTTAGCTCGGACCAGGGATTCGAGGAGCTATGGAACCAGGTATACCTGGACGGCACGCGGGATAGCGTAATGAAGGAGGCAGAAGAGAGTCTCCGTCGGCTGGGCACCGATTACATTGATTACTATCAGATGCACTGGCCCGTGGACAACACCCCGCTCGAGGAAACCATGGAGGCGCTGGTGCGGCTCAAGGAACAAGGCAAGATAAGGGCCGCAGGCGTTTGCAACTTCTCAGCTGTTCAGCTTCATGAAGCGGAAAAAACCATCCGAATTGAAGCGGATCAGGTGCCTTACAGCATGGTGCGCCGCGATATTGAAAGCGATGTCGTCCCCTATGTACAAAAGCATAGCAAGGGCGTGATCGCATACAGCCCCATGCAGAGAGGGCTGCTCACCGGTAAATATTACCCCGATACCAAGCTTTCGGAAGGGGATAACCGGAAATATTCCCGCTTCTTTAAACCCGAAAACATCCGCAAGGTGAACGAGTTCCTCTCTAAGATTAAACCCATTGCCGAGGAGCATGAAGCATCTCTTGCACAACTGGTTCTGAGCTGGACCATCCACCAGCCGGGAGTGATCGCTGCCCTGGCCGGCTCCAGAACACCCTGGCAAATAGAAGATAATGCGAGGGCCGCTGATATTAAGCTTTCTCAAGAGCAACTGCAAACCATCAACAGCCACCTCAGTGAACTGGAGCTCGACCTGGTTAAAGACAGCTAACGCGGCTTCAATTCATGCCGATACCCTGCCTGTCACGTCTCATCCCTTGGCAGGCAGGGTGACAGAGCAACACAACTTCAAGCCAACGATTGCTCTGTTTCTTCCCTTCCCGCTTTTCATCTGCAGCAAAGAAAAATATCTATTTTTATCCTTCGTTAAGAACTTGTGTCGGCATTCATTTGTTTAGTGTATCTTAGCATCCGAAATTTTTTCATTTTCATGAAAGACGAAGAACAAAAAAAATCCAGCTTATATAAGAAATACGCCAGACAGGAAGGCGAAAAACAGGAGGAAGAACGCGTGAATTTTGCATACCGTTTTGCCGATGGGGCAAAGCGTTCTGTGGAGGATTTTCTGAAGGGTATGGGGGAAGAGTATAACGAAACCGTTGATATGTCCAGGTTTTTCTTTAAGTTGCTTGAAGAGAAACTGCAGCTCAGGGAAAGAGAAACACCACCTTCTAAAGAGGAAGTCAAAAAAGCCATTGAACAACTTAAGGACATGGGGCGTGTCGGAATTTTTGCTTCGGTATCCATATTGCCTGGAGGCGGGCTCTCGTTGCTGGGCCTGGAGGTTCTTGCCAGGAAGTTTGGGGTCAAAAATTTTTCCTTCATTCCCTCCGCTTTCAGAAAACGCCTGTACAAAGAACCCGGCGAAACACCGGAGGATGGAAATGACACCAACGATCCAGGCGCTCAAGGGACTGACTAAAAGATGGCAAGGACCAAATTGCTTTTTCCGGGACTTTCCGCGATAAGAATTTTGCTTTAAGCCTCCTTTTTTATCTTCTCAAAAAAATATCCCTGCCGGTGTAATTTTCCGGCTTTTTATGTGTCTTACCTTCACAGAAAACCCTCATCCAGGAACCTATACAACAAAGACAAGTTTAAGCATGGGGGTTCCATGTGGCTAATTAATTTTTAAAATAACAATCGCATGAAACAAATGGTATGGATGGTAGCCATTGTGCTGCTGGCAGGTTCTTCACTACGGGCCCAGGATTCCGAAAGGCCCTCCGGGTCGCTCCGAAGCATGGAAGGTTCTGTCAAGGGAAAAGTTATGGTAGAGGGCGATGGTCCTTTGGAGTACGCCAACGTGGTACTATACAGATTGAAGGATTCTTCGCTCGTCACGGGTACGGTTACGAATGTGGACGGGGGTTTTGTATTGGAGAAAGTACCCATGGGGATGTACTACGCAGAATTTAATTTTATTGGTTTCAGTAAGAAGCTACAGTCGGACATCCGGGTGACACCCCGCAACAAAAACCAGGATATGGGGACCATTTATCTGCAGGAGGCGACCCAGCAGATAGCCGGCGTTGAAGTCACTGCCGATCGCCCACAGGTGAGTTATAAGGTGGACAAGAAGATTATCAACGTGGATCAGGATTTCAGTTCAGAGGGCGGTTCGGCCGTCCAGGTGCTGGAGAATATACCTTCCATTCAGGTGGATATAGAAGGCAATGTGGAGATGAGGGGTAGTTCCAGTTTTCGGGTGCTTATCGACGGTAAGCCTTCAGTGCTTCAGGGAAGCGATGCCCTGCAGCAGATACCCGCCTCGATGATCGACAACATCGAGATCATCACCAATCCTTCCGCCAAGTATGATCCGGAAGGTACGGCAGGGATCATTAACATCATCATGAAAAAGAAGCGGGATCCCGGCTTGAACGGTATCGTTAAGGCTTCACTAAGCACCAACAATGCCTACGACGCCAGTGCCAACCTGAGCTATAAGGTTAACGACCGCATCAATGTGTTTACTTCCCTGAACTACCGCGACTTTAATTTTGACATGACCGGGGTGAGCAACCGGGAAAACATCTACCAGGATACCACCACCTTCATCGATCAGAGCCTTACCAACACTATGGAACGGGATGGTTATTCCTTCCAGGGCGGGATCGATTACCAGTTGTCTCAGAAGAGTTCGCTGTCTTTTTCAGGGCGGGCAGGGAATTTCACATTCGGACGGGGAGCCGATACCCGCATCGAGACCTATGCCATGCCTGCCACCATGCATGAGTATGAGATATCCTCCAGCGGTTTCGACATGAGCCATGACTATTATTCGCTGAATCTTGATTTTCAGAGCAAGTTCAATGAGGAGGGCCATAAGCTGGACGCCTCGGCTTATTATTCTTTCTCTGACAATCAGGACCTTAATCTACGCGAGGAGTTCAGTGCCGATGAATCATGGGACAAGCTTAGCGAGGATCCCTATAAGCAAAGGACCGATGAAGACAGCGACGAAGATCAGCTTCAGGTGAAGCTCGATTATGTATTGCCCACCAACAGTGGCAAGCTGGAAGCCGGATACCAGGGCCGATATGATCAAAGCAACCGGCACTATGAGATGCAGGATTATACCGGGGGACAGTGGGCTATCCTGGATGAGTTCACCAATACAGCCGACTATTCAAGGATGATTCAGGCCATCTATTCAACATGGGAAGGCCAGCTTTGGGGTCTCGACTACAAGCTGGGCCTCCGGGGAGAATATACCGACCGGCTGCTTGAACAAAAGGCTCTGGAGAAGAATTATCGCATCCACAGGTTCGATGTCTTCCCCAGCGCGCATTTCTCGAAGAGTTTTTCAAGAGGTAAGCAAATGTTTGCCAGCTACAGCCGCAGGATACGCCGGCCCCGCAGCTGGTTCATCGATCCCTTCAAAAGTTACAGCGACCGGTATACCGTGCGCGTGGGCAACCCGGGACTGGAACCCGAGTACACCAACTCCTATGAAGCCGGTTATAAGACAACCTTCGGCAAATCATTCGTCTCGCTGGAAGGATATTATCGCGAGACCTACAACCAGATCAGCCGCATCATGAAGCTGGGAAGCAACGATCAGATGATCCAGACCTTTGAAAACCTGGATTCCGAATCTTCCCTCGGCCTCGAGGCCATGCTTAATACCAGCCTGGCCAAATGGTGGAGTATGAACGTGAGCGGAAACCTCTACCGCTACAGCATTGAGGCCCGTGTAAATGGGGAAAACATTACCCGGCAAAGCAATAATTGGCGTGCCCGCGTGAACAGCACTTTCCGGCTGCCAACCGGTACACGCCTCCAGCTCATGGCAATGTATCTGGCCCCATCCATCACAGCACAGGGCGAACGGGAAGGTTTCCTGATGACCAGCGCAGCCGTCAAACAGTCGTTCATGAACGACAAACTATCTCTGACGGTAAGCGCCAGAGACCTGCTGCAAAGTATGAACCACGAGATGATATCTTCCGGGCCCGGCTTCCGCAGTTATAACTATTTTGAGCGCGAAGCTCCCATCGTTCAGTTTAGCCTGAGCTATACCATCAATAATTATAACCGCCAAAGGCAAAGAAACAACCAGCAGGACCAACAGTATGAAGGGATGGAGGAGATGTTTTGATTTGCAATCCTCCTCCCAAAGATTGATCTTTTGTGATTCCCGGAATTGTTGTCTTCTTTCATCTTATTTTCGTATTCAACCTTAGCAGCAAAGGATACGACTAAATGCATTCCACCTTATTGCCTTGTTTTTAACATAAATCCCTCGAAATAAGGCAATAAGGTTGGTTGCCATGATGTATTTCTTTTCTACTCAGGCAGAATACAAAAATAAAAGGGGTTGCTATTCAGATCCAACAGGGATGAAAGAAAAATCAGTAAAGATACGGAGGTTTTTTCTGACAGATGAAGGGTTCATAAAAGAAGATTTTCTATATTTTTGTTATATTGGGATGGATTTACTCCATAGCCCTAAATCATTTTTTTTCTTATGGAAAATCTTCAGGAACAGGGGAAAGCCCCCGAAATTATTAGAGAAATCTCTGATTTGCTCGCCTCTTTGCTGGCCATGAAAAAGTCAGGCAAGTTTCAACGGGCCATCAATATGATTGATGATACCCTGGTGAAACATTTTGATTTTGATTCCGCCAGCATCAATTTTGTTTCGGAGGATTTTCTGAACGAGGTTTTTGATGAGAACAACAAGATCTCACCCGCGGTGTCCGATTCCCTTGCCAATTTGTTGACGGAGAAAGGGGACCTGCTTTTTTCCCAGAACCGTTTTGAGGAAAGCCGCAACATTCTGAACAATGCCTTAACGATTTACTTCCTGTTGAATGATCAACAGGATTTTTTTTCCTTTGAGCGCATGAACAAGATGGTGTTGATCAATGAAAAGCTCTCCAACATTAATCTGAGCATCAGTTTCTGATGGCTAGTTGATTTTATTGAGTTTATCGAGTAGGCGTTGAGTTTCCGTTTCATAGCCCGGTTTGCCCAGGAGGCCAAACATATTGGTTTTGTATGCCTCTACTCCCGGTTGGTTGAAGGGGTTTACTTCCAGGATATGGCCACTTATGGCACAGGCTGTTTCGAAGAAATAGATTAACTGGCCCAGGGTGTATTCGTGTATACGGGGGATGGTAACGGTTATGTTGGGCACTTCACCGTCGGTATGGGCCAGGCGTGTACCCGACTCGGCCATCCGGTTAACCTGGTGAAGTCTTTTCCCGGCCAGGTAGTTGAGGTTGTCGGTATCATCGGAAGCNGGGGGCACGGTGAGGCGATGATGGGTTTTTTCGACCGACAGGATGGTTTCAAAGAGGAAGCGTCTGCCTTCCTGGATATACTGTCCCATGGAGTGCAGGTCGGTAGTGAATTGGGCGATGGCGGGAAATATGCCTTTATGCTCTTTGCCTTCGCTTTCCCCGTAGAGCTGTTTCCACCATTCCATGAAATAATAGAGCCGGGCCTGATAGATGCCCAGAATTTCAATGGCTTTGCCTTTGTAGTAGAGGGCATTGCGCATGGCGGCATACAGGGAGGCCGGGTTGTCCTGGAAGGCCACCCCGGAAGAAGTCCTCTCTTTCATGGCCCGGGCCCCGGCCATGAGCTGG